>Ga0136611_10000279_pt1 | contig 32467 bp, 34 predicted proteins | sample AntDrymUQ2232306_2_FD_106645 | JGI IMG/M metagenome (GOLD analysis project Ga0136611, IMG submission 106645) | Polar desert sand microbial communities from Dry Valleys, Antarctica - metaG UQ223 (23.06) | ecosystem: Environmental > Terrestrial > Soil > Desert | place: Antarctica: Dry Valley...
CAACGGCAACGGCTATCGCAGCGCGGCCTGGCGGGACCGCTGCGCCGACATGGCCATCAGCCACACCCGAACCCGTCCCTATCACCCGGCCACCAACGGCAAGGTCGAGCGCTTCAACCGCACTCTGGCCGACGAGTGGGCGTACGCCCGGCTGTGGAAGTCAGAAGAGGTTGTCCCGGTAGTCGTGGAATTTGAGGTGGCGGTCCCCCGCCTGAGACCTGCCAGCTGGTAGGTGTCGGGCGTCTGCCAAGAAGACCGACTACCAAGCAAGGGACCACCACCAATGACCAAGAACTATCAGACCAAGACCGCGCCCGCGGGTGACCACTGTCGATGTGCCGGAACGGGTGTCGATCGCCATGGCCGAGCTCGCCGGCGCCGTTGAGGAGGGCCTGTTGGCCCTGGCCGTTGCGGCGGGCATGCAGGTATTGCACACGATCATGGATGACGACGTGACTGCGGTGTGCGGGCCGAAGGGCCGCCACGACGCCGAGCGCACCGCCCTCCGCCATGGGACCGAGGCCGGGTCGGTGAGCTTGGGCGGCCGGCGGGTGCCGGTGCGCCGTCCCTGGGTCCGCACCGCCGACGGCGCGGCGGAGGTGCCGGTCCCGTCCTATGAGATGTTCTCCTCTACTGAGGTCCTGGGCCGCATGGCCATGGAGCGCATGTTGGCCAAGCTGTCGACCCGCCGCTACCGGGCGGGCCTCGAGCCCATCGGAGCAGCGGTCGAGCAGGCGTCGTCGTCGAAGTCGAAGTCGGCGGTCTCCCGCCGCTTCGTGGCCGCCACCGAGCGGGCACTCGGCGAGTTGATGCACGCCGACCTCTCGAACCTCGACCTGGTCGCCTTCATGGTCGACGGCGTCCACTTCGCCGGCCACTGCTGCATCGTGGCTCTGGGCATCGGGATCGATGGCACCAAGCACTCCCTCGGTCTCGTCGAAGGCTCGACCGAGAACGCAACCCTCGTAACCGAGTTGATCGTCGACCTGCGCGAACGCGGGCTCGATGTGACCAAGCCGATCCTGGCGGTGATCGACGGGTCCAAGGCCCTGCGACGGGCGATCCTCGACGTGTTCGACTCAGCCGTCATCCATCGGTGTCAACTTCACAAGATCCGCAACGTCGAGTCGAAGCTGCCCGACGCCCTCGCCAAGACGGTCGCGGCCAAGATGCGCGCCGCCTACGCCAACCCCAACGCCCTGGCCGCCGAAGCTGCCCTCGAGGCTCTCGCTGGCCAGCTGGCCAAGACCCATCCCGGCGCCGCCAGCTCCCTACGCGAGGGCCTGGCCGAGACGCTCACCGTCAGCCGACTCGGGGTCCCGCCCACCCTGGCCCGCACGCTTCGGTCGACCAACGCCATCGAGTCGATGATCGGCATCTGCCGCGATCACTCCACCAACGTCAAGCGCTGGCGGGACGGCGACATGGTCATGCGCTGGTGCGCCGCCGGCATGCTCGAAGCGTCCAAGCAGTTCCGCCGCGTCAACGGCTTCCTCCACCTACCCGTCTTACGGCGAGCGCTCGAAGCCCGCGTCGCCGAAGCTGCCACACCCTCGTGCGATGATGACGAGGTCGCCGCCTGACCAACACCGGGCCGCCACCGAAGTTCCACGGAACTCGGGACATCCTCAGTCAGAAACCAGCAGAGCCCGAGGGCTTGACCGCTTCCTGCATCGCTACAACCATCACCGGCACCACACCGCCGTCGGCGGTCCGCCGGCCAGCCGCGTCAACAACCTGGTTGGGCACAACACCTAGGTCTGACAGTGGTGGCCGAGGGCGTGGAGACGCAGACCCAGTCGGAGGTGCTGCGCGACTACGGCTGCGAGCTCGGGCAGGGCTACCTGTACAGCCGACCGGTTCCGGCCGCAGCCTTCGACGCACTGCTGGACGCTGAGGACCTGCAACCGGCGGTGTGAGAACAGCGGTGCGAGTGACACCGGCCCCGTGGCCGTCGCCTCCCCCCAGGGTTCCTCCTTCTCGCCTCCGTGAGCCCCCGCCGTAGTGTCGGCGGTCGCTGCCGCCTCGCGCAGCACGGAGGGCTGAGCATGGACTTCACTCCTGATCCCGATCACGAAGCGATCCGAGACGCAGTGCGTCGCCTCTGCAGCCGCTTTGACGACGCCTACTGGCGGGCCTGCGACTCCGAGCACCGCTTCCCGTGGGACTTCTACCGTGCCATGGCCGAGGGCGGCTGGGTGGGAATCGCCATCCCCGAGGAGTACGGAGGCGGCGGCCGCGGCATCACCGAGGCATCGATCGTGCTCGAGGAGGTAGCCGCGTCCGGGGCCGCGATGAATGGCTGCAGCGCGGTGCACCTGTCGATATTCGGGATGAACCCGGTGGTGAAGCACGGCTCAGAGCAGATGAGATCGGCTTACCTGCCCCGGGTGGCGGTCGGCGAGCTGCACGTGGCCTTCGGGGTGACCGAGCCCGATGCCGGCACTGACACCACCGCCATCACCACCAGGGCGGTCCTTGAAGGCGATCACTATGTCGTCAACGGGCGCAAGGTGTGGACGTCGAAGGCGCTCGACTGCGACAAGGTCCTGCTGCTGGTGCGCACGACCCCGTTGGAGCAGTGCGCGCGGCGGACCGACGGGATGACCCTGCTGCTGGCTGACCTGCAGCGCCCCGAGGTCGACATCCGGGCCATCCCCAAGGTGGGCCGCAACGCCGTCGAGTCGTGCGAGGTCCGCTACGACGGGCTGACCGTGGCCGTCACCGACCGGGTGGGGGAGGAGGGCCAGGGTTTCCGTTATCTGCTCGACGGACTCAACCCCGAACGCATCCTCGTCGCCGCCGAGGCGCTGGGCACCGGCCGAGCTGCGCTGCGCCGGGCCGTGCAGTACGCCAAGGACCGGGTGGTGTTCGGTCGGCCCATCGGGCAGAACCAGGGCATCGCCTTTCCCTTGGCCGAAGCCCACGCCCGGCTGGCCGCCGCTGAGCTCGTGGTGCGGTTGGCATCGTGGCGCTACGACAACGGGCTGCCCTGTGGCGAGCAGGCCAACCTGGCCAAGTGGCTCGCAGCCGATGCCGGCTGGCAGGCCGCCGACCAGGCGATGCAGACCCACGGTGGCTACGGGTACGCCCTGGAGTACGACGTCGAGCGCTACTGGCGAGAAGCCCGGGTGATGCGGATCGCGCCCATCTCACAGGAGCTCGTCATGAGCTACGTGGCTGAGCACGTGCTGGGGTTGCCCCGCTCATACTGAGCCCAGCAGTGGTGGTCAGACAGCCCCCTCGGTTCGGAGAGCGGTGATCTCGTCGGGCGCGTACCCGAGGTGGCCGAGGACTTCGTCGGTGTGCTGACCCGGCGTCGGTGGCGATCGCCGGATCTCGGCCGGCGACTTCGAAAGCATGACCGGCGTGGCGACGACGGGCGCCAGGCCGGCCAGGCCGGGGTAATCCACCGGCTGCAACAGTCCGGTGGCCTGGACGTGGGGGTCGTCCAGGACCTGCTGGGGCGAGAGCACCGGCCCGGCTGGGATCCGGGCGGCGTCGAGCTGGGCCAACGCATCCGCCGTGGTGCGCTCGGCGCACCAGGCTCCTAGCCGGTCGCACAGCACGTCGGCGTTGGCGGCCCGGTGCTCGTCGGTGTCGAAGCGGGGGTCGCCGATCCACTCCTCGGCTCCCACGAGACGGCACCACCGGACGAACAACGGGTTGGTGATGACCTGGACGATGACCCACCCGTCGCGGGTGGCGCACACGTCGTAGGGGGCGCCGTAGTGGGACCGGTTGCCGATCGCGGTGCGATTCGGCTGCGTCACCGCCTGCTCGATCACCGGGCCGCTCGACGCCGTCAGCGCCGTCCGCAACAGCGACGCCGTCACGTGCTGGCCCTCGCCGGTGCGCTCCCGCCAAAGGAGAGCGGCCATGGTGGCGTAGGCGGCGAGGGCGGCGGTGTTGAAGTCGACCCAGGGGACGTAGGTCTTGGTGGGCCGGCCCGGTTGTCCCGACAGGTGCATCGAGCTCGACATGGCCTGACCGACGCCGTCGAAGCCGACCCTGTCGGAGTAAGGGCCGCCCCGGCCGAAGGCGTCGATGGTGGTGAGGATCACATCCTTCTTCACCGCCCGAACGCTGTCGTAGTCGAGGCCCATGATCCTCAGCGCCGTCTCCGGCAGGTTGACGACGACGACGTCGGCCCAGCCGACGAGGCGGCGAACGACTTCGCGGCCGCCCGTGGACGTCGGATCGGCGGTCATCCCGCGCTTGTTGCGGTTCACCTGCAGGAACAGCGAACCAGCCCCGTCGTCCGCGACGGGAGCCACGTACCGGTCCTCGCCCCCGCCCACTCGCTCCACCCGCACGACGTCGGCTCCGAGGTCGGCCAGCAGGCAAGAGCACCACGGTCCGGCCACGAAGCGGCCGAAGTCAGCGACCTTGATGCCGTCGAGCGCGCCCGTCATCGTCGAGCTGGGTGGTGGCTCATCCCGCTGGTGGCCACGGCCGGGCCCACGCCGGCGGCCGCTTCTCGAGGTAGGCCGCCATGCCCTCGCGAGCTTCGTCGCTGGCGAACAGCTCGGCTGACAGCCGGCCGGTCCACCGGAAGGCCTCAGCCACGGGCGTGCCTGGCACCTCGGCCAGCAGGCGTTTGCTGGCCGCGATGGCGGACGGGCCGGCGGCCAGCAGGTCGGCGACCACGGCGTCGACCTCGACGTCGAGCTGGTCGCGGGGGACGGCCGCGTTCACGAGGCCGAGGCGCGCTGCCTCGGCGGCGGGGAACCGGTTGCCGCGCAGGAAGGCGGCGCGCGCGTCGCCGGGACGCATCTTCGGGAGGCACACGACAGAGACGACGGCTGGGGCCACACCGACGCGGACCTCGGTGAAGCCGAACAGGGCGTCATCGGCCGCGATGGAGATGTCCATGGCCGCGGCCAGCCCCATGCCACCGGCGACGCAGTGGCCGGCGATTCGGCCCACGTAGGGCTTCGGCGAGCGGGCGAAGCGGCCGAAGAGATCCTCAGGGCGTCGCACCGCGGCAGGCGGACCGGTGGCCGACGAGCGTTCGGACAAGTCGGCGCCGGCACAGAAGGCGCGACCCCGGTTGGTAAGGACGACGACCCGCACGTCGGGGTCGGCGTCGGCTGCGTCGAGCGCCTCGGTCAGCTCGCCGACCAGCTGCGTGCTCAGGACGTTGCGGCGCTCCTCGTCGGCGAGGGTGACGGTGACGACGCCGTCTCGTCGGTCGACCTCGACGAGGCTCATCGGGCGGCTCCGGGGAGCTCGAAGTCCATCCTCATGACCTTTCCAGCAGGGCGACAGGCACCTCGACCACACGGGCCCGCAACCACTCGCCGAGGCTCTTCGCCTGCGCGTCCTGCCGGGTCGATGCGGCCACGCCCTCCTCCAGCAGGCCGTGGATGACGAAGTTGAGCGAACGGATGGACGGGAGCCGGTGTCGGTCGACGGGCAGTGACGCGGCCTCCGGCAGCAGAGCTCGGACGCGGTCCACGGTCAGGAACTCGTCGAGCCAGGCCCACCCCTCGTCTGTGCGGGCGAAGACGCCGAGGTTGGCGTTGCCCCCCTTGTCGCCCGACCTCGTGCCGACGACCCGGCCGATGGGAGCGGCCACGCTGTCGCCGTCGGGAGCGGAGGCCGTCGGCCCCGGCGCCGGGTCGACCGCACCCTTGCGTCCGGCCGGGGCGGTGGAGTCGACCACTGTCCGGTCACCGCCGAGGACGACGACGTGCTGGGGCACCAGGTCGGCCGGCACCACCGCCGGCCGGTACACCCCGTACGGGCGGGCCTGTCCACCCCCACCGCCGATGACGAAGAAGCCGGGGATGGTGGCCAAGCTGAGCTCGACGGTGGCGTCGAAGACCGCCCGACCCAGCTTGCGCTCGTCGGGGTCCTTCAGGGTCATCCGCCAGACCGCCAGGGCCTCCTCGTTCGTCGGCGGGTCGGGCTTGTCGGTGCGGATGAGCCGGGTGGTGACGCTGGCGTAGTCCACGGCGGAGAACGGGCATGCCGTCCAGAACGCCTCCTCCACCAGCGCCGCCTTCGCCTCGACGTCGAGGCCGGTGAGGGCGACGCCGACCTCAGTGCGGAACCCACCCAGCTCGTTCATCGCCACCTTGAGCGTGGGCGGCGGTGGCTCGCCCTTGGTGCCGCTGATGCGGACCTGGTCGGGGCCGACCTCGACCAGCTCGATGGTGTCGAAGCGGGCGGTGACGTCGGGCCCGAGGTAGGCGGGGCTACCGATCTCGTACAGGAGCTGCGAGGTGACGGTGCCGATGGAGACCTGGCCACCGGTGCCGGGGTGCTTGCCGATGACACTGGAGCCGTCGGCCGCCACCTCGGCCCACGGGAACCCGGTGCGCACCATGCCCGGCACCTCGGTGAAGAACGAGTAGTTGCCACCCGTGGCCTGGGTGCCGCACTCGATGACGTGGCCGGCCACCACCGCGCCGGCGAGCGCGTCCCAGTCGTCGCGACCCCATCCGTGGTGCCAGGCGGCGGGACCGCAGACCACGGCGGCGTCGGTGGTGCGGCCGGTGACCACGATGTCGGCGCCCCGGTTCAGCGCCTCGACGATGCCCCAACAACCCAGGTAGGCGTTGGCGGTGATGAACCTCGAGGTGTCGCCGACGGGCTCGCCGGTATCGAGGTGGGCGAGGTCGACGCCGGCGGCGACCAGCTCGTCGAGGCGAGGGAGGAGATCGTCGCCCGCGACGTAGGCGATGGTGGGGGAGAGCCCGAGCCGGTCGGCCACCTCGGCCACCGCCTCGGCGCAGCCGTCGGGGTCGAGGCCCCCGGCGTTGGACACCACCTTGATGCCGCGGTCGAGGCACGTGCCCATGACTTGTTCCAACTGCTTCACGAAGCTGCGTGCGTAGCCACCACCCGGCCGCTTGGAGCGGGTACGGGCGAGGATGAGCATGGTCAGCTCGGCGAGCCAGTCACCGGTGAGGACGTCGATGGGCCCGTCCTCCACCATCTCCCGCGCCGCCGCGAGACGGTCGCCGTAGAAGCCGGAGCAGTTGGCGATGCGCACCGGTTCAGCCATCAAACCTCCTCGTCGGCTTCGAGCAGCCGGATGGCGTCCATCTCAACGGCGGAGCCGAGCAGCGGTTGGCGCACGACCGCACGCTACGCGCGGGGGCCTTGTCTCGACACCTGCTGAGCGTACCGCTGGCGCGAAGCCATGACTCTCAGCCCAGCCACGACGCGTCCACGGAGGGTGCCGCGAAGCGCCGTGAAGTGGCTCGGGGCACAGGCATACCCTGCGGAGATGACTGTGATCGCTTGGCTGCTCGACGGCGACCCGGCCATCCGGTGGCAGGTGCTGAACGATCTCACCGACGCGTCGCCGGCGGAGGTCTTGGCGGAACGAGCCCGGGTGGAGCATGAAGGCTGGGGTGCGCGGCTCCTCGCCCTCGAGGCCGCCGACGGGCTCTGGGCGGGCGGCGCGTGCTTTCCGGCGTCCTACACGGGGGGCGGACCGGGGCAGCCCTGGACGCCGACGATGCACACCCTGCAAACCTTGCAGCTCCTCGGCTTGGATCCAGCGTCGGAGTCCGCCCGTCGGGCGATCGCGCTCGTGGCCGAGAACGGGTCGGTGCGATCGTCGTTCGACACCACCATCAACGTGCTGGAGGGCTTGGCCGAGTTCGAGCGCGCGACCAATGGGACCGACGACGTGCGCGCCGCACGGCGCAGCGGTGAGGAGTACCTGCTCGAGCGCGACTTGTTCCGCCGCCGCAGCACGGGAGACGTCGCCAAGCCGGCGTACCTGGAGCTGGCCTTCCCCTACTACTGGCATTACGACGTGCTTCGTGCGCTCGACTACTTCCGACGGTCTGGAGCGGAGCCGGATCGCAGGATGGAGGAGGCAATCGAAGTCGTGCGGTCCAAGCGGCAGCCCGACGGCACGTGGCTGCTCGACCGGGTCCACCCCGGCGACGTCCACTTCGAGCTCGAAGGCGGCGTAGGCACGCCGAGCCGCTGGAACACGCTTCGCGCCCTTCGGATGCTCAGGTGGTGGGACGGCACCGCCTGACCAAGCAATGCCGGACGGAACCATCTACGACGACACCGTCCCCGTCGCCGTCCCCACGTGCGCGGAGCTAGGGCCCAGGCACGGGTTGGCCCGGTGATCAGAGCGCGCGGTGGTGCAGATGCACCACGCCGTTGGCGAACCGCCGCTCGTCGAGCAGCTCGAGGTCCGCTCGCACGCCCCGGGGCAGCCCCGGCTTCCCGCTGCCGACGACGACCGGGAACACCAGGAGGTGGACCTCGTCGACCAGCCCGGCGCGGAACGCGTGCTGCGCCAGGCCGGGGCCACTGAAGCTGATGTCGCGATCGGCGGCCTCCTTCATGCCGCGGATCGCGTCGGCATCGAATTCGCGGTCAAGCCGGGTGCGGGGCGTCGACACGGCCTCCAGCGTGCGCGAGTACACGACCTTGTCGAGCCCCCGCCAGACCTCGGCGTAGTCGGCCTCGGCCGCCGGGAGCTCGGGCTCGTCGCCGATGGTCTGCCAGACGGCCATGGTCTGGTACATGCGCCGGCCGTAGAGGTGAGTGCCGGTGTGCCGCTCGAGATCGTTGACGAACGCGTGTACTTCGGCGTCGGGCGCGGTCCAGCCGAACCCGCCTTCCTCGTCCTCGATGTAGCCGTCGAGGGACGTCATCGCGGTGTAGGTGAGCTTGGCCATGCTTCCTCCAGTGAGCAGGGGACGGGTGGCGCAGGCGGGGACCACGCAGCAAGCCACATCCCGACGGCCACGGCGGTGAGGACGTGCCATGCGCCGTGGCCCTGCATCCACGACGACGGGCGGCACAGCGGGGCACCGGTACGGGTGAGCAGGTTGACGGTCACTGCGGCGCCCAGCGCCACCACGGCCGCCACCGGCGGGCGCGGAAGCCCCCGGCGACGCAACCCTGCAACCGCCGCGGCACCGAGCAGTGCCGCGATCGCCCCGTTGTGGGCGGGTCCGGCACCGGGCGGCATCGGCCCGTGGTACAGCACGCTTCCGAGCCCCACCAAGCCGAGCGCGGCGGCCGGCGCGACCGGCCCGCCCCGCCGCCACGCCCAGACCCCGGCGGCCACATAGACGAGGCTCGACACCGCGTTCACGGGCTGGCCGAGCCAGCCGGCGTGGAGCGCCTCGCAGTCCGATCCGCCGAGGGCAAGCACGGGCATGGAAGGACCAGGATGGCAGACGGCCGGGTTCGGATCTCGGTGCCGCCTCCAACCGCTTGTGCAGTCAGGCCCTACTTCGGAGTGACCGGTAAAGCCAGTGCGGCTCGGGCCATTTCTGGCCCGTCAGCTTGCCCCGGAGGTGGCGTCCTCGGATTGGTCCATCACGTAGATCGCGTTCCCGGACTGGTCGGCGTATGTGGCCATGAACCCGCCTGGGATGGCGTCCGGCTCCGCTGTGGTCTGAAGCCCGCTCGGTCGGCCGCTGTGAAAGTCGTGGACGCTCTCCACGACGAAGATCGGGCCGGGCGCGGCGTCGGGGTCGTTGGCATCGAGCATGAGCTGCACCTCCGTGCCGGGCATGGTCAGGCTCACCGTCGAGTCGCCCTCGCGCCAGGCCTCCTGCCATCCCATCCCGTCTCGATGAAGAGCCAACGCCCCTTTCAGGTCGCGTGTCGGCATCAACAGGAACTCCAACTTCATCGGTCTCTCCTGACGTAGCGTCGTTATGCTCAACATAACGGTACTATGTACCGGTGCGCAACTGGGTACCGGTCTCTACATCGCCGAAGGGACGACTGGCCCTGGGTGCGCTCGCCGGGTTCGGGAACCGCCCGTTCCACGAGGTGACGGTGAGCGAGCTGGCGGTCGGTGCCGGGGTCACCACCGGTGCGCTGTACCACCACTTCGGCAGCAAGCTCGGCCTGTACTCCTTTGTCCGCGACGAGGCGGAGCGACGGTTGCTCGACCGCATGGAGGGCGCGGCCTCCGCCCGCATGGACGATGGGCTTCCCGCCGCCCTGCTGGGCGCGCTGGTCATCGGCTTCGACTTCGCGGCCGGACAGGGCTTCGTGCGACTGTTGGGCGAGGCGCATCCAGATCGTGACTTCGACCCGATCGCGAGCCTGCTCACCGAGCTGTGCCGCGGCGGACCGGTACCGATCGGGAGGCTTCTGGTTGCGGCGTGGCGAGAGGCGCTCATCGCCGTTGCCGAGGGCACGCCCCGACCGCAAGCTCGCAAAGCGCTCGAGCTCCTCTCCGTAGACGCCGAGACGTTGTCCCGCGCAACCCGGCCGGCGAAGCCATAGATCCCCCGGCACTCGGTTGCTGGCGCCGGAAGCCCTAGAGCAGCTTGGCCAGCAGCACCGCCGCTCGCGCCGCTCCGTCGGCCTGGACGGGCCGGTAGTCGAGCGGCCGGTCGATCTCCTTGGCAATCGCCGTCGCCAGCGTCTCGCCATCGAGGTCCTCATACGGTAGACACCGACCGGCCCGGTAGCGCTCGAGCCGGTGCCGCACGTGGAAGGTCTGCTCGAAGTGATGGCGCAGGGGTACGTAGATGAAGGGCCGTCGGTTGGCCGTGAGCTCCATGCACGTGGTCAGGCCGGCCTGCACCACGGCGATGTCGCACGCCGCCAAGTGGCGATGCAGGTCGGGGACGTAGCGGCGCACGGTGACGCCCTCGGGTACGGGCAGCGTTTGCGGGTCGATGCGCGGGCCGGTCACGACGACGAACCGGAGCCCGTCGACGGCGCGGCGCACGACCGGTACGGCATCGAGGATCCGCCGCAGTAGGGGTGCGCCCACACCGGAGCCGCCGACGGTCACCAGGCAAATTCGCTCGTCGGGCCGGTAGCCGAGCTCGGCTCGCAACTCGCCACGGTCGGCCGGGGCGACGGCCTCGAACCCGGTGACGTACCCGGCAAAGTCGAACTCGTCCTCAACCCAGCTGCGGATGGCGGGCAGGTTCGGTCCGAAGCGGTCAGGCACGATGTCGTCAGGGTCGCCTACGAAGATCGAGCGGTCGCGGAGGCGTCGGAACCGGGCTCGCTGCTCGATCATCTCCGCGTTGTAGCCGGCCGTCAGCCCGGCCTCGACGGGGCCGCCGTCTGGCATTGGCAGCCACCCGACGAAGTCGGTGAGCCAGGCATAGGCGAACCGCTTCAGCTCGGGGTTCTCGTGCAGGAAGTGGTCGACCTCCCAGGCTTCGTCCCCGATCACCAGGTCGTAGTGCCCGGCCTCGACCACGTCGTGGAAGACCATGAAGTTGTTGACGAGGATCTCGTCCATCCGCCGAATCGCCTGGAAGGCGTGCAGGTCGTGCTCCCCGCACTCGTCCTCGATGTGCGCCGATTCGCTGGCCAGCCATCCCGACCCCGGATGGATGCGCTCCCCGGCGGTCGACAGCAGCTCGGTCACCGGGTGTTGGGCCAGCCAGTCGATCTGCAGATCGGGGTGATGGCGGCGGAGCTCGATGGCGACCGCGAGGTCGCGTCGGGCGTGGCCCAGCCCGATCGGCGACGAGAGGTAGAGCGCAGTCCGCGGGCGGCCCAGCGCCCGGGTCCAGGCTCGGCGGGTCGGCGGCGGGGGACTGACCTGGTCGACGAAGCCGCGGAGCAGTCGATTCACCTGCACCGGGTCGCGTCCGGGGGCGCCGTGCCCGACGCCCTCGAGGCTGACGAAGGAGCCACCCGTCAGTGCAGCCAGCCTCTCGCCTTCTGCGTGCGGCCGGACGCGATCGCCGGTGCCGTGGACCACGAGCACCGGGCACCTGACGAGGGCGCAGAAGGGCTCCAATGGTTCGGGCATCGCGCCGTCGAGCCCGAGCGCCCCCGCCGTCGTGTCGGCCAACGTGGCCGGATCGACTTCCCGGCCCCACGCCACTGCGTCCTCGATCTGCTTGGTCGAGTGCGGCTCCGAGTACATCTGGCCGAAGAAGAACCGCAGGTAGTCGTCGTAGCCGCCATCGAGCCAGTAGTCGCGGTTGAACTTCTCCCACCCCTCATGCGTCGTGCGGGGCACCTCCCAGGCGAAGTCCTTTCGTTCCGGGTTGTGGATGCCGAACCCGCACGAGGGCGCCAGCGCGAACAAGCCGGCCACCCGCTCGGGGTGGGTGGCCGCGACGCGCACGCCCCACCCGGCTCCGGCGGAGAGCGACACCAGCACGGCCCGCTCGGTAGCCGTGGCGTCCATCACCGCCACTGTGTCGGCGGCGTACTGCGAGATGCCATATGCGGCCGCCCCCGCTGGGCGGCCCGAGCGGCCCGAGCCCCTGCCGTCGAAGGTGACGACGCGGAAGTGGCGGGCGAGGTACGGCACCTGCGCCTTCCAGACGCGGGAGTGCACGATCGACCAGGTGGGGAGTAGGAGCACCGTCGGCGTGTTGGTCTCGCCGAAGATCTCGTAGGCCAGGTGCACGCCGTCGCGCTCCACCAAGCCCGACCGCTCAGGCGCCTGTGCTCGCACCGCTGCTCCCGTCGGTGGTGGCCCTTTCCTCGACGTTGCGGATGAGGACGCCGATGCGCCGCACGGCGGCCCGCACCGGCAGGTCGTCGCGCTCGAACCCGAGCAGGATCATCGCCTCCGAACCCATGAAGGCGTTGCCGACGAGCGTGGCCGCCTCCCGGGCGGTGAACGGGCCCAGCGGGCCGTGACGTGCCTCGGCCGCTTCGGCCACGTCGATCAACAGCTCGTACCACCCCTTGAGCAGTGCCCGGACGGCGACCGCGATCCCTTCGTTGGCCCATCCCTCGGCGATCAGCTCCTGCAGCACGCGCACGTACCCCGAATCGATGTCGTCCTCGAGGAAGTCGCAGGCCTGCTCGTACCGCTGCCACAGAGGACGGTCGCTTGCGTACATCCGCCTCTGCCGCTCGAGACGCCGCCGGTTCTCCTCGTCCAGCACGGCGAGGAGCAGGCCCTGCTTCGAACCGAAGTGGTAGTGGAGCTGGCTGACCGAGACCCCGGCCGTCTCGGCCACCTTGCGGGTCGAGAGGCCGGCGTGTCCGTCGGCCAGGAGACGCGCACGCGCCGCCTCGACGATCCCATCACGCGTGCCGTGGGCGGAGGTGGCCGCACCACCGGGGTCCTCTCGGTCGGTCGGTTGCACGGTCGAACGATCCCACAGAAGAGGCTTGACAGCAACCGATTCGTGTACCCAAATGGGATCGGTCGGTCGATCGACCGATAGCTTTATGGTGGATGGGGAGAGAAGACATGGACGAGACGAAGCTGATGGGGTTCGTGAACAGGGCCGTCGGCGATGTGGCGACCTTGCTCGGAGGGTCGATGGTCGTGCTGGGTGACCGCCTCGGTCTGTACCGCGCCATGGCCGGTGCTGGCCCGCTGACGCCGCATGAGGTGGCCGAGCGGACGGGTACGACCGAGCGCTACGTCCGCGAGTGGCTCTCGGCCCAGGCCGCGACCGGCTACCTCAACTACGAGGGTGACGGCACGTTCTCGCTTCCCGACGAGCACGCCATCCCCCTCACCGACGAGACGAGCCCGGCTTGCGTGATCGGCGCCTTCGAGATGGCCCTGGCCGCCGCCCACGCGACCGATCGCATCACGGAGGCGTTCCGCAGCGGAGAGGGCTTCGGCTGGGGCGAGCACCACGCCGATGTCTTCGAAGGGTGCGAGCGCTTCTTCCGACCCGGCTACCAAGCGAACCTGGTGAGTACGTGGCTGCCGGCACTCACCGGCGTCGCCGCCAAGCTCGAGGCCGGTGCCCGGGTGGCCGACGTCGGCTGCGGTCTGGGCGCCTCCACCGTGGTCATGGCCGAGGCGTACCCGGCGTCGACCTTTACCGGGTTCGACGTTCACGAGCCGTCCATCGCGTCGGCCCGCAAGCGGGCGGCGGACGCCGGGGTCGCCGACCGGACGCAGTTCGAAGTTGGGAGCGCGCAAGGGCTGCAGGGCCGCTATGACGTCATCTGCTTCTTCGACTGCCTGCACGACATGGGCGACCCGGTGCGGGCCTGCTCGCAAGCGCGCGGCGCGCTCGAGCCCGGTGGCGTGTTGATGGTGATCGAGCCGATGGCCGGCGACGCGCTGGAGGACAACCTGAACCCGATCGGTGCGGCGTTCTACGGCTTCTCGACGTTGCTCTGCACGCCCAACTCGCTCGCTCAGGACCTGGGTGCGGCGCTGGGTGCTCAGGCGGGAGAACGCCGGCTCCGGGAGGTGGCGACGGCCGCGGGATTCACATCCGTACGCCGGGTGGCCGAGACGCCGTTCAACATGGTGCTCGAGCTCACCGCATAGCGACCTGACGCCGAGTCAGCCGAGGGTGAGCCGGCCGCCGGCCGCGAGCAGCGGCCGCAGGTACAGCGCTCGCTTGCCTCCACCGCGGTAGCCGACGAAGCCGTCCCAAGCGTGGAAGCCGAGGTAGGTGGCGCCGTCCGGGCCCACGACCGGCGCTGGTCCACCCGGACCGAACATCGTCCCCGAAGAGGCGAGCAGCGGACCTCCCGACGTGCGCCGGCACGGTCCCAGTGGGCCTTCGCACAGTGCCGCCCCGATGGCGTACTGCTCGGTCTGCCAGTTGTTGGCCGAGTACAACAGGAAGTACCTGCCGTCAGCGGCCACCATCGCCGGGTTCTCGATCAGGTCGCCCTCCCAAGCCGCCGACGTCGTCAGCAGACGGCGAAGGGAGCCGGGGACGATGCTGAGTCCATCGTCAGCGAGCCGGCCGGCCCAGAGATGGGTGGGCTCTTGGCCCACGATGCCCTGGCTCTGCCAGAGGAGGTAGGCCGTGCCGTCGGCATCGACGAACGGGTGGGGATCGATCGACCCGTTGTGGTCGTGCTGGCAGAGCCAGGGCTCGCTCGAGTCGTCGACGAACGGGCCGGCAGGGTCGTCGGCCACCGCCACCGAGACGCACCATCGGCTGCTCGTGGCCTCTCGGGTGGCGTAGTACATCACGAAGCGACTTCCTCGGCGAAGCACCGCGGGTGCCCATACGGAGCGGCCCCGGGCCCACGACGGCGGACGGAGAAGAGCTGATCCCACCCAGGTCCAGCTGACGAGGTCGTCGGAGCGGGCCACCTGCACCAGGGCGCGTGAACCGCTGGTGGCGTAGGCGTAGTAGCGCCCGTCGGCGGCGAGCACGAACGGGTCGGGGAAGTCGGCCGCGACCACCGGTCTGCCGGCCGATGCAACCACCGCGGCCCGAAGGTCGCCCGGTGAGACCGTGGGCCGCACCGGGAGCGACGCCCACGGGCTCGTCGTGGTCGTCGTCGGGGCAGATGTCGTCGTCGTCGGGGCGAAGGTCGTTGCCGGGGCGGGGGTCGATGACGATGTCGGAACCGTGGCCGGCGTGGTGACCGCCGGGGCCGGCACCGCCGCGGACGCGTCGGCGCCCTGGATCCCGCAGGCCGGGGCCACACTCAGCACGGCCGCCGTCAGCATGGCGACGGTCGCCCATGCCCTCTGCCGACACGTCGGTGCCATCACCCTCCCCTTCAGCTCGCCGCTGTCTCGGGATGGTACGAGGACGCGCCCCGCTCGGGATAGCGTCCGGTGTGGCCTGCATGGCTCCTGTGTGAATAGGACCTCCGCCCCCATGCGGCCTCCCGGGGAGACGGAGACTGCGAGCCATACTGGGAATTTGGTCGGGCGGTTCGACCCAAAGGAGCACCATGAAGCGCAGAAGCCTCGACCTCCTCTTCAGTGTCGGAGGCGTCGGCTTGGCTGTCCTCCTGCTCGTCCTCGGCCTGGTGCTCACCAGCAACGCCAGCTTCGCCCGGACCTACGTGGCCGGGCAGATGGCCGAGCAGCGCATTGCGTTCAAGCCGGCCGAAAAGCTGACTGCTGAGGAACGGGAGTCGGAGTGCCTGGTAGCCAACGCCGGCAAGGCGCTCACGACCGGCAAGCAAGCCGAGTGCTACGCCAATGACTTCATCGGCCTGCACGTCAAGAGCACGGCCAACGCCAACGGCTTGACCTATGCCGAGCTCGGCGACGTGCAGACCGGTATCCGCACGAGACTTGCCGCCGCCCAGACCGCCGGGGACCCGACCGTGGGGGCCGACCTGCAGAAGCAGCTGACCGATACGAACACCGCCCGGGAGAGCCTCTTCAAGGGCGAGACGCTCCGCGGCCTCCTGCTGACCTCCTACGGCTTCAGCGTGTTCGGCGAGAAGGCGGCGCAGTTCGCCACCATCGCCTACCTGGCCGCCGGCCTGCTGCTGCTGTTGTCGATCGCCGGCTTCATGCACGCCTTCAAGACGCCCGAGAACGAGCTCTTCGCTGCCCCCGCAACCGGCGCTCCGGCACCGGGGGCGGCTCGCCGGCCCGTCAAGGTCTGACCGGACGGCCTCGTGCGATCTCTCCACTCGCGCACAGGGGTCGAGTGGCTCGACCGGGACGAGTGCCTCCGCTGCTGGCCGGCGACATGAGGCACACCGAAGCGTCTGTCAGGGCCGCCTCCGGCGTGGACGGCCCGCTCGTCAGGAGGTCATTCCCTGCAGGCCGACGAGCGCTCGGGCATGCTCGATCTCGCCCATGTGGCGCAGGCCATGCTGGTAGATCCAGCACTCGGCCGCGTCCAGGCGGGCGATGCCGGCGGCACCCGCTACGCGGGCGCTGTAGGTCGAGGCGATGTGCGGTGGGAAGGGTCGGGTCACGATCACGTCCGCGAGCTCAGCCGTAGTCAGGCCCGCCAGCCAGGCCTCCGTCTTCGAAAAGACAAGGTCCATGTACTGCCGGAACGCCCCGTAGTTCCCGATCCGCTGTCCTGTCATCTCCTCGACCGTCCGGTGCTTGCCATGGTCAGCGATGGCAAGGCCGATCCGCTCGGCCCACCGGGCGTCGAAGACCATGTCGCCCGCACCGAGAACCGTCGCCGAACCGTCCTCTATCTGGGTGAAGTGGAACAACGAAAAGGCGATCGGCAGCACGCCGACGCGCTCGACGTGGTTCACCTGCGCCAGGTCCATGGTGGCCACGGCGTCTTCCCACAGGGAGTGCATGGCGCGCACCCGTCGCCGCAACGAGTCCAGTATCAGGTTCGCATCCGGCGGTTCCATATACGCCATGTTGCCCGTTGTCGTCGCCGGGCAGTGGCCGGGTTCGAAGCAGCCCGGCTCCCATGTACCAGCCGTGCCGAGGTCGACCTTCATCGACGCCGACCCGCTGCGGCCGACGCTGCGGAGCCTGACGATGGCACCGGCTGGGACGGGGCCACTCGCCGAACTACGGCCGCAATTCTTCCGTGTGAGCCGCTTGCCAGTCGGCGAACGACACGGGGGCGGCGCCCGCGACCTGTTCGGCGACCTGCGCGAGATACCACCGGCGGTAGGCGAGAGGCCCTGGGGGCGTCTTCAGTGTCAAGAGGTGCGTGCCGAGCGCACAGAACGCATCAACCTCATCGAGAGCCGCTCCCAGCCGTACGGCTGCCTCGGTTGCGGCCGGAGTCACGTGCATCGTGACGTCCACCATCGCCTCCCCGCGTTCGGCCGCCTCCTCGACGGCTCCCCGGTTGGCAGCGCTGAGGGCAGAGAACCTCCTTCCAAGCTCGGCGCTCAGCTCCAAGAGGCGACCTGGGGCGCCCAGCCGCACGGACTCGTCCGAGTTCGAGAGCATCACGAACTCGCGCAACATCTCGTCGAAGTGCTCGCGCGCCTGTTGCGACAGGACGACGGGGATGCCGAGCAGATTCACCTCGACCATGTCGCCGGTCACGCTGCCACCGCAGTCGGCAGTCGTGCGGAGGGGCCGTAGTCGCCAGCCCGTCCATCCGGCCGGCGGCTCAGTCCGCCGATGCCTGTCCAGCGAGTCGGCCGTGGGGGTGCGGTGGTGGGGTGCCCCTCGAGCTCCGGCGCCGGGACCTCGAACCACACGCACTTTCCATCCGGCGACTCGTCCGCACCCCAGGCGAGCGACATCTTCTCCACCATCGCCAGCCCGCGTCCTGTGCCTGCCGTGTTGCTGTACCGGTTCGGCCGCGCCACGCCTGCGCCTGTGTCGACCACCTCCACGCGGACGCTGCGCCCGAGCCTCCGCAGTGTGACCCGAAAGCGGGTGGCCGCATGCAGGATGGCGTTGGTGGCGAGCTCGGACACCAGCAGCTCGGCCACGTCGGAATCGACGCGCCAGGTGCCGAGGGTGTCCACCACGTGCCGGCGCGCCGAGCCGGCGGACTCAGGCACGGGCGAGAAGCCGGCTTCAACGAATGTCTCGACGTCCACGTCCACTCACCTTGGCTCCGACGTTCGGGCATCGTACTGACTGGCGGCGGTGCCCTCGAAGGGCAAGGACCCGCTCAGGCCGGCGTCATCGACGGCGAACCCAGGGCGTCGCGCAGGACGGCCAGCCGACCTGGGACGACCCGGTAGTACGCCCACTTTCCCCGCTTCTCCCGTTCGAGCAGACCGGCTTCCGTGAGCGCGGCGAGATGGTGGCTGACTGTCGGTTGCGACCGTCCGATCGGCTCCACCAGGTCACAGGCGCACGCCTCGTCCTGGCTGGCGATCATGGAGAGCAGCCGCAGGCGCGCCGGATCGGCCAGCAACTTGAAGGCAGCGGCCAGGTCTTGGGCCTCGGCCTCCGAGAGAGCCGACACGAGCACCGGGGCGCAGCACACCTCGATCGGTTTCACGTCCATCACGACCTCCGAGACATCGGCATCATCAGATGATACGCATTGACAGCCATCGATGTTGGGCCCACGGTCATATCCACGGCGGTCGATGCGATCGCCGCCCACCCCAGCCCACGGAGGCCCGCATGTCCAGAGTCCAGCTCGCGCTCAACGTCAGCCACCTCGACGAAGCCGTCGACTTCTACTCCAAGCTCTTCGGGACCGAGCCGGAGAAGCGCAAGCCGGGGTACGCCAACTTCGCCATCGACGAGCCCGCCCTGAAGCTGGTGCTCATCGAGAACCCGGAGGCCGTCGGCCGACTCAACCACCTCGGGGTCGAAGTGTTCTCGACGGAAGAGGTCGTTGCCGCACAACGTCGCCTCGAGGGTGACGGCATCGCCACGGCGGACGAGGCTGGGGTGTGCTGCTACGCCCAGCAGGAGAAGGTGTGGGCCAACAATCCTGATGGCGCCGCGTGGGAGATCCACACGGTGCTGGCCGATAGCGACGTGGCCGGCAACGACATGCGGGACCCCGGCAACGACGCTGGTGTCTGCGGCGCCGGCGCCTGCGCCACCGGCGGGCTGGCCGACGTGGCCGCCGGTGAGCCCAGCGTGCAGGGCTGCTGCTGAGGCGGGCGCCGCTACGGTGCGGGAGCCCCGCCCTCAGACGGCGAGCGGCGTCCAGCGAGCCAAGGAGCGGCCATGCCTGTCAACACCTCTCGTTTCACCTATCAGGGAGAGGACGGCACCGAGATCGCCGGCTTCCGCTGGGACGCTCCGGGGACGCCGCGAGCCATCATCCAGCTTGCCCACGGCGCGGGCGAGCACTCACTGCGCTACCTGGAGCCGCTCACACCGTTGGTAGAGGGCGGGTACACCATCTACGCCGCCGACCACCGCGGTCATGGCGCAACCGCCGGCTCGCAGGAGAAGTTGGGTGACTTCGGGCCGGGTGGAGCGCCGGCCGCCATCGACGACATGGCCGTGCTGTCGAGGCGGATCCGCCAGGAGAACCCGGGCGTGCCGCTGGCTCTGCTCGGTCACTCCATGGGGGCCAGCTTCTCGCAGGTGTACTTCACCCAGCACCATGCGCTGATCGACGCCCTCGTGCTGTCGGGCACGGCTGCGAACTGGCTGCCCAGAGGTGAGCGCAGCTTGAACAGCGGCTACGAGAACCCCCGCACCGACTACGACTGGCTTTCACGCGACGAGGCCGAGGTCGACAAGTACATCGCCGACCCGCTCAGCGGCATCCGCTTCACGCCGGAGTCGAGGAAGTCGTTCACCAGCCTCGGCGAGCGCACGGCCGACGCGGGCTATCTGCAGGACGTGCGCAAGGACCTGCCCATCTACGTCTTCGTGGGTGACGCGGATCCGGTGAACGCCGGGCTCACCCGCATCACCCCGCTCATCGAACGCCTCGAAGAAGCGAAGCTGTCCGACGTCACGCTGAAGGTGTATCCGGGCGGGCGGCACGAGATGCTGAACGAGACCAACCGCGACGAGGTGGTGGCCGACCTGAAGGCATGGCTCGACCGGGTCTTCACCTGACGCAGGGGCCGCCGGCGCCTGACCGCTGCTGGCCGCCTTCGGACCGCCGCGCTAGGAAGGCGCCATGGAACTTCGACTCGACGGCAAAGTCGCGCTCGTCACCGGCGCGTCTCGTGGCATCGGTCTGGCCATCGCCAAGACCTACGCGGACGCAGGCGCCCGCGTCATGCTCTCCTCGCGGAAGCAGGACGCGCTCGAAGAGGCAGCGTCATCGATCGACGGTGAGACGGCCGTGTTCGCGGCCAACGCGGGGGAGCCGGACCAGGCGCAAGCCTGCGTGGACGCCACCCTCGAGCGCCTCGGCGGTCTGGACATCCTGGTGAACAACGCGGCCACCAACCCGTACATGGGCCCCGCGGTGGACATCGACCTGTCCCGCTACGACAAGACCTTCCAGGTGAACCTGCGGGGCCCGTTCGTCTGGATCCAGAAGGCATGGGAAGCCTCGATGAAGGAGCGCGGCGGCAACATCGTCAACATCGCCTCCATCGGCGGCATGACCTACGGCGGCGGCATCGGCGTCTACGACAACACCAAGGCGGCCTTGATCCACCTCACGGGCCACTTCGCCGTAGAGCTGTCGCCCGGGGTTCGGGTCAACGCCATCGCGCCCGGCTTGGTGAAGACCGACTTCGCCCGTGCGCTGTGGGAGCGGGGCGAGGAAGCCGTGGCCCAGCGGATGCCGCTCCGCCGGCTCGGCGAGCCGCAGGACATCGCCAACGCCGCCCTCTTTCTGGCCAGCGACGCCTCGTCGTGGATGACTGGCCAGACGCTGGTGGTCGACGGCGGCTCCACCATCGGCCGCGGCGCCGGCTGACCGGCGCCGGCGAGTCGGCTTTAGGCCGCCCGCACGCCGATCCCATGCTGGATGCCGACCAGAGCGGTGGTGATGGCGGAGTCGGCCAGCGCGGCTCGTAGCTCGATCTGTAGTGGGGGACCGGCCAGCAGGGTGATGACCACCCCGTGCACCGCACTCCACAACACGAGGGCAGCCAGGTCGAGGTCGGCCGCATCCAGGCGGTGCTCGGCCTGGGCCGCTTGCATCGTCGACCGCAGCTCGTCGACCAACCGGTTGATCAGCGCCGGCGAGTCGCCTCGCTGCTCACCCGTGAGCTCCGGGCGGAACAGGAACATGGCCCGGAAGAGGTCCTGGTTCTGCAGCGCGTGGTCGACGTAGGCGTGACACTGTGCCTCGAGCCGCTCGATCGGGTCCTTGGCCTCGACGGCCCGGAACCGCTGGATCAGCAGATCGAACTCCTGGCCGACGATGCCCTGCAACAGATCCCGCTTGTCGGCCACGTGGGCGTAGAGCGCAGGCGCGGTGACGCCCAACATGGCTGCGACCCTTCGCAACGAAACGGCGTGCAGCCCCTCGCTCACGAGGATCTATCGTGCCGCTCGCGCTATCGCCTCTCGCGTCAATGGCTGGCGCATAGCGTCAGTGCCTCCCGCTTGCTGGTCGCCGGTGGATCTTGTCGTCTTACCCCCGTTCTACCAGCACTAACGCGTGGTCGACAGCTCCCCGCGGCGCAGCTTGCCGAGCGCCGTACGGGGCAGGCTCGAGCACAGGACGAGCTGTCGCGGCGCGCAGAACGCGGGCAGCCGCTGCTTGACGTGCAGCCGAAGCGCGTCGAGTGTCGGGGGGGTCGCCGGGTCCTCGGGCACCACGTATGCCACCACTCGGGCACCCCACTCCGGATCAGGTGCGCCGGCTACTCCCACGTCGGCCACGCCGGGAAGCGAGCGAACGGCCACTTCCACCGTTTCGGGCCACACGTTCTCGCCCCCGGTGATGATGAGGTCGTCCCGCCGCCCGTGCACCTCGAGCCGCCCGTCGTCGGTCCAGCGGCCGAGGTCGCCCGTCCTCAGCCAGCCCTCTGCGTCCCTTGGGTCCGAGCCGTCGCGATAGGCCCGGAGCAGCATCGGGCCTCGCAGCCGAATCTCGCCGTCGGGCCCCAGCTGCACGTCGACGCCCTCGAGCGGCCGGCCGTCGTACACCACGCCGCTGCCGGTCTCCGTCATCCCATAGGTGGTGACGACGTTGGCCGGCAGCGTCTCGGGCGGCGCAGAGCCGCCCAGCACCACCCCACGAAAGCGAGTGAAGTCGTGGCGCTGCAGAAGGGTGCGCACGACGGACACGAGAGTGGCGTCGGTGTCGGGGTCGAAGGCGGGCCGCACCTCGACGGGGGTTCCGGTCACCAGGGCGCGGGTGAGCACTGAGAGGCCGCCCACGTGCGACAGCGGGAGGCAGGCCAGCCACTTGTCCCGGACGGGATCCACGGCCAGACGGGCGCTCGTGGCATACGCCGACGCCCGCACCGCATCCATGGTCAACACGATGCCCTTGGGCTGGCCGGTGGTGCCGCTGCTGGCCACCACCAGGGCGTCGCCCACCTCGGTGGGCCGGCTGTCGCGGAGGTCTTGGCGATCGCCCGTCTCGTCGACGACCGCGCTCGGGCGCAGCGCGGCCAGCAACGAGCGAGCTGCAGGCAGGGGCAGGCGCGGGTCGAGCGGCAGCACGGCATCGCCCCGCTCCCAGGCGGCTGACAGCTCGCGGATGAAGAGCGGGCCACCGGGCGCAGCGATTGCGACGAGCTCGGGCACCGGAGGTACGGTACTCAGCCCTATGAGCGCCGATTCCGAGAGCGGTCTGAGCATTCGGCCGGGTGCGGGCTGGGACGATGCGGGGCCCGAATACGGCGACATCCGCTACCAGCACTCCACGGGCGCCGATGCGGGCATCGCCAAGATCACCATCAACCGGCCGGAGGTGCGCAACGCCTTCCGTCCGCAGACCCTGTTCGAGCTGCAGGACGCGTTCCGGCGCGCCCAGGACGATCCGAGCGTCGGCGCCATCATCTTCACCGGTGAAGGCCCGATGGCCTTCTGCTCCGGGGGCGATCAACGCATCCGCGGTGACGACGGCTACATCGGCGACGACGCGGTGGCGGAGCAGGGCATCGGTCGGCTCAACGTGCTCGACCTGCAGATCCAGATCCGCCGGTGCCCCAAGCCCGTGGTGGCCATGGTCGCCGGGTTCGCCATCGGCGGGGGCCACGTGCTGCACGTGGTCTGCGACCTCACCATCGCCGCCGACAACGCCCGGTTCGGCCAGACCGGTCCCAAGGTCGGCTCGTTCGACGCGGGGTACGGCTCGGGGCTGCTGGCCCGCAACATCGGCCAGAAGAAGGCCCGCGAGATCTGGTTCCTCTGTCGTCAGTACGACGCCGCCCAGGCCCTCGACATGGGTCTCGTGAACACGGTCGTCCCTCTCGCCGAGCTGGAGGAGGAGACGGTGCGGTGGTGCAACGAGATGCTGGCGCTGTCGCCCATCGCCCTCCGGATGATCAAAGGCGCCATGAACGCGGCCGATGACGGCCTGGCCGGCATCCAACAGCTCGCGGGTGACGCGACGATGCTCTTCTACATGACCGAGGAAGGCCAGGAAGGCCGCAACGCCTACGTCGAGAAGCGAAAGCCCGACTTCTCGAAGTTCCCCCGCCGGCCCTGACTACGGTCGCTCCGATGGCCACCGACCTGCGCGTCTGGTTGATCGGCGCTCGACCCCGCACCCTGCCGGCCGCCGTGGTACCGGTGGTCGTGGGCACCGCGGTCGCCATGCGTCAGGGGGATGTGGTGTGGTGGCGCTTCCTTGCCGCCTTGGTCGTGTCCTTGGCCATCCAGGTCGGCACCAACTTGGCCAACGACTACTCCGACGGGGTGCGGGGCACCGACGACGTCCGCGTGGGTCCGGCCCGACTGGTGGCGTCTGGCTTGAAGCCGGCCCGGGCGGTGAAGACGGCGGCGGTGGCGTCGTTCGGTGTGGCCGCCTTGGCCGGCCTCGGCCTCGCCGCTGCCGTGAGCTGGTGGCTCCTGGCCGTCGGCGCCGCCTGCTTCGCTGCCGGGTGGCTCTACACGGGAGGCCCGAGGCCCTACGGCTATGCCGGCCTCGGCGAGGTGTTCGTCTTCGTCTTCTTCGGGCTGGTGGCCACGGCCGGCTCGGCCTACGTGCACCTCGAGGAGATCACGACCCTGGCGCTGGCGGCAGCGGTGCCGGTGGGCGCCCTTGCCACCGCTCTGCTGGTCGTCAACAACCTCCGGGACATCCCGACCGACACCGCAGCCGGGAAGCGGACGCTCGCGGTCCGCCTCGGAGAAGGCCCGACGCGAACGCTCTACATCGTCGCCATGCTGGTGTTGCCGGCGCTGGCTGCGTTCGGCATCGCCCTTCGTCGCCCGTTGGCGCTGTTGGCCCTGCTCGGGCTCCTGCTCGGCGTGACGCCCGCCCGCCGGGTGATGGCCCGAGTGCGGGGGCGCGACCTCATCCCGGTGCTCGTGCGCACCGGGCAGGTGCAGCTCGCCTACGGCTTGTTGCTCGCCGCCGGCATCGCCGCCGCATGATCCTCGGCGAGGAAGGGCAGCACGATGTCGCCGAACGCCTCAGGACGTTCGGCGTGGCAGGCGTGCCCGGCCCCGGCGATGATGCGCACGTCAGCCGGCCCGCCCCAGCTCTCGGCCATGCGGTGGGCGAGGGCGGTGAACTTCTCGTCGCGCTCGCCGGCTACCAGCAGCACGGGCATGGTCAGCTCGCCCAGCCTGGGCCAGAGCGACTCCTGCGCACCGGTGCCCGTGAGTCGCAGGCTGGCCTTCAGCCCGGCGACAGTGTTCTCCAGTCGGTCTTCCAGCCCGGCGGCCTCGGCCGAGAGGGAGGCGAACAGCGGGCCGGAGAGCCACCTGGCGAGGAACGCTTCGATGCCATCGCCCTCGAGGCCCTGGGCCAGCTGCTCGTCGGCTGCCCGGCGGGCGCGCCGCTCGTCGTCGGTGTCGAGGCCGGCCGTTGCTCCGACCAGCACCAGGCGCGACACCAGGTCAGGCCGAGCGAGCGCAAGGTGCAGGGCCAGGCGTCCGCCCATCGAGTACCCGAGGTAGGCGCTCCGACCGCCCACCTCGGCCAGCCATCCCGCTCCCTGCCACAGGTCGCCGGTGACACCGGCCGAGCGGCCATGACCTGGCGCGTCCACCACGATGACCCGATGGGTCGCCGAGAAGCGTGGCACCAGGGGGTCCCAGGAGCGGCGAGTCTGGGTGAAGCCGTGCACCAGCACCACAGGCGGACCCTTGCCGGTCGCCTCGAAGTGGAGCATCACCGGTGACCGTACAGGCCACGTTCGTGGCGACGCTCGTCGACGAATGGCTGCGCGCCGGTGTGGAACACGCCGTCATCGCTCCCGGTTCCCGGTCGACGCCCCTCGCCCTCGCCCTGGCCGAGTCATCCGTCCGCGTGCACGTCCACCTCGACGAGCGGGCGGCGGGCTTCTTTGCTCTGGGCCTCGGCCTGGCCAGCGGGCGGCCGGCCATCGTGGTGACCACCAGCGGCACCGCCGGCGCCCACCTCCATCCGGCCGTTCTCGAGGCCCACCTGGCCCGGGTGCCGATGGTGGTGTGCACCGCGGACCGTCCGCCCGAGCTCCACCACGTCGGTGCGCCACAGACCCTGGAGCAGGCCAACCTGTTCGGAGCCGCCCTGCGGTGGGTCTTCGAGCCCGGCGTGGCCGACGACGCGTCCCGGGACGGCTGGCGATCGATCGCCTCTCGGGCCATCGCCGAGGCGACGACCAACCCGGCCGGTCCGGGGCCCGTCCATCTCAACCTGGCCTTCCGCGACCCGCTGGTAGCCGCGCCCGGGCCGCTCCCAGTCGGGCGTTCCGACGGGCGGCCATGGCATCGCGTGCGCAGCTGGGTGTCGAGCACCGCCCCGTCGCAGGGCGCAGAGCTGTTGAGCGGTCGGCGGGGCGTGGTGGTGGCCGGGCGGGGAGCCGGTGGGGAGTCGCTGGCCGCGTTGGCCGACGCCCTGGGGTGGCCGGTGCTGGCTGCGCCGCGATCGGGGCTTCGCGGTGGCCGCCATGCCGTGTCTGCCTTCGATGCCGTGTTGCGGACCACGTTTGCGGGCGCCGGGGAAGCCCGTCCGGAGGTCGTGCTCCGAGTAGGGGAGGTGCCGGCGTCGAAGGTCCTTGCCGGTTGGCTGGCCGGGCTCGACGTCGAGCAGGTCGTGCTCGACCCCTATGGACGATGGCCCGATCCGGAACGCACCGCCGACTACATCCTGCAGGTGGACGCGCGGCCGTTCTGCGAGGCGGCGGCGCGCGCCGTGTCGCCCGCGCCCGAGGGGTGGGCTCAACCGTGGCTGGACGCCGAACGCCTGGCCCAGGCGGCCATCGACTCGGTGATCGGAGAGCGGAGCGACGTCACCGAGCCAGGGGTGGCCCGCGCCCTCACCCGCGACTTGCCCCACGACGCGGTGCTCTTCTCGGCGTCCTCCATGCCGATCCGGGACATCGAGTGGTACGGCCACCCGTCCGCCCGCCTGCAGGTCGAGGCCAACCGCGGCGCCAACGGCATCGACGGAGCGGTCTCCACCGCACTCGGCCTGGCGGCCGGGGGCCAGGCTCGGCCGGTCGTCGCCCTCGTCGGCGACCTGGCCTTCCTGCATGACACCGGCGGGCTCCTCGGGGCGGTCGGTCGACCCGGCCGCTGCACGTTCGTGGTGCTCGACAACGACGGTGGAGGCATCTTCTCCTTCTTGCCGCAGGCGTCGGAAGTGCCCAGATCGAGGTTCGAGCAGCTGTTCGGCACGCCCCACGGGCTCGACCTCGCCGCCCTGGCCGCCGTGCACGGCATCCCGGTGACCCCCGTCGAGGTGATGGACGACCTGTTGCCTGCCGTGAGTTCCCCCGGCGGCGTCCGGGTCGTCCACGTCCGCACCGATCGAACCGCGAACGTCGTGCTGCACGATCAGATCCACCAGGCCGTCGCCACCGCACTCGCCTGACCTCGCTTTCTTGCGCGGACAGCGTGCTTGCGCGACGTTCGGGCAAACACGAAGACCACATGGGGGGTCCACGAGATGGCCGAGGCAAGCATCAACAAGGATGGAAACCTGAAGGGGAAGGTGGCGCTCGTCACCGGCGCCAGCCGAGGCATCGGCGAGGCGATCGCCGCCCGGCTGGCCATGGAGGGGGCCAAGGTCGTCGTCTCCGCCCGCACCGTCGAGGCGGGCGACAGCCGCTTGCCCGGCACACTGGCCGACACGGTGGAGCGCCTCATCTCCTCGGGCGGTGAGGCCAAGCTCATCAAGGCCGACCTGGCCGTGGCCGAGGAGCGCGAGAACCTGGTGAAGGAGGCCACCGACACGTTCGGCCCAGTCGACATCCTCGTGAACAACGCCGCCATCACCTACTTCACACCGGTGCAGGAGTTCACCGAGAAGCGCTTCAAGCTGATGATGGAGGTGCAGGTCTACGGGCCGTTCCACCTGGCCCAGATGGTGATGCCGGCCATGCGCGAGAAGGGCGCCGGCTGGATCGTCAACATCTCATCCGGCGCCGGCATCCACCCGAAGCAGCCTTACGGGGCGGGGCGCGGGGGCACGGTCTACGGCATGTGCAAGGCCGCCCTCGAGCGCTTCACCACGGGTCTGGCCTCGGAGGTGCAGTCCGACGGCATCGCCGTCAACGTGGTGTCGCCCGGCCTGGTGGACACCCCTGGTGTCGCCGTGCACGGCCTCATCAACGAGCAGTCAAAGGACCGCGTGCAGCCGATCGAGTACATCGCCGAAGCGGTGTACCAGCTGGCATCGGGTGACCCCCAGACGATGACGGGTCGAATCGAGTACGCCGCCCCGTTCCTCAAGTCGCTGGGTCTGGAGCCTTCGCAGCTGATCTGACCCGTCACCGATCTGACACACAGCGGGGGACCGGCGCGACACTTGGGACGTGCGTCGCGTCGGTCTCCTCCTGCTTGGCCTCATCGCGGCGGTGTCGACGGCGCTGGCCGTGATGCCGTCTCGCGCGCCTCGTGGGGATTCGGAGCTCTCCGCCGGCCGGCCGACCGTCACCACCACCACCCTCGGCACGACTGCCTCGCAGGCGCCTGCCGGAAGCGTCCCGGCGAGCCCCCCTACCAGCATCCAGGGCCAGCCCGAGGCGGTGGCCACCGTCTCTGAGCCGGCGCTCCTGCCGCCGAAGGAATCGACGCCGCCGCCGCCGCCGCCGCCCGCTCCTGGGCCCACCGTGGCCTCCACGTCCACGTCCACGTCCGAGGTCCGACGCCCCGCAGGTGGAGCGCCCTCTGCGCCGGTCACCGAGCCGCCGCCGGCCAAGCCGGAACCCCCGGCGCCCGACCCTGGCCCACCGGCGCCCGATCCGGCACCGCCGGCCGTGCCGTTCGCGGCAACGGTGTCCTTCGTCAGCCAGGACGATCTCGGCGCGTCCTGGCGGGAGGGGTGTCCGGTGGGCCCGCGCGAGCTCCGCAGGGTGACGGCCAGCCACTGGGGCTTCGACGGCGCCGTGCGCACCGGCCAGGTGGTGGTGCACGCCGACCAGGCCGACGCCATCACCCGAGTGCTGCACAGGCTCTACGACATCCGGTTCCCCATCGAGCGCATGGAGCCGATCGATGCGTTCGGCGGAAGCGACGACGCGTCGATGGAGGCCAACAACACCAGCGCCTTCAACTGCCGGGCGATCACCGGTGGCTCGTCGTGGTCGGAGCACTCCTACGGCCGGGCCATCGACGTCAACCCCGTGCAGAACCCCTACGTCAAGGGGTCGACCGTCGCGCCGGAGGCAGGGCGCGAGTACCTCGTTCGCGGGTCACCCAGGCCCGGGATGATCCAAGCCGGCGACGCCGTGGTGTCGGCGTTCCGGGGGCAGGGCTACGTGTGGGGTGGCAGCTGGCAGTCGTCGAAGGACTACCAGCACTTCAGCACCACCGGCCGCTGAGGCCTCTTCGGAGACTGCCTTGCGCCGTCTACGGGCGGACGAGGGCGGCCAGCAGGGCCTGCAGCTTCAGCTGGGTCTCGGCCAGCTCGCGTGCCGGATCCGAGCCGGCGACGATGCCGACCCCGGCGAAGAGGCGAGCGGTCGGCCCGTCGATGAGCGCCGAACGGATGCCGAGGGCCCACTCACCGTCGCCGGCGGCGTCCATCCACCCCACCGGTCCGGCGTAGGAACCGCGATCGAGCTGCTCGTTGGCCGCCAGCCAGGCGAGCGCATCGGCCGTGGGGGTGCCGGCCACGGCAGGTGTGGGGTGCAGCCGGGCGGCCAGCTCGAGGGCGGATGGGGCCGGCTCGCACAGCATGCCCCGGATGTCGGTGCTGAGGTGCACCACGTTGCGCAGGGCCATCACGCTGGGTCGGTCGGGCACGGACAGGACGTGGCATAGAGGCCCGAGCGCGGCCTGCAGGTTGTCGATGACGACCCGATGCTCGTGGCGCTCCTTGGCCGATGAGAACATCTCGGCGGCCAGCTCCGCGTCCGCGGTGGCGTCACCGCTGCGGGGGTAGGTGCCGGCAAGCGGCTGCGAACGCACCGTGCAGCCTTGCCGGTGGACGAGAAGCTCCGGCGACGCACCGACGAACCCGCCCATGGCGAACACGTAGCACGACGGGTAGAGGGCGTGCAGGCGGGCCGCGACATCGGCGACGGAGATGTCGCGATTGGCCCGGACCACCACCTCGCGGGCCACCACCACCTTGGTCAGCTCACCGCGATCGATGGCCGCGATGGCATCGCTGATCGCACCTGTCCACTGCTGGTGGGACCGTGGCGAGGACAGCTCGAAGCCGTCCGGAGCCAGCTCGGCCGACCCTGTCACCGGGGCTGCCATGGCGTCCCGCTCGTCACCGGCCTCGCCGGCCGGGGCCACCGTCGTCAGCCAAGCCGACCCGTCGCCAAGGACCTGCACGAGGCGCCGAGGCACGACGAGCGATGCCGGCGCGGCGGGATCGAACGGCAGGGCGCCGAACGCCACCGGCGCCACCCCGTGAGGAGCCGAGGCGTCAGGCTCGATCGATCGCAGGCACTCGAGAACCGGCTCGGCCGCACCCGGATGGCCCAGGCCGCGCGGCAAGTCGATGCGCATGGCCTCTCCGCGGCCGGCCATGCCGTGGTGCTCCTGTTGCCAGAGGAAGCCGTCCTCGCCGGCGAACGCAGCGAGCGACACGGAGCCCGACAGCGGCACCGATCGGGCGGTCAGTCGGGGCCTCATCGGGCGGTGCGGGTAGCCGTGATCAGCTGGGCCAGACCACCGGTGAGCAGCCGGCGGTTCACCGCCGCGAAGCCGGCCGAACGCAACGATTCGAGCATCACCTGGGGTTCGGGGAGGTAGGCGACCGACTTCGGGAGGTAGCGATAGGCGGCCCGGTCGGAGAGCGCGCCCCCGATGCGGGGCACGACCTTGCCGAAGTAGACGCCGTGGCCGAGCTTGAGCAGCGGGTTGGGCGGCTCGGCGACATCGAGCAACGAGACGCGCCCGCCGAGGCGCACCACTCGCGCCAGCTCGCCGAAGAAGCCCGGCAGGTCGACGAAGTTGCGGAGCGCGAAGCCGCACGTGACGCCGTCGGCCGACCCGTCAGGTAGCGGGAGCCGGAGCGCGTCGCCCTGCAGCAGCGGGGCGGAGGTGCGGGCGTGGAGCAGCATGCCCAGCGACAGGTCGACGCCGAGCGGCTCGTAACCGGCGGCGTGCAGGTCGCGGCAGAGGTCGCCAGTTCCCGCGGCCAGGTCGAGCACTCGGCTGGCGGTGGGGAGGGACAGGGAGGCGACGGCCCGACGCCTCCAGCCCACGTCCATGCGGAAGGTCATGAGCCGGTTGACCAGGTCGTACCTCGGGGCGATGGCGTCGAACATCGACCGCACGGCCCGGACCTTGGCTTCACCCTGCGGAAGCGCGTCGGCGGGCACCCATCGACTTTACGGTGCGGCGGTGGCAAGCCCAGCCGGCCTCGGCCAAGATGCGAGGACTTCAGGGGGAGGGTGCACATGACGACCACCAACACGACGAGCTCGATCGGCACTGATGGCGGCCGGGGGTTGGAGTCCGACACCGGCAACGCAGTGCGGGCGTTGTTCCACCGCCAGGTGCTGCAGGACCGGCTGCACCCGGGGGCGGCCTTGGCCGTGTACCACCACGGTCGCCTCGTCATCGACGAGCAGGTCGGCTTCGCCGACACCACCACGGGTCGGCGGGTGGAGGCGGACACCATGTTCGTCCTCTTCTCGTCCACCAAGCCCCTCGCCTCGATGTCGGTGCTGCGACTGCTCGAGCAGGGAAAGCTGACGCTCGACACACCGGTGGAGGAGCTGTGGCCCGGCTTCGGGCAGAACGGCAAGGAGGCCGTCACCGTCGGCCACGTCCTCACCCACCGCAGCGGGTTCCCGACGACCCCGGCGGAGCTGCGCTGGCAGGACTACGGGGACTGGGACAAGGTCGTGGCCGCCATGGAGGGGGCCAAGGCGCAGTACCAACCGGGCACGGTGTCCGCGTACCACGCCCTCAACCACGGCTGGATGTGTGGCGAGATCGTGCGGCGGGTGGACGGCCGGGACTTCCCGCAGTTCCTACGGGAGGAGATCACCGGTCCGCTCGGCATGAACGACACCTACGTGGGGCTGCCGGCCGAGCTCGAGGCTCGTGTCTCCAAGCTCCACGCCATGGAGGACGTCGACGTGGCCGGAAGCGGCACGGTGCGGACGTTCAACCGGCCGGAGGTGCATCAGGCCGTGGTGCCGGCCGGCTGCGGCATCTCCACGGCAAGGGACATGGCCCGCTTCTACGCCTGCATGGTCAACGGCGGCGAGCTTGACGGCGCCCGCATCCTCCAGCCGGAGACGGTGGCGTTGGCCATCGCCATCGCCATTGACGACGACTTCGACCACACCTTGCAGATGAACATGCGCAGAGGCACCGGCTTCAACCTGGGTGGCCTCGGGAGCGGTGCCTCCGGGGCGGACCTCTCCGGCGCGGCCCGCATGGGGCGCTCGACATCGGCGACCACCTTTGGCCATGGCGGCGCCGGCACCTCCATCTGCTGGGCCGACCAGGACCTTGACGTGGCCGTCGTCTTCATCCCCAACGGGTACCGCAGCGCCGGTCTCGAGGGCGGGCCCAACCTGATGGTGCAGCGTTGCGCCGACATCTCCGACGCAGTTCGGGCCGCCTGCCAGTAGGTCGAGGCGCGCTACGGTCCGGCGTCACCATCAAGGGGGAGCCAACGTGGACATCGTCGAGGAGACCGTCGAGAGAGGCGTCATCGAGCGGCGCTTCGACCTGAAGGTGGGGGAGGACGTCGTCCCTGGCATCCATTGGCTGCCCGAGGGCGCCACCGCTCGGCACGCGACGGTGCTCATCGGCCATGGCGGCACGCAACACAAGCTCACCCCGAACGTGTTGGGGCTGGCCCGCCGCCTCGTGCGTCATCTCGGCGTTGGTGCGGTCGCCCTCGATGCCCCTGAGCACGGCGACCGCATCTCCGACCCGGCGGCGGCCGAAGCGGCGCGGCAGGGCCTCCAGCAACGCATCGCCGCCGGGCGAGGCGACGACCGACCGCCCCTCGGCAACGAGGACCGCATG
>Ga0136611_10000280_pt1 | contig 32430 bp, 28 predicted proteins | sample AntDrymUQ2232306_2_FD_106645 | JGI IMG/M metagenome (GOLD analysis project Ga0136611, IMG submission 106645) | Polar desert sand microbial communities from Dry Valleys, Antarctica - metaG UQ223 (23.06) | ecosystem: Environmental > Terrestrial > Soil > Desert | place: Antarctica: Dry Valley...
AGATCGGGATAGACCTGGCCGAGCTGATAGCAACCCTCCAGGTACTCGGGCGACACAATATCCGTCGCCAGCAGCCGGTCCCACTGAAAGTTCGCCAGCGCCTTGAAGAAGATACCGGAACGATGCACGACCGACAGGCCCGCAGCTTTGGCGTGGCCTTCGAGCGTGTCGAGGGCATAAGTGATCCGGTGCCCATGTTCCTTCTCTGCAGGTGTCACCGCGGTGTTATGCGTGATCAGCCCCATGCGAACGGCAATCTGACGCGAGGCCGCATTGGCATTCGGGCACACGAGAAAGAAGCGCCCGGTCTCCGATAGCCATTCATCGTTGACCCGCTTCATGACCCCAACCGGATCGTCCAGGTGCTCGAGGACGTGGGTCAGCACGATGTTGTCGAAGCGCCGGGTCAGCGTGACGGTTTCAAAAGTCGACTCGATGATCGAGACGCGATGGCCGAGCGAGGTGCGCGCCTGGGTCGCGGCTTCTCCCGACGCTTCGATGCAGGTGATGTCGTCGAAGTGGGGCAGGAACCGACGGGTGAATTCGCCGCGGAAGCTGCCGAGCTCGAGCAGGCTCCCCGGCCTGAAAAATGGCGTGAACGACCGCAACATGAACGGATGCATCACGTCCAGGTCGAAGTTGTAGGCGTACTTGTGATCCGGGGTATCCCGAATCTCGCGGTCGTAGTCGCGTCCTGCCTGGGTCATCGCTCCAGAACCGCCACACCGAAGCCGGATCGGCCGAACTGGTTGCCGTTATAAAGCATGTAGGCCTTCGCCCCGCACCAGAATACATGAGGATAGCAGAGCATGTCTGAATCCCACCCGCTCGGCGAGACGTCGAGACCGCCGGCCGCGTCATCTCGATCCCAGCGGCGCAGATCGCGGGAGCGAGCGTAACCCAGTCGGTAGCCGCGGCTGCGATTCGATCGGAAGTCGGTGGCGTGGCGAAAGCAGAAATACAGGTGCCACAGGCCGTCGCATTCGAAGACCGTCGGCAGGGCCTGACACTCGTTCTCCCCTAACGTATCGGCGATGATCGGCGTGTGGTCCCGGCGCCACTCGGTACCGTCATCCGACGTCGCATAGGCGATCTTGTAGACGCGCGCCGGGCCCTGCTCGGTTGGGCCCGCATCGGCCCACGTGGTGCCGAAGATGTACCACATGTGCCAGCGACCCTCGCGTACGACCACGAACGGATCGCCGACGAGAAAAGGCTCGTGCGGCGCCGGCGCCATCACCGGACCCGGCCCGACGCGAGTGAACGTCAGGCCGTTGTCGTGGCTGGCGGCTCGGCCGATCGCCGTTTCGACCGGCACCGACGTCCGGCGGCTCCACCCGCAGGTGAACGCATGGATTTCGTGACCGTCACGAACAATGTTGATCGGAAAGATGCCGTGCTCGTCGAAGCAACCCAGCCCGCCGAGCGGCATCACCGGCGCGGATGCCGTCCGCAGGATGCGCTGCACATCGCGGTCAACATCAACATACGAAATAAAGCTGAGATACTGGCCACCGGCGTCCGGCCGCCGCGTCGAGAAGTAGATGCGGACGAAGTCATCGAACACGAGGGCCTGAGGCGACTGCGCAAATGCGGTGCAGCCGTCCGGAAGCTGATGCTCGAGCGGATTGAACAGCAGGCCGCGCTTGTGCCACTTCATGTCAGCGCGCCTTCGAGTTGAGCGAGGCCGAAGCCGTGGCGACCGACCTGGTTGCCGAGATACATCATCCACGTCGTGCCATCCAGCTCGAAGACGTGAGGGTAACTGACCATTTCCGAGTCCCAGCCGGTGTCGGAGACGTCGATGCCCGCGCGCGAGTCGTCTCGCTCCCAATGGAGCAGATCCGTCGAGCGCGCATAGCCAATCCGATAACCCTTTTCCCGCCCGCGATAGCCGAGGCTGTAGCGGTAACAGAAGAACATGTGGTACGCGCCGTTGGCGAAGATGACATCGGGACTCGCCTGACACTCGTCGTCTTCGACACGGACCTGAATCAAATCGCGATCATGGCGGCGCCAGCTGATGCCGTCGTCGGAGACCGCCATGCGAATGCGGTAGACCGGTTCCGGCCGCGTACCGGCGTGGAGCCATTTCGATCCGGCAATGTAAAAAAGGTGCCACCGGCCACCAAACTTGCGGATCTTCGGACCGCTGATCACGAATGGTTCGTTGAGGCTCGCGCCCAGCACGGGCCCCGTCCCGTACTTCTGGAAGGTGACGCCGTCGTCCTTGCTCACGGCGCGGCCAATCGCGACGTCAAATGGCACCGAACGGCAGCGCGTCCATCCCCCGTAGTAGGCGTGCACCTCGCTGCCGTCGCGGATCACCGACGTGGGATAGGTGCCGAACTCGTCGAACGTTCCGCGCCCGCCCAGTGGCATCACCGGCTCGCCCGAAAGACCGACGACCTCAAACAGATTGGAACGCTTGAGATCGACGAACGCGGCGCGACTGACGTATTGGCCGTGCGCGTCCCGGCCCGGCCGGCAGGAAAAGTAGACACGTACGAAGGTATCGAACATCAGCGTCGCCGGCGCCTGCGCGAACTCCAGCATCCACTCCGGCCGCGTCGCGAGAGCGGCAGGATCGAACACCTGGCCCAGCTTCTTCCAGTTCACAATTGCACTTCCAGCAACGACTTTCCTTCCCGATCCTGAACGAGCGTGAAGCCAAGCGACGTATACAGGTCGCGAGCGGCGTGATTGCTGGTCGCGACCTCGAGCCGGCACGACGAGAAGCCGCGTTGCCCGGCGAGGCTCAACACCCCAGCGACGAGCGTGCGGCCGAGCCCGTGGCCGCGGTCGCGGGGATCGACGAGCACGAGAGTGATGTACGCCTGTCTGGTCGTTCGATCGTTGCAGTAGTAGGCGACAAATCCGCGGCAGCGCCCGTCTCCGAAATCGGCCAGAAACTCGGCGCGCGCGCCAAGTTTGGCGAGGTAGGCGTCGAGATCGACACCGGAGATGAAGGCGCCGTGCTGGCGCTCCTGCTCCTCGAGAATCAACGTGTGCACGCTCGGCGCCAGGACACTCATCGGCGCGAGCTGAACCCCCGGGAGACACGCCTCAGCACGCGGCGTAATCGGGCATCGATGGTTCGATCGAGCTTGGCGCGCTCGGCCTCGAGCAACTCGTCGCGGAGATTAATCTCCTTTTGGAACTCGGTCGCCGTTTCAGCGAGCAAGACGTCGCGCCGGGCGATTTCGTTTTGCGCGTCAGCGAGCAGTGTTCGGAACTGGCTCTCGTGTGTCGCGAGCGCCAGGCTCCCCTCGTCGATGCCGGCGAGCAACTCCTGCCGCCGCCCTTGTTCGAGAGCCGCAATCGACGCCGCGAGAAGGGCGCGGTCGGCGTGCCGGCAGGCGATGGCGATCAGGATCGGGGATCGCTTCAGCGACCGCTCGAGCGACGAGAATGCCGGGCCGAGATTGTTCAGCACTGTGTAGGCGGCCGACGGCAGTGCCAGATCGATGTGGTCCTGGCCGGCCCAATCCAATGCAGAGGGCCCGGTCACAGTCAGTGACGAAAACATCTGCGGGAGGTCACTACTGAACTGGCCATCTGTAAACATCAGCGACAAGCCATGTCGGGTCAGCAACGCGTCGAGGCCACGCACATCAAACAGGTTGATGTGTCCGACGTTCTCGCTTCCTCCGAAAATGTGAAAGCAGCGGCCGCGCAGAATCGACATCTCGAAGCTGCCGCGATTCGGCACCGTGATCATCACCACGCCGCCGGGCGCGAGCTGGCGGATCGCATCAGCCAGCACCGGGTCGGGATCGGTGATGTGTTCGAGGGTTTCGAACAACGACACGACATCATAGGGGCCGGCCGCGGCCGGATCACCCGGCTGTTGCACGTTACGGCCCTTCGCGCGCGCGGTCGTCACGGCGACGACACTCGATTCAACACCGGTCGCATCCCAACCGAGCTCGGCCGCCAGCTCCACCGAGTGTCCAACGCCGCTGCCAATGTCCAGATAGCGAAGCCGCGACGCTCCGGCAGGCGTCAGTTGCCCGAGCATTCGGAAATAGCCACTAAACCGCGCGCGATCGTTGTCGCGCGTGCCCTCGTCTCGGCCCACCATCATCTGATCGGCAATCCGTCGCGCCTCGGGTACGGCGGCGAAGAACTCGTCGATCACGCGCTCGTCAATCTGCAGGGGCACGAACCACGTGCCGCATTGCTGACACTCGTGGTAGGTGTAGCGGTCGTAGCTCACGAACGCAAACTGGCTATCGTCCTTGCGGCAGGCCGGACACGATCGCGGCGGAGCGGTCACGGGGTGCGCTGCGCGGTAGCCAGTCCAGAGCTGGACGATTCTCAGATAGTCGCTGCCCGCAGCCCGTGAGAACGGCAGCGGCACCCGGACGCGCTCGATCGGCACCGGCTCGCCGGTCGCGATGTCTCGCGTGGCGCGCTGGATCAACTCGCCGAGGAACACTGCAACGTTCCCCAGCAGCGACCCTGTGCTCATCACCGGAAACGCGTCGGTCGCTGTGATCTTCGATTGCGGATCTGCCATCGTCAGCTGGCTTTCGGGTGGGCGCACATCAGAAGCAGTCCGTGCGGCCTTCAATCCAGGACTCGTGCCACAGCACCGCGTTCAGGACGGTCCACAATTGAAAACTGTAGCCTCCCTGTCCGGCGACCTGCTGTTTGAGGAGGCCGGTGAAGTAGTCGTTGTTGAAGAAGCCCTGTTTCTTCAGCTCGGAGCGGTCGAAGGCATCGAGGCAGCGCTTTCCGAATCCCGGCTCCCGGAACCACGCTTCCATTGGCGCGCCGAACCCCTGCTTGCGGCGATGCAGTAGATCGTCATCGAGATAGGGCGCGGCGGCTTTTTTCAATAGCGATTTGCCCACACCGTCCTTCAATTTATAGGCGGCAGGCACCCGGTTGGCGAACTCCACGACGTCGTGATCCAGGAACGGCACGCGCGCCTCGATCGAATGCGCCATCGTTAATTTGTCGACCCGCATCAGCAGATGTTCGGGGAGACGCAGCTTCATCTCCATGTAGGGAATTTTCTGCAGCACCTCGGGTTCGGCCAGCGTGCCGTCAAGCGGCCCGAGGTATTCACGCACCACGGCGTGACTGTCAAGCAGGCGATGGCTCTCGGGCACCAACCCTTCCACTGGGCAGTCGATCGTGCCTCGGAAGGGCGCACTCGACGGTGTCAAGCGGTTGCGCAAATCGCCCCACCAGCACACCGCGCCGCCCCAAAACAGCTCCTGACCCGCTTCGGCGCGACGCTGGATTTCGAGGTCCTCGCCGCTGAGTCCGGGCGTGGCCGCCTTGCCCTGCGCGAGCAACCGCTGCCACCAGCTGGCGCCACGGCGCGCAGGCGTGTAGACGTTCTCGTATTTCTGGCGATAGTGGTCGCACCACCAGTAGCCGAGAAAGTGCTCGTCGGCGCCTTCGCCGACCTGGACGACCGTGGTGCCGCGCTCTTTGACCAGTTTCGCGAGGAAATATAGCGGGATGCAGACGTTGTCGGCGATCGGTTCGTCCTGCAGTTGCACCAGCAGCGGCAGGAACTCTTGCGCCTCTTTGCCGTTGATCAGCGTCTCGTGGTGGTCGGTCTTGTAGCGCTGCGACACGCGCCGCGCGTACTGAAACTCGTTGTAGTCTTCCTGCCCTTCATACCCGACCGTGAAGGTCGTCACCGGCCGATTCATGAGCTCGCTCATCAGCGCCACGTTGAGCGACGAGTCGACGCCGCCGGACAGGAGCACGCCGAACGGCACGTCCGAAACCATTCGGCGCGCGATCGATTGCTTCAGCAAGCGCGTCAACTCGCTGACGGCCTCGTCTTCGCTGAGATCGGACTCCGAGTAGAGGCCCGCGGCGCTCGGCACACAGTCCCACCATTGCCGCGACGTCGCCGTACCGGTGTGATTGATCGTGATCGAGTGCCCCGCTGGCAGCTTGAAGATGCCCTTGAACAAGGTCAGCGGGGCCGGCGTGACGATGAAGGTGAGGTAATGCCAGAAGGCGACCGGATCCATTGCGCGCGTGATGTCCGGATGCGCCAGCAGTGCCCGGATCTCCGAGCCGAACACCCATTCACCGCCGGGGGTTCGCGAGAAATACAGCGGCTTGATGCCGACGCGATCGCGGATCAGGTGGACGACCGGTCCGGCAGCCGGGCGCGCGTCGTAAAAGGCAATCGCGAACATCCCGTAGAAGCGCTTGACGCAGTCGAGGCCCCACTCCTCGTAGGCGTGCAGGATGACTTCGGAATCGGAGTGATCGGTGACCCACTGGTATTTGCCGAGCGCCTCGAGCTCGCGGCGCAGGTCGGCGTGGTTGTAGATCTCGCCGTTGAAGATTAGCGCCACATCGCCGCCGGCGTTGACCATCGGCTGGTTCGCGTTGGTCGACAGGTCGATGATTGACAGCCGACGGTGGCCGAACGAACAGTCATGCCGCTGGGATCGCCAGTATCCGACGCCATCGGGCCCGCGATGCGACATGCGATCGCGCATCCGCGCCAGCGTCGCTTCATCGCACGTTTCCCTACCGGGACGAAAAGTCCCCACAATGCCGCACATGCTTACGTCACCAACTCTCTGGCCGGTATCGGTCCGCGCCGGCGCGACACGGAAAAAATGATTTCGCGCAGCGACGCGTCTTGCTCCATCTCGCGGTAGTAAGCCAGGTGCTCACCCGTCAACTGGGTTTGGCCATACACGGAATAGTTGAACGTGTCGATTGACAGCAGGTCATGACCGGCGGTTTGCAGCAACCATTCGACCTCAGCAACGGTGTACTCGCGGTGATGGCCTTCAAAGGGGATTTCGGTGAAGTATTGCTGTGCGATCGGCGCGAAGATACTCTGGCCCTCGGCCAACGCCAGCCGTTTATACAGATAAGCGAGGTTTGGCGTATCCAGAATCAGCACGCCGCCCGGCGCCAGCGCCCCCGTCACGGTGCCAAGCAGCAGCCGCGGCGTGTGCGGGATGTGCTCGATCACGCCTGCGCAGATCACCGCGTCGTACGCCAGGTTTGCCGCCGACGCCAGGTCATAGCCGGTGTCGATGAAATCATGGGGCGTGACGCCGGCTTGCCGTTGCAAGCTTACCCACGGCGCCAGCACGGCGCCGTACGCAGCGTACGAGTCGACCGAATCGACGCGATATCCCATTGCCGCGGCGGCGATGCTGAAGTTACCAAAGTACGAGCCATAGTCGAGGACGCGCCCCCCGGCGGGCACATGTTCGGACAATGCGCGGATGAATCGGACCAACCGGCACTGGCTACACCACAGGTAGCTGGCCCAGTCGTACCCGGCAAGCGAAGGCGAGCGCCGCGCGAGCAGCGCAAGGTCGGCGTCGCCAAGTAATGCCATAACGCGATCGGTCGTGTTCGCCGCGATCGAACGTTCGTCGGGGAACTCCCGGCGCAGGGTGGACGGCAAATCGATCTCGAGAACATCTGGTATTCCCTCGGCCGGTGGCGCCACCGGTGGCGCAACCGGTGGCGCAACCGGCTGTGAACCAACCGGCGCCCTCCGCGCGCGGTTCTTCCATCCTTCGAGCCACGATGTCATGAACACACGCTCCACTCTGCTTCCGCGACCACGCCGGTGCCACTGCCTACGATTCCCCCGTGTTCAACCATGATGTCGAACACCCGTGTCAGGCAGGTATAGACGCCCGGGTTGATCGTGAAATAGACGCCCTGAGGTTCGTCGTAATAATTTTCGCGCGCCACCATCACCGTCACTGAGTAAGTCCCGTTGGCCAGCGGCAGCCGGTCCAGCCGGAGGCTGATCACACCTGCGCGCTGCTCGGATTCGACAAACAGGTGGTCGCGCCAGATCGTGCGCATCACATCCTGGATGCCATCGCGGTGGAACGCGATCAGGACCTGCGCGCGCTCGCGCAAGCCCGGTTGCGCGATGCGGTAGCGGATGCGCAGCTCGAACGGCTCACCGTGACGGAACGAGAAGGTTTCGTGACCGCCGGCGTTCAATGGTGTCACGGCTTCTACGATGATCGCCCCGGTGCCCTGCCGGCCGGATGGCGACAACGCGCGGGCGCGATCGGCGAAGCTGATTTCGACCGGGGTCAGGCGCTGCGTGACCCAGCGTTGCCGCGCCGGCGGCAACAGCCCGAGTGCGATCTCCTGCCCATCCACAAACGCGCGGGCCGCAGGAGCGCATTCCTCCTCCGCCCAATACTCGACCTCGAGGCTCAACGCTTCTCGGCTGGCGGTGGCCAGGCTCGCCGGCGCCGCAAGGACGGCGGCGACCTTGTGGAACGACGAGCCGAAGTTCAGCATCGGCCGTGCCGGCCGGCCATCACGTTGCACCGCATCACCCCAACTGCTCGCCTCCTGTTGCAGGCTGGCATGCTCGCCGGGAACGCCGTCCTTCAACAGGGGCCCCATCGACACACCGTTTGCAAACAACTCGACGCGGTTGAAATACACCGGGCACGGCAGCGGTTGTCCCTCTGGGGCAAAGATTTCGACCACCACGGAGACCGGCCGCTGCGCCACCGCCAGTTCGCGCGACCGTTGTTCGGCCTTCAGCCGCAGGCGCTGCTCCTCTTGCAGTCGAATCGAGTTCTCGTAGGCATTGACGACCGTCGCCCCGTCGCCATCCACCAGCACCGTGCCACGATCGATCCAGATGACGCGCTCGCAAATGTTCACCGCCGAATAGACATCGTGCGTCACGAGCAGCAGGGTCGTGCCATCGCGCTCGCACATTTCGCGTATGCGGCCGTAGCTCTTGTGCGCGAAGTAGGCATCGCCGACGCCGAGCACTTCGTCCAACACCAGCAGATCGGGAGTAATCGCGGTTGATGTCGCAAACATCAGCCGCACCGCCATGCCGCTGGAATAGGTCTTCACCGGCTGGCCGATGTACTCCTCCAGCTCGGCGAACTCGACGATCTCCGCGTACTGGCGGTCGGCCTCGCGGCCGGTCACGCCCAGCTGCGCCAGGTAGGCATAGACGTTCTCGCGGCCGGTGAAGTCGGGGTGAAAGCCCGATCCGATCTGCAGCAGCGCGTGCGCCTTGCCCTCGACGCGCAGTGCGCCCGAGGTCGGCTCGATCACGCCCGTCAGCAGCTTCAACAGCGTGCTCTTGCCGGCGCCATTGCGGCCGATGAACGCGACTTTCTCGCCGCGGCGAATCTCCAGATTCACGCCCGCCAGCGCGGCATGCTCGGTATAGGCGCCGTTGTTGTGCCGCAACATGCCCATGATGTCGAGAAATCGGTACACGGCGCTGCGATACAGGCGGTACACCTTCTTCAGGTCGGTCGCGTGAATGACGACGTCCCTCATGCAGGTGTGGCCGGCAGCACCGGCCGTACTCTCAACCACAAGGCGCAGCCGATCAGGCTCAACAGCAGTTGATGGGCAAACAACAGGAGCGACAGGCTGACAGAGACTTCCTTGGGGACGCCAAGACCGGTGAACAGCAGCACGTGCAGCTGCTCGCGCAACCCGATGCCGTTGACCGAGATCGGCACATTCACGAAGATCGACATGCTGACAATCACCAGCATCACCACCGGCATCGTCACCGCCGCCACACCGTTGGCGGCAAAGTGATAGCGGTAAACAATCGCGATCAACGCCGCGAATCCGGCAACCACCGCTCCGGCCACGAGGATCGTCAGCAAACGCAGCACACCGCGGCGAACCAGCGCGTCGAACGACGTCAGCTTCACGGCCGCGCCCCGCCACCGCTCCGGAAACACGCGCTCGATCAGGCCGGCAAGCGGCACGAGCCGCGCGACGATCAACGCCACGACGAAACCCGCCGCGAAGAGTGTCAGGAGATTGCGATTGAGCACGAGTAGCGGTGAATCCGCCGGCACGATCCACGCGAGCGCGGCGCCGATCACCGACAGCCAGAGAAAGCCAAGGAAGCGATCGATGAAGACCGACGCGCCGATCTCGACGTAGCCTTCACGCCGCCCGAGGTAATACACCTTCGCGGCGTCGCCGCCCACCGCCGTCGGCATCACGTTGGTGAAGAACAACCCGATCAAATACTGCCGAAGCACTTCGCGGTACGAGACCGCCACGCCCATTCCTGCCAGGACGACGCGCCATCGCATCGCGTAGAGGAGCTGTCCCGCCCCCATCGCGACCAGCGAGCCCACGTAAAACGCCAGCGACATCTGCCGCAGCACGTCTCCGAAACGCGGCCAGTCGAAGCCCCTGAACAGCACCGTAAGCAGCACCACGGTGCCAACCGCTTGTATCGCGAGCCAGATGTTCTTGCGTGGCATCAAAAGCAGTCAACGATGCGCGCGACAATATCGTCGGCGCCGGGCAGCATCGCGGCCTCGAGCGCGCGGCTGCTGGGAATCGGTGTGTGTGCAGCGCCGATGCGAACATGCGTGACCGGACCCAGCCCGCGGCGCGCGACCGCCGCGTCCACTCGCGACAGCAGCTCGGCACTCCAACCATGCTCGACGCTGGCCTCTTCCACATACGCCACCACCGCGGGATGACTGGCGTCGAGAACCTGTGCGATGTGACTGGCGGCGATCGGCGACAACTGGCTGATCACGGCGAGATCGACGTGCAGACCTTCACGATCCTTGAGGGCGGCGACGGCGTCCAGCGCGTGCGGCACCATTGCGCCGTAGCACCACAATAACGCATCCGCCTGGACATCGTCGTGCTTCAGTAGCACGGTTGGAAACGGTGACTCGCGATCGACGACCGTCGTCTTGGTCATGCCGGCTACGCCGCTCACCAGCTCGCGCCCGTAACAGGTCTTGCTTTCGATGAAGACGACCGGCGCATCCATCATCGCGGCCTGGCGCAGCAAATCGCCGGGCACGGCAAGAACGCTGGGCGCCACTACCCAGAGGCCGGGCACACCCATGAAATGTTTCTCAATCGACTGGCTGTGCGTCGGTCCATAACCGCGGCGCGCGCCCATCGGCGCCCGCACGACGATCGGCACGCGCACCTGGTCGTTATACATCCACTGAAACTTCGCGGCGTGGTTGACCAGCTGATCGCCGGCCAGGAACAGGAAGTCCCCGAACATGATTTCAGCGATCGGCCGTAGTCCGCGCAGCGCCATGCCCGAGGCCAACCCGACGATCGCTGCCTCCGAGATCGGCGTGGTCAGCACGCGCGCCGGATGCGCGTCCGACAGCCCCTTCGTCACCTTGAACGCGCCGCCGTAGGGATCGAGGATGTCCTCGCCGAGCACCATGACGCGCGCATCCTCGTTCATCAGTTGGTGGAGCGCCTGGTTCAGCGATCGAAGAACAGTGAGCATCAGGCGGTTCGAGTCTTCAGTGCCGCGATCAGTTGCGCGTTCTCGCTGTCGATTGACGCCGCCTCGCTGCCACTGACGAGCGCGCGCGCGGCCTTCAACGGGTCGCGTTCCCAGGCCTCGCGAAGCTGCTCCTTCGATCGATGGTCGTCACCCTTGCTGTGCGGCCCCAACCGGTAGGTGTAGCAGACCAGGCACCGCGGTCCTGCGCCGGCCCGCGCGGCGTCGATCGCTCGCGCCGCCGCGGCACGCACGTCGCTCGTCGAAACTGACACGCATTCCTCGGTCTCGATGCCGAAGGCGCGCGGACGGGACGCGACTTCACCGGCGATCTGCATCTCGGCGGGCGTGCTCTGCGCAAAGCCGTTGTGCTCGATGACGAACACGATCGGCAGCTTCCATAACGACGCGATGTTGAAGGCTTCGTATACGGCGCCTTCGCCAAGCGTGCCGTCTCCCAGGAACACCACCGTGACGGCGCCGGAGCCTGTGGTCTTCTCCGCCAGCGCCATCCCCGTCGCAACCGGCACGATGCCGCCTTGGACGCCATTTGAATAGAAGTTCTGGAACTGCAGGTGCTGGCTGCCGCCGCGGCCGCCACACACGCCGCCGGGCCGGCCGAGAATCTCGAGGAACAGCCGCTCGAATTCCCCGCAATACGCCAGGAAGTGGCCGTGTCCGCGATGGTTGCTGAAGACGATGTCGCGCGCGTGATCGATTGACGACATCACCCCGACCGCAATCGTTTCCTGGCCCAGGCACGTGTGCGTGGTCCCGGCCATGCGGCCGGTGGCAAATTCGTCCAGCAGCATCTGCTCGAACGCGCGGATGGCCGCCAGGAGTTTGTACTGGTGCGCCGTGGACGAGGACCTGTTGCAGGTCTCGAACCGAAGCGGAGCGGACGGGACGACTGACGACATCAGGCGGTTACGGACTCCAAGTCGGCGACGATGGCCGCCAGGAAGCCGGCGGCATAGACACCGTCACAGAGCGCATGGTCGTACGACAACGTGAAGGTGACGATCGACCCGCGCTCGGCCGACACGCCGAGGATTGCCGACTGTCCAAGATGCGGCAATGCCACCAGACGAGTGACACCGGGCACCGGGACCTGCGACACGGTGAACGCCGCGCCCTCGAGATCGCCGGCCTTGATCTGCCCGCGCAGCACTTTCATCGTCGAAGACTGGCACGACTTCGAGATCTCCTCGATCGAGAGTTGATCGGCGAATCGCACGACCGGCGTAAATAAGCGCCCATCGCTGGTGCGCACGACCAGCGCGACATCCACAGACTGGTACTGGTAGAGCGTGCCGTTCTCGAGAACCGACATCAGCCGCGGAAACTTCGGCAGCGCCTTCGCCGCGGCGCCGATCACCAGATGCGCAAAGCTGACCATCCGTCCCGCTGACTGCGCCCCCGAAATCAGCGCATGCGCGGTGTTGAGCCGGCAATCCATGTCGACGCTGGCGAGAATGAGCGACTGCGTCGAGCGGCGCAAATTCGCCGCGATGGCCGCATCGAACGGCGGCACCGGTCCGAGCGACTTCGTGAATTTCAGAAATCCCGAGGGGGCCGCGCCATGCCCTGCGTCAAGCAACGCACGCACGTCGGATTCCTTGATGGTTCCCTTGACACCCCCGCGGCGCACACGCTCGAGGTCGACCCCCCGTTCGAGCGCAAGCGCACGGGCTTTCGGCGTTGCCACGAGCCCACCGGCAGAATCGCCGCCCACTGCCGGTAGCGTTGCCAGCGCAGCGGTCGCGTCGGCGGTCGAGGATCCGATGGCGCCGATCGTCATCCCGACGGCCACGCGATCGCCGACCTTGGCGGCATGCACCAGCACACCCGGCGCAGGCGCGCTCACTTCAGCGACCGCCTTCGTCGTCTCCAGCTCGCACACCAGGTCGCCCGACGCGACGCTACTGCCATGGGCGGCGACCCAGCGCGCGATGACCACGGTTTCGTCGTTGATGTTGACTTGTGGCACGGTCAAGCGGATCGACCGACTCATGCCCGGGTCCTCGACACGGCATCGACAATCGACTGCACCGACGCGAGGCCGGCGATTTCGTCTGCATCGAAGGTCAGGTCGTAGGCGCGCTCCACCGCCAGCATCAGCTCGAGATGCGCCATCGAGGTCCATCCCGCCACGGTCACGGGTGTCGTCGAGAGATCGATCTTTGCCGTGTCGGCCTCGGACAGCTTCAATTGGGCCTGCAGAAGCTCACGAAGTTTGGCGAGAATCGCCGGCGTGTCGGTCATGGGTGATCTGGCACGAGTCCGCCGGCTTCGGCGTGATAGCGGCTGTCGCAGGTGGCGCACGTCACGCGCGCCGGCGGCTGCGGGCCGGCCGCGAGCTTGACGCCACACTGGCATATCCAGCCGGTGATGCGTCCGGGATTGCCGACGATCAAGGCGTGGTCCGGGATGTCCTTCGTGACGACGCTGCCGGCACCGATCAACGCGTACCGCCCGATCGTGTGTCCGCACACGACGGTCGCGTTGGCGCCGATGCTGGCGCCGCGCTTCACCAGCGTGGTCTTGTACTCATCCTTCCGCGAGACATGGCTTCGCGGATTCACGACGTTCGTGAACACCATCGACGGCCCGCAAAACACGTCGTCTTCGAGCGTCACTCCGGTGTAGATCGAGACGTTGTTCTGGATCTTGACGTTGTCGCCAATCACGACCTGCGGCGAGATGACCACGTTTTGGCCGACGTTGCAGCCCTTGCCGATGCGGGCGCCGCTCATCACGTGCGAGAAATGCCAGATCTTCGAGCCGGCACCAACCTCGCACCCGTCATCGATGTAAGACGACTCGTGAACGAACACGTCAGCCACGCGACACCACCTTCGGATGCCGATCCGCGGTGCCCGCACCCGGCGGCGCTTCGCGAATCGACGAGGTCAGTTCGATCGAGGGCCGCGCGGTATCGATGCCGAAGCCGCCGCCGCCGAGAATCTGCTGGTAGACCCGAGTATGCAAGTCGGTAAAGCCTTGGCTGAATTCGACCTCGCGGCCGTCAACGGTGATCGACCGGAACGTCGTGCGCTTGCCCGGCTCGGCGGCGAACGGCAGGTCCGTCATGTCGGTGGACAGATACCACTGCACGTCGGCACGTTGCAGTTCGAGGAACCCGCTGGCGCGATGCTCTTCGCGAAGATGTACTTGCGATCTCTGAACGCCGCCAAACAACCACAACAGCAGGTCGAAGAAATGAATGCCGATGTTGGTGATAATGCCGCCGGAGCGTTCGGTGTGGCCTTTCCACGACACGTCGTACCACGAACCGCGCGCGGTGATGTAGGTCAGGCGCACTTGATGGCGCTTGCCGGTATCGCCCGCCAGCTGCTGCTGGAGTTCGACGAGTTGGGGATGCACGCGCAGTTGCAGGACCGTGCGGACCGTGCGGCCGGTCTCGCGCTCGATCTCCTGGAGGGCATCGAGGTTCCAGGGATTGATGACCAGCGGCTTTTCGCAAATTGCATCGGCGCCGGTCCGCAACGCGAGCCGGATATGGGCGTCGTGCAGATGATTAGGCGAGCAGATGCTGACGAAGTCGACGCGATGCTCGTTCGGTCCGCGGCGCAGCTTCTCGAGATGGCGATCGAATCTTTCGATCTCGTTGAAGAAACGCACCTCGAACGCATAGCGATCGAGGATGCCGACGGCATCATGCGGATCGGCAGCGGCGACCAGTCGATTGCCGGTATCGCGAATCGCCTGCAGGTGCCGCGGTGCGATGTATCCGCCAACACCGGTGATGGCAAAATTCTTCACGCCTGGCCTCCACGGCCCGCCGCCTGCCGGAGCACGGCAGCCAGCTTGGGCGCATTGACATGCAACGAGTAACGCTCCTCGATGGTACGCCGTCCGGCCGCGGCGAAGCGCGCGCGCAACCCGGGATCGGCGATCAGCCGTCCCAGCTTCTCAATCCATTCCTGTTCGGTTGAGGCCAGGAATCCATTGACCCCGTCCTCGATGATTTCCTTGTTGACGCCGACCGCAGCCGCCACCACCGGCACACCACAGGCCATGAACTCAATTGCCTTGAACCCGCACTTGCCTTTCGACCACTCGTCGTCCACCAGCGGATAGACGCCGATATCGCACGATCGGAACAACTCAATTTCTCCTTCGAGCGACCAGGCGCGGTTCTCGACATCCACACCCGGGATAGACATCGTTTCGCCGTTACCGCTCACCATCATCGCGAAGCGGTGCTGTGCGGCAACCCGTTGCAGCACCGGCGCCAGCCCCTGAATGTACCCCGCCGTGGTCGGACTGCCAATCCACCCGACGACCGGCCTGTCCGTCTCGCGCGCCGCATGCGGAGTGAATCGTGTCGTGTCGACGCTGGTCGGAATCACCGTGACATTGGAATTGAACTGGCAGGCATAGGACTTCAAATAGTCATTTCCCACCGTCACGTGGTCGCTCAGCCCGACGATTGACGCCACTTTGACCGGTGTCTTCAGCGCTGCAATCAGCTTGTTCGCTTCGCTGACGCTCGGCAGGAAGATTGCGTCGTCGAAATCAAACACGATCGGCGGCAAGCCCGGCAGTGCCATCAACCGCTCGACCAGCGCGGGGCCTACCGGAAAAATCTCCCGATAGATGAAGACGACGTCGTAACGCGCGACGCGCAACAACGACAGCAGGTGCACGATCGACAACCCGGCGAACGACACCGTCTTGCTGAACAAGTTGCCCGGTTTGTAGACGCGACGGAAGAACTCGGTGGTGAACAACGTGGTCAGCGTGACCTTGAACCCGTGCGACTCCAGATACGGAATGTAATGTGCAATGCGGAACCGGCAGCCGGCCCCCTCCTCCGGAATCGGGGAGATCGCCAGCACGCGAATCGTGCGGCCGCTCACCGCGCGGCCCCGCCGAGCCGGGACAACAGCACCGCCGTGAGCCCAAACACCAGCGTGGTGCCAGGGACAATTAACCACCAGGATCCAGCTGGCTGCCGCATCGATGCGAGCCCGACGTGAACCAGCGCGGCGGCGATCATCATCGTTCCCACCGCGGGCATCTGCACGTCGGCCGGTGATCCGCGCCATGGCGCCTGTAGACGGCGCCACACGGACATCGAGTGCGATGATCGCGCCGCGGTCATGAACGGTGTTGACACCATTGACGCCAATCGTCCAAGAGCGCTCTGTTCGAGCGCCTCCCAGAGCGGTGCGTCGTCGGTGGTGTCCGGTCTCATGTTCAGGGTTTCGGAGGGGCCGGGAGCATCATCACCGTGCCCGTTAGCTGATATCGCGGCGACACGAAGAAAAATCCGCCGCCGACGCGCAAAGCCTGACCGGCGTAATCCCAACCGGACAGAGTCGGAAATGCCGGCACACTGAACACGAGACGGCGATCGCCGTGCAACGCTTGCTTGACGACGGCCCCTGTAGCGAACTCATTCTCCTGGACGCCAGTGTCGGTGTCGCCGGCGCGGGCCAGTCCACCGGCGTCCTCCGACGGCGGCACCTTCACCTCGACTTCGATCGTCGTTGGGGTGATCGGCGCCCGCACCTGGGTGACCAGCACGGGCACATTGACGTCGAGGATCGGGAACGTCAAATAGACACCGGGACCGAGTGGCGGCCCGAGGTACACACCGGGACCATTTGCTGAGCCTGCTCGACATTCCCCAACACCAGCGGCGTTGGGCTGGACCGTGCACGGAATGCGCAACAGCACAGGAACCTTGACAGTCTTCTCGACCGGTATCTCAACGGTCCGCGTTCCGGCGGCGATGCGCGCCATGTCCTGCGACGGCGCGCCGACCGCGATGATCTCGGCGATCCCCGGGTAGGACAATCCAGGCTTCAAGACCGCGCCAATGCGTTCGGTAACGCCAGTCAGGAAACCTGCGACGTGCACGGCGGTGATCGGCAGCACCGGCGGCGCAATCGTGATTGCTTTCGGCAGACGCGATCGTTCCTGCGCGAAGTCGTACAGGACCACGTCGTATTGGCCGGGCGGGACGTCCTGAAAGACGATCTCGGCGGTGTTCGCGTCTTCAAAGAGGAACTGGCGTGTCTGGTTATTATCCAGTGATACCCGCATGTAGGGACGCAGGTTAGTACCGTGGATTCTGAATCGCATGTCCCTGTCCAGGACCACGACGGGAGGATCAACGTTCGCCAGGGTTGGCGGCGGCGTCCTGAAAAGGACGTAGGCACCGTAGCCGAGCGGGATCAGACCGAGGACGACGAATGCCACCGCCAGATCGAACAGGTTGAAGCGCCCGAAAACCCGACCGCGTTCATCGATGAAAGGCATTACAGACCACCCCTGGCATCCGCCGGTTTGAGAACGGCCGCCGGCGATCGGCGAGACCGCTCGAGCAAGGCGAGTCCGACGCGAACAGCCCCGGCACCGCTGATCCACACCAGGTAAGGCAACGCGAGGCCGCGGTGCCGCACCAGCGTGCCGACGTTGCCTCCGGAGAGCGCGACGATCAGCGCCGAGGTGCAGCCGTGCGTGACCAGCAGCGACGTGATCAAGGCGTCGCGCTTGAACGCCGCGCCAACACCGATTGGCGCCAGCACTAACAAGACGAGCCAGACCATTTGCTCGGGCAAGAACGCCAAACCCGCTCGCGATTCGATGTCCCAAGGCAAGGGTACCGTCAGGTACGCCCAGATCGCACGCACCACGTAGCGCCCGGCATCGGGTGGGCTCATGTCGGTGATCGCGCTGCGATCGACGTAGAAGGGCGGCGGCATCAAGCGGTAGGTCTGTCCGGAGGTGTTGATGTGCCCCCAGTGTTTCTCCGCTGCTTGATGCATGACCGACCACGCGCGCTCTTGCACGCCCGGTCGCGACAGCGCGACGACCACGAGGATCGGCACGACGAGCGCGCTCACCATCATCGGCCGGGGGCGGGCGGCAAGAAACGCGAGCCCAAAGCCGCCTGCGACCCCGGCGACCGCGAGCGCCAGGCCGCCTTCGCGAAGGCCCTGCAGCATCAGTCCAACAGCAATCACGCCGCCGAGAGCCAGACCTCGCACCACCCAGCTGTGGCCGCGAACTATCTGCACGGCCGCGTACAAGTTGATCGCAGCCAGCAGGAAATATAGGGGCTCCTTGAGCGCGGAGATCGACCACACGAACAGGCTTGGCAGGAACAGGAGGACGGTCACGCCGAACAGCGCCGCCAGCCCGCCGACCGCAGGACGCATCAGCTTGTATAAAATTGCGATCGCGCCCAGATACAAGCACGCGTTCATCGCGTGGATGCCATAAGGAGCCAGGCCGACAACCGCCTGGACATACGTCAATACGGTGACGTAACTGCTGTCGCCGGTCTTATCGAACGCGTACAGGAAGTCGGCGGTGGAAATCGGGATGCCCATCGCGACATTCCTCAACCATGTAGTCTTGCGCTTGAAGAACTCCTCGTCACCGAAGAAGTTGGCGTACGGAATCGCCGGATCCGCCGTCATGAACAAACCGGCAATCGCCGCGAATCGAATTGCGACGGCGATGGCGAACACCGTCATGATCCAGCGCCGTTCCGTCCCCGTCAGGCCGGCGCTCGCCCATCGCCATAACGGGACCAGCAGCGCGCCGAACAGGACGGTGAGCGGCGACAACGTATAGGCGACCCCGACCGCGACGCCGGCCACGATCGCCCAGCGCAGCGGCGTCATGCCAGCACCCCGCGGAAGGTCTCGTCATAAATCTGCGCGATGCGCGGCAGCGCGAATCGTGGCGCCGATTCCGATGCGGCCGCGGCCATCGAACGCCGCCGATGAGGATCGCCCAGCACCGAGGCCAGCGCGCCGGCGAACGCCTCCGGCTGATGGCGCTCGACGAGGATGCCGTCGATGCCGTCGCGCACGATGTCGCGCGTGCCGGCCGACACCGTGGCCACCACCGGCACACCGCACGCCATCGCTTCGATCAGCACGTTGCCAAAACCCTCGTAATGCGAGCTCAGCGCAAACACGTCGGCGCGCGCGATGTACTTCCAGGGGTTTTTCTGGAAGCCGCACAGCGTAATCGCGTACTCGAGGCCGCGCTCGAGGATGCGCGCACGGATCGCCGCCTCTTCATCGCCGGTGCCGAGGATGAACAGCCGCGCATCGGTACTCTGCCGAAGCACCGCCATGGCGTCGATCAGCAGGGGGTAGTTCTTGGCCTCAGCCAGCCGCCCGGCGGCAACGATCACCGGCGCCTGCCAGGCGCGCTCGTGCGCTGGGTCGATCGACTCCCGAGCGCATTCCCGGACGGCATCGAGATCGACTGGGTTCGGCACCACCGCGATGTGGTCGCGCCGCACACCAAATTCGGTCACCAGGTCGTCGGCCACGCCTTGCGACGTAGTCACGATCAGATCAGCCGCCGCGTAACCCTGGCGCGTCGCCACGTTGAATACCGTCCGGCGCCAGCCGCGCCTCCACGGATAGTCACCGTCCGCGAGAAACGCCGTCATTGGGGTTTGCTGGTTGAACACCACGCGCGCGCCCACCGCCGCCGCACGCACCGCCGTCAGCACCGAGAAGTAGCTCAAGAACGACACCACCACCTGCGGCCGGGTGCGCGCGACGAACGCGCGCAACGCACGCCACTGCGCCAACCGGTCTTCCCCGGCGGCGCTTTCGAGCTGAATCGAGGCGTCGACTTCGTCAAGATACGGGCCGGTACGGCTGAACAGGAACATCGATCGCTGCCAGCGCTCGGGCGACAGGGCGTTCAGGATGTGCACCGCGGCGCGCTCCGCCCCGCCGCCATTCAGCGACGGCAACACGAAACAGATCCGCGATCGGCTCAACTGGCCATCACCGTGCCCGGCTGCTTCAGCGTGACCGGCAGCCGAGCGCTGACTTCGGCGAGCATCCGCGAAGCTTGCGCTTCGAGCGTGAATCCGCGCGCCGTTTCATAACCGTTGGCAATCAGCCGCATCCGGAGCGCCGGATCATCAACGGCACGAAAGATCGCGCCCGTCACCGCGTCTGCACTCGGCGCATCGACGAGCAGCCCGTTGACCTCATGTTGAATCAGGCTCGGGATGCCCGCCACCGTGGTCGTGACCACCGGAACCCCGGACGTCATCGCTTCGAGGAGCACGCGCGGAATGCCTTCACCAGGCAATGTCGGCAGCACGAAGATGTCGTAGTCGCGATAGAGCGGCAACAGTTGCTCGAGCGGAACCGGTCCAAGTGCGCGGACGTGCTCGCCCACCCCGCGGCTCGCGGCATCTGCGAGGAGCGCCACGCGTTCCCGTTCGCCGGGCGTGCCGACGGCGGGGCCGACGATATCCAGTGAAACGTTGATGCCGCGGCCACGCAGCGCAGCCACTACTTCGGGCAGAATGCGCAACCCTTTGCGCGGGTCGATGCGGCTGACCGTGAGCATCCTGATCGCGGCGGACTGGCACGTGTCGATCCGTGACGCGATGTCGCCCGCGCTGATCGTCGTCGTGGTGGTCGCATCGACGGCCCGTCCCGGCCGGGAGTGTTTCGTCGCCAGCGCCGCCCCGTTGGCAAAGGCCAGCGAGCGATCGACCATCCACTGCATGTTGAATTCTTCGAACGACGTATAGGCGCGCCACAACAACCGCTTCCATCCGCGATACGGCATCGTCGGCGCCAGGGCGGCGAGGTCGCCGACGATCAGCAGCCACGACGGCCGACCCGCCCAGCGCGCGAGGGTGAACGCGAAGATCGCGGCCGGAGTCGGCACCCGGCAGTGCAACACATCGATGGTCTGCACCCAGCGCGAGAGCGTGCCCCACACGCCGAAGATCTTGGGATAGAAGTGCACCGGTCCCTCGAAGTTCGGCAGCGGCGCCAGTGTGACGTTAGTTGATCGAATCGGCGTGCCTTCGCCGCGCGGCGAGTCGAGCACCGGCACGCACAATGAGATCTCATCGAAATACGGCGCCAGCGAATCGACGTAGCGCGCAAACGAGCCTTCGACTTCACGCAGCGTACCGTCCGCCGCTCGCCAGAACGGCATGTGATAGACGATGCCGAGCTTCACCCTTCGACTCCGCTCAGGGCCGGCGCCAGGTGCTTCTCCGCCAGCAGGCGATCGTAGAGGCCGGTGATCGACGCGACGTAGCCGTCGACGCCGAACCGTGGCAAGGCGAAAATGCGAGCGGCCGCACCGATACGCGCCCGCAATTCAGGACTGTGCACCAGCTTCTCGAGCGCCGCGCCAAGCGCCGCCGGATCCGCAGGCGCTACCAGCAAGCCGGTTTCGCCGTCGTGCACGACTTCTGGAATGCCGGCCACCCGGGTCGCCACCACCGGCAGCCCCGCGCCCATTGCGAGCACCATCGACAGCGGCAAGCCTTCCCAGAGGGACGGCATCACGAACAGATCGATCGCCGACAGGATGTTGCCGAGGTCCCGCCGAGCTCCGAGGAAGTGCACGCGATTCTTGAGGCCCAGATCGGCCGACTGCTTTTCGAGTTGCGCGCGGAGATGGCCGTCGCCGACGACCAGCAATTGCAGTTGCGCCAGGCCAGGAGTCGATGCCATCGCCTGGAACAGGTGCGCATGCGCTTTCTGCTCGGTCAGCCTGGCGATGATCCCTGCGAGCGGCGCACCGTTCGGGACGCCAAAGCCGGCGCGGACTTCCTCGCGGCTCGCGCTCGCCTGCAGCTGCGCCCAGTCAACCGCGTTGTAGACGACATCGATGCGTTCCCGATCGGCCTTGACCTGTTCGACATAGAAGTCCCGGACCGATTCCGCCGAGACCACCACTCGATCGGTCTTGCCCATCAGCCAGCGCTCGGCCTTGATGTGCCACGGATTTTTTTGTTCGTAGATGTTCACTTCGGTGCCGATGATGATCGGAACCCTTGCCAGCATCGCGGCTAGCCGCCCATACAGGCTGGCCGTCAGCAGGAAGGTGTGGACGATGTCGGCTTGCAGCATCGTCAATTTGCGCTCGATGTCGATCAGGTCGAAGGGCCGGCGCCATCCGGGCGTCACGCCCAGCACGTGAAACTCGACGCCGGTCTTGCGAATCTCTTCGCCAATCGGCCCCGCCGCATTCAAGCAGACAACCACCGGCTGGAAACGCGGCGGCAGGTGCTTGACCAGGTTGAGCACCATTTCCTCGGCGCCGCCCACCATGAACGCGTGTGCCATGTAGATCACGCGGTGGCGCGGCGTCACGATGGCAGCCGCGTGCGGTGAAAGGCCACGGTCTGTTCGATCCCGTCACGAAGCGTCGTCACCGGCCGCCACCCAATCTCGCGCTCGATCCGCGAGATATCCGCGACGAAGTCGCCGGTTTCAATCTGCTCGGCCAAGCGCGGCCACGCCACGTGTTCGACGTGGCCGCCGCCCGCGATCGCGATGATCGTTTTCGCCATGTCGATCAGCGCGGTGCCTTCGCCCGATCCGACGTTATAGGCGCGCGAGTCGCCAGCCGCACTAACGGCAAGCCGCATCACCGCTGCCGCCACATCATCGACGTGGATGTAATCGCGCCGCTGCAGGCCGTCGCCGTAAATCGGCACGGTGCGATCGTCGAGCGCGAGGTGAATCATCCGATTGACCACGCCGTAGGCGACACGCCCGGCCGGCTGCCCGGGCCCGTACGGATTGGTGACGCGAGCGATGGTGTAGCGCAGGCCGAACAACTCGCCATACACGCGCAGGTACTCTTCGATGGTGTTTTTGTGGACGGCGTGCACGCACATTGCCTGGCGCGGATGGTCCTCATGCACCGGCAAGGTGGACGGCTTGCCGTATTGCAGGCGGGAGCCCACGAACACCAGCTTGGCGTCTGGATTGTGCGCGCGCATTGCTTCAAGCAGGACGAGATTAGCGCGGCAGTTGCCGTCAAGATCGGCAACCGGTGCCGCCATGCTCCTGACCGCGCCCGACTCCCCGGCGAGATTGACGATCACGTCCTGATCGATGACCGATCCGACAACCGCCGCCGCATCGCGCAAGTCACCTTCAACAATCCGCGCGCCGCTTCGCGCCAAGGCTTGCGCCATCGCCGCATGCGGCGCCAGCGATCGCGAGAAGGCCGTGACCTGATGGCCCTCGCGTATCAGCCGCTGGCACAGACTCGCGCCGATGAATCCCAGGCCGCCAAGCACCAGCACCCGCGAGCTGGTGCTCATCGATGCCCTGCTTTTCTCGCCACGCACAGGCAATGCAGATGCGCTTCTGAAATGAATCGTTCGAGCGCTTCGATCTCGAACATGGGCTTCATCAGGTCGTGGATTCGGGCTTCATCCGCATACATCCCGCCGGACAACAGCCGGTCACGAAGCGGCCGCTTGAACGGTCCAGGCAACATCGCGAGCAGGCGGCCGATCGATCGGCCGGCGGTGTGGCCGATTGACGGCGAATCAGGATGCACCGTCGAAAACGCAAAGCGGCCGCCCGGCTTCAGCAATCGATGCACGCGTGCCGCGACGTCGTGATTGAGCGGCGCATGCTCGGCGAGAACGCCAATCGAATAAACCAGGTCGAACGCACCCTCTTCTAGCGGCTGCGTAAACAGATCACCGTGAATCAAGGTGGTTCGTTCCGCGGTGATGGCGTCGGCACGGTACGGCGTGCGCGCCATCGCCAGCATCTCGGCAGACGCATCGAGACCAACGATGCTGCGCACGTCCCGCAGCGCGCTGAAATACCGGCCGGTGCCGCACCCGAGCTCGAGCGCATCGATCGGACCGCCGAACTGGTCGCAGACGCGTTGCAGCCACTTGACAAATCCCAGATAGGGACCGCTGTCGCTGAGCGTGTCGTCGTGCGCACGGTAACGCTCCGCGTAGCGCTGATCGTAAAGCTTCGCGGCTTTCTGTGCCGACCGTGAGGACGATGCGGTCACGCGAACAGGGACTCCGCCGTCGTGAACTCGACGCCAGGGACGCGCTCGACGCGATCGAGAAAGCGCATCAGCACCTCCTTCATCGCCTGATCCACTTCCCAGTAATGCGTCGCCACGCAGAAGTTGCCGCCCGCCCGCCTTGCCTCTTCGAAGCCGGCCATCAGCTCCTCGACGGTCGTGCCCGGGATTAGGCTATGGCAACCAAACTCGGCATGACTCGCGTAACGCAGCACGTGCGGATACACAAAGCGATCGTGCTTCGCGCGATTGGTGGCGGCGCGATACGCGCGCACCCGCCACCAGTTCTGTAACGTGTGCGCGTCCCACGGACGCATCGACGGCCGGAACGACAGGAACGATCCCAGGAGATTGAGGCCCGCACCGCTGACCGCCGTCATGCCGCGCTTGGACAGCGCGTTGTGCGGCGGCACGAACACGGTGATCGGTGCGGCTAACCTTTCGTGCAGGTAGGCCAGCCCGTGGGCGACACGCCGTTCGGGATCTGGTGCCGCCTGGAACTCATAACCGTCCGGATAGTCCTCGTGCGTATACCCATGCAGCGCGATGGTCACTCGCTTCCGGGTGATCTGCTCGCGCAGGAACGCAACCAGCTCGGTATTCTGCTCGAGCGGAAATGATTCACCGGAGTGCCAATGCACTTCGGGAATGCCCTTGCGTTCGTAGCCAATCGCGAACGGCACCGTCGCTAGACAGATGGGCAGGCGATCCCACACGTCGTGATACACGCGTTGCAATGTCTCCGGTGACGTAAAGAAGCAGGTGTCGTCGTCTCGCAGGGCGACTTTCACGCGGAGACTCGCAGACGGGAGCGGCGTTCGTCGATCACTGTTTGATAAACCTCGAGGAGCCTTTGCGCGCTCGCTCGCCAGGAGAATTGCTGCACGACGCGCTGCCGGTTGAACGCACCGGCTGCTTGGCGCCGATTCGCATCGCTCAGCCAGTTCTCGAGCGCGCGCGCCAGAGCCGCTGGATCGCGAGCCGGCACCAGATCGCCGCCTCGGCTAGCAGCCACGTATTCGGCGACGCCGCCAACGTCGGTGGCGACCACCGGCACGCCACACGACATTGCTTCGAGCACGACGTTTGGTGAATTGTCGAAGTCGGATGCCAGCACGAAGAGATCGGCCGATCGGTAATATGGACCGAGGTCGTCTTGTGGCACGTAGCCGGCAAACGTAACGCAGCTGGCAATGCCGAGCCGCTGGACGTGGGCCTTGAGATTCGCCAGCTCCGGCCCCTCTCCCACCAACACCAGGTGCGCGGTGGAATCATGCTGCGCGACGCGCGCCATTGCCTCAATCGTCAGCGCGGTGTTCTTGATCGGCACGAAGCGTCCAACGCTGAGGATGACGCGCTTGGCCTCGACACCCAGGTCGCGCCGCAGGTTGGGACCGGCGGGCCGGAAGCGCTCGGCATCGACGCCTTTCGGCACCGGGTGCACCGGGTGGCCGAGCTTGGCCGGCAACTCGGCGGCCGCCCAGCCGTCGGCAATCAATCCGTCAGCCATCGCAATGTCGGCGGCATAACGCGGATTCGGCTCTCCGGGAAAATTCAAGACCACCGCCGGCGACCCACGACGCAGCCGCGCGGCCTGGTAGAGGGCGTGTGCGTGAACGATATCGGGCGCAGCCGGCCGGCTGGAGATTTCGCGCCAGGCCGATCGGCAAAACCATTCCTCGTCGAAGTGCAGCGCATCCATCGTCAGACGCCCGAAGCCGCGGCGGCGCTGGAATTGATAGACCCACTCGCGCAAGTACGGCGATCGCAGCACGGTCGCCTTGACGCCGGCGATCGGAAAGCGCGCGCCGCCGATCAGGAGCGGCTGGCCGGTAATGACGTCCACCTCGACGCCGAGCTTGGTGAGCTCACGCATCCATGACAGGTGACGGGTTTCGCCGCCGCCTCGCATCATGGCGAGGCACCGCACGAGCATGGTTACGCGCATGCGCGAGTCGCTGCAGGTTGGCGATCAACATGGTGGCGCGCCCATAATTCCAGGCAGACCAGCGCCCAGATGCGCTTGGCATGATCGCGGCTGCCGATCTCGTGTTGATGCAGCATCGCGTTGACTTCGCTCGGACGGGTCCAGCCGCGTTGTTGCGAGCGTGGGTCGGTCAGGATTTCGCGCGCCCAGCCGATCATCCCTTCCTTGAACCATCGTCGAAGCGGTACGCCGAAGCCGCGCTTCGGACGGGTCAGCACTTCGGCGGGGACCCAGGGTGCGATCACCTTGCGGAACAATCGCTTGGTGGTCTGGGCGTCACCGTGGCGCGACGCCGCCTGCGCGCCGGCGATCTCGATGACGTGGTGATCGAGCAGCGGACACCTCGCTTCCAGCGAATGCGCCATCGTGGCGCGATCCACCTTCACCATGATGTCGTCGACGAGATAGTGACGCTGATCCCAGCGCTGCAGGCGGGAGAGCAGCGGCCCCTGTGCGGACCGAATTTGCTCGACCGCTGCGCGCTCGGGCCGGTATCCTGCCGCGAGTACTTCTCGCGACGCCACCGCATCGAGCAGGTAATCGGGAAAGACCGTTCGACGCCACACGAACCAGCCTTCGGGCCCGAGTGCCAGCGTGCTCAATCGCCCTTTGCCGCGCGTGTGGACCGGCACCATGCGCGCACCGGCGCCGACCAGGCTTCGCATCAGCTCGACGCCCGTAGAACCGACGCGCGCGAGAGCGTCGGCGTAAGGCGTGTAGCCCGCAAACAACTCGTCACCACCATCGCCCGAAAGACAGACCGTAACGTGCTTGCGCGCGAGCTCCGCAACGTAATACGTCGGGATGGCCGACGCATCCGCGAATGGTTCGTCGTAATGGTGCGCGAGGGCCTCCGCCACCTTCACCGCGTCGGGAGTGACGATCTGCTCGTGGTGTTCTGCACCGAACGCCGCCGCGGTGCTGCGCGCCTCGGCCAGCTCGTCGTAGGCGGGATCTCCGAACCCAATCGTGAAGGTCTTGACCGGCCGCGATGAGTGCCGTGCCATCAGCGCGAGCACGGCGGCCGAGTCCATGCCGCCGCTCAAGAACGCGCCCAGCGGCACGTCCGAGCGAAGCCGGATGCGCACGGCTTCATCAAGCTCGGTTCGCAGCGCTTCGATTACTTCTTCTTCCGGACGTGCATCCTCGACTGAGCCGTCCGGCCAGCTCCAGTAGCGCTCGTGCGTCAGCGTGCCGGCGCGAACGTCGACGATCAGCGCGGTACCTGGGTCGAGGCGAGTCATGCCCTGGAAGATCGCGTCCGGGCCCGCGACGTAACCGAACGTCAGGAAGTCGAGCAACGCCGGCGCGTGAATCGGCGGCGCCTGGTCGAGCGCCGCGAGGATCGCCTTGGTTTCCGATCCGAACAGCAGCTCGTTGGTGTGACGGTAGTAATAGAGAGGCTTCTTGCCGACGCGATCGCGCGCCAGGACCAGGCGTTGCTTCGGCGCATCCCAGATCGCCACGGCAAACATGCCGCGCATGCGCTTGAATCCGCTCACGCCCTCGGCCGCGTACAAATGCGCGATCACTTCCGTATCGCACGCCGTCGCGGTGTGCCCGCCGGCGCGCTCTAGCTCCTTCCGCAGCTCGACGTAGTTATAGATCTCGCCGTTCTGCGCGACCGTGATGCCGCCGCCGATGCCGATCGGCTGATGCCCGCCCGCGACGTCGATGATGCTCAAACGCGCCGCGCCAATGCCTGCCGGGCCGTCCACAAATACACCGGTATCGTCCGGACCGCGGTGTTCCAGCGTCCGGATCATGCCCGCGACGCGCTCAGGCGTCGCCGGCGCGCCGCTTAGCGAGACGAAGCCAGCGATTCCACACATGTCGGTGTTACCTGAATGCCGGTGACGTCGGCGAGCTCGGCGGCGACGAAGCCGGCGACACGCTCGGCGGCGCGGCCGTCGAGAAACTGGCACTGATCCTGGACCACGAGCCGGCGTCCGTCGCCCTCGAGCGACGGATCGGCGAGATACGTGACGACGTGCTCGACCATGGCTTCCGCGGTGGACGCATCACGCAGCGAGTTGCGGTTGGTGATATTCACGAAGTGGGTGAACTGCCTGTAGCGGCGCGCCGACCGCACATACTCGTCAGGGGTTTCGCCGTCGAACGAAATGTTTACGACCGGCGTGTCGAAAATCGCCGCTTCGATCGCAATGGTCGAGGCCACCTGCACCACGACGTCGCTGTGACGCATCGTGTTGGCGAGGTGCCGCTGAGTGTCCGCGGTCATGTCCACCGCCATGCCGTCGCCGGCGCGCACCGTCGGCTTGAACGGCTTCTCGATAATCACGTTCGGCGTGGTCGCGAATTGCGCGTAACGGCCGATGTCGTCGCGCGGGTGGACGCGCACCAGCACCTGGGTATTCGGCCATCGGCCGGCCTCCATCGCCGCCGCCATCATGCGAATGACATGATCGAAATGCCCGTAGAGCTCGGCGGGTGAAGTCGTCAGCGTCACCAGCTTCCTGGCCGGGTCCGCGCCAATGCGGCGCATGAAGGTCTCGCGCGGCACGATGATGTCGTCGTGAAAATAGCGGTCCCACTGCGGCGTGCCGGCGACGCGAATCTGCCCGGCGTCATAGCCATGCAGCGCGATCGCCTGGTCTTTCATCAGGTCGTTCCAGACGATTAACCGGTCAACGCGGCGCACCGGGATCAGTTTGTTGGTGAAGTTGTCCCAACTCGGATCGACCGCGACGGAGCGGATTTGTCTGCGCGCGGCGGTGCGCAGCAGCGGCACTTCCGAAAGAATCAGGCCGGGGTTCGACACCACCAGCAGCACTGGACGATGACGATCGAACAGCGCTTCGGCGAACCAGTGCGAAACGAAACGATCGCTCAACTGGTAGCGCGTTTCCTTGCGCACCAGCGAGGGCGCAATCGCCGAGGCGAGCAGCTTCTTCGCTTTAATCCAGCGCACCGAGCCTTTGGCCAGCGCTTCGGCCCTGCGAATCTTCACCGACTCGGTGACGCCTGAATCGAGATAGCCCGCCTGCACCAGCGCATTGAGGCGCGCTTCGAGACCCGCCGGACGATGCGGCGGCAGATCCTCGAGCGCGATGCGCGGATGCGCGAACTCGGCGGCAAACGCCGCGTCCTTCACCAGCGGTGATGCCAGAACGACACGCACCGCCGGATGTGCGTTGAGCACGCGCCCAACCATTCCGGTGCGCAGGATGTTGCCGGCGGCGCCGCCGTGCGGCACCGATACCAGCACGTTGATCGGCGCGTCAGTCATGCTGAAAGGTGAACGGCAGCGACACCAAGCCGTCTTCTTCGTCGGCGAGGTTCTCAACGCCGCCGCCCTGCCCGGTAATCGCGAACCTCGGTCCGGCGGTGACGACGTCGTACGAGGCGAGCTGGTTGCGATCGGTCACCGACAGGCGAAGCACGTATTGCCGCGGCCTGAGCGGCAGGCGGTCGAACCGGCATTCGATCGTGCCGTCGCTCTCGACCGTGTCCGGCGCGTCGGAGGGCTTCGACGTGGCGGTGGTGATGACGAGGCCGCTGTCGACGTCGACGATCGCGATCTGGAACACCGGGCTCTGCACGCGCTGGTTCGCTCGATACCCCGCGCGCACGATCAGCGTCTCGCCTGACGACAGCAGTCCGGTCTGCTTGCCATCCGCGGTATGCAGATCGACCTTGGTGTAGCGAATCTCACCGGTGCCGCCGCGATGACTTTGCAAGGCGGTCGACTGATTGGCCATCGCCTCGAGGTTGACCTCATTCATGTAGCGCTCGGCGATCTCGCCGGCGGATCCGTAGGCGCGGACCTTGCCGTTCTCCATCCACAGGATTTCGCTGCAGAGGCGGCGGACGTTCCACATGTCATGCGAAATGAACAACACCGTCTTGCCTTCGGTGATCAGGCCGCGCAGCGCCTCGAGCGCGCGTCGCCTGAACGCCGCGTCGCCGACCGACAGCACCTCGTCGACCAGGACGATATCCGGCCGGCTGTAGATCGCGACCGCAAATCCAAGCCGCGCATAGAGCCCCGACGAATAACGCTTCATCGGCGTGTCGATCAACCTCGAGACGTCGGCAAATTCAACCATCGCATCGAAATGCCGATCGATCTCTTTCCGGGTGAGCCCGAACAAGCCGCCACCGAGGTAAACGTTTTCCCGGCCGGTCAGCTCGGGATGAAAACCAGCACCGAGCTCGATCAGCGACACCGTGCGGCCCGCGACGCGAACCGTGCCGCTGGTCGGCCAAGTCACCCGCGAGATCAGCTTGAGCAAGGTCGTCTTGCCGGCGCCATTGCGGCCGATGATGCCAAGGCCGGCGCCCTGCTTGACGTCGAACGTCACGTCATCCATCGCCGCGATCGTGCTGGAGACATTGCCGCGGGTGGCGCTGTGCACGCCGCCGTCGTTGCCGCGCAGGCCGGCGACGCTGCCCGCGACCATGTCGACGAGCGTGCGGGAGCGTCCGGCGCGATACCGCTTGGTGACGTGATCGAGTTGAATCGCGATCGCCATCAGCGCCCGCTGTTAAATGACATCGGCAAAATACTTGTCCATGCGCTTGAACATCGTGACCGACGCGATCAGTAACGCCACGATCATCGCCGCGGAGATTGCGGTGACCGGCCAGTCCGGCGCGCGGCCGAAGATCAGTACCGCGCGCAATCCTTCGACCACCGCGGTGAGCGGATTGAGGAGGAAGAACCACCGGTAGTGTTCGGGTACGGCGGACAGCGGATACGCCACCGGGGTGAGGTAGAGCCAGAGCTGCAGCGAAATTTGCACCACCGGGTTGACATCGCGATAGAACACGTTCAGCGCCGAGGTCGCCAGCGTCAGGCCAATCGTGAAGCCGATCAGCATCAATACGAACAACGGCACCAGCGCCGCCCACGGGCCAGGGCCGGCGCGGTAATAGATCATCAACAGCGCGTAAAGCGTCGCCGACGCGGCGAGATCGACCAGCCGTGAACAGACTTGCGCCAGCGGCACGATCTCGCGGGGAAAATACGTCTTGGTGACGATGTTCCGGTAGGTGATCAGGCTCATCGTGCCTGAGTTCACCGAGTTCGAGAAAAAGAACCACGGCACGAGCGCCGCATAGGCAAACAGCGGATAGGGTGCGCCACCTGAGGGCATCGCGCCGAGCCGCGAAAACACCAGCGTGAATACCGCCATCGTCGCCAGCGGCTGCGCGATCGCCCAGCCGACGCCGAACAACGACTGGCTGTAGCGGCCCTTGACCTCGCGGCGCGTGAGGTTCATCAGCAGCTCCCAGTAGGCCGAGAGCGAGATGCGTTCGGGGCGATCGGAGAGTTCAGTCAAGCGCGAATTCCGATTTCCACGATTCGTCGACTGGCATCGGGCCTTGCTGCGACCGCTCGATGATGAAGTTCTCCAGCACCAGCGCATCCATGTGCGTGCGGCGGAAGCAGCGCACGGCGTCCTGCGGCGTGCAGACAATCGGCTCGCCGCGGACGTTGAAGGAGGTGTTGACGATCACCGGGCAGCCGGTCCGGCGGTAGAATGCCTCGACGATCGCGTAGTAGGCGCCGTTGATCTCCGGCCGCAGTGTCTGGATACGGGCTGAGTAGTCGACGTGCGTGATCGACGGAACCGTGGAGCGCGGCACCGCGAGCTTTTCGATGCCCCACAGTGCCTGCACGCCTTCGGCCTCGGGCAAGCGGCGCTTCGACTGCACGTCGGCAACCATCAACATGTACGGACTGTCTTCGGCGAGCTCGAACCAGTCCGCCACGTGCTCGCGTAGCACCGAGGGCGCGAACGGACGGAAGGATTCACGGAACTTGATCTTCAGGTTCAGCACGGACTGCATCTTGGTCGAGCGAGCGTCGGCGATGATCGACCGGCCGCCTAACGCGCGCGGTCCAAATTCCATCCGGCCCTGCAGCAGCCCGATCACATTTTCCGACGCGAGCAGCGCCGCCACTTCATCGGCAACCTGTGCGGGCTCGATTCGACGCGCGACCAAGTTCTCCTGTGCGATGCAGTCGCTGATCTCGTGTTCGGTGAAGCGCGGTCCGAGAAACGACCCGCTCATGCCATCGGCGTACTTCGGCATCGTGCGTAGCGCCGCCGAAGCGGCACCGGGACGCTGCCAGGTGCCGGCTGATTCCGGGCTCTGTCGCGGCTTGTTCAGGTGCTTGTGCCAGATGCTGAGGGCCACCCCCAGCGCGCCGCCCGCATCACCGGCCGCGGGCTGCACCCACACCTGTTCGAACGGGCCTTCCCGCAGGATGCGCCCATTGCCGACGCAATTGAGCGCCACACCGCCGGCCATGCACAGATCGCGCATGCCGGTTTGTTTGTGCGCCTGCCGGGCCATCTTCAACATCACC
>Ga0136611_10000281_pt1 | contig 32400 bp, 29 predicted proteins | sample AntDrymUQ2232306_2_FD_106645 | JGI IMG/M metagenome (GOLD analysis project Ga0136611, IMG submission 106645) | Polar desert sand microbial communities from Dry Valleys, Antarctica - metaG UQ223 (23.06) | ecosystem: Environmental > Terrestrial > Soil > Desert | place: Antarctica: Dry Valley...
GCTGAATTACCAGAACATCTTCCGGCGCATCGATGCCACCGGCTACAAAGGGTTCGTTGGTCTGGAGTACCGTCCTAGCGCGGATCACGCCGCTTCGCTGGATCACGTCAAGTCGCTCGCGGCCTGACACGGTAGGGCTACGCGGTAGGCCAGAAAAGGAGCGAATCTATGGCATCAGCTTTAGCAGCGTCAGCGGCGGCCTCCGGCGCACCGGCCAAAGTCGGTCTCATCGGCTGTGGGCAGATCAGCGGTAAGTATCTTGAGAACGCCCGGCGCTTTGAGGCGTTTGACGTGGTTGCCGTGGCCGATGCGCGGCCCGAGGCCGCTCAGGCGCGTGCTACCGAGTACGGCGTGCCCCGCGCGCTGAGCGTGGACGAACTGCTCGCTGATCCCGAGGTTGAGATTGTGATCAACCTGACGCCGCACCGCGCCCATGGCCCGCTGGGTCTGCGGGTATTGGAGGCGGGGAAGCACATCTACAACGAGAAGCCACTCGCCATCTACCGTGAGGAAGCGCAGCGTCTGCTCGAAACTGCGGCGCGTAAGGGTCTGCGTGCCGGCGGTGCGCCGGACACCTTCTTCGGCGGCGCCTGGCAGACGGCGCGCAAGTTGATCGATTCAGGGACTATCGGCGAGCCAGTGGGCGCTTTTGCCAGCCTCCATGCCCGGCCGCCATCGCGCCCGGCGCCCAAAGAAGGCGAGTACGTCAGCTTCTATATGACGGACTTCTTTGAGTATGGCAACAGTTGGGCGTTCGACCGCGGCCCGTACTACCTGCACGCGCTGATCAACCTGCTCGGTCCCATCAAGCGTGTTACCGGATCGGCGCGTAAGACGTGGGAAGAGCGCGAGCGTGGCGGCAAGCTGATGAAGGTCAACGCGCCCAGCCACGTTGCCGGAACGTTTGACTTCGCCAACGGCGCAGTCTGCCAGTTCTTGATGACGGCGGACGTCTACGCCACCGGTCTACCGCACATTGAGATCTACGGCACTGAGGGGTCGCTGCGCTGCATTGATCCCAACAACTTCGGAGGCACCCTCTACTTCCGCAAGCCAGACGGTCCCGAGCTGCATCCGGTTGAGACCACCGAGTTTGGCTACACGAGCAACAGCCGCGGCGTTGGCGTGGCCGACCTTGCCGCCGCGCTGCGCTCGGGCCGCCCGCACCGCGCCAGTGGCGAGATGGCCTTCCATGTGGTGGACGTGGTGAACGCCATCCACGAAGCCTCATCTGAGAACCGCCACGTCGAATTGCAAAGCACCTGCGATCGTCCTGCTCCCCTCCCGTCCGGTCTCGCTGACTGGGCTATAGATCCGTAGGCCGCTGAAGCCCGCTGAACGTGGCCGTTCCACCCGCGTGACCGCTGGCCAGCCTTTACTTTGTGACGTTCTACGGCCTCCAGAGGTGGCCAAAGCACGTCTCCTTGCGTGCGTTGGCCTGATCTCGGATACACACTATCCAGAACGGCTGGCGGCGCTGCCGACGGTGATGGTCGAGATCTTTCGGGGCGTCGATCTGGTCTTGCATGCAGGTGACGTTGGGAAACTGGAGCTGCTGGACCAGCTTAGCGCGGCGGTGCGCGGCGTGCCCGTGGTCGCCGTCCACGGCAATGATGAGCGTTTCTCCGAGGCGCAGCGCGAGTTGCCGTACCAGCAGATCATCTCTATTGGCGGGCATCGCATCTTCCTCACACACGGGCACTATCCAGACATTGCGCAGGAGATGGCGTCACGCAAGAGCGATGAGTGGGCACCCAAGTTGGACCGGCGCGCTGCGTTTGGCCACGGCGCGAGGGCCAGGATCGTCGTCTACGGCCACACGCACATCCCTACCGACGTTGAGCACCAGGGTGTGCGCTTGATCAACCCCGGTGCGCTCGCTTCCGGCAACTTCACCACGCGCCAGTTCCGCAAGACGGTTGCGCTGCTCTATCTGCGTGATGACGGCACGCCATTCACCGTCCATGTGGACCTGGCACAGCCCGACCGCGCCTGGGTGCCGCGCATCGACTGGGCCGCCGGCTTCCGCGCCGCCTTCGCGCAGACGCAGGAGAGCATCATGGCGCCGGGCATGCATGACCCGTGGAGCAGCCTGCGCAACGCCGCGCGGGCACTCGGCCCCGATGTGTTTGAGAGTGTGCGAGACGCGCTGATGGCAGTCTGTCACCGCTGCTGGTCCGGTGAGCAGCAGCACATCACGCTGGACGACCTTGCAGGCGGTATTGCAGGCGCGCCCGGTCTCTCGCCGGAGGCACGCACGAGGCTGCTCGCCGCACTGCATGCGTTCGCTGACGGCTCCGCTCCATGAAGTCCCCGGCTGCCGTTTCCGCTACTCCTTCCATAGAGGTCCGCGAGAAGTCCGCGGTTTTTCCAAGTCCGATCGCACTGCTATACCCAGTGTTCCATGTGGGGCAGGACCTGATGGCCTTCGTCACTACCTTCCTGGCTCAGACGCTATTGGGCACGTTCGACCTGCACCTGGTGGCGCTCGGTCTGCTCAACGCCATCACCGCGCTGTACACCTCGCACCGCTTCTGGCACTTCGCCGTGCGTCAGTACTCGATCGCCAGCAGTAGAGTGGAGCCACGAGCTACGCCGTGACGCCGTGGCCCCCTGACTACGTAGTGGCGGGTACGTCCACTACGTACACTTGACGGTCGCCGGTGTGAACCGAGTCGAAGCTGACCTGTGTGCCGGAGCGGTTCCAGCGGGGGTGCAGGTCGCAGCGCCAGTCGCCGCGGACGTGCGGGGCAGCGTAAAAGCGGCCCAGGTTGACGACGCGGTTGCCTGCCATGTCGTACAAGCGGAGCGTTTGCAGCCGTTCGGCAGCCGGGGCTGAGTCGAACACGAACCAGCGCCGATCGGGGGAGAAGCTGGGGTGCCCTTCGGAAACGAGTACCCCTTCCCCCAACACGGTGCGCGTGTCCCAGCCTTCGCCCGGCAGGTCGTGCACCAGTGCGTACTGCCTGCCCCGCCCGGACGGGTGACTAACCGTCACCATAGCCGTGTCCGCAGTTTGCCAGTCAAAGTGAGAGACCTTCTGGCCCCAGGGAACAATACAGCGCGGATCGGTTCCGTCCGGGGCGGCGGTGAATACGGCTGAGTCGAGGTTGCCGCTTTCATCAAAGTAGCGCAGGAAGCACAAAAGTAGCGCAGGAAGCACAGGAAGCGCGTGCCGTCGGTGTTGAAAAGCGTGTGGTTGAAGAAGACTGGTACCTGGTGGCCTAGAGAGGGCGGTGGGGCGCAGGCCATCGCTTGCGCGTGAGAGAGCGCCAACGTTGTGGCGCCGGTTGCCAGATCGATGCGCCAGACGCCATCGTTATCCGGCGCCAGCACGCCCGCCGTTCGGTCGTGGCCTCCCGCGTAGCCCACTACTGGCCGCTGAGTGTGCAGGCGCGCGTAATCAAGTCCCAGCGCGCTCCTGCCATCAGGGCTGACAGCGCCAATCCCCACGGGAGACGGAACAGTACGGCGCGTCCCGACGGAGCCACCGTCGATTCCTTCCGCTACGTTCAGGATCACCGGGCGGAAGCAACCGGCATCCTGATCCAGATCGTTGAAGATAAGCTGCGTGTCTGGGGCAGTGGGCAGCCAGTGGAGCATGGCGCCCTGTTGGAGGTTCCACGCGGCGGTGGTGGTGAGCGGAATGAAGCGTCCTGTCGCCAGGTCCACAACGCCGATCGTCGCGCGCTCGCCTCGCTCAGGCGGCCGCTCGTGGAAGTCGCTTTCCAGGCAGGCGTAGAGCTGCTCGGACGCATTCCACGGCGGGATACCGTAGTAGCCAAAGAAGTGGTTACCCGGTTGCCGCGTAAGCGGACGCACCTCAGAGAAGCGTAGCCCTGGCATGTCGTGGTGCTTTATAGCCCTTCCAACCGGCTACTCCTGAATTCGGTACTTCTCCAGCACGTCTGGGTCGATTTCTATGCCCAGACCGGGGCCTGGCGGGACGTGTAGGAAGCTGCCCTCGCGCCGCAGGGGTTCGGTCAGCAACTCCTCGCGTAGGGGGTTCTCGCTGCGATCGTACTCCAGCAGCGGCTCGGTGGGGGTGATGCTGGGTGGGCCGTCCGGGATGGTCGCCAGGTAGTGCAGTGAAGCGGCGAAGGGAATGGCGCTGCCCCAGCAGTGCGGCACCAGGCGCACATGGTTGGCGTCCGCCAACGTCTGCACGCGCTGCATGGCAGAGAAGCCGCCGCAGATGATGATGTCCGGCTGCACAATATCTACCGACCGCGTCTGGATCAGCTCCTTGAAGGGGTGCAGCCCCGCCAGACCTTCACCGCCTGAGACCGGGATGGCCAGAGCTCGACGCACCTCGCGGTAGCCCTCCAGGTCAGTGGGCGGCAATGGCTCCTCATACCAGGCCAGGTTGGCGCTCTCTACCTGCCTACCAACCCAGATAGCGGTGGCGGCGTCCCAGGCGCAATTGGCATCCACCGCCAGCCCCATCTCCGGCCCAATCGCGTCGCGCACGGCATGCACCAGGCGCACGTCCTCGCGCGGCGCAAAGCCGATCTTCAGCTTGGTGGCGCCAAAACCCTGCTCCTTGTAGCCCAACGCCTCCTCCACCAACCCTTCACGCCATGCGTCCAGAGAATCCCAGCGCTCCAGCTTGTACAACCCTGTGGCGTACACCCGCACCTTGTCTCGGAAGGCGCCGCCAAGCAGCTTGTAGACCGGCCAGCCCGCAGCCTTGCCCGCCAGGTCCAGCAGCGCAATCTCCAGCCCGCTGATGATCCCGTAGTGTCCGCCCGTAAGGCCACCCATCTCGTACCAGAGTCGCTGCCAGTCACGCGGGTCTTGGCCGATCAGGCTCGGCGCGTACTGACGCTCAATTATGTGAGGCGCGGACTCAACGGACCCTGAGCACTGGCCCCAGCCCGCCAGGCCCTCGTCCGTGCGCAGCTCCACCAGTACGGCTTCGCGGTGCGGGTAGTACCCCTGCGAGTAATAGAAGGAGTCCTGGATACGCGCCCGCAGCGCGTGCGTGACTATTTGTGTGATTTTCATTGTGAGATGTGGGGCTCCGCAGCGTAGCGACTCTGTGACCAAGCGGCCCAGCGGGCTGCTGGACGTGCCGGAGTCAGCGGTACTGGTCAATCACAACTTGGACCTGCTGCTTCATCTCCTGAAGCGTGGCATCCGGCCCCATTTTTCCCGCCAGCATGCCATCCACCGCGGTGTTCATCGCCGCCTGGATGTCTGCGGCACCGGGAAACGGGAAATACGCCGTGTTGCGCGCCTGTGAGAGCAGCTCATTGGCGCGCCTGCGCCAGGGCTGCTTCTGGATTGATGCCGCGTCGTTGGCCACGCTTGGGATGCACGCTTGGTCCCATGAGCCTTCTGACTCCTGGATGAAGCGCTGCCCTTCCACCGATGCCTGGTACTTTGTGAACTCCCAGCCTGCATCCGGCCTCGCCGCCGCGGTGGGCACCACGCCGGACGTTGCGGCTACGAAGCCAAACGTCTTGCCCTTGGCGCTCGGGCCGCCGGGCACCGGCCACTGGGCCACCTGTAGAGAGGGATCCGCCGCGGCAGCGTCGCGCGGGACTACCCAGATGCCAGCCAGCGTGATAGCCGTAGCGCCCTTACCCAGTGACTCGCCGGTGCCTTTAGGAAACCGCTTCTGGAATTCGTCCAGCGCAGGCTTGCCTCCCAGCGACGAGACCGTATCGGCTATCCACTTCAGCGCCTCCGCTCCGCCGGGTGTGGCGAATCCGGGCTGGTCCCCATCGGCAGTGAGCAGCGGCACGCCGTTGGCCTGGAAGTAGAGCACCGCTGTAGGTCCACCAATCTGCCAGGTGGGGTGGTAGCCAATCCTGTCAAGCTGTCCGGCGGAGTCGTCGCGCTTCATGCGCTGGATCACCATACGGAAGTCATCCCAGGACTCGGGCGCCTTGTCCACGTTGAGTCCGGCCTCACGATACACCCGCTGGTTGACGTAGACCGAGCGCACGTTGGAGTGATGCGGCATGCCGTACACCTTGCCCCGGAAGACGGCGCCCGCTTTGGACCCAAAGTAGTACTGGTCCATGTTCACCTTGTCACGCGAGATGTAGCCGTCCAGCGGCGCAAAGAGCTTTTTGTACGCGGCGACCTGGATGGTCTCAAAGCTGCCGAAGTACGCATCAGGCGCGACGCCGCCCGCCAGCGTCGTCTGGAACTTCTCGTAGGTCACGCCCATGGTCAACTCACCCGTCCAGCCCGCGTGACGGCGCTTGAAATCCTCCCACGCCGGCGCGACGGACGGGTTGTTATCCGCGATGGACCACCATACGTCCACTTTCTGCGGGCCGCCGGGCGGCGGCTTCGCTGCCGTGGCCCCCGTGCCGCTCTCTGCGGCGGGACTCCCTGCGCCGCACGCCACCAGCGCGCCGGCTAGGGTCACTCCCGTCGTGCCGGTGGCTAATTGCCTCAGCAGCCAGCGCCGTCCCACTCCCGCGTGTCGCCCGTGTGTGTCCTTCATCTCAGCGTTCTTGTTCCCTCTCACTGGCACGATACTGCGCTTCCGCTCAGGGGTCAACCTGACGGCGCGGTGGCGCGGCAACGGCGGCGGTACACAGACTCGACGGAGGCTATACTGGAGCAGAGGTCCTATCCCAATGGGAATGTACGTGAGAATACGGCTCCCTTAGCGGGGCTCGCATGACTTGCGGCGCTTAGCGTCGCTGCGCCTCTTGCCGGCGCTCCGGGTCCCCGCACCACCGGCCGCACCCTAGAAGGGTGTGGCCTTTTTGCGCCTTCCGCGATCACTCGCGGAGCGCTCGTGGAAAGGAGACCCTGATGTTCACCGCACGCGCTCAATACAGCCCAGGTACGCGACGCTCCACCCGTTCCCCGCGCCCCCCACTCTCGCCACGCGCCGGACGCGCCGAACGCCGGAGCATCGCCCTCTCCCAGAACTTCCTGCGCAATCGCGTCATCGCGGAAGCCATCCTGGACCGCTCCACCATCGGCCCGGAAGACGTGGTCTACGAGATCGGACCTGGCGAAGGGACAATCACGCAGGCGCTAGCGGCGCGCTGCCGCCACGTCGTCGCGGTCGAGAAGGATCCAGCGCTCGCCATGGGGCTGCGCCGCCGCTGCGCCGCGCTGCCCAACGTCACCGTCTTCCTGGCGGACTGCCTGGACTTCCCACTCCCCGTGACGCGCTACAAAATCTTTGCCAACGTCCCGTTCAACGTTACCGCAGCTATCGTCGCCCGTCTCACCGGCGCCGCCCACGCACCGGAAGACGCCTACCTGGCAGTGCAGCACGAAGCCGCCCTGCGCTATACGGGGATGCCAAGTGAGCAAGGCGCCCATGGCACCCAGGCGGTGAAGCGGGCCGGACGCGGCCCTGAGAACGCCCCTGAGACGCTTGTCTCGGTCCTGCTGAAGCCATGGTTTGAGCCATCCATCGTGCATCACTTCTCACGGCGGAACTTCGTACCCCAGCCTGGCGTAGACGTGGTCCTGCTGCGTCTCCGCAAGCGAGGCCCGCCGCTGCTTCGCCCCCATGAGGTGTCTGTCTTCCGCGACATGGTCACGCACGGCTTCACCGCCTGGCAGCCATCCGTGCGACGCGCCTTCACGGGCATTGTGAGCGCGCGCACCGAAGCCGGCCTGCGGAGAAGCACCAGTCTTGATCTGGACGTACGACCTAGCGCGCTGCCATTTGAGGGCTGGCTAGCGCTCTTCCGCTGCATCCAAGGGCACGCTGGTCCCACGGCGTTAGCGAGTTTGACCGGCAGCGCAGCACGTCTCCAGGACCAGCAGGCCGCGCTGCAGAAGTCCCACCGCACCCGGCCTCCTCCACGGTGATCGTTACGCGCTGCTCACTTGCGCCATACTGGCGTCCCGCGCGCGCTCGGCTGCCAGTTGCCGGTACTCAAGGCTCACGCGCTTGAGGGCGAGGTGGGCGGCGCGACGCACATCCTCCCTAGTCTCTTCGTGCAGGGCAGCCTCCAAGGCGTGTTGAGCCACCACGCTGCCCAAGCGCGCCCCCAAGGCGCCGAGCGCCCGCAGTCTCACCCGCGGACTGGGATCTTCACGCGCCGCGCGGGCCAACTGCTCCGTGCCAAGACTAGCGACGGCGCGCTGTCTCACCCGCGGGCTGGGATCCTCCTGTGCCGCGCGCATGAGCTGCGCCGTATCCAGGCTGCCCATGGCTTCCGTCCTCACCCTTGCGCTCGAGTCCTCCTGCGCCACGCGTGCCAACAGCGGCGTGACATCCGCCGTGAGCGGCGACGGCTTGCAGCGCTGGCACTTCAGTGCGTGTACGGCGGTCCGACGCACGTACGGCACCGGATCGTGCAGCGCCAGTTCGCTCAGCTTGGGCACACAGCTATCGTCCGCGTGATGATCCATGAAGTCTGCCGCGCCGCGCCGAACCCGCGGCTCTGGATGGGACAGCCCTTCTATCGCCGCGCGCATTCCGACCGCGCCGGCCTGCACTAGCGCCGCGCGTGCCGCGGCAGCCAGGCGCCATTCGCTCCAGTGGTACGTCGCAAGCCGCTCAACCAGCGCCTTCAAGATGGCCTGGCGGAAACGGGCCCAGCTTGGAAATCCATACTCACGCGCGAGCACGAGTTGCGCCTGCGTGAGCTTAATCTGCCCAACTGGCAATTCAGGGAACCACTGACGGAGTCGCTCATCCGCGGCGGTGTCGCCGCTCTGAAACGAGGCAAGCAGATCCTTCGCCTGCTTTTTGAGGTGTTCCAGTGACGGGAGCGCAGGAAGCTCAGACGTTTGAGAGGAGGGTTGCGACGCGAGCCGAGACGGGAACTGCGAGGCGGTGTATTTCTGCGGATCCACGGGAACCTACCTTTCTAGGTGGCCCAGTGTCCGCGTCGCGGGCCGAAAGGAGGCTATTCATAAGAGCTGGTCTCGACCGAGAGACCGAGTGCGAGAGGTGGGTTCAACCCTTTCCGCGGACCGGCGGCTGCCCGTTCAGCCACAACAATCATAAACAGAACAGCGTCCAAGAGGCAATGGCTGCGGGACGAGCTTGACGGCACGCCGTCGTACGCTCCCTTCGGCGTGCCGGAAGTGATCCTCCCGTACCGTTCGACAGAGAAGTGGCGTGGTGCCGTATGGTGCAGCGGTGATGTCTTCCATACCCTCACTACCGTCAATGCCATCTGAGACGAGCAGACGCCCAAACATACTTATCTTCATGACCGACCAGGAGCAGGCGGACGTGCTGCTACCGGACCATCCTTGCCACACGCCAAACGCGGACCGGCTTAGGCGCGAAGGCGTGCAGTTCACCAACGCGTACTGTCCCACGGCGCACTGTTGCCCATCGCGCGCAAGTCTGATGACCGGCGTCTATCCCAGCATCCACGGCATCTACAACAACGTCAGCACCGACACTGCTATCCGCACAGGTCTGCGCCAGCCGGGAGGTAAGCCACTCCGCATGTGGTCGGAAGACCTGCGAGACGCCGGCTACCGCATGCTTTACACCGGCAAGTGGCACGTCTCCGCCGAAGAGGATCCATCCGACCGCGGCTGGGAGGAGCTTGGCGTCACCGCCAACCGACGCGCCCAGATGCAGCCGCCGCTGGAGCGCTGGCGCACGCTCCCGCCAGACTCAGACCCGGCCGGCGAGCGGCCGCGAGGCCTGGTGCGACGTCCCGGCTGGGGCGATTACCGCCTCTACGAGACGCTTCCCGCCCAGACCGAGCGTGGCTACGACCAGGGCAATGACTGGAAAGTGGTTCAGAATGGCCTCAAAGCGCTGGACGAAGTCACGAAGCAAGCCGGGCAACCGGGGCAAGACCAGCCATGGTGCCTCTACGTTGGCCCTATCGGGCCGCACGACCCGTTCCGCGTGCCGGAGACCTTTGCGCGGCGCTACGATCCCGCGCAGGTGCCGCTTCCGCCGAGCTACCGCGACTCAATGGAGGACAAGCCACGCATCTACCAGCGCATGCGTCGCCAGTATTGGGACCAACTCTCAGAGGACGAGATCCGCGAGGCGATTGCCCACTATTGGGCGTACTGCGAGATGGAAGACGCCTACCTCGGCCTGCTGCTGGACGCGCTGGATGCCAGCGGCCAGCGCGAGGACACGCTGGTCCTGCGCCTCTCTGATCATGGCGACTACGCCGGCGCCCACGGCCTCTTCTGCAAGGGCGTCCCTGCCTTCCGCGAAGCCTACAACGTGCCCTGCATTATGTCCTGGTCTGGCCACATCGAGCGGCCAGACCGCATGGAGGACTCCTTTGTCACGCTGGCGGACATTGGCCCCACGCTGCTGGAAGCGGCCGGGCTACCCGTACCGGATGGTCTCACTGGGCGTAGCATGGTTCCTCTCCTGAAAGGGGAGCAGCCGGAGGACTGGCCGGACGCTTTCTACAGCCAGATGAACGGGGTGGAGCTTTACTACACGCAGCGCGCCGTGCAGACGCACGAGTGGAAGTACGTCTACAACGGATTTGACTTCGACGAGCTCTACGACCTCCGAAGCGATCCCCACGAGATGATCAACCTGGCTGAACGGCCAGAGCATGCTGGGAAGAAACGCGAGCTGGTCCAAAAAATGTGGCAGTTTGCCGCCAAGACTGACGACCACATTTTCAACCCCTACGCTACCGTCGCCATGGCGCCCTTCGGCCCTGGCGATGCGCTGCGCGTGTAGAGCGAAGGACTCGGGCGGTCTACGGCTGGTGCAGTCTGAGCGCGTCTTCGACGCCACAAAGGCGATCTCGTTTGTTGAGCAGCATGGCGACCCGGTTGAGCTGGCGCGCCTGCGCTACGTGCTTTCTGGGGAGCGGCCCGCTGAGGCGGCGGTGGCCGCCGCGCTGGCCGGTCAGCGCGATGATGGCGGCTGGGCACCCTCCTGGGCGAACGACTACAGCGCGCTAGAAACGACGTGTCACCGCCTATCGCTGGCCGAGCAACTGGGTGTTGAGCCGTCCGCCGCGTGGGGCGCCGGACGGCGTGTTATCCGCGCACTGACGTTCCTAACGGGACGGCAGCGTGTGGATGGCTCCTGGGAAGAGGACGCAGCCGCGGCCACGCCCGATGCGCCACCTTGGGTGAAGCCCGGCGATCCCGCCGCGCGGCTCTATCTCACCGCCAACTGCGGCTATTGGCTGGCGGTGCGCGGCGGCCCTGCACGCTCAAGCGCCGCCATGGCCGCCGCGGACGCGCTGGAACAGGAAATGATGGAAGACGGCCGCCTGCCAAGCTACGCGCATGCCCACTGGCTCGCAGCTGGGCTCTTCCACCGGTTGGATCATGCCCTCGCCGCCGGACGCGTGCTGGACCGGCTGCGCCTCTACTTCCTCCCGGACCTTGCGGCGGGCGGTCTTGCCTGGCTGCTCACCAGCATAGGCGCCGCCGGAGTTCCCGCGCGTCACCCTACGGTACGGGCCGCCGCCATCCGGCTTGGCCAGAGCCAGCGATCTGACGGGCGCTGGGTCAGCGAGGACGATCAGGAGCGCGACGTGCATACCACCTTAGAGGCGCTGCGCGCCCTGCGCTGGTTCGGCCGCGCCCGCGCGCGCAGCGAGCAGTTCGGCTAAGTGATAAGCGGGCACCCCTACCGGCCGCTGGTAGGATGCTTTGCAGGACCCTGCAGTCATGCTGAACGTCACCTGCCCCTCCTGCGGCGATTCCTATCATGTCGCCCAAGAACACGTTGGACGGAGCCTGCGCTGCCGGCGTTGCGAGACCATCTTCGAGATCACCGCTCCCACGTCCCCACAAACCGCGCCGGCCGCCTCCGCTTCCACGGCTCACGCCACTGCTTCGCCACACAGTGCGGCTCAGCCAGCGGGCGCCGGCTCATCCGCACCTGGCAAGCCGGTCACCGTGACCGATCAGGACTTCGCCCGCTTGGTGCTTCAGTCGTCGGTCCCGGTAGTGGTTGATTTCTGGGCGCCATGGTGCGGGCCGTGCCGCGCCATCGCCCCTGCGCTGGAGCAGGTCGCCGCCGAATACGCTGGTCGCGCCACGGTGGCCAAGCTCAACACGGACGAAAACCCTGGCACGATGACACGCTATGGCGTCATGGGACTGCCCACGCTTCTCATCTTCAAGGGCGGCCAGGAAGTAGGCCGCCTGGTTGGCCTCCAACCCAAGGCGAATATCAAGCGGGCCCTTGATCAAGTGGCTTGAGCCACCCTTCTGGGATCCTCTTTTGGAGAACCTCTGAGGAGAGGAAGCGCAGGCCCTTCCTGGGTTGCGGCGTCAGAGTGTGATGACGTCCTGCCAGGAGTAGCGAGGCTGCCAGCCAAGCGCCTGCTTGATCCGCGCGGCGGTGACCATGGACTGGTTGCCCGTCAGCCCTGACGCCAGCTCTTTGAACGACGGGTCCAAGCGCGGCAGCAGCTGCGCCAGCGGCTCGGTTGCCATCGCATCGTCAGCCACCACGTTGTAGACCTCGTCTCGCACGACCTCCGGTGGCGCCTCAAGCACCAGGCGATACGCGGTCGCAAGGTCACGCACATCCACGTAGCCGAATAGGTCGCCAGACCAGCCTTCGCCGCCTGGACGCTGCCGGGTCACACGAGCGCGTACCGCCGTCTCGTACTGATCGGGCAGCACCACCCACGGCGGACGGATAGAGCACACGCGCAGGTCACACCGCCGGTTGAAGCCGTGGGCAATCTGCTCTCCAACCATCTTAGAGAGGCCGTAGGCATCCTGCGCCAGGTCTGGATGGTCTTCGTCCATGGGCACGTAGTTGGGCAGAAATGGCCGATGCTGCCAGGCGAAGCCGTATGCGCTCCCGCTGCTGGTGGAGACGACCAGCGGCACACCTCCTATCACGGCAGCTTCGTGGACGTTGAACGTCCCCATCACGTTGGTTCGGAACACCATGGTGTTGGGGTACGTACGCGGCGCCGGAATAGCCGAGAGGTGCGCGATGGCATCCATCCCCGCCGCGACCTCGGCCACCTGCCCCAGATCCTCATGATCCCCGACGCGGTACGTGACCCCGTTCACGCGGTGCCCTCGCCGTGCCCCCGGCTGATCCTTATCAAAGGACACCACCGAGTGCCCGTGCTGCACTAGCTCGGCACAGACGTGCGACCCGATATTTCCTGCCCCACCCGTTACCAGGATATTCTTGCCCACTATTTTCGTTCCTGCTCGCTCTCCGCGAGCGCGTCATCTGCTTCCACGCTGAAGCCGGGCGTGCCCGGAACTGCCACGTACCCGGCTTCGGGTTGGGGTTGATCGTGGAGCCAGGTTAGCCAGGGACGCCCGCTCTCGGCCAGCGGATCCGGGTCCAGGGCCGCGATGGCATGCAGCGACCACACCTCGGCGCCGCGGTGTGGCACCACTCGCACGCCGTGGACCCGCGCAAGCGCGTAAATGGCGCGCAGCTGGGTTAGGCCTCCGGTCCAGCACACGTCCGGCTGCCAGACGTGGTGGGCGCCATGCGCTGCCAGTTCGCGGAAGCCATGCACCGTGTACTCGTGCTCGCCACCCGCAATAGGCACCGGGGACTGCGCCGCCAGCTTGGCATACCCCTCCAGATCATCCGGCGGGAGCGGCTCCTCCAGCCAGCCAACGTCGTGGCGTGCCATTGCATCGGCGGCGCGCAGACTGCCTCTGAGGTCCCATTGCCCAAAAGCGTCCACCATCAGCTGCACGTCCGGCCCAACCCGACGGCGCACGTCTGCCACGCGCGCAATTGACTCTTCCGGTGTCATGGTCCCGCACGGCAGCTTCACTGCGCGGAAACCACGCGCCACAGCATCCTCTGGCGCCGGGCCGGTGATGTAACACGGCACCCGCACCACGCCGCCACTTCTAGCGGTGCCATCAAGAGGAGTGCCACTCTCGGGAATCACTCCTCTCAGCAGTTGGTACACGCTCACGTCAGCGGCGCGAGCCACCGCGTCCCACAGCGCCAGGTCGATCCCGGAAATAGCCATAATGGCTAGCCCCTTACGCCCATAGGCGAGCGTGGCGTGCCACAGCTTTTCCCACAACCGCTCGATCTCCGCCACGCCATCAACTTCTTCCCCCACCAGAAGCGGGCGCAGCGTGGACTCAATCACATGCACTCCAGCCATCCCACCACCGCCCACGCCAATACCGCGCACTCCCGTGTCCATTTCAACGGCTACCAGAATCTGCCCCAGCGTCGCGCGCCAGTCCTGCGGCCCGCCCTCACTAGGCGGCTGCACCGCTCGCACGTCCGTGATCCGCATAGACGGTTAGCGTACGATGCGGCGTTGCTCCTAGAACAGTCCGGCGTGGTACCACCACCCTCCACCACTGATCGATGAACTTCATCTTCTTTATCCCAGATGAGTTGCGTGCGCAGAGTGTCGGCTGCTACGGCGATCCCGTTGCGCGCACACCGAACATTGACCGGCTCGCCGCCGGGGGAACGCGCTTTGACCAATGCCATGTGCAGCACACCGTCTGCACACCCTCGCGCTGCTCCTTTACCACCGGCTGGTACCCGCACACCCAGGGGCACCGCACGCTCTGGAATATGCTGCGTCCCGAGGACCCCAACCTCCTTAAGTATCTCAAACAAGCGGGCTACGACGTTCATTGGGGCGGCAAGAACGACCTGCTCTCGCCCGGCGCATTTGCAGAGAGCGTCACTGACTACCGGCTTGGCGCCCTCAGCCGCCGCGCGCGCCCGGCAGGACACGGCCACCCGCCCTACGCGTTGGACGATCCGCGCTACTACACCTTCCTCTACGAGCCGATTGAAGGTGGCATCGAGGCCGTAGGAGACTTCCAAAACGTAGACGGCGCCATTGAGTTCCTGCGTTCTCGCCCGAACCGCCCGAGCGGCGCGGGTCTGGCGGGAAACGAAAAGCCGTTTGCGATCTATCTACCGCTGACCTTTCCGCATTGCCCCTACCACGCGCCTGAGCCGTATCACAGCATGTACAGCGCGGACGACGTGCAGCCGCTGCGGCCGACGGACCTGCCGGGCAAGCCGGACTTTCATCGGTTGATCCGCCAGACGCGCGGCCTTGACAAGCTGGGTGATGCCTTCTTCAAGCAGCTGCACGCCGTCTACCTCGGCATGATTGGTGTGACTGACACGCTGCTTGGCATGCTGCTAGACGCGCTGGAAGAAACCGGCCATACCGAAGACACAGCCGTCTTCCTCTTCTCTGACCATGGCGATTGGGCGGGTGACTACGGTCTGGTAGAGAAGTGGCCCAGCGCATTGGACGACTGCCTGACGCGCGTGCCATTCATCGCCCGGGTGCCCGGCCAGCAGATGGCGCGCGGCCATGTCGTGCGCGAGCCGGTGGAGATGTTTGACGTCATGGCCACCACACTTGACCTGGCCGGCATCACACCAACCCACACACACTTTGCGCGCAGCCTGGTGCCGCAGCTGCGCGGCGCCGAGGGCGATTCCGAGCGAGCGGTCTTCTCAGAAGGCGGGTACGACCCGCACGAGCCACATACCTTTGAAGGGCGCGTGAATGGTGGCGCCGGCCTCCGTGACCCCAGCCACATCTACTACCCCAAAGGCAAGCTCCAGCAGGAGCATCCAGAGAGCGTTTGCCGCGCCACCTCCATCCGCACAATGACGCATCGCCTGGTGCGCCGCCCGCTCGGCGTCTCTGAGCTGTATGACCTGGCGGCGGACCCGCTGGAGCTGCGCAACGTCTACGGCCAACCCGAGCACGCCACAACACAAGGCGAGCTAGAACAGCGCATGCTGGACTGGTTCATCCGCACAAGCGACGTGGTGCCGCTAGACGAGCACCCGCGCGGCCTGCCTCAGGTAGCCGGCTAAGCCGTGCCGGCGACGCAGCGAAGCGCTTCAGGCAGACCGGCCCAGCCGATTGAGCTGAGCGCCTGCCTCTAGTGTTGCCCGGTCCTCTCGTGGCCGGGCGATGAGCGAGACCAGTAGCGCCGCCACGGCCACGGCGGTTGCCCAACCGAACGCGAGCCGGAACCCGGCCATCATCGCTTCGGGTGACGCCTGAGTCGCCTGCGTCGCAGATGCGGCCGCTGTACCGCCGGCGGCGGTAACACCCACCGCCATCGACGCGGCGGCAAGTGTGCCCACCGACCACAGCACGCCCGCCGTCGTTTGGCCGATTGACTGGCCCAAGTTGCGCGTCAGCGCTTGGAATCCACCCACCAGCCCGTGTCTTGACTGAGGGACGGCGCCGTACATGGCACTGCTATTAGGCGAATTGAATACCGCCAACCCCACGCCCATCACCATCAAGCGTGCGGCGGCCCACAGCGGGTTCTCGTCCACACTCATGAGCGCGAGCGAGCCGAGGCCCAGCACCTCCAACGTCAACCCAACCGCGGTCATCAAACGCGGCCCAACGTGGTCGGAAAGCCAGCCGCTCACCGGCGAAAGCAGCATCATGGTCAGCGGTTGCGCCGCCAGCAGCACACCAGCTTGGTCGGGCGGCAGGCGAAGTACATACTGAAAGTAAAACGGCATCAGCAACACCGTGTTGGAGATGGCCAGGAAGCTCAGGAACCCCGCACCCACTGCCGCCGAGAAACCGCGGTTCTTGAAGAGCTGGAGATCCACCGTCGGCTGTGCCACCCGCCGCTCCGCGACGATGAACGCCACCATCGATGCTACGCTGAGTCCAAAGAGCGCCAGCGTCATGGGCGCCGTCCAGCCAGAGAGAGGCCCCTGGTTCAACCCCAGCATCAAACTGCCCACCGCCACTATGAACAGCCCGGCACCGGCAACGTCAAAGCGCTGGTTTGGGTTCACCTGGGAACGCCGCAGCAGCCGCCACCCAGCGGGGGTAACGATGGCGCTCACCAGCACGATGACGAAGAACGCCCAGCGCCAGCCCCAATAGGCGGTGACGAGACCACCGATCATTGGACCAGACAGAAGGCCGGTCGAGACCGATGAGCCGATCATCCCCAATGCGCGTCCACGCTCAGTGGCCGGGAACGCCTGGGTCACCAGCGCGCCACTGTTGGCCTGCACCAGCGCACCGCCAATCCCTTGCAGCACGCGCGCAGCTATCAGCCAGTGTAGAGACGGCGCCAACCCGCACAGCGCCGCGCCCGCGGCGAACACGACGAAACCTCCTAGAAAGACCTCCTTGCGCCCCACCATATCCGCCAGGCGTCCGGCTGGCAGCAGCAACCCGGTGATGCACAGGATGTAGCTCAGCACCACCCACTGCGCCAGCACCAGTGAGGCGTCGAACTCACGCGTTAGCACTGGCAGCGCCACGTTCACGATCCCGTTGGAGAGCGTGGACATATAGATTCCCGACCCCGTGACCAGCAGCACCTTCCACTTGTAGGAGGGGTCGTCCGTCATCTGTGGTGTGACCCGGCCGGTGTCCTATCCGACGGGAACGACCGGCTTGGTAGGTTTGGCAGCGCGCTTACGCCGGCGGCGCAGGAGCATGGTGCCGCGGCAGGTGGACGCGCCGCAGAGGCAGGCATAGAGCGCGTCCCACGCCTTGTTGTAGCGTCCGGGCCGAATCAGCCGGTAGTCGTAGGTCAACTCGCCTCCGGTGGGGATGTTGGTGATGGCATCAATGAAGATGCGCTCGTCTTCAATAACCGAGATGCAGTTGGGCGCGCACGAGTGGTTGACAAAGCGCACGTCGTTTCCCTTGCGCGAGCCGTCTACCAACGTATTGTCGTCCAATGTGAAGTGGAAGGTATGCGCATGCTCCATCGCATCGTCGTCGTACCGCCGGTCCGCCTCATCGCGAGTGATGCGCTCGCCCCTGTATTCACTGATCCGCGTCCCTTTGGCGATGTCCGCCAGCGCGAACACGCCCCTCCCATGAATTGACGACGCCCGTACTTCAATGAGCTTTGAGCCGCGCGATCGACCCGCGTTCGCCATCGGCAGAAGTGTAAGCGGCGTGCTACCGTCCCTCCGCGTGCGGAGATACCGCACTCGCTAACTCCCAACTACCACGGAGTCCCGCCATGATTGAGATTGCAGAAGTCCTGCCGCCGCGTCCCTCACCGTTGTGGAAGATGGTCAAACAGTGCGGCATTGATCACGTCGTCGGCGGGATGGACTTCAGCCGCTGGCGCACCGATGCCGACCGCCAGACCCCGGACAACGCGCCCTGGAGCTACCCCTCGCTCATACGCATCAAGACCGCCTACGAGGACTTCGGCTTCAAGTTCGACGTGCTGGAGAGCCGGCCAACGCTCAACAAGGCCAAGCTCGGCCTACCGGGTCGCGATGAGGAGATAGACACCGCGATCACGCTCATCCAGAACATGGGCAAGCTGAACATCCCCATCTGGTGCTACGAGTGGATGCCGGTCTTCAACTGGATGCGAACTTCAACCACGGTCCCTTCACGCGGTGGCGCGGTTGCCACCGGCTACGACCACGCGCTCATGAAGGAGGCGCCGCTGACCGAGTACGGCGAGGTGCCCGAGTCACAACTCTGGGACGCGCTGGAGTACTTCCTCAAGGCTGTAGTGCCTGTGGCCGAGCAGGCAGGCGTGCAACTGGCGATGCACCCGGACGATCCTCCGCTCTCTCCCATTCGCGGCCTGGGACGCATCATGCGCAGCGTTGAGAACTACCAGCGCCTGCTGGACCTGTATCCCAGCCCCATGAACGGCATCGCGCTCTGCCAGGGCAACTTCACCCTGATGACCGACGATCTCCCGAGTGTCATCCGCCACTTCGGCAAGCAGAAGAAGATATTCTTCGTGCACTTCCGCGACGTGCGAGGCACGCCCGAGAAGTTTGTGGAAGTCTTTCACGATGAGGGCAAGACCGACATGCGCGCCTGCATGGAAGCCTACCGCGACGCCGGCTTCGACGGTGTCTGCCGTCCAGATCACGTCCCCACTATGGAAGGCGACAGCAACGACAACCCGGCCTACTCAAGTATCGGCCGCCTGTTCGCCATTGGCTACCTCAAGGGCCTGCGCGAAGCCGTCTACGCCCAGCCAGCCCAGCCCGTCTAACGGGCTGTCCCGGCACCCGGCACCCGGCACCCGGCACCCGGCACCCGTCCCACCGATCCATCTAACCCTAACCGGCTCAAGCCGGAAACCTACGCCGCGCGGGGTAGCTCTATGCGTTCTTCGACCATGCGCGGCAGAGCACGCCACAGGTCGATGGGACGCGGCCCGTTTACGTCTCCCATACCGGCAGGAGCACCGGCGGGAACACCGGCAGCAGCGGCGAAACCGGCTGGGCCAACAAGGCTGGCACGCTCTTCCTCTTCCTGCCGCTTCATCCAGCGCAAGAAGGCTGGACTCACGACGCTCTTCCGTCGCTCCCAGCCGCAAGCCGCCCCGACCAATGCACCGAAGAGCATGTGCCCCAGCAGCATGCCAGGCACGGTGAGCGAGCCGTAGGCGGACGGACCCATCTTCTCCAGTCCCGCCTGCCGCGGCCGTGGGTGCACCTTAGGCATGGCGGCTACAGCGCCGATTGCGGCCAGCCCGTGGGCCACACCCAGCAACGCACCGCTGGGCACCCCCGCAAACATGCCGGTGCGCCGCAACGCCTGCTGATACCCCACGGCAAACAACGCCCCATTCACGACGTTCAGCCCCCACCCAAGCGCTCGTGCCTTCGTTCCGTCCGGCATGAAGAGCGTGCCAAGCACCCGTGCGAAGTCCACCCGCATCAATCCAAGCTGGTTGCATGCCACCAGCGGCCCCGCGAGGGCCGCCATCGACCCCACACCGCCCACTATCGCGCGCCCCATGCCTCCGCCCGCAGTGCCGCCGCTCATCCTCGTTTGCTCCTTCAACCTGGCAGGAGTCCTAAGGCAGGCCGCGTGCCATCCCTCGGCGTTCAGTCCACGCCGAATGACCCGTTCCACCCCTAGCGATCTCAGCGACACCAGCCTCAATTGGTGCGGCTATAGCTGCGCCGTCGCCGTTCCGGCCTGCCGCAAATGCCCCACGCAGCCAGGGATATCCGCCTCGGAGAGGCTGTGCATGATCAGGCCGTTGGCGTAGCCGGATTCGCGCAGCAGGCGGAGGTACGTTTCGTAGTCCAGAAGACCACGGCCGGCCGGGGAGTAGCGGCAGTGAGAGCCGCCGTCGGGCGGCGCCACCACGTCTTTCGCGTGCGCCAGCGCAATCCGCTTCCCCAAGCGGCGAAATCCCTCCTCCAACACTTCCTGCATCCGCGGGAGATCACGCGGGTAGAAAAAGTTCGCCGGATCAAACGTCACGCCCACCGCGGGCGAGCCAACCGTCTCAATCAGCCGCTCTGCTTTTTCGAGCGTGTCCACCACGTTCGCCGTCTCCGGCTCAAACGCCATCATGACGCCCGCGCGCTCGGCGGCGTGTGCCATTTCGCCCGTGCGTTCCAGCAGCTCTGCCCATGCGTCCGGCATCTGGTTGTCCGGGTGTGCGCGCCACATGGAATCAGGGTTGCGCGTGCCCGTACACGTTGTCACCACGCGCGTCCCAAGCCACGCGCACGCATCGCACAGCCGGGCGAAGCGCTCCATGTTCCGCCGCAACCGCTCACGGTCTGGATCAAGCACGTTGAACGTGCCGGAGACCGCCGCCACGCGGACGCCCGCGGCGCGGAACACCTCGCCAATGCGGCGCGCCTCCTCCTCAGTCAACCGCTCCGGTAGCGGATCAAGCCCCGCGGATTCCAGACTGAGCTGCACTGCGGTGAGTCCGTACTGACGGAGCGCTACAGCCACCTCTTCTAGCGACGGCCGCTCTACATGGCGCGTCATGATCCCCAGCTCCATCGGCTCCAGCACTTTCGTCCCGCCTGTTGTGCTCATATCTTGACGCCATTATCCCGGTACGAGGCATGAGACAGAGGCACGAGGGTGCGCCGCCGCTACACTCGCGCCGCCAACCGGAACCCGAGAGCAACAACACGAGCGAGAGGGACACGAGAGCACCATGGCCATGAAGATTGCGCAGATTGAGTCGCTGCACGCGGACGCGGGCTGGCGTACCTATGACTACCTGAAGATCACCACCGATGACGGCCTGGTTGGCTGGAGCGAGTACAACGAATCGTTTGGCGGGCGTGGCGTCTCCGCCATCATCGCCGGCCTCGTCCCATCGCTGATCGGCAAAGACGCCCGCGCGTACGAAGCACAGGTGGCTCTCATGTACGCCCTGCGGCGCCAAGCATCTGGCGGCGCCGTGCAGCAAGCCATCGGCGCCATTGAGAACGCGCTGCTGGACGTTAAGGCACGCGCGCTTGGCATCCCTGTCTACGAGCTTCTTGGCGGTCCGGTGCGGGACCGCGTCCGCCTCTATTGGTCACACTGCGGCACCTACCGCGTTAGCTGGTGGGAGTCCATGAAGCTCCCGCCGGTGCGAACGCTGGACGACATCGTGGCTTTGGGCAGGGAGGTCAAAGCCAGAGGCTATACCGGCCTCAAGACCAATGTGCTCCTGCTGGACGATGGTGATTCCCGCGGGCCGCGAGGCCACGTCCCCGGGTTTGCGCGCGGTGACAGCTTCCCAGAGCTGAACCCGGAGCGCTACGCTCGGGACGCCATCCGCGAGCAGCTCGCCGCCTTCCGCGAGGGCGCCGGGCAGGGCATGGACATCATGGTGGACCTCAACTTCAACTACAAGACCGAGGGCTACCTCCAGATGGCGCGCGCCATGGAGCCATTCAACCTCTTCTGGGTGGAGATGGACACGCGCGATCCTAAAGCGCTTCACTACATCCGCAGTCACACCACCGTCCCCGTCGCCTCGTGCGAGTGTCTCTTCGGCCGCAAGGACTACCGGCCCTACTTCGAGCAGCAGTCCATGGATGTGGCCATCATCGACGTGCCGTGGAACGGCCTGGCCGAATCCGTGAAGATCGCCAGCATGGCGGACACCTACGAGGTGAATGTCGCGCCGCATAACTTCTACAGCCACCTGGCGACCATGATGAGCGCACACCTCGCGGCCGTGGCGCCCAACTTGCGCATCATGGAGATTGACCCGGACTACATCCCCTGGCAAGACGAGTTCGTAACCGTGAAGCTAACTATCAAGGACGGGTATCTACAGTTGCCTACCGGCCCGGGCTGGGGCACCGAGATCAACGAAGAAGCCGTGCGCGCCCACCCACCCAAGGACGCAGGCTATCCCTACAGGCGCTAGGCACCTTCCGGCTTAGGCGTGCATCTCCACGCGCCTGCCCGTACGCGCGGACTCCACCGCCGCTTCGGTGACGGCCACCGCGTCGGCCCCTTCGCGGAGAGTGGCGCCCCGCAGCGATGTCTCACGGCCGCTGATAAGGTTCGCGAAGTGCGTCAGCATGACACCCGTCGCATCCCCTTCACCAGACGTTTCTACGGTGGTCGCCTCCAGACCCACGGGCTGAGCCGGCGCCGGTTCGGTCACGCCCTGATGGCGCACGATCTTCAGTGTCTTGCGGTCCTGGCTGGTCACTGTCCCACGCCTGCCGATGAATTGAACCACGTTAGGCGTCTGTGGGCCGAACATGCTGCCCATCACCGTCGCGGAGCGCTGCCCGCCGTCAAACTCAATCAGGATGTTGGCGAACTCGATGGTTTCATCCTTGAGGATTGATCCGCGCGCGATGCTGGCGTAAACCGCGGTGGGAGGACCGCCCATTGCCCACAGCGTCAGGTGGATCTCATGCGTCAGCGCGTCCATGATGCCGCCGGAGTGGTCGGGGAAGAAGAACTGCGTCCGAAACGGCGCGCGCTGGCGCGTTATCAGCCCGTGCACTGGCTCAATCCCACCTACCGCTTCCTGCAACGCCACCGCGAAGGGTGTAAAGCGCGCCTGGTAGCCCACCAGCGCCACCACACCCGCCTTTTGTGCCGCCGCCGCTAGCTCACGCCCCGCCGCCGAGGTATCCGCCAGCGGCTTCTCAATCAGCACATGCTTGCCCGCGCGCACCGCGTCCAGCGCGATGGGCACATGCCACTTGGCGCTCGTGGCGATAATGAGCGCCTGCACATCGTCTCGCTCCAACAGACGCCTGTGGTCTTGCTCCCCGGGCACCCCCAACTTCGCCTCCGCCGCCTCCACGCGCTGCTCATCCACATCACAAACCGCTACCAGCGAGACCGTCTCGGATGCCTTTGCCAGAACGCCGTGCGAGTTCACGCCGCGGTTGCCACACCCAACTAACGCCACGCCTACCCGGCTACCTTCGCTACTCCGCTCTGTCCGCTGCTCGGCCATTTGTTGTCCCACTCCTTTCCTACGCGCGACATATGCTAGCGTGAGACCGCTATGACGAAGAATTGGCGCTCCGGGATCACTGCGCCCGCAATGCGACCGCTCGTGCAGCGTAGCCGGTAGAGCGACATGAGCGGACGGCTGGTGATCGTCGTCGTCTGGGATGGACTGCGCCCGGACTTCGTCACCGCAGAGGTGACGCCCACGCTCCACGCGCTTGCCACCGGTGGCGTCTGGTTTGAGCGCAGCCACTGCGCGTACCCCAGTGAGACGCGCGTCAACGCCGCCGCGCTCGCCACCGGCTGCTACCCCGGTCGCACCGGAATCACGGCCAACAGTTTCTACGTGCCTGGCTTCGATCTCGGCGCCTCGGGCGACATGGACATCGCCAACACCGGCGACCATACCCACCTCGCGCGCATCGCAGCGCTCGATCCGCCGCTCGTCCGCACACCCTCCACCGCTGACGCGGTCATCGCGGCGGGCGGTGTCGCGGTGGTCGCGAGCTCCGGCTCTCCCGGTGCCGCCTTCCTACAGGCTGGCGATGCGGCGCACGCCGGGCATGGCGCCATCATCCTTAACCACGCGCTGCTGCGTCCTGCCACACTCGAAGCGCGCGTGCTAGAACGCTTTGGCCCGCCGCCACCGGACTCCTTCCCCGCCACCGCGCGCAGTGACTGGATGACCCGCGGCCTGCTGGAGCATCTCCTACCCGACCTGGTGGCTCCCGCCGTGCGCGCCGGTAAGCCCGCGCTTGTCCACTGGTGGCTCACCGACCCCGACCATACTGCCCACCGCTACGGCCTCGGCGCGCCCGAAACGGTGCAATCGTTGCGCGAGAACGACCGCCGCCTGGTGCAGCTGATGGACTGCCTGTCTGGCCTGGGCCTCGCCGGCCACACCGATGTGCTGCTCACATCCGATCACGGCTTCAGCACTGCCGGACCGCGTCGCTGGGCAGGCGCTACGCTGCGCTCCGCTGGACTTCTTGACGGTCCGGAGGACGTCGATGTCGTGACCACCCGCCAGGGCGGCGCCATCACACTCCGTGAGCGTGCCTCCGCCCACGCCCCGGCCGTCGTCCGTTGGCTCCAGGCGCACGACTGGGTGGGCGCCATCCTCGTCCGGGACGATGGCCCGGCCGCCGGCCTACCCGGCACCCTCCCGCTCTCGCTGGTTTGGAACGGCCACCTCCCGCCGCGCACACGCACGCCGGACATCCGGTTCTCCACCGGTTGGAATGCTGACGCCAACGTTTTCGGCGTTGCCGGCAGCGTCCTGGCCGGATCCGGGAAAGGCGCCAGCCACGGCAGCGCCAGCCCTTTTGACATGCGCAACAGTCTCTTTGCCTGGGGTCACTCCTTCAAGAAGGACGCACACTCGGATGTTCCCGCGGGCATCGTTGACGTCGCTCCCACAGTGCGCCACCTACTTCGACTGCCGGAGGTAGCAGCCGACGGACGCGTCCTCACCGAGGCTCTGACGAGCGGCAGTCCCGCTCCGACCACACGCATCGAGACAGTGACGGCCGGGGTAGATGGCTACCAACAGGAGGTCACTTTCGCGCGCGTTGGCCATACGAACTACCTGGTGCAGGCGACCGCCACGCGCGTTTAACCGTACGTTTGACCGCACGCGTGGGGTCGGGAGCCGCGAGCAATCCGGCATCGCGCCGGTAGCATCTGCCGGTGCAGCCTCCGGCACCTTTGGCGCCTTCGGTACCTTGGTTCCCTCCGGCGCTCATCCGGCGGCTGCTCATCAACCGGAACTACGCGCTCTTCATGGCCGGGAGCTTTGTCTCCGCCATGGGATCGTGGTTCCAGGCGGTTGCCATTGGCTGGCTCGTGCTTGACCTCACCAACTCTCCCTTCGTGCTCGGCCTCACCAGCTTTGCCCAGATGGCGCCGCTCTTCTTCCTCGGTTTCTTCGGGGGCGTGCTGGCGGATCGTTTTGACCGGCGCATCATCTTGCTGGCGGGGATCGGCGTTGGCACGCTGGCCATTGGCATCCTGGCGGCGCTTTCGCTTGCCGGACGCGCCAATGTCGCCGCCATCCTGATTGCGTCACTCGCCATCGGCCTGTCTAACGTGGTGGTCTGGCCTGCCTGGCAGCCGTTCATCAAAGATCTTGTCCCGGATGACCGTCTGCGAGACGCTATTGCCTTCAACGCCGCGCGCTTCAATCTCACGCGTGTGCTTGGTCCCGCGCTGGCTGGGCTGCTGATGGCGCGTGTGGGCGCGCCGCTCTGCCTCGCCATCGCCGCGCTCAGCAGCGGCGCCGTCCTGCTCGCTACCTGGCTCATCCAGCGTCCTACGGGACGGCGCGCCATCGCGCTGCCCTGGCTCTCCGCGCTGGTGGAAGGACTGGCGTACGTGCGCCAGGATGGCTACACGGCGCGCTTGCTGCTCATCACCGGTCTCTTTGGCGTCCTTGTCCTGCCGTTTCAGACGTTCTTGCCGGCCTTCGCCAGAGACGTGCTCCAGATTGGCGCTGAAGGGCTGGGCGTGCTCCTCACCGCCGTGGGCGGCGGCGCTGTGCTCGACGCCGTCATCAGCAGCTCACGCCATGTCGCTGACCGTCCCGGTCTCGCCATGGGTGTCACCGCCGCCACCACCGGTACGGGGCTGATCATCTTCGCCTTCGCTGCTCTCGCTTCCCGCACTGCAGACGCCACGCTCGGAGCGGGCGCTACAAACATCACCACCGGAATGAGAGGCTTGCTTGCGCAACAGAGCCCCGTATGGCTGGCCTCCGCCGCGCTCGTCATGACCGGCTTCGGCTCAATTGCCTACCTCACCACCGCCAATGCCGCGCTCCAACTGCGCGTGCCGGACCACCTGATGGGACGCATCATGGGTCTCTGGGTGGTAATGAACGCGGGCACCCTCCCGCTGGGCAGTCTGGCGCTGGGCGCGGCCGCGGAACGCGTTGGCCTGCCGGAGGTCGTGCTTGGCACCGGTGTGGTTGGCGTAGTGATTGGCGCCTTCACGCTCATTGCACGGGCGCAGTTTGCCGGCACGCCCGCGCCGGCCCCAAGCTCGATCCCAGCGCAAGCCACAGCGCAAGCAACTGCTTAGAGTGACCTGCGCTCTTCCGAGTCAGCTCTAGGCAGGGAGCTTTGACATGGGCGGCGATGCCAGGGGAAGAGCTGCCTCTCCGGCGTGCGCCCGCGCCTTGTCCCGGTACATCGCCTCATCCGCGTGAACCATCGCGTCCTCAATGGTGCCGGGACGTAGTGCGTCGATCAACACACTGCCGATGCTCACCGTGAACGGCACCGGTCCCGGCGGGTTCTCCTCCAATGCGCTCCGCACACGGGACGCCACCAGATCAATACCAGGCTGCCCCGCATCCGGCAGCAACACAATGAACTCATCACCGCCATAGCGCGCCACAAAGTCCGTGGCACGGCTTGCCGTGATCAGCGTGTTCGCTACGGCGCACAGTACTTCATCACCCACCTGATGGCCATACGTGTCGTTGATACCCTTGAACCGATTTACATCGCAGAAGAGCAGCCCCATTGGCTGCATGGATCCCTGGCCGCCCTGGCGCGCCGCGCGATGCCCGCGTGACGTCTCACGATCATAGATGTCCAGCAGCGCGCGCCGGTTGTTGACTCCCGTCAGCGGGTCTGTGGCGTGCTCTGCCAGGCGCTTATCCGCGTGGCGCAGCCGGTCCGCCACTACGGCCAGCAGCGAATGCGCCAGTGTCCAGTGGCGCTGCACCGCCGCCAGAAACTCATCCCGTCCCAGACACAAACAGGTAGTGTCGGTCATAGCCATGCACGTTGCCGAGCGGGGCTGCCCATCCAGCAGCGAAAGCTCACCCAACGCATCACCCGCCACCAGCCAGGACACGACCGATTCGGTCTGGACGCCATTGCGCTCAATGTGCGCCAGCACCTCCACGCGGCCATCCAGGATGACGTAAATGCTGTCCCCCGGCTCTCCTTGCCGGACAATCTCCTCACTTGGGCGGAAAGACACCACGTTGCACGCCGCCGCCAGGGGCACTAGCTCCGCCGGCGTCATGTCCCGAAACATCGGGACGTGCGCCAGGCGCTCTAGGCGCTCCTCAACTGAGAAGTCGACCAACACCGTTCCGGCATGCTCGACGCCCCTCATGGACATCATGGCTCAGCATACACCAACTCTCCCGCGTGTCTGTGAGTTGCGCACAGTTCTTCCACATGCAGGCAACAGCCACCGGATCGCCACAGAACGGATGTCGTCGTGTTTGCTCTGGTTGTTGCCAATTGGTTGCTAGATCAGCACATGCGGGTACCCGCGCACTATCAGATCCGCCGCCGCGGCTACACGGTAGAAATAGCGGTCAAGCGTCGGGATGAGATCAGCCGCCCGCACTTCTCCCTGACGCAGCTCCCCACCCGGCAGCAGCACCTGAGAGGAAACGCAATCCACCCGACCGGTAAATAACGCCAGCAGCTCGTTCAGCGCAACGCGCTCCAGCGCGGTGACCTCCACCGGCTGCGGGCGATACGCCGCCAGAGGCAGCGTCGATCTCCACAGGAACACATCCTGGATCTCACGGTCCTTCACGCCATCCTCACGCTCCCCCACGCCGATCCGCGTTCCCAGCCAAATGAGCCGGTCACGCGTCACCGAGACGCCAATCTCCTCCTCCACCTCACGCAGTACCTCCGCCAGCGTCTCCCCCTGGCTGTAGTGCCCGCCTACCGTCACGTCCAGCGCAGACGGCCATGTGTCCTTATTGGCGCCACGCCGCTGGAAGAGCAAGTGAGGGCCCGTAGTCCCTCCACCACCGTCCCACTCTTGCCCCTGCCCTTGCTCCGGCTCACACTCATCCAGAACCCAGCAGTGCAGCGCGCGATGCCAATCCCCGTCCCGATGCACATCCGCGCGGCGCTTGGTCCGCCCCGCCGGTCGTCCCGCACCATCCAGCACGTCAAACAACTCATCGGGATTGGTGTAGGGATCCTTGAGCAGCGCGTTTGGCTCAATCCGTTCGGTCGAACCAAACGGTACAGATGATCCGGTCATCCATCCACCTCCTCAGAAACGTGCAACTGAAGGAACCGCCACCCGCGCGCCGTTCGCAAGCAGATGCCCGTCCAGCGCGTCAGTGACGCAAAGGCTTCTCCTGAAGCGCGCCCGCTCCACCACACCGTATCCGCGAACCACGCCACGTCGCCCACTGCCCTCACCAGCAGCGGCCCGCGCGACTCCAGCCGGTTCTCCGCAAACGTGGCGCCCACCTTCCGCACCGCCTCTGCCGTCGCCGCATACCCCAAGAACACCTCGTCTTTCCCCGACCCCATCTTCACGACCGGCCCAAGCTCACCCGCTTCCTCATCAGTGACGTAGAAACTTTCCAGTGGCTTCCTTTGTTCCAGCGCCCCGAAGTAGGTTCGGATAACGGCTTCGACCTCCGTTGGGTCTGCCATACCCTACGCCCTGCTGAGATGGGCGCACGCATCGTCTATTCGGTCAAGCGTCCAGTCCACGTCGGTGAGCGTGTGTGCCGTGGAGAAGCCGTGATGGCCCAACGCCATCTCATAGCCGTGGAAGTACAGCCCGCGCTCCAGGCACAAGCCGATCAGCCTGACAAGCATGCGAGCATCATGGCCGGCCACCTGGTTGTACTCCCACACTTCCTCATCCGCGTCTACGCCGAAGTACAGACCAAACCGCGCGCCCAGCCCTTGCACACGGCACCGCACACCGCGCCGCCGGAAGACCTCCCGCAACCCTGAATAGAGCCGCTCCGCCACCGCGAATACCCCCGCCGGTCCCTCATAGACACCCGGCTTTGACAGCTCCTCCAGGCTAGCTAGCGCCGCCATCACGCCAAAGAGATGCCCCGAGTACGTCCCGCTGTGCGCCGCGCCGCCCTCAGGTGCCAGCGTGCGCATCACCTCCCGGTCGCCCGCCACCACCGCCAGCGGCACGCCGTTTGCCACCGCCTTCGCCAGCACGCACACATCCGGCGCCACCCCATAGTGTCCCTGCATGCAAGAGACTCCCGTTCGAAAGCCGGAGAGCACCTCGTCAAACAGCAACAGCGTCCCTTCCCGCTGAGTAATCCCGCGCAGGAACGGCAAAAACTCCGGGCGCGGTGGGATGCAGCCCGCGTTGTAGTTCACCGGCTCGCAGATCACCGCGGCGATCTCTCCCCGGTTCTGCTCGAACGCCCGCTCCACGCTCACCGCGTCATTCCACTGGCAGACCACCACCAGCTCAGCCAGCGCCGGCGGCATTCCCGCAGATTCCGCCAGCGGCGACAGCACAATCCCGCGCTCCGGCACATGCCTGGGAGGGTGCGCCGAGTACAGCACATGGTCGTGCAGTCCATGGAAGTGGCCGGAGAACTTCAGGATCTTCAGGCGTCCCGTGTATGCCCGCGCCATACGGATAGCCACCTGGGTTGCCTCCGACCCCGAGTTGGCATACCGGACCAACTCCGCGGCTGGAACCAGTTCTGTCAGCTGCGCCGCTAATCGCCCCTGATAAACCGTCTCAGACCCGGCTACCACGCCTATGTCAAGCGCTGACTCGATTGCGCGACGGATGGCGGGATGGTTGTGCCCCAACAAGGTGGAGCCAAACCCCATGTGGAAGTCCAGATAGCTCTTCCCATCCAGATCAATGAGCCGCGGTCCATCGCCGCCCGCCACCATGATCGGTCGCTGCAGCGCCGGATTGATCCGCGCCGACCCGGACACCCCGGCCGTCAGCCCCGCCAGGGCCGCCTCAAACGCCTTCTCACTTTCTGATGCCGCTTCTGGTGCTGCTTGAGCTGTCATCGCGCCCTCAGTGTAATCTTCCCCGTGCCATAGTAAACGTTGTTTCTAATTTGGAAAGAACTATTGACATTTTGTAAATACCAGGCGCATACTGAGCGTGCCATGAGACCCGCTGTTCCCACTGGCTCTGCCAGTTCCGCCGGCTCCAGCGGCCCTTCTCCACCCGCTAACTGCCCGAGCTGTGGCGCTGGGTTGCTGGTCACTCGCCTTAGTTGCCCGGCGTGCGGCACCGAGGTTTCCGGCGTGTTCGCAAACGCTTCCCTCTCTGATGGAACTGCCGGTCCAACGGATGCCGGCGGTTCGGGACGGCTTGTGAACCTCTCAGAGCCGCACGCCTCGCTGCTCGAGCTCTTCCTTCGCGTCCGGGGCAACGTGAAGGACGTTGAGCGCGAGCTGGGTCTTTCTTACCCGACGGTGCGCGCCCGCCTGGAGGAAGCCTTCCGCGCTGCCCAACCGCTGCTCAGCCGCCAGAAGCAGCCGGTTCCCCAGACACTGCCTGTCCCAGCCGCCCCAACCTCTCTGGCCGTAAGCCAGGCAGCGCGCGCGGAAGTGCTGGACGCACTCGAGCGGGGCAATCTTACCGCCGCCGAGGCCACCACGCGCCTCCACGATCTCAAAAAAAACAACAGGAGTCACCCATGAACGACGACGAGCGCACCGCGACAGAAGGCGCGTCAGCCACCGAAACCACGAAATCTACCGAAGCGCCCGAATCCGTCCAGGCCAAGGCCAGCGGCCCAGGCGACCTCGGCACGACCGCCAAGGAAGAAAAGGAGAACGACGAGCGCGCCCGAGTGCTGCGCATGGTCGCCGATGGCAAGATCACCGTCGAGGAAGCGGTGGAGCTGCTCAAAGCCCTCGCTCCCGAACGCACAGAGCGCGCAGAGGATGACGGGCACGAGGAGCGCGAAGTCCATACCCATTTCTACGGGCCTCCCGGCTTTGGGCCGAAGGGTCCCTTTGGACCTAGAGGTCCGTTTGGCCCACGCGGTCCTTTCGGGCCGCAGGGCCCCTTTGGTCCTCAGGGTGGTCCCTTCACCGGGCCGTTTCGCCGGGGTGCGCCGGGTCAAACTGGACGAGGCGCACCTGAGAGGCCGGACGTGTTCTTCCGCAGCGCCGTCCCGACGCCGCCGGGAGCGCCGGATGTGCCCATGCCCCCGATGCCGCCAATGCCCTTCATGCACGGTTTGCAGCGCGTGCTCGCCTTTGACGTGCGTGAAGGCGGCAAGCGCTACAACGCTCGACTGCCGCTTGGCCTGGCTGCGGATGTGGATCGCTTTCTCCCGCGCCAGATCCGCCAGGCGCTCGAAGAGTCAGAAATCGATCTCGGGCAGCTCGTCGAGCTTGTTCACACCATGGACCCCAGCATGCACGGCAGCACGCTAATTGACATCCGCGACGAAGAGAACGACGACAAGCGCATCATCATCAACGTCGAATAGCGCCGGTACTCTTGCCCTTCACCCCTCCGGTTCGCCCTCAAAGTACGGCACATTAACCCGTTCCGGCAGGAAGTAGCGTCGCATTTTCCCGTAGTCGGTGTACTCCAGGTGCTTCCCCGAGAGCGGATAGTCGATCATCCCTACCGCCTCTCCACTCAGGGCCGAAAATGCGAAGAACCGCAATGGCTCGGTCCCGGTGTTTTTGAAGGAGTGCGCGATCTGGTAGCGCGGCGGGAACGCCACAACGTCTCCCGCCGCTACCGGCACCCGCCGCACCGCTTTCTCTCCCGGAGGCAGCACGTGTACTTCCCCTTCGCCCGAGAGGATGACGAACGCCTCCTCCTCACCATCGTGCCGGTGGACACCGGTGGAGCGGCGTCCCAGCATCACCTCCTGGAGATCAAAGTCCAGCATCTTCAAACCAAGCGGGCGCGCGTACTCCGCACTGCGCCGCCCGTACCCGGTGCCTCCTTCAAATGGTGGCCCAAACGTCGCCTCCCCCGGCCGCAGCACAAACGCCTCCGGGTCATGCCGGTACACCACATCTTGTAGGGGTGCCGTCGCCTCGCGGCAGATCGATGTCCCGCGGCCCACCAGCACCCGCTCCATCCACACGCCCAACAGCGTCCGCAGCCCCCGCGCAAGCGCCGCGGTTCTCTCAACACCACCCTCCAGCACCTCTGCCGGCAGACTGAGCGTTCCCACCGGCGCTCCTACCAGCAAGCTCCCTACAAGCCACGCTCTACTCTCCCGGTGGAACAGCGCCATCCGCGCCGCCTCGCCCTGCGCCGCGTCCGCCATCATCTCCGGCACGGCGTTCGGTACCGCGATTGGGATCAACCCACCCGGCAGCTGATCCCATGCCTTATAGCCACGCACATCCGTCAACACCGCCTCACCAAGCACCTTCACCACCGCCTCGGGCGCATACACCGCACACCCTGCTTCCCGCTGCCACCACGCTGCCTCGCGCGCCTGGTCTCCCAGATCACCAGTCAGCACCGCCGCCGCCACGCCACCCAGCTCCTGGATATGCTCCCTATCCCCCTCATTGAGCGGCACCGGATCCACCACCACCCCCGGCTCCCCCGCTTTCCCCAGCAC
>Ga0136611_10000282_pt1 | contig 32349 bp, 29 predicted proteins | sample AntDrymUQ2232306_2_FD_106645 | JGI IMG/M metagenome (GOLD analysis project Ga0136611, IMG submission 106645) | Polar desert sand microbial communities from Dry Valleys, Antarctica - metaG UQ223 (23.06) | ecosystem: Environmental > Terrestrial > Soil > Desert | place: Antarctica: Dry Valley...
CGGACGGGATGAGCAGTCGGGGAGCCGAGGCGTCTACGTGTGGCGGATGGACATGCCGCCGTCGACGGGGACGATCGCGCCGTTGAGGAAGCTCGCCGCAGGCATGCACATGCTCACCGTGATCTGCGCGACCTCCTCCGGGTCGCCGTACCGGCGCAGCGGGACCCGGCGCTTTGCATAGGTCTGCTTCGCGGCGTCGTCGATGCCGGCAGTCATGCCGGTGTTGATCGGTCCGGGGCAGATGCAGTTGACGGTGATCCCGTGCCGGCCGAGCTCGACCGCAAAGCTCTTCCTGAGCCCGACGACCCCGGCCTTGCTCGCTGCGTACGCGGCCATTCCACCGGTCACCACGATCGCCTCGGTCGATGCGATGTTGACGATCCGCCCGCCCGTCGGCGCCTCCCGCAGATGCGGAAGGCACGCACGGATCAGCCACGAGTGCGCAGTCAGGTTGACCGCGATCGTCTTCGACCACGCCTCCTCGTAGCTGTCCTCGTCCTGGAACGCCGACGTCAGCATCGCGACGCCGGCATTGTTGATCAGCACATCGACTCCGCCGAAGCGGTCGACGACATCGCCGACGAGCCGCGTGACTGCGGCGTGGTCGCTGACGTCGCAGGCGAAGTCGGCGGCCGCGTCCTCGCCGTGGACGGCGCGGATCTCGCCGCCGACACGCAGCACGCGCTCCGGGTCGAGGTCGACGACAGCGACACGCGCGCCCTCGTCGGCGAACAGGTGCGCCGTCGCGCGACCCATCCCCGATGCCGCGCCCGTCACGAGCACACGCGCGCCGGCCACCGACCGGGAGCCGGTGGTGAGGCGTGTCATCCGGCGGCGCTCCAGCGGTCGATCCCTGCGGACCCGTACGCCTTGAGGTACACCGCACGCTGCGGACGGATCCGAACGAAAGCTATGTCCGGCGACTCCGGTCCGCCCGGGGCGAACATGTTCAGGTCGTAGTCGAACAGGCCCTCCCACAGGCGGCGCTTCGTCTCGAGGTCGTCGTGCACCGACCCGGTCCCCCACACCTCCAGGCCGTCGCCCTTCTCCGTCACCTGCCAGTGCATCGCGACTCGGTCGTCGCCGGCCAGGTTGCGCGCCTTCACGGAGGTCCGGCCGGTCATCACCCACATCACGTCGTTCTCCCAGCACGGGTGCACAGGCACCACGTCGGGTGCGCCGTCGGCGCCGATCGTCGCCACGTGCGCCCACGGCGACAGCTCGCGCGCTCGCGCCTTCACGTCATCGAGTTCCATCGGTTCCTCCTCGTCGTCCCCAGCGCCCGGCGCACACCGTAGGCGTCCCGGTGCCGCCGAGCCGTCAGCGATAGCGTTCGCATCAGTGAAGAAGCAGACGGTCGAGGAGCGGCGGACCGAGATCCTCGAGACGACGTGCGAGGTCGTGATCGAGCGCGGCTTCGCCGGCACGCGGATCAGCGACGTGGCGAAGCGGCTCGAGGTGTCGAGCAGCCTCATCCACTACCACTTCGACTCGAAGGAGCAGCTCCTCGCCGAGGCCTTCGCCCACTACGCACGAAAGGACCTCGCGGAGATGCTCGCGGAGGTCGAGTCGGCGCCGTCGGCGCTCGCGAAGCTCGATCGCGTGATCCACGACTACGTACCAGAGGGCAGCGACGACGTCGAGTGGATGCTGTGGATCGACGGGTGGGGCGAGGCGTTGCGGAACCCGATGATGAAGAAGATCAGCCAGGAGCTCGACGAACAGTCGGCAGAGCTCCTGGAGCGGGTCATCACCGGCGGTGTCGAGGCCGGCGAGTTCACGTGCCGCGACCCCCGGTCCGCGGCGATGCGGCTCACTGCGCTCGTCGACGGACTGGCGATCCAGTTCGCCGCGCACGACGGGATGATGGATCGGACGCAGCTGATCGAGCACGTGCGGACCGTCGCGGCGGCGGAGGTCGGCCTCCGCGTCGACGCCTTCGACGGCGTGGTGGCCGACGACGACGTCGAGGACGCGCTCGCAGTGCCGGGCGCGGCGACCGAGGCTGCGTTGCGTCAGCTGGTTGCCCGCTACAGCGACGGCGTCATCCGCAACGACGTGGCGACGTGGAGCGCCACGTGGGCGCCCGATGCGCAATGGGAGCTCAAGCCCGGCACGGCGATCGTCGGGCGCGACGCGATCGCCGACGAGTGGGCGAAGTCGATGAAGCCGTTCCAGTGGGTCGTGCAGACCCCTGGCCCGTGCGTCTTCGAGGTCAACGAGACCGGAGGCGTCGGCCACGGCCGCGTCACCGTGCAGGAGCGCCACAAGCGCAAGAACGGCAAGACCGGCACCCTGCTCGCCACCTACGCCGACGAGTACCGCCGCATCAACGGCCACTGGCTCTTCTCCCGCCGCACCCTCCACACCATCGAGACCACCACCACCTGACCCCTCGGCAGCCGCGAACGCGGGTCGCGAACGGCGCACAGCCACCACAAGGGCCGGCGATGCGTCACCCTCGTCGCACAGCCACCACAAGGGCCGCCGGTCCGTCTTTGACGGCGTCCCGCCGAGCGGACTGAGCCACCACAAGGGCCGTCCCTGCGTCGCCGGCGACGCACAGACACCACAAGGGCCGGCGATGCGGCGAACCGTGGTGGCGGTGCGGCGCCGACGACGCTCAGCCACCACGGTGGAGGCTCAAGAGGCCCGCGACATCGGCCACGGTCGCCGGGAGCCGCCGATCGATGTCGACGTCGGTGACGCGGACGATCGTGGCGCCGGCGAGCATCGCTTGGCGGTCGCGCCAGCGGTCGTAAGCGTTCTCCGCCCGGCCGCCGTGCCACGAGACGTGGTCGACCTCGACGAAGAATCCGAGGTCGGGCCAGCCGAGGTCAGGATGGATCACGTCGCCGCACACGAGCGTCAGCCGAGGTTGGCGTTCCGGCTCGGGCAAGCCCGCCGCCGTCAGTGCAGCAGCGAAGCGCAGTTCGTAGTCCGACATCACCGGGCGGCGCCACGCCTCGCGCCGACTGAGCACATCGAGAAACATTCGCGACCCCGGCCGACACGGGTGGCAGAGACGCCTCGCCGCATCCCATGCGGTCGGGATGGTGAAGTACCCCTTGTGCAGGCAGTCCTCGATGTGTGACTCGAGCTCGTCCGCGCACAGGAACGCGGCCGCTTCGAAGGCGCTCCGCATCGGATTGACCACCACGATGCCGTCGCGCCGCCGCACGAGGTCGCGCGGCTGGACGTCGCGACTGCGGTGGAGGACGACGCCGTCGGGCGCAGCGATGTGCCGTCGCCAGTCGATCAGGATGTGGATCTGGCTCACCCGAGGCGTCTTGCGCACCTGCCACGTCAGACCTGACGTGGGGAACGTGGCCGCTCCGTTCGTCAGTCGGCACGCGATCGCCACACGCTGCTCGAACGTCTCCGGGTGCGCCGCCGAACGCAGCACGCCGTTCCCGACACTCCCCAATCGCTTGCGCTTGATCAGCCCGTCGACCTGCGCCCTGGTGAACCCGGCGCATCTCAGCTCGAAGTGCGACGTACATCCGTGACCAGCGGCGAGCACCCTCGCCAGCATCTCCTCGTCGATCATCATGATCCCCTTCCGTGTGTTCGGTTGGGGGAGCAGCGCCACCGTACGAGGGGGGTGCCACAGGACCGTGGAGTCGTTGCCGGACCTGCGATGCATCGCCACCACGGTCAGCCACATCAACGGCCCTTGTGGTGTTCGTGCGTCGCGGGCGACGCGCCGGCTCCCCTTGTGGTGTTCGTGCGTCGCAGGCGCCGCATCGGCTCCCCTTGTGCTGTTCGTGCGTCGCAGGCGACGCGCCGGCTTCCCTTGTGGTGTTCGTGCGTCGCAGGCGCCGCATCGGCTCCCCTTGTGGTGGTCGGGCGGCCGCGAGGGGGCAGGGTCCCACGCGGGCGGCATCTCGGCGGTCTGGCGGGGCGTACTGTCGGTGGGATGAGCGATGTGGAGGTGCGCGCGGCGACGGGTGGGATCGATCCGGACAGGCTGAAGATGTACTCGTTCCAGCTGTTCACGAAGCTGGAAGGCGCGATGACGGCGGGCATGGTGCACCTCGGCGACCAGTTGGGGCTGTACGTCGCGATGCGACGGATGGGCCGGCCAGTGACCAGCGCAGAGCTGGCGGTCGAGACGGGGCTCGCAGAGCGCTGGGTGCGGGAGTGGGCGCGCAACCAGGCGGCGGCGAAGCTGATCAGCAGCGAGGACGGCGACACGTTCGAGCTGTCACCGGAGGCTGCCGCAGTCCTCGCGAACCCGGACCACCCGGCGTACGGCATGGGCATGTTCCACCGCCTCCCGCAGACCATGCGCGCGCTCGACGAGGTGAAGGAGAGCTTCCGCACCGGCGTCGGCCACGACTACGACACCCACGGGCCCGAAGGCGCGGTGGGCATCGAGCGCAGCTTCGAGCCGTGGAACCGCACGTTCCTCCTGCCGACCGTATTGCCCGCGCTCGACGGCGTCGTCGAGAGGCTGCAGCACGGCGCGTCGGTTGCGGACGTCGGGTGCGGTGCCGGCGGCGCGGTGTTGCTGATGGCGAACGCGTTCCCGAACAGCACGTTCACCGGCTACGACATCTCCCGCTACGCGCTCGATCGCGCCGAGGCCCGCCGAAGAGAGGCCGGTGTCGCGAACGCCACGTTCTCCGACCCGCGGGAGGCGCAGCTGCCGGCCGACCGCTCGGTCGACTTCGTCACGACCTTCGACTGCATCCACGACATGACGCACCCGCAGGAGATGATGAACGCGATCCGCGAGGCGATCGCCGACGACGGCACGTGGCTGCTCGTCGACATCAAGGCGCGTGACTCGTTCGCGGAGAACGTCCGCAAGAACCCGATGGCATCGATGATGTACGGCATCAGCGTGCTGAGCTGCATGTCGTCGGCGCTCAGCGAGCCCGACGGTGCCGGCCTCGGTACGCTCGGCCTGCCGGCGTCACGCGCTCGCGAGATGGCCGAGATGGCCGGCTTCACCCGGTTCGCGACGCTCCCGATCGAGCACCCGATCAACGCGTTCTACGAAGTACGTCCGTAGTAGGTCGCTGCAGCTCCGCGGTTCTGGGCGCGATCCGTTGCAGCATGTGGAACGATCCGCGCCCGGAACGGCGATTGACACGATTCGCGCCCAGAAGCCCTCGAAGGAGCCCACGCGCTCAGCGAGTCCGCATCGCCAACGGCAGGAACTCGTTGTCGGACAGGCGAGTGAGGCTGAAGCCGAAACCGTCGCCCATCTCCATCGCCTCGAGCCGGCTCACGGACGCGTGGCCGATGACGAAGCGGTCCCACTCCCAGGGCGTCGGCTCGAGACCGAGCAGATGGCAGATCACGACGGAGTTGGTGCCGGCGTGCGCGACGATCGCGATCCGCCCGCCGGGCTTGTCGATGTGCCAGATCGGCAGCTCCGTCTCCTGAAGGCGAACACTGCGCTCGGACAGGAACAGCGAGCAGCCGAGCCGGATGCGGTCGACGAAGTCGCGCACCGGCTCGCCTCCGTCGAGCCCCGCCCACCGCTCGTGCGACACCTTCGCCCGATCCTGCCGATAGGCCTCGATCGACCGCTCCTGCGGGGTCCCGTGCCAAAGCGGGTTTCGGATTTCCTCGAGCCACGGGTCGACGCACTCCCCGCGACCGAGCGCGCTGAGCAGCGGCGCAGCCGTCTGCCGCGCACGAGTGAGCGGCGAGCAGAGCACCTCGTCGAAGCACTCGCGGCGCAGGTACTCCGCCATCATCGCCGCCTGCCGGTGACCGCGCACGGTCAGCGGCGGGTTCTCGACGTTGAGCCCCTCGAGCACCCACTCGGGCTCGCCGTGACGGATCAGCACGATCTCCATCAGGCGCTCACCGCAGGTACCCCGCCGGCACCGCGCCGCGCTGCAGCTCGACGCCGAGATGCGCGCACGCGACCATCGCAACGAACTGGTGCACTGCGTCCTCGTTGTGCGCGAGCACGCCGGGCCGATAGTGCGGGGACAGCATCCCGCGCTGCATGCTCTCGACGGCTGCCCAGTCCTGCCGATTCGTGACGTCCCACAGCTCGACGGCTTCACGCGGGTCGAAGTCCGGTCGTGCAACGTCGATCGGAGCGAACAGCCACTGACACTCGATGCGCGTGCGCCCCGGCGTGAGCGGGACGAGCCGGTGGGTCAGCACGTAGTCCGGGTGGAACGCGATCAGGAGGTTCGGGAACAGCTGGAGGTAGACGATCTGTCGCCGCTGCAGCTCGTCGAGCCCAGACCGCACCGTCCCGACGAGCCGGCCGCTCGTCGACATCGTCGCCGCATGGGGCGACAACGCCATCGTGCCGCCGACGAACGCCCCCGGCGCGTCACGGACGTTCGCGCCGCTGCCCGCGTCGGTGACCCTGCACAGCTCCGGGTGGATCAGCGGGCAGTGGTAGCACTCGTGATAGTTCTCGCAGACGAGCTTCCAGTTGCCGGCGACCTCGTACCGGTGCTCCTCTGCGACGACGAGGTCCGCGCTGTGCCACGCGTCGGCGATCTCGACGAGCGCACCCGCGTGCGCCGTGAACGAGATCGCGTCAACGTCACCGTTCGCGCCGAGGTCGACGAACACCCACCCGCCCCACTCGGCGACGCGCAGCGGGACGAGTGCGTTGTCGACGGCCACGACCTGCGGCCCGGCGTGCGGCGCCGCGCGCAGGGAGCCGTCGAGCTCGTAGCTCCATGCGTGGTACGGGCACTGCACCACGCCGCGCACCGTGGACTCGCCGCACGCGAGGAGCTCGTGTCCGCGGTGACGGCAGATGTTCGCGAACGCGCGCAGCTCGCCGTCGCGGTCGCGCACGAGCATGACGCTCGACCGCCCGACCTGCTCGGCACGCTGCGCGCCCGGCACGGACAGCTCGCTCGCCCGGCCGACGCAGACCCATGCCCGCTCGAACACGTGGCGGAGCTCCCAGTCGAACACGTCGTCGTCGACGTACGCCTCGAGCGGCAGCAGCGACGACTCACCGAACGGTCGACGCGCTGCATCGAGCGCCGCCTGCGGCAGCGGCGAGGAGGCACGACCTGTCGTCATCGCTTGTCGACCCTACCGACCCGCTCGTGGCCCGGCCGGTAGCCTTGCGCGGCGGTGGACCTCGACCCGTTGCGCAGCCCCGCGTCGATCGGGTGGTTCCCGGACCCGCTGCGCCGCTTCGACTTCCGGTACTTCAACGGCGAGCGCTGGACGGCCGACGTCGCCGCCGACGGCACCCGCTGCGTCGACCCGGCGCCGTTCAGGCCGCCGGCTCCCTCCGCACATCCGCCGATGCGGCGCGAGGGCGGCCGGCATCCGTCGCGGACGCTTGCGGTGTTGTCGCTACTCCTCGGCCTGACCGGCGTCGCGCTCGGGTGGGCGCCGTTCATCTTCGTGCTCGGCGGTGCCGGCGCGGTGGCAGCGATCGTCCTCGGCGTGATCTCGCTCCGGCGCACGGCACAGCTCGCCCTCGCCGGTGCCGACGGTGACGGATCGGGACGCGGCATGGCGATCGCCGGCATTTGCCTCGGACCTGTCGGCCTCGGCCTGTGCGTCGTCGGCGTGATCCTCACCGGCGTCGCATACCGCGAGTTCTCGGAGTACGTCGAGCCCGGTCCGCACCGCATCGCGAACGAGTCGTGCACCGCGAGCGGGCCGCGCGCCACGCACTCGGGAGACATCGTGAACCTCGACGACCGGGCTCGCGACTACGAGCTGCTGCTCCAGTTCCTCGACGGGCGCGCTGTCGTCGCGACCGAGCGGGTGCAGGTCGACGACGTCGCCGCCGGCGCGTCCGGCTCGTGGAGCACCACGGCGCGCGTCGGCACCGTCGACGACCTCGACTGCCGCGTGCGCAACGTCACCGGGCCGTACCCGTTCGGGCTCGAGCAGAATCGCTGACGCGTCGACGTCAGGCGGAGGTGGTCGCCGCGACCCAGGCGTCGTACATGTCCGCGTACGCACCCGGGACCGCGACCAGCTCCGCGTGCGAGCCGTCCTGCACGAGACGTCCGTTCTCCAGCACGATGACACGATCGGCGCGCGCGGCGGTCGACAGCCGGTGTGCGATCGCGATCGTCGTCCGGCCCGCGGCGAGCTTGTCGAGCGCACGCGTGAGCCGGACCTCGGTCAACGCGTCGACGGACGACGTCGCCTCGTCGAGCACGAGCACGTCTGGGTCCACCAGCGACGCACGGACGAGCGCGACGAGCTGCCGCTCCCCCGCCGACAGCTGAGACCCGCGCTGGCCGACCTCGGTGTCGAGGCCGTCCGGCAGGCTCTCCAGCCAGTCGCTCAGGTCGAGCTCGACGACTGCGGCCTCGATCTCCGCCGCAGACAGCGCGGGCTTCGCGAACGCGAGGTTCGAGCGGATCGAGCCGTCGAACAGGAAGGGCTCCTGCGGGACGACCACGAGTCGCGTGCGGAGCTCGTCGTTGGCAACGCTCGTCAGCGGCACGCCGCCGACGCGCACCACGCCCGCCGTGGGATCTGCGAGGCGCGCGACCAGACGGCCGAGCGTCGTCTTGCCCGACCCGGTCTCGCCGACCATCGCCACCTGCTGACCCGGCGGGATGTGCGCGGTGACGTCGACCAGCACCGGCTCCTCGTCCTCCTCGGCGCGTGAGCGGTAGGCGAAGGTGACGTGCTCGATGTCGACGCCGAGTTGGCCGGGCGGCAGCGAGACGGGCGACTTCGGCTCCGGCGGGCCGATCGGGATCTCGAGCACGCCGAGAACGCGACGCAGCCCTGCGACGGCCGTCTGCGTCTGGTCGAGGACCTCGGTGAACTCCGCAATGGGTTCGAGGAACTTGTACGTCAGGAAGATGAACCCGATGAGCGCGCCGGCGGTGAGCCCGCCGCCCGGGCCACGCAGGATGCCCGTTGTGACCACAGCCGACACCGTGAGGACGCTGAAGACCTCACCGGACGGGAACAGGAACGCGCCGATCGTGCCGGCCTTGATGAAGGAGTTGGAGCGGCGATGACTCGCGTCCTTGGTGAGCTGCGAGTACCGCGGACCGGCCCCGTACGCGCGGATCGTCTCGGCGCCCGACACGACCTCGCTCACCGACGTCAGCACCTCGGCGTTGTCGACGCGTGCGCGCTCGTACGCTGCGCGCAGGTGGCGCTGCACCTTCTGCAGCACGAACCCGAGGGGCGCGGCGACCGCGAACGCGACGAGCGCGAGCATCCAGTCGTAGGCGAGCATCACGCCGGCGACGAGCAGCATCAGCGTCCCGTCGAGCAGCCACGCCAGCGCGCCCCACGAGAAGAACTGCGCCATCGTCTCGACGTCGCTCGTGACGCGGGCGACGAGCGACCCCTTCCGCTCCTCGCTGTGGTCGGCGATGCTCAGCCGGTGGATGTGCTCGAAGAGCTTCACCCGGAGGCCGTACAGCGCCTCCTCGCAGCGGTACCCGAGCCGCGCCACCGCCTTGCGCTGCGCGAACGTCGCGAGGATCACTGCGGCGATGCCGATGATCGCGAGCGTCACCACACGATCGACCTCGACGCCGTCGTCGGTGAAGCCGTGGTCGATCGCCTGCTGCACGAGGATCGGCACGACGACGCGACCGCCGGCGCCGACCATCGCCAGCGCGAGGGTCGCGACGAATCCGGTCTTGAGTGCGGGGGCAGCGTCGACGCCGCGGCCGAGGGTCTCCACCGCGGTCCAGCGGCTCATCGGCTCGGTCATGACGACGTCCTGCCCACGTCCACGGGATCACGGTCGATCTCGTCGTCGCCGTCGAACCCTGCGAGCTCCGACGGTTCCGTGTCGTCCGTCGGCAGCACCTCGCCGTCGTCGACCACGTCCATCAGCTCGCGGTCGTGCTCGAACGCCTGCATGAGCAGGCGGTACGACACGTTGGACTCGACGAGCTCCTCGTGTCGACCGTGCGCGATCACCACGCCGTCGGAGAGGTAGAGCACCTCGTCGGCGAGCGCGATGGTCGACGGACGCGACGCGACAGCGATGACGGTCGTGTCGGCGAGGACCCGGCGGAGATTCGACAGGACGTTCGCCTCGGTCGTCGGGTCGAGCGCCGACGTGGTGTCGTCGAGCAGCAGCAACGCCGGCCGGCGCACGAGCGCACGCGCCAGTGCGACCCGCTGTCGCTGCCCGCCGGAGAGGCCGATGCCGCGCTCGCCGACGATCGTGTCGAGCCCGTCGGCGAAGTCGCGCACGAACGACGCCTCTGCCGTCTCGAGCGCCGCCCACACCTCATCGTCCGCGATGGGCGCGCCCAGCGCGACGTTCTCCCGCACGCTGCTCGCGAGCAGGAACGGCTCCTGGAAGACGACGGCGACGCCGTGCGCGGGCACTGTGATCGAGCCCTTCGTCGGCGGGATCAGCCCGGCGATGAGGTGCAGCAGCGTCGTCTTGCCGGCACCCGTCGCTCCGACGACAGCGACGGTGCGGCCCGCCTCGACATCGGCGGTCACGCCGCGCAGCACGTCACGCTCGCCGTCGTGCGTCGCCCACAGGGCCTCGACGTGCACGTCGTTGCCCGCGCCACGCACGAGGCGGTCCGCGGGATCTGGCTCGACCTGCTCCTCGAGCAACTGCTGCAGGCGGATCCACCCCGCCTGCGAGTGCGGGAGCTCGCTCAGGGCGAAGCCGATGAGGCGCAGCGGGAACACCAGGAGCGTGAACAGGTAGATGAAGCTGAGCAGCTCGCCGACCGTCATCTCGCCACTGCGGATCCGGTACGCACCGCCGACGAGCAACAGGATGTTGACGACGTTCGGCACGCAGTCGAGCAGCGCCTCGAAGATGCTGCGCAGGCGCACCGTCTCGACGCGTGCCGTCCGCAAGCGCGCGGCGATCATCGCCAGGCGCTCCGTCTCGCGACGCTCCGCGCCGAAGGACTTCACGACGTTGACGCCGTCGAAGCTCTCGTGCACTGCCGAGCTGAGCTGCCCCAGCTCGTCCTGCGCCGCGTTGAAGTACTTGTCGACGCGGCGCTGGTAGTTGACGTTCAGCAGGATCAGCAACGGGAACACGGCCACCGCGGCTGCGCCGAGCCAGAGGTCGGTGACGAGCAGCCACACGCTCGACAGCACCAGCAGCACGACGACGCTGCTCGCGTACGGCAGCGGTCCGAGTACCGCCGTGGCGGCCTCTGCGTCGACCCCGGCGCGCGTGATGAGATCGCCGGTGCTCTGGCGGCGGTGCCACGTCGCCGGCTGGGCGATGATCCGGTCGATCACCTTCGCCGTCAACGACTCCGTCACCCGCCACGTCGTGCGGCCGGCGAACGTGCGGCGCACGATCACTCCGCCGGCGCGGATCAACCCGACGAGGATCAGCGTGCCGAGGACGATCGCGACCTTGCCATTGCTGACCGACCCACCGTCGTCGAAGCGCGGCCGGATGACGTCGTCGGCGATGTAGCGGACGACGACGGAGGAGAGCACGGTGCAGCTCGCGAACACCGCCGCGCCCGCCACCGCCGTGAAGAACAGCCGGCGATGGTTGCGCAGCAGCGCGCGCAGGAGGCGGACCGCCTGCGTGAGCCGCGAGCCCTGCTGCAGGCGCGCCGAAGGAGGCAGGTCCGCGGGGTCGTCGATGACCCCGCCATCGTCTCTCCCCCGTGGTGGCACGGCTGTCAGTTCTACCAGCGCCACCTGCCACAGCCCCCGGAATTGTGGGCAGCGGTAGCGTGACCACGATGACCCTCGTCGACGCCCCTGACGCACCTCCGGTCGACCCGCCGCGTCGCAAGGGCCTGGTCACGAAGGTCGTGCTCGTGACGGTGTGTGCGCTGATCGCGGCGATGTGGATCTACGCCTTCGGCTTTGCGTCGAAGAAGGCGGCGTACCGCGTCGACGACGACGCCTGGCGCGAGCGCGCCGAGCAGGTGTGTGAGAAGTGGGAGGCGGAGCGGCTGAAGCTCGTCGACATGGAGTCGGGCTACATCGAGAACCCGACGCCGGAGCAGATGCTGCAGCGCGCCGACATCGTCGACCACGCGACCGACATCCTCCAGAGCGAGCTCGACGAGGTGACCGCCGTCCTCCCGCCGAGCGAGCGCGACCGCGGCCTCGTCGAGACGTACCGCGGCCACACGCAGACGCTCATCCAGGACCGCCGTGACTACATCGAGCGCCTCCGCCGATTCGAGCTCGAGCCGTACGGCGAGACCCTCGTCGGCGAAGGACCGGTCTCCAACGTGATCATCGACTTCACCACCGTCAACGAGATCCGCACCTGCGCCCCACCAGGCGAGCTCGGCGGCGACAGCTGAACCACAGGTCGAAAATGGCGCTTGTGTCCCGCCAAGAGCACGCTGTACGTGCTCTCGAGGGGACGCAAGCGGCCGTGGCGGAGCGCAGGAACTGAGGGAGCCCGGCCCGGCACTCAGTCGGGCGGGCCGGGCTTCCAGGCGCCGTCGTGGTGGTGGCGCACGACCCGCGCCGGGGAGCCGACGGCGACGCAGAAGTCGGGGAGGTCGCCGGTGACGACGGAGTTGGCGCCGACGACGACGTGCCGGCCGATGCGCGCCCCCGGCAGCACGACGGTGCCGTAACCGAGCCACGATCCGTCACCGATCACGACGGCGCGCTCGGGCATCGTCTGGCGTGAGATCGGGAGATCGACGTCCTCGTAACCGTGGTTCTGGTCGGTGATGTAGACGTGGTGGCCGGTCCAGACGTCGTCGCCGATCTCGATCGAGAAGTGGCCGACGATCCCACTGCCCTTGCCGATGAGGCAGCGGTCGCCGATTCGGATGACAGGATCGCTGAGGCACTTCTGTCCGGGCACCATCCCGGCCGACAGCGTCACGCCGGGGCCGATCATCGTGTCCTCGCCGATGCGGATGTAGTGCTCGTTGAAGATGGTGTTGAAGGGGAAGCAGATGATGCTGCCCCGCCCGAACGCACCGAAGCGTCGGCCGGCGCGCGTGGACGGTCCGACCGCGGCGAGGCGCGTCACCGCCGTCCAGCTGCGCCGCACCACAGCGCCCAGAACGTCGTTCAGGGCGCTCACGCGAGCGACGTTACCCGTCGGCCGGCGCGTCGGTACCCTGGCCCGATGGAGCAAGAGCAGACCTGCGTGACGCACACACCGTTCGGTCGCATCCGCGGCCTGCAGCGCGACGGCATCTCGGTGTTCAAGGGCATCCGCTACGCAACAGCGGAGCGGTTCCGGTCGCCGACACTCGTGACCGACTGGGACGGCGAGATCGATGCGACGACGTACACCGCGCAGGCGCCGCAGCTGTTCGGCCTCCTCGAGAAGGCGCTCGGCGCATCGTCGATCCCGGCCGCCGAGGACTGCCTGTCGCTCAACGTCTTCACTCCCGGATGCGACGACGCCCGCCGGCCGGTGATGGTGTGGATCCACGGCGGCGCGTTCACGACCGGCGGCGGCGCAATGCCGTGGTACGACGGGTCGCAGCTCGGCCGCATCGGCGACATCGTCGTCGTCACGATCAACTACCGGCTCGGCGCGCTCGGCTTCAGCGGGCGGACGAACGCCGGTCTGCGCGACCAGGTCGCTGCGCTCGAATGGGTGCACCGCGGCATCGAGTCCTTCGGCGGCGACCCGGACAACGTCACGATCGTCGGCGAGTCAGCGGGCGGGTCGAGCGTCATCGCACTGATGGCCGTCCCGTCGGCGAAGCACCTGTTCCATCGCGCATTCGCGATGAGCCCGTCCGTCGCGCAGTTGCGCAGCGGCGAGCGGGCCGACGAGGCACTCGAGGAGTACCTCGGGCACGTCGGTGTGCAGTCGATCGACGACCTGCGCGACCTCCCGATCGACCCGCTGCTCGGAGCGCAGGCGCTGATCCTGCGCAACGTGAGCGCAGGCTTCACCGGCTTCTCGCCCTGCAGCGACGGCGACTTCGTGCCCGAGCCGATCCTCGCCGCGGCCGCTGCGAACCCGATCCCGCTCGTGGTCGGCACGACGCGCGATGAGATGAACCTCTTCTCCGCGTTCAACCCGCACATGGGAGGGCTGTCCGACGCGGACGCGCTCGACCACTTCGGCCGCGTGTTCGGCGAAGGTGCGAGCGTCGCGCTGGACCTGTACCGCCGTGCACGCCCGGGCGCGACCAACGGGCAGCTCGTCAGCGCACTGCAGACGGACCAGATCTTCCGCATCCCGGCGCAGCGGCTCGCCGAGGCGCGAGTCCGCGAGTCGTTACCGACGTGGATGTACTGGTTCACATGGGCGACGCCGGCGTTCGGTGGGATCCTCGGGTCGTGCCATGCGGTCGACATCCCGTTCGCCTTCCACAACCTGGCACGGCCCGGCGTCGATCAGTTCACCGGCAGTGGCCCGGAGCGTGGAGCGGTGGCCGATGTCTACAGCGACGCGCTCCTCGGGCTCGTCCGCGACGGGACTGTGCCGTGGCCGGAGTACGACCTCGAATCCCGGCCGACGATGCGCGTCGATGTCGACAGCGAGCTGCTCCAGGATCCAGAGCGCGACGTGCGCGAGCTGTGGGCGGCCGCGACATAGTCTCGCCGTGGTTGGCAGCACCCCGTCCGGGGTAGTGCCGGAGGTGCCATGACCGCTCATCACCCATCGCTCGGCTCCGTGGCATGCCACCCGTGACCGCTTCCGCCTCGCCGTCGCTGCGTCATCCGATCGCGAAGGGTTGGTTGGTCCACATCTTCACTGCACTCGGCGCGGTGTGCGGGATGCTCGGCATCATCGCGGTGGCCGACAGCCAGCCGCGCGAGGCGATCCTGTGGCTCGCGGTCGCGATGGTGCTCGACGGCATCGACGGGCCGGCCGCGAGGGCTTGGTCGGTCAGCGAGCACGTGCCGCGCATCGATGGCTACACGCTCGACCTGATCATCGACTTCGTCACGTGCATCGTGATCCCGGTGATCTTCCTGCACCAGTTCGACATGCTCCCCGAGGGTTGGTCGTTGATCATCGGTGCGTTCATGCTGTCGGTGTCGGCACTGTGGATGTCGCGCACGGACCAGATGACGGACGATCACTGGTTCAACGGCTTCCCGTGCGAGTGGAACATGATCGTCCCGACGCTGTTCCTGCTCGACGCGTCGCCGTGGATCGTCACCGGGGCATGCGTCCTGCTGACGCTGACGCAGCTCACGAACTGGAAGTTCGTCCACCCGATGCAGGTGCGCCGCTTCCGCCCGGTCACCGTCACGGTCACGGTCATCTGGCTCGCCACGGTCCTGTGGATGACGGCCAAGCACCCCGGTCTCGACGAGGCGCTGGAGCGTCAGCCGTTCGACGCTCCCGTCATCGGTACGGTCCTGCTCATCGCGTGCCCGCTGTACATCGTCGGAATCGGCGTGTGGCGCACCACGCTCGGGGCGCGTGCGGACGAAGCGACGCTCGTGGAGGATCTGTCGATCTCGCCGGTCGAGTGAGCACGTCGGGCTGCCTGACCGACGTCCCGGGCATCCTCGTCGGTCACCACCATCGCATCGGGCGCGGCTGGCAGACCGGCACGACGGTCGTCCTCGCACCGGACGGAGCAGTCGGTGGAGTGGACGTGCGTGGCGGCGGTCCGGGGACGCACGAGACGGACCTGCTCCGTCCGGAGAACCTCGTCCAGCAGGTTCACGCCGTCTGCCTCACGGCGGGAGCGCGTACGGCCTCGCCGCCGCGGGCGGCGTGATGTCGTTCCTCGAGGAGCGGCACATCGGGTTCCCGGTGGGCGCCGAGGGTGAGCACGTCGTCCCGATCGTGCCCGCAGCGGTGATCTACGACCTCGCTCGTGGCGGTGTCTTCGGCAACCGGCCCGACGCAGAGTTCGGGGCGCGCGCCGCACGCGCCGCACGCGCGCGGGCCGCCGCCACGGGGACGGTCGGCGCCGGCACCGGCGCGCGAGCGGGCGGCCTCCAGGGCGGCGTCGGCACTGCCAGCGTCGTGCTCGACGGCGGCGTCGTCGTGGGCGCCCTGGCGGTCGTCAACTCCGCAGGGCGGGTGATCGACGGTCGCACCGGTCTGCCGTGGGAGACGGACTCGTTCCGTCTGCGGCGGCCGGGCGCAGCGGAGCGGGCGGTACTCGAACAGCACGTCCTGCAGTCCCGTCCCCCGCTCAACACGACGATCGGCGTCGTCGCCACGTCCGCCGGGCTGACGAAGGCCGAGTGCACGAAGTTTGCCGGTGTCGCCCACGACGGCCTCGCCCGCGCGATCCGGCCGGCGCACTCGATGTTCGACGGCGACACCGTCTTTGCGCTGTCGACCGGCACCGCCGCTGCGCCGGCCACCGAGCCTCAGACGCCGCGGGCGAAGGCGGCGCTGCTCGATCGGATCTTCGAAGCTGGCGCGCTCTGCTTCGCACGCGCATGCACCCGTGCGGTGCTCGACGCACGGTCGGTGCGCGGCGGCGCGCCGTCCTACCGCGACCTGTGCCCGTCCGCCTCCGTCGAGAACGAGCGCTGATGGACGTCCTCACGTCGCCGGCGGTGATGCAGGAGTGGTCGGCGGCGGCGCGTGCGCGCAGCAGCACCGTCGTGCTCGTGCCGACGATGGGCGCGCTGCACGACGGGCACGTCCGGCTCATCGACGAAGCTCGGGAACACGGCGATCTCGTCGTCGCGTCGATCTTCGTCAACCGGTTGCAGTTCAACGTCCGCGCCGACTTCGACGCGTACCCGCAACCGATCGACGACGACCTCGCCCGCTGTGCAGCGGCCGGCGTGGCAGCCGTGTACGCGCCGACGGCGGCGGCGATGTATCCGGAGGGCTTCGACACCCACGTGGAGCCGGGCGCGCTTGCCTCGAGGCTGGAGGGCGAGCATCGTCCCGGCCACTTCCGCGGCGTGGCCACGGTGGTGACGAAGCTGTTCATGGCGGTCCGTCCCCATGCGGCCGTGTTCGGCGAGAAGGACTTCCAGCAGCTGGCGATCATCCGGCGGATGGTCACCGACCTGGACCTCGGGATCCGCATCGTGGCTGCGGCGACGGTGCGCGAGGCCGACGGGCTCGCGATGAGCAGCCGCAACCGCCGTCTCTCGCCGGAAGACCGCGCTGCGGCCGCGTGCATCTCGCGCGGGCTGCGTGCGGCGCAGCAGCTGTGGGCACAGGGCGAACGTCGCGCCGACGTGCTCGCCGCAACGGCACGGGCACCCATCGAAACCGAGCCACGCGCACGGCTCGAGTACCTCGAGCTCGTGCATGCCGACAGTCTTCGCCACATGGACGACGCCACCCGCGGCGTGATCGTGGTCGCGGCGTGGTTCGGCGACGTCCGGTTGATCGACAACACCCGCCTGCGCTGACGCGGCGGCGTGCGGCTCAGCCCGCCGCCGGCTCCGGGAACTGCTCGGGGACCACCTCGGCGAACAGCCACTCGTCGAAGAAGTCCGTGAGGTCGGTTCCTGCGACCTCGCTGGCGAGCTGCACGAAGTCCTCCGTGAAGCGGGACTCGCCGAGGTTGTCGGCGACCCAGCGACTCAGCAGCGAGAAGAACGCCTCGTCACCGATCGTCAGTCGCAGTGCGTGCAGCACCACGGCGCCACCGTCGTAGACGTTGTACCCGAACAGCTCCCCGACCCCGGGCGTCGCAGTCGCGCTCTCGCCGAAGAGGAGCTTCGTCTGCAACGCGTCGTCGGCCTGCGCCTCCAGCGGGACGAGGTCGATGTGCTCCATCCACATCCACTCGCCGTACGTCGCGAAGCTCTCGTTGAGCCAGATGTCCTGCCACTCCGCCGGCGACACAGCGTCGCCGAACCACATGTGGGCCAACTCGTGCGACAGCAGCAACTCCTCGATGAACGTGTCGTCGCGGAGGAAGTCCTCGCGACTGAACAGTGACCGCGACATCGTCTCCATCGCGAGCCCGCCGGTGCTGTCGGTCATCGCGATGCCGTACTGAGCGAGCGGGTACGGACCGAAGAAGTCGTCGAAGAAGTCGATCTGGTCGTCGATCGAGTCGAGGAACGGCTGCATCGCCTCGCGGTCCTCGCGCAGGACGACGCTGACGAGCGGAAGACCATCGGGACCCTCGCCGGTGACGACCTCGTAGTCACCCGTGAGCAGCTGGATGAGGTACGTCGGCATCGGCACCGACTCCTCCCACACCCACTCGTCGCCCTCGGGTCCGGGAGTGGTCGAGATCAGCGCGCCGTTCGCGACCGCGGTCAACCCCGTCGGCACCGTGATGCGGAACGTGTACGTCGCCTTGTCGCTCGGGTGGTCGTTGCTCGGCAGCCACGTCCGCGCACCATCGGGCTCGTTGAGCACGTACGACCCCTCATCGGTGTGGAACCAGCCGCTGGGAAGGCTCGCGATCGACGTCCCACCGTCGGGCGTCGCCGTGTAGGCGACGACGACGTCGACCGCCTTGTCCGGCTCGAGTGGCGTGGCCGGCGTGATCCGCAGCTCCACGTCCTCCTGCTCGAACTCGGCCTCGTCACCGTCCACCGTGACGCTGCTCACCTCGGGACCCGACGAGTCGAGCGTGAACTGCTCGCGCGCCTCGGTGGGCACGAGCGTGAGCGTCACCGCCCCTGTGATCTCGTCATCCGCCGGGTCGTAGCGGACCCTGATGTCGTAGTGCTCGACGTCGATGCCGGGATTGCCGAGCTCCGGGAACAGCGGGTCACCGACGCCGTCCGGCGACTCGACCACCTCCGGTTCCGTGTCCTCCGGATCGGTCTCCTCCGGCTCGGTGTCCTCGGGATCCGTGTCGTCCGGGTCCGTCTGCGGCGGCACGGTCCCGGGCGGCAGCGTGGGGCGCGGACCCGACGTCGGCGGAACCGTCTCGGGCGGATCGGTCTCCGCCGGCTGCGACGCGGGCGGGTCGGTCTCCTCGGCGGTGGGGTCTGTCGTCGCATCCTCGGCCACGGACTGGATGCGATCCGCGCGCTCGGTTGCGACGCCGCCGTCGTTCGAGCACGAGGCGAGCGCCACTGCACCGAACACGACCAGGGACATCGCTCCACCCACCAGTCGGCGCACGCGGCAACCGTAGTGACGGAACGCGGTCAACGGGCGTCACGCACTGCGGCGCGTGTCAACGATGCACCGAGTGATCCGAGACGACAGCGCGAGCCCGGACGGTGTGGACGGAGTCGCCGGAGAGCACCCCGCCACGTGCGAGCAGCCGGCCGGACTGCCAGTTCGACAGCCCGAGCTCCGGCTGATCGAACGCGAACTGGCCGTCGACCCATCGCGTGAAGCCGTTGCCGACGAACGGTGCGTCGACGGTCTCGTAGAACTCACGCTGCGCAGCGTCGTCACCGCCGACGAGAGAGACGGCGAAGCGCGGACTGTGCTCGTTGAACAGCGTGACCGCATGCGCGATGTCGTCGACCAGCACGAGCGAGAGCTCCGGCGCGTCCTCCCACTCCCACTCGGTCCCGAGCTCGCTGTCGGGGATCTCTGGGACACCGCGGTCGAGGTACTGCCGCGCAGAGGCGGTGGCGTGCAGTACCGGACGGGTTCCGCGCGTGGCTGCGGCCTTCTCCGCGCCGGTCACGACGCACGGCAGCAGCTCGTCGGCTGCGTTGCGAACGACGCAGCACACGTTGAGGGTGTTGCACACCTTGCGGTCGAGCGAGTGGAGGACCGCCAGCTCGACGACCGCCGGGTCGGCGTCGGCGGCCACGACCATCCACGCCCCGCCGGTGCCGTGCAGGCTGGCGGCCACGCCGTGCTGACGCGCCACGGCTCCGAGCTGTGCCACTGCCGATCCCGACCCGCGGGCGACTGCGAGGCCGAGGCGCGAGTCGGCGAAGAGCGCCCACCCGGCAGCGTGCGTGCGCGAGGCCAGCAGCTGCACCGCGCCCTCCGGCAGGCCGGCGGTCGTCAGCGCCGGGCGCAGCGCGTGCTCCATGATCGCCGTCGCCGTTCCGAGCGCGTCGCTGGCGATCCGGAGGACCGCGGTGTTGCCGGTACGGAGCACGCCCGCCGCATCGGCGAAGACGTTCGGCCGGCCCTCGAACACGAATCCGACGACGCCGAGCGGCGCACGCAGCTCCTCCGCGGTCCAATTCGGATGCTCGACGGTCCGGATGACGGCCCCCGTCGACGGCGGTGTGTCACGCCACACGTGCAGCCCCGTGATCATCGAATCGAGCATCGCCGGCGTGAGTGCGAGCCGTCCGGTCGACCGGCCGCGCGAGCGGGCATCGGCGACGTCGGCTGCGTTCGCGTTCGTGATCGCAGCGACGACCGCCGGGTCCTGCAGCGCGCGTGCGAAGCGATCGAAGAAGTCGCTCACCCGCGCGCTGTCGACGCGCTGGAGCTGCGCGAATGCGTCGAGCGCTGCGGAGACGGCCTGGGTGGCGATGTCGTGCTCGCCGCGCGGGATGTGGAGCAGGTCGCCGGTCTCGTGGACGACGACGAGGTGATCGCCGGTGCGGAACGCGTCCGCCAGCTCGGCGCCGACCCGGACGGCACGATCTCCGGCGAACGGGATCAGCTGCCCCGGCTCGAGCGACGTCAACGCAAGTCCCGGCCGTGCGTGCACCATCTCGATCTAGCGTACGGCGATGCGGCAGTTCCTCGAGAGCCTGCGTGCGGACGGCGAGCGCTTCGTCACGGTGGTGCGTTCGACGCCCCTGCAGACGGACGTCCCGACGTGCCCCGGCTGGACCCTCGCCGACCTCGCGCAGCACATGGCGTACATCCACCGTTGGGTGACGCGGGCGGTCGTGACGGCGCAACGTCCTCCGGCGGAGATCCCCGGTCCTGTCGACCCGACGAACGACGTGCTCGCGGACCACCTGCGCACGGGTGTGGACGAGCTCGTTGCGACGCTCGAGGCGCAGGAGCCAGACGCGAGGACATGGCACCCGTTCGCTGCGCCGCTCGTGGTCGCCGTCTGGCCGCGACGCCAGGCGCAGGAGACGATGATCCACCGCTGGGACGCCGAGAACGCCGCCTGCCGCCCCGGTCCGCTCGACCCGACGATCGCGGCCGACGGCATCCTCGAGTTCTTCGAGCTGATCGCCCCACGAGTCGTCGATCGCGACGGGCGGGTCGCTCCGAAGGGCGTGCTGCGGATCGAGTGCCCGGACGCCGGCTTCGTCTGCACCGTCAGCTCTGGCACGACGGTCGACGTCGAGCTCGGCGACGGCGTCACCGCGATGCCCGACGCGACGATCGCGGGCCGCGCGGAGGACGTCCTCCTCGCGCTGTGGAGGCGACGGTCGCTCGACGCCGAGCATCGTCCGCTCGCAGACGAGTGGCTCCGCTTCGGCGGCAACTGACGTCGCAACGCCCGCACAAGTGGGCGTATGTGTCGAGGGTCGTCGTTGCGGAACGTTCGCCAGGAAGTGGTTCGGCGACCGTGAGGGGACGTGCAGCGGCGCTCGGACGAGGTCGATCCGCAGGAGATCGAGTCGACTGAGTGGGTCGGTGCCCTTCCGCCTGCGGCGGGCGTGAGTCCCTCGTCGACGAGAGCACGCCGAAGTCCGAGGAGCTCGGCCCGATCGGCAGCTGGGACGGTCACACGCCGGACATCGCCGACGACGGGGCGAGCGCCGCGATCGTCGACGAGTTCGCGGCGGTCACACCGCCGGTGACGCCCGAGGCGAGAGACGCAGAGGTCGCCGAGATTCGCGCAGCACTCGCGGAGTCCGAGACGGTGCGCGTCAACGTCGTGACCACTCTGCGTGCCGAGCTCGAGGCGAGTCTGTCCGTGGATCAGGTCGCGGCGCAGCGCGACGCAGTCGCACGGTCGCTCGATGCGCTGGACGCCGGACTTGCGGGTCGAGGTGCCACGCTCCTGTCCCGGCTGCGCTCTGTGCCCGGTCGGCTCGGACACCGAACCCGGCGAGCCGGGGCCGTTCAGCCTCGACAACGGTCGACGACGACTCCGGCACGGGACTGCGCAGTCTCGTGACGCTAGGTGTCAATGCCGGCACGGCCAGTCAGGGGAACGACACCCTCTTCACGATCGAAAACGTCAACGGCTCGGACTACGACGACACCCTGACGGGCAGCGAGGGGCCCCTAAGTTCTCCTCGCGCGCACCGGCCACGACGTCGTCGACGGAAGGGGTGGGAACGACACGGTCGACGGAGGCAACGGCAACGACACGCTGCGCGGCCGCCTCGGCGACGACATCTACAGGGGCGACAGCGGCATCGACACGGCGACGTTCGAGTCGTCGGCCGCAGGCGTCACCGTCAACCTTGCGGCCGGCACGGCGACCGGTGAGGGAAGCGACACCCTGAACGGCGTCGAGAACGTCCTGAGGTCCAACAACAACGACAGCCTGACGGGCGATTCAGGTAACAACGTCCTGAACGGTCGCAGCAACAACGACATCCTCAATGGAGGCGGTGCCAACGACACCCTCAACGGAGGGACGGCGCCGACACGTGCAACGGAGGCAACGGCACCGACACCGCCACTGCTTGCGAGACCACGACCGGCGTGCCGTAGACCGCTGCGAAAGACGGGACGGGGAGGGTCCCCCGGGGCTGGTGCGCTCGAGTCGAGCATCTCTCGCGATCACCTCTACTCCTGCACAGCTTCGTCTCTCGAGATCTGACCCAAGTCAGTTCGGCAACTGAACCGACCCCGGCCAATAGCCTCTGCGCAATGGCCGACGATCAGCTCTACTTCCGGCAACTGCTCTCCGGACGTGACTTCGCGACGCAGGATCCCGTCGCGCAGCAGATGGTCAACTTCGTGTACGCGATCGGCGACCGCACGTCGCGGGAGTGCGTGCTCGTCGATCCTGCGTACGCCGTCGGCGAGCTCGTCGACATCGTCGAGACCGACGGGATGCGCGTCACCGGCGTCCTCGCGACGCACTACCACCCGGACCACGTCGGCGGATCGATGATGGGCTACAAGATCGAAGGAATTGCCGCGCTGCTGGACCGCTGCGACTGCGCGATCCACGTGCAGCGCGACGAGGCGCCTTGGGTGACGAGGACGACCGGCGTCGGCGACGGCCAGCTCGTCGAGCACGACGCCGGGGACGTCGTGAAGGTCGGCGACATCGACATCACGCTGCTCCACACGCCCGGTCACACCCCCGGCAGCCAGTGCTTCCACGTCGACGGCCGGCTCGTGAGCGGCGACACGCTCTTCCTGGACGGTTGCGGCCGCACCGATCTCCCGGGCAGCGATCCGGCGAAGATGTACGAGAGCCTCACGACTCTCGCGCAGCTACCCGACGACACGATCGTGTACCCGGGCCACCGCTACTCCGTCCCCTCCAGCGGCACGATGTCGGCGATCCGCGAGTCGAACTACGTGTTCAAGCCGCGCAACGCGGACATGTGGATGCAGATGTTCGGTGGCCAGTAGCCGACGCGGCGGAAACTCGCTTCTCGGGAAACTGCGTTCGTCCTGACGTACGAAGTTTCCCGAGAACGCATCAGCGACAGTCCAGCAGCGAGTCCGGTCGGGCAGTAGCAAGCCGTCAGAGACCGAGGCGCTCGAGCTGCTCGGCGGGCGCGTCGACGGCGCGCAGCGCCTCGCGCAGCAGATCGCTCATCTCCGCCTCCATCCGCGACTCCCCGACACGGTTCTCGAGCTCGTCCGGATCGACGGCGACGTCGTAGAGGTGGTGCTGTCGGGAGATGCCACGCGACACCCAGAACGGGAGCGCATCGCCGGCGGCAAAGGGCTGGCGGATGACCGGGACGGCGCTGCCGGGCATGCGGTCGAGGACCGCACGCCCGTCGGGCAGCGGCAGCTCGACGAGCCCCTTCACGTGCGTCGGCATGGTGCTCCAGCGGTTGCTCCACATGCTGAGTGGCAGGTTCTCGGCAACGGGCGCTCGTGCATACTTGCGCGTGCCGTCGGTGACCTGGACCCAGTTCCCGTACACGCCGCCGATCGCCCACTCCCGCACGCTCGTCGCCGCGCCGCTCAGCAGGGGGACGAGCGACGACCCGTGCGTGACGTGAGGCGCTGTGATGCCGTAGACGTCCGCGATCGTCGCGTGGATGTCGACGGCCGTGGTGAGCGCGTCGCACGTGCCACCGCCGACGACGCCGGGCCACGCGACGAACAGCGGCATGTGCCCGAGCGGCTCGAACTGCGGGACCATCGGCTTGCCCCACAGGTCCACGCGCTCGGCCGCCGCGGCTCCGGCGACCGTGGTCGTGCGGTCGTCGCCGAGGTAGTGACCGTGGTCGGTGCAGACGATCACCGCAGTCGAGTTCCACATGTCGCCGGCGTCGAGTTGGTCGAGCATCCGGCCGAGCCAGTGGTCGATCATCGACAGCTTCGCGCCGTAGTTGGCTCGGATGTGGCGGCACTCGGCATCGCTCAGGTGGCCACCGCTGCGCCCGCCGACGACGTACGGCGGCCAGATCAGCCGATCGCCCTCCCACGGCTCGTCCTCGTACATCCCGGTCCACCGCTCCGGCGTGTCGAACGGCTCGTGCGGGTCGAACTCGTCGACGAACAGCATCCACGGCGGCCGGTCCTGCTGCGCCTCCGTCTGCTCGAGCCATGCCGCCGCAGCGGCCATCGTGCGCGGCCCTGGGAAGTCTCCCTCGTCGCGGAACCACGTGCGCGCTCGGTCGTACGCACGCTCGATCTTCGGCGCGCGCTCCCCCATCCGCCGCTCGTAGAACCAGCCGCTGCCTGCGGCCGGCGGCGCGGGCGCGCCGATCCAGGACGGATCGAGCCACGTCCGCCACGGGTCACCCTCGTGGCCGCGGACGTAGTCCCAGCCACCGAAGTCGGTGTGGTAGTTCTCGCCGCCGGTCTCGAACAGGTGCGGATGATCGGTCACGAGCATCGTCGTGACGCCGGCGTCGCGCAGGTCTGCGGTGATCGGGCGCTCCCACAGCTCGATCGACCCCCACGGACGCCAGAGGAAGTCGAGCGACCCGCACAGGACGTCGTGCCGCGCCGGGATGCACGGCAGCGAGCCGGTGACGTGCCGCGTGAAGCGGGTTGAATGGGCGGCGAAGCGGTCGAGGTTCGGCGTCGCGAACTCGGTGCCGCCGTAACTGCCGAGCATGTGCCGGTTCAGTGAGTCGAGCAGGACGACGATGACGTTGCGGGGCATCGCAGCAGGGACCACGTGCTCAGCCTTCCACCCGTGTCAGCGCAGTGCCGACACGATCGCGCTCGCGGCGGCGAGCGTCAGCAGCACGAGCACGAGCCACCGGAAGCGCTCCGCGTGGAAGTGCTTGCGCAGCGGGTAGCCGAGGCCCTGCCCCAGCCACATCGCCGGCAGCGCACATCCTGCGCCGACGAGGCCGTCGCGCGTCACCTTGCCGGCGGCGACGAACAGGGCCAGCGCGACGACCGCCGACCACGCGAAGACGCGGGCGATGGTGGCGCGGAACTGGTTGGGCGCGAGCTGGCGCGCCTGGAGCGCGAACACGAGCGGCGGCCCGTTCGTCGACACCGACGTGTTGAGCACACCGCTGATCAGACCGGCGGCGATGTCGAGTCCGGGGCCGACGTGGTGGAGGTTGATCCCCTTCGCGAGCAGCGCGACGGATACGAGGATCGCGCAACCCAGCGCGACCTTGAGCGTGTCCTCGGCGACCGCGACGAAGATCCACAGTCCCAGCGGCATCGCGACGAAGGCAGCCGCCGTCATCCGCCGCGACAGGACGCGCACGCAGTCACGTCGCAGGTGCCACGCCTGCCACGTGGTCACGGTGATGCTGACGAGGGTGCTGACGATCACCGCCTCGCGCGGAGAGATCGCGAGAGTCATCACCGGCACGGCGAGCAGGCCGAAGCCGAACCCCGCGAGCACCTGGATGAACGACGCAACGAAGACCGCCGAGGCCACGACGATGAGCTCGAGTGTCGTCACGCCGGCGACCATGACTGGTCGCGCCACTGCGGATGCACGGGCAGCAACCTACGCTTGGCATCCGTGGGCACGCAGACATCCACCGCACCGCAGCACATGGAGATGGCGATCGTCGACATCTCGTCCCCGGACGCTCCCGCGGCGATCGACCGAGCGTGCCGGACGATCGGCTTCTTCGCGCTCAGCGGCCACGGCATCGACGCGAGCCGGCGCGAGCGGTTGCTCGCTGCTGCCCGTCAGCTGTTCGCGCTCCCGCAGGGGGCGAAGCAGCGCGTTTTTCTGAGCACCGGCGGCAACGCGTGGCGCGGATGGTTCCCGTTCGAGGGCGAGCTCACCTCCGGCGTTCCGGACCTGAAGGAAGGCTTCTACGTCGGCCGCGAGCTCCCGGCGGACACGCGCCCGCTCCACGGACCGAACGTGTGGCCGCAGGAGGTGCCGGCACTGCAGAGGGAGGTGACGGCGTGGATGCAGTCGATGGAGGCGCTCGGGCAGCGCGTGCTCGAGTCGATGGCGGTCGGGCTCGGCCTCGACGCCGGCTGGTTCGCACGCAACCTCACGACTGACCCGACGGTACTGTTCCGGATCTTCCGGTACCCGCCGCACCCGCCGGGCGGCGACGGCCAGGATCGCTGGGGGGTGGCCGAGCACAGCGACTACGGGATCCTCACGCTGCTCGCACACGACGGGACTCCCGGCCTCGAGGTGAAGGTCGGCACGGAGTGGGTTCCGGCGCCGTCGGACCCGGACCTCATCATCTGCAACCTCGGCGACATGCTCGACCGCCTGACCGCCGGCCGCTACCGCAGCACCGCACATCGGGTGCGCAACGTCGCGAACCATGATCGGCTGTCGCTGCCGTTCTTCCTCGACCCGTCGTGGGATGCACGCATCGAGCCGCTCCCGCTCGACGACGACTGGGTCGCGCCGCACAGCTCGTCGCAGCGATGGGACCGGGCGAACCTGCAGGAGTTCGGCGGCGCCTACGGTGACTGGCTGCTCGACAAGGTCACCAAGGTCTTCCCCGATCTGGCGAAGACCGTCCTCTGAGACCCGCGTTTGTGCGCGGACCGACGCATCAGCGCGGTTCGCGCACAAACGCTGATCTTCACGCGGGTCCTCAGGCGCGACTGAGGCGATAACGGCGGGCCGCGAGGTCGACGTCGGTCAGCAGCCAGCCTGCGTCGAGATGCGGGGCGAGTGCGCTGCGAACGGCGAGGCGGGCGGCGTGCGCCGACGGCGCGGACGAAGCGATGTCCCGCGCTGTCACCGGCGGGATGTCGACGTCGATCGCTTCAGCGCCGGCGTCACGCTCACGTGGTGCGACCAGGTCCCACAGCACCGTGACCCGGTCCGACGGGAGCGAGCCGTTGATGCCGCCGAGCGCGCCGTAGTGGTTGACGTGGTAGCTGATCCCGACTGCGCCGAGGACTCGCAGGTTGAGGTGTGCGTTGGCGAGCTGCAGCGGGTCGTACGTCCAGCGCATGTGCGTGAGCCCGCGCTCGAGGCACCAGGTGCGCTGGCGTCGCTTCAGCTCCACCGCGAGCCCGCGTCGGCGGAACGCGGGATCAACCGCCATGTAGTGCGAGTGCAGGACGTGCGGCTCGGACGTCGCGAACCCGTAGACCGCACCGACGAGTCGCTGGCCGCCGACCGCGCCGATGTCGAACGCCCCGATCGCCATGCCTCCCTCACTGACAGTCGCGACGAGGACGTTGACCGACACCATCTCGGATTCGCCGCCCCAGATCCGCTTCTCGAACTCGGGCAGGACGGCGAGCTCGTCGGCCGTGCACAGCTCGCGGAACTCGAGCGTCACGCCCTGATGACCTCGACGCTCTGCGTCACGCTCTCGAGGAACGCACGGTCGAGTGTGACGCCGATCCCGGGACCCTCCGGCACCGGCATCATCCCGTTCACTGCCTCCAGCTTCTGCTCGACGATGTCGCGCGCGTAGGTGCGGCTCGCCGATGCGGTGTCGCCGGGATAGACGAACCCGGGCATCGTCGCGAGGTGGATGTTGTGCGCACGGCCGACGCCGGTCTCGAGCATCCCGCCGCACCACATCGGTGCGCCGCGACGGAGGCACTCCTCCTGCACCCGCTCGACTTGGGTCAGCCCACCGAAGCGGCCGACCTTCACGTTGACGACCGTGCACGCGCCGATCTCCAGCGCATGGCGAACCCGAGCGGGCGACGTCAGCGACTCGTCGAGGCAGATCGGCGTCGAGATCGACGCCGCGAGCACGGCATGGTCGTGGAGGTCGTCCCAGTGCAACGGCTGCTCGATGTAGTGCAGGTGGTACTCGTCGAAGCTCGCGAGCAGGTCCGTGTCGGCGAGCGTGTACGCCGAGTTCGCATCCACGGTCAGCTCGATGTCCGGACACGCCGCGCGGACCGCCGACAGCATCGGCCGATCCCATCCCGGCTCGATCTTGAGCTTCACCCTCCGGTAACCGTCGGCGACGTGGCGCTCCACCGACGCCACCGTGTTCTCCACCGTGTTCATCCCGAGGCTTGCGCCGACGGGGATCTCGGTGACGTCGCCACCACCGATGAGCGTCCGCAACGGGACGCCCTGCTGTCGGGCAAAGCAGTCCCACATCGCCAGCTCGAGCGACGTCTTCGTCATGTTGTTGCCGCGCCAGCGCGCCCAGGCGTCGGTGAGGTCGCGCGGGTGCTCGCACCCGTTGGCGAGCACCCAGGGGACGAGCGTGTCGCTCAGCAAGCCGAGACCGCCGGCGATCGTCTCCTCCCGGTACAGCGGCACCGGCTCCATCACGCCCTCGCCGTGGCCCTCGATGCCGTCGCTGCGGACCGTCACCAGCACGGCGTGCTTCTCCGCTTCGGCGCCGAACGACGTCTTGAACGGCGCCCGATACGGAAGCCGGATCACTCTCAGCTCGACCTCGTCGACTCGCATCACTGCCGCCCCTCTGCTCGCATCATCACCACGTATCGATGTTCGGTCGCTTCTTGCCCTTGCGCTCGGGCGGCGGGGGTGCCGAGGCGAGGAGGGTGCTGATCCAGCGGCGCGTGTCCGCAGGGTCGATCACGTCGTCGATCTCGAAGTGCGACGCGGCGTTGAGCGCCTTGCCCACCTCGTACATGCGGTCGACCATCGTCTGGAAGGTCTGCTCGCGCTCGTCCGGGTCCTCGATCGCCGCCAGCTCGTTGCGATAGCCGAGGCGCACCGCCCCTTCGAGCCCCATGCCGCCGAACTCCCCCGTCGGCCAGGCGATGCATGCGAGCGGCGCCTTCGTGCTGCCGCCCATCATCGCTTGCGCGCCCAGCCCGTACGACTTGCGCAGTACCACCGTCACCGTCGGGACGGTGATGTTCGACCCGGTGACGAACAGCCGGCAGCAGTGCCGCACCAGCGCCGTCTCCTCGACCTCGGGCCCGACCATCATCCCCGGCGTGTCGACGAGCGTGACGACAGGGATGTCGAACGCGTCGCACAGCTGGAGGAACCGCGCCGCCTTGTCCGCACCCGGCGTGTCGATCGCGCCCGCGAGGTGGTTCGGGTTGTTGGCGAGCACGCCGACCGGCCGGCCCTCGATGCGGGCGAGAGCTGTGACCATGCCGAGGCCGAAGTCGCGGCGCAGCTCGAGCACCGACCCGACGTCGAAGAGCCCCTCGATCACGGCGCGCACGTCGTAGCTGCGCTTGCGGTCCTCCGGGATCACATGGCGCAGCTCACGCTGGTCCGGCGCCTCCCACTCCTCCACCGATCCCTGGAAGTACGACAGGTACTTCTTCGCGACGGCGACTGCCTCCGCCTCGTCGGCGACCGCGATGTCGACCACACCGTTGTGCTTCTGGACGCTCATCGGCCCGACCTCGGTCGGCGCGAACACGCCGAGCCCGCCGCCCTCGATCATCGCCGGGCCGCCCATCCCGATGTTCGAGTCCTCCGTCGCGATGACCACGTCGCAGCAGCCGAGGATCGCTGCGTTCCCGGCGAAGCAGTAGCCCGCGTTGATGCCGACGAGCGGGACGAGCCCGCTGAGCTGGCCGAGGTACATGAACGCGAGGCAGTCGAGGCCGCTGACGCCGACGCCGTCGGTGTCGCCCGGCCGACCGCCGCCGCCCTCGGTGAAGAACACGACCGGCAGCCGCATCGACTCCGCGACCTCGAACAGGCGGTCCTTCTTGCGGTGGTTCTGCGTCCCCTGGGTGCCGGCGAGGACGGTGTAGTCGTACGACATGGCAACGACCTGTGCAGCACGACCGGCGAAGAGGTCGCCGTTGACGGTGCCGATGCCGCCGATCATCCCGTCGGCGGGCGTCTTCTCGATCAGCTCCTCGACCGACCGCCGGCGCCGCTGCGCCGCGATCACCACCGGCCCGTACTCGACGAACGAGTCCTTGTCGACGAGGTCGGCGACGTTCTCACGGGCCGTGCGCCGCCCGACCTTGCGTCGCCGCGCCACGGCGTCGGGCCGGTTCCCGTCGAGCCCGACCGCGTGTCGCGCCATCGTCTCCGCGAGGTCGGTTCGCACGTACGACGGGTCGACCGTCGCCGCGGCCTCGACGGCAGCGTCCTCGACATCGGCCGCAGCGAGCCGCATCACCACGTCGCCGGCGGACACGGTGTGGCCGACCGCGACCAGCACACCATCGACCCGCCCGCTCCCCGGTGCGTCGATCGAGTGATGCATCTTCATCGACTCGATCAGCATGAGCTGCTGACCGGCGCGAACGAGATCCCCCGCGCTCACGTCGATCGTGACGATCGTGCCCTGCATCGGCGCAGTGACCGACGTGTCGCCACCCGACGTCATCGCTCGCTTCCCATCGGCTCGACCGTAGCCGGGCACCTTCGACGACGACGGAGGCGCGACTACTCTGCACCAGGTGAGCGAGCCCTCCGCGCACGACGTCGAGATCGTCGAGGTCGCCGGCCGCTCTCTGGCGATCACGCACCCGGACAAGGTGTTCTTCCCGGCGCGCGGCGACACGAAGCTCGACCTCGTGCGCTTCTACATGCGCATCGGGGACGCGGTGATGTCGGCGATGGCGGACCGTCCCGTGCTCCTGCAGCGCTTCCCCAACGGGTCAGCCGGCTCGTCGTTCTTCCAGAAGCGGATCCCGGACAGCGCACCGGAGTGGCTGCACACGACGATCGTCAGCACGCCGAACGGGACACAGGCGCGGGCCCTCGTGATCGCCGATCTCGCGCACTTCCTGTGGGCCGTCAACATCGGCTGCCTCGGGTTCCACGCATGGGCGGTGCGAGCGAGCCGTCCGGAGGTCTGCGATCAGCTGCGGATCGACCTCGACCCCGGCCCCGGCACGACGTTCGTGATGGCACAGGAGTCGGCCGGCGAGGTCAAGTCGCTCTTCGACTCGCTCGGCATCCGCTCGTACATCAAGACGACCGGCAACCGCGGCCTGCACGTGTACGTGTCGCTCGAGCCGAGCTACGACAGCATCGCCGTCCGCTCGGCTGCGGTCGCCACGGCGAGGGAGCTCGCCCGGCGGCGCCCGGACCTCATCACGGATTCCTGGTGGAAGGAGGGCCGCGGCGAGCGGATCTTCATCGACTTCAACCAGAATGCTCCGCACAAGACGGTGTTCGCACCGTGGTCGGTGCGGGCCCGCGACCACGCGCCCGTGTCCTGCGGCTTCGAGTGGGAGGAGCTCGAGCGGATCCATCCGGACCAGCTCACGATCGAGACGGTCCCGCAGAGGCTCGAGTCGAACGGCGACCCGTGGGCCGGCGTGGACTACCACCCGCAGACGCTCGAGCCGCTGCTGGAGATGATCCGCTGCGATCAGGCGGCGGGCATCCCCGACGCGCCGTGGCCGCCGGTCTATCCGAAGATGGCCGGCGAGCCACCACGCGTCGCGCCCAGCAGGGCGAAGAAGCAGACGAGCTGACTACCGGCCGACGAAGACCTGGACGACGAACGTGAGACCGTTGACGGTCTTGATGCCGATGCCGACCTGATTGAACGCAGGGTTCAACATGTTCGACAGGTGCGGTGGCGACGCCTCGAGGTTGCGCTGGGCGTTCTCGACCGAGGACGCATAGGCGACGTTCTCGCCGAGTGCCTTCCAGCCGGGGCTGACGCCTGCGGAGACCGTCGAATGGAACAGCGTGCCGCTCGCAGCCATCGCGGCTGCGTGGTTCATCGCCTTCGCGTCGAGCTCCGCCGAACGAGCGAGCGGGGCGAGACCGTGGTTGGCGCGAAGGCCGTTGATCATCGCGTAGTCGGTGTTCGCCTTCGCCGCCTCGCATGAGACGGCAACCAGGACGACGACGGCGAGCAGCGCCGCGAGCAGCGCACTGCGGCGGGCGGGAGTGCGGTTGGTGCTCTCTGGGTCGAGTGCGTGTGCGTCGAGACGCCCGAGTTCTGAGGTGGACATGAAGAACCTTCCAATCGCTTGTGGTGTAGGACAATCCCGCTGTGCCGTTCTCGGTTCTTGTGACTGTGACAGTCACCCGGCCGTCACGAACGTCACGGGACTGTAACAAGTCGTCGGCAGCTGCCGAGGGATCCTCCGGCACTTCGTGAGGACCGTCGTGACCTGGGGTGATGCCGCGTCACCGCAGATCGCCGGGCGCGCGCGGGACCTCACAATCTGAAAAGATCACCCATCAGGGTGAGTTGAGATCGGCCGGCGCCCTGCGGTCTGTGTCACCCCCTCAGGGCCATTTTCGGTACTGAAGGCGTGACACG
>Ga0136611_10000283_pt1 | contig 32339 bp, 36 predicted proteins | sample AntDrymUQ2232306_2_FD_106645 | JGI IMG/M metagenome (GOLD analysis project Ga0136611, IMG submission 106645) | Polar desert sand microbial communities from Dry Valleys, Antarctica - metaG UQ223 (23.06) | ecosystem: Environmental > Terrestrial > Soil > Desert | place: Antarctica: Dry Valley...
CGCCGCCGGCGGCGGTCGAGGCAGAGGAGCCCGAGGCCCATGCTGAGCTGGAGCGGATCGAGTCCGAGGAGCGGGACGCGGTGAGCCGCATGGGCGCGCTGGATGCACGCATCCGGCAGCTGGAGGCTGCCGGGGAAATCGGTGCCCGCCGCCAGTCGCTCGCGGTCCTGGAGGGCCAGGCGGCCGCCATGGCCAGGTCATGGGCTGTGCGCGCGGTCGCCCTGCGCCTTTTCGAGGAGACCCGTTCGCGATACGAGCGCGAGCGCCAGCCCGACGTTCTGCGCTCGGCTGAGGACCACTTCGAGCGCATCACCGGTGGCCGCTACTCGCGCATCGTGGCCCCCCCTGGCGACGGCAGCGTCCGAGTCGAGACGGAGGGCGGGGAGAGCCGGGTGACCGACGAGCTCTCCCGCGGCACGGCGGAGCAGCTCTACCTCGCGCTGCGATTCGGCCTCATCGAGGAGTTCGCCCGGCAGGCGGAGCCGTTGCCGGTGGTGATGGACGACATCCTGGTCAACTTCGATCCGGAGCGGGCCGCTCGGGCCGCGGCCGCCATCCGCGACCTCGCGACGCGCCACCAGGTCCTCTACTTCACCTGTCACCAATGGACCGCCGAGCTGGTCGATCCCGGTGGGACCCGGACGATCACGCTCAGCTGACTGCTAGCATCGGTCTCCTCGATGCCCGACGACAAGCTGCCCACCCCCGAACGGGTCCTGGTCGTGGCGGCACATCCCGACGACATCGAGTTCGGCGCCGCTGCGACCGTGGCGCGCTGGACCGCCGAAGGTGCGAGCGTCCGCTACCTCCTCGTCACGCGCGGCGAGAAGGGCAGCGACGATCCGCACGCCGACCCCACGCAGCTCGGGGCGCTCCGCGAGCGGGAGCAGCGTGCCGCGGCGGCGGAGATCGGCGTGGAGGGGGTCGACTTCCTCGACGAGCCCGACGGCCAGGTGCAGCCCACGCTTGCCCTCCGCGAAAGGATCACCTTCGCCGTGCGGTCATTCAGGCCGGAGGCGGTGATGACCCACGATCCCACCGTCCTGTTCGTGAACAACGAGTGGGTGAACCACCCCGACCACCGCGCCGTCGGCGAGGCGACCGTCGACGCCGTCTTTCCGACGGCCAGGGACCCGCTGAACTTCCGCGAGCACCTGGACGCCGGCATCGGCGCCTGGAAGGTGGCCGAGCTGTACCTGTGGAGCACGAACGAGGCGAACCAGCTGGTGGACATCGGCGAGACGTTGGAGCGCAAGATCGCCGCGCTTCAGCACCACGCCAGCCAGTTCAGATCATTCGACGAGATTGCCCGCTGGGTGCGGCAGCGGAGCGAGGAGCTGGGCGAGCGCGCGGGGTACCGCGCCGCGGAGGGTTTCAGACGGGTGACACTGGCCCGATGAGCACTCCGCTCGTTTGCACGGTGTCCTCGCGAACGGGTAGCATCGACCTCGCCGCCATCACCGTCACCTGGTCCGACGCCGTCCGGAGAACGACCACCAACAAGTGATCTCAGATACTGCGATTCCGCTGAGGTTCCAGACCGCCGAGGTCGGCGTTGACTGGCTTCAGTGCAACATCGAGTGCCAGGAAGGCTGCCCGGTCAACACGAACTGCCGGGGCTACCTGATGCTTGCCGCCGAGGGTCGCTTCGAAGAGGGCTACATCCTGGCCCGTGACCCCAATCCGGTCGCTGCCATCTGCGGCTACGTGTGCTCCGCACCGTGCGAGAAGGCCTGCCGTCGCGCCGACATCGACAAGCCGCTCGCCATTCGCGCCATGAAGCGCTTCCTGGTCGACTGGCACTACGCCAACAACATGCCGGACAACGTCATCGTCCAGCCGGCGACCGGGAAGAGCGTCGCGGTCATCGGCGCCGGCCCCGCCGGGCTCTCATCGGCGAAGGAGCTCGCCGCGTGGGGCCACGAGGTGCACGTCTATGAGGCGCTCCCCTCCGGTGGCGGCACGACGCTCATCGGCGTGCCGGCCTTCCGGCTGCCGCGGGACGTGATCGAGCTGGACGTCAACTGGGTCGCCAAGCACGGGGTGCAGTTCCACTACAACGTCGAGATCGGCCGCGACGTCACCCTCGATCAGCTCAAGGAGCGGCACGACTCCGTCCTCGTCGCCACCGGCTGCATGTACCCGGTTGCCATGAACGTCCCCGGTGAAGAGCTCGACGGCGTCATCTACGGCGTCGACTTTCTCAAGCGCGCGAACCTCGGCCAGTCCCAGTGGGTCGGCGAGCACGTCGTCGTCATCGGCGGCGGCTACACCGCCATGGACTCGTCCCGAACGGCACTGCGGCTCGGGGCCAAGACCTCCACCATCGTCTACCGCCGCGGGCCGGATGAGATGGTGGTCGACGAGGAGGAGCAGCACGAGACGCGCTTCGAGGGCGTGGCTTTCGAGTACTTCAGCAGCCCGGTCGAGGTGGTGGCGGGGGCCGACGGGCGAGTCACCGGCATGACCTTCCAGCGCACGCGGCTCGGGCCGCCGGACGCTACCGGGCGTCGCACGGCCGAGCCGATCCCCGGCAGCGAGTTCACGATCGCCTGTGACATGGTCATTCCCTGCACCAGTCAGGCGGCGGACAACAACGTCCTCGGCGAGTTCGGCGCAGCACTGAACCGCCACGTCGGCGTGACCGATACGCGCCAGGTGGTCGAGGGCGGGTCGCTCTCCTCCTGGCGCACGCAGCCACTCAACGGGACCACGCCAACGGACTCGTCCGGCCGGCGCCTGAACGAGCTGCGCTTCGACTTCAAGGGAGGCAAGGTGATCGTGAACAACGACACCTTCGGCACCAACGTGGATGGTGTCTTCGCCGTCGGCGACTTCGTCACCGGACCCGCGACGATCATCGAGGCCGCGGGCCTCGGGCGGAGAGCCGCGCGCTCCGTGGACCGCTGGCTCTCAGGGCTGCGCGGCGAGGAGCTGGAGGAGCTGCCGGTCATCAACCGCGCCACGATTACCCAGAGTCTCGAGCACGATATGCCCCGGTTCTACGAGGCGACGGAGCGGCAGCATATTCCGATGGCGCCGCCGGAGCTGCGGCGCGACTTTGTGAGCCTGGTCGAGGTCGGCTACGACACTCGAAGCGCCATCGTGGAGGGCACTCGCTGCCTCCAGTGCAACCACAACATCAACATCGACGGACCTCGCTGTATCCTGTGCGGGCTCTGCGCCGACGTCTGCCCCGAGGGCGTGATCTACATGATCGACAAGGCGCAGGTGGGCGGCGATGACCCGGAAGTCGACCTCTTCCAGTCCTGGCCCCGCGGCATCGCGATGGTCATCGACGAGGAGCGCTGTATCCGGTGCAACCTGTGCGTCGAGCGCTGTCCGACCAACTGCATCACCATGGACCGCCTGGAGCTCGAACGGTTCACGCCTGACGGGAAGGTGCTCTTGGAAAGCTACAAGGACAATGTGCTGGGACAGGTTGGCCAGCAGGCCGGCCCAATGGTGGACCGATGAGGGTGTGCCGATGGGCGGGATGATCGGCTCCGCGATCCGGGCTTTCAAGGAGTCCGCGGTCTGGCGGTCGCTCTTCCGCCAGCCCTACCCGACCACCAGCCGCACGCGTGCCCTGGCGGTCATGAACAACGTCTTCCTGCACCTTCATCCGGTGCGCGTGAAGCGTCATGCGGTGCGCTACACCTACACGTTCTGCCTCGGCGGAATCAGCTTCTTCCTGTTCCTGGCGCTGACGGTGACTGGACTGTTCCTGATGTTCTTCTACGTGCCGGCGGTGAGCCGCGCCTACCAGGACATCCAGGCCCTCAGCTCGTCGATCGCGTTCGGCGATTTCGTCCGCAACATGCACCGCTGGGCCGCGCACCTCATGGTGCTCACCGTCTTCCTGCACATGATGCGGGTCTTCTATCATGGGGCCTACAAGCCGCCGCGTGAGTTCAACTGGGTGATCGGCGTGCTGCTGCTGTTCTTCACGCTGGGGCTCAGCTTCACCGGTTATCTGCTGCCCTGGGACCAGATCGCCTTCTGGGCCATCACCGTCGGCAGCCAGATGGCGACCTACGTGCCGCTGGTCTCGTCCGAGTTCGGTTTCATCCTGCTCGGCGGTGTCTCGGTCGGCCAGGAGACCCTGCTTCGCTTCTACGTGCTCCACGTGATCGCCCTCCCCCTGATCGCCGCGATCCTGATGATCGTGCACTTCTGGCGCATCAGGAAGGACGGCGGCATCTCGGGCCCGGTGTAGCCTTGTCCACGAGAGACCGATGACCATCGAAAAGCGACCCAACGCCACCGCGGACAAGAACGCGCCAACGCAGGCGCCGACGGTCGCGCCGCTCGTCGAGCGCGGGAACGGCCCGAAGCTTCCGGGCCCTCCTGGAGTTGCCGGCACCGAGCGCTTCAGGCTGCTGGCCTACGTCAAGCAGGAGTCCATGGTCCGCGTGGACAAGCGTCCCGACGAGACCGTGCTCACCTGGCCGCATCTGCTGCGTGCCGAGTTCCTCATGGCGGTGCTCATAACGGCGTTGCTGGTGGCGACCTCCTTCTGGATCCGTGCCCCGCTCGAGGAGATGGCGAATCCGGCCGTCACGCCGCACGTCGCGAAGGCACCGTGGTACTTCCTGGGGCTCCAGGAGATCCTGAGCTACTTCAACGCCACGGTCGCCGGCGTCCTGGTGCCCACCTTTTACATCGTGGGCCTGATGGCCATCCCGTTCATCGACCGCTCGCCGTTCCGGGCCGCCCGGGACCGCAAGCTCATCTGGGTCTTCTTCATGTCCCTGATGGTCGGCGGGATCGTCACCACCCTCATCGGCTCGTTCTTCCGCGGCCCCGGCTGGAGCTGGGTGTGGCCGTGGGAGGGAATCTTCTTCACGCTATGACGCAGCACGCCGCCTACGGTCCAGTCCACGGTCCCCCGAAGGGTGAGATGAGCCGCCGCGGCTTCATGCGTCGCGTGCTGGGCGTCGGCGTCGGCATCCTCTCACTGGAGTTCATCGCGGGCTCGATCGCGTTCCTGTGGCCGAACCTCACCGAGGGCCTGGGCGCGGAGATCACCCTTGGCACCCCCGCGGACGTGAACGGATTCTCGGCGGAATGGCAGCTCGGCCTGCCGTACGTGTACAACCAGGCCAACCTGTTCTTCGTGAATGGTCCCGCGGCCCGGGCCCGCGTCGAGAATGACGGCCCCCCCGCACAGGGAATCCCCGATCCGGGCGGCGACGTGATGGCCCTGTACCGCAAGTGCCCCCACCTTGGGTGCCAGGTCCCACAGCTCTGCGAGCTCAGCAAGTGGTTCGAGTGCCTGTGCCATGGGTCGAAATTCACGATCCTCGGCGAGCATCGCGACGGCCCCGCGCCGCGAGGTCTCGACCGCTTCCCGGTTGCCCTCACCGACGGCGTCTACGTCATCAACACGGCGGAGATCCAGACGGGACCCCCCACCGGCACGGTGGGCTTCGACCCGCGCCAGACCACCGAGATGCAGCACTGCGCTGGCTGACGGATGCGCCTGAAGACCCTCGGCGTGGTCGTCGTCACCATCCTGGCGACCTTCACGCTCCTGTACTGGATCACCGATGGGCCTCGGCGCGACGCCATGGGTGCAGAGCACGACGAGGAGCTCTCGCACCTGGGTCAGGTCGTCTACTCCGACGACGACACGGAGCCAGCGGCGGCCGGTTGCGCGCGCTGTCACGGTCCCACCGGCGAGGGTGGACCCATCCCCAACGACCCGGATGGGCGGATCGCGCCCGCGCTGCGCACCACGTCCCTTGCGGAGAAGCTCCGCGTGAACCCGAACTATGTCCACCTGGTGGTCAGCTACGGCGGCGTCGTGGTCTCCGGCAACGTGCGCTCGCCCATGCCGGCGTGGAGCTACGAGGTCGGTGGCCCGCTCAACGAGCAGCAGCTCGAAGCGGTTGTCGGGCTCGTGGAGGGCTGGGCCGAGGAAGCCGCCGAGAACGCTCCGGAGGAGGTCGAGAACACGGCCGAGGCGGGGGCGCAGGTCTACGTCTCCGCCGGCTGCCAGGGCTGTCACGGGGCCGAGCTGGAGGGGACCGGGTCGGGTCCGAACATCCAGGCCATCAACACCGAGGTCATCACCGAGCTGCCGATCCAGCCTTCGGGCCTCGACCAGATGATCGCGGACTACGCGGAGGACCCCCGGAATTTCCTCGCGTTGTGGATCAGGGACTCCGCGGGCAACTACAACGACGGCAACGCGACTGGTATGCCTCCGCACGGCGAGGAGGCGCTCCCTCCGAGCCAGCTGGAGGCCCTGATCACCTTTCTTCTGGAGCAGAACGGCGGCAGGCTGGAGTGAGCCGATGACGTACCCCACCTATCGCCCTCGCGGCGGCTTCACGCGACTGCTCGGCGCGTCGGACGACTTCATGAGCTGGTTCCTGTACGGCCACGAGACGTGGCTGGTGGCGCTGCTCAAGGGCGTCCCGATGTTCCTGTTCGTCTACTTCCTGCTGGCCTACATCCCGAACTACGTCTACTACCTGGTGACCGTCATCCTGCCGTTCCTCAAGTTCGGTGAAGACGTCGGCTTTCTGTTCGCCGCGATGGTCGCGGGCGGCAACTTCGCGCTGCTCATCGTCCTCGCGGTCGCCATCCAGGCCGCGCGCGGGCGCCGCGGATTCGGGTGGTCGTTCATCCGCGTCTTCGTGCTGATGAACTACCTCTTCGTTGTGCTGCTGCTCATCCCGCTCCTGGCTTTCAATCTCGCGGGAGGGTCGTTCTTCCCGGCTCGCTTCCCGCCCCAGGCGATCATCTTCGGCGTGCTGGTGGCAGGACTTGGAGGCGCGGCGTGCGTCTACCTGTTCTTCGAGTACCGGCGTATCACTCGCCGCGAGGCCGGCGAGGCCACCGCCCTCAGTAACGCGCTCCGCTGAGCCGCTGACCCTCGCGGCTCACCTCGCCTGGTCGGCGGTCGTCCTCATCGGCGCCGGATCTCTCATCGGCTTCGAGCTCAATTCCGCATGCCCGCCCGGCGGGCCGCTCGCGTTCGGCGACTGCGAGCGCGTCCGGCCGTTCGCCACCGGCGTCGTCGGCCTGTCCGCACTTCTGTACGTGGGCGGGCTGTCGGCAGTGCGCTGGTGGACCGCGGGCCTGGTCCGACGAGGAGTTGCCGACCACGTTGCGGCGCGCGACTGGTACCTGCTGGCGGCGACCATCGGCATTGCGGTCTCACCTCAGCTGGCGTTCACGCTGCTCTCGGCCCTTCGGTAGGATGACCGGGTGACGGACCTGCCTACCCGGCTCGACGGCGCGGCTGTCATCCGCGACGGCGCGCTGGACGTGCTCGACGAGGCGCGGTTCCGCGGCGAGCTGCTGGATGGACTGGTCTTCGACGCCGTCTTCGCAGCCGATGAGGGGGCGCGAGCCGCGGCGCGCTGGGTCATCTGGAGCGCGTCGCAGGCGCTGGGCTGCGGCTCGGCGTCGATCCACGAGCTGTACATGGCGCGCGGACGCGGGGAGCTGGAAGCGGAGCGTTTCACGGTCCCCGCCATCAATGTTCGAGCCGCGACCTATCTCACCGCTCGCCAGGCATTCGCGGCCGCGCTGGAGCGCGACGCGGCGACCGTGATCTTCGAGATCGCCAAGAGCGAGATGGCGTACACCGACCAGCGCCCGGACGAGTACACCGCGGTGATCCTGGCCGCGGCGATGCGCGAGGGATGGGGGACGCCGGTCTTCCTCCAGGGCGACCACTTCCAGTTCAACGCCACAAAGTGGGCGGCCGATGCCGCCGGGGAGATGGATGGCCTGCGCGACCTGACCCGTGAGGCGGTCGGGGCGGGCTTCCTGAACATCGACATCGACAGCTCCACGCTGGTCGATCTCTCGCAGCGCAGTGTTCCGGAGCAGCAGCGCGTGAACGCCGAGAACACCGCGGAGCTGACCCGGCTGATCCGCGGCCTGCAGCCGGCGGGCGTCACCGTCAGCATCGGCGGCGAGATCGGCGAGGTCGGCAAGGCGAACTCGACGGAGGAGGAGCTGCGCGCGTACCTGGACGGCTATCGGGCGGCGCTCGGTGACGCGACCGACGGGCTGAGCAAGGTGAGCGTGCAGACCGGCACCAGCCATGGCGGCGTACCGATGCCCGACGGCAGCATCGAGGAGGTCAGCATCGACTTCGACACGCTCCAGCGACTCTCCACGGTGGCCCGCGATGAGTACGGGCTCGCGGGCTGCGTCCAGCACGGCGCATCGACTCTCCAGGAGGAGGCCTTCCATCACTTTCCCGCAAACGGCACCGCGGAGATCCACCTGGCGACGGGCTTCCAGAACATCCTCTACGACGGTGGCGGCCTGCCCGACGAGCTGCGTGCCGAGATGATGGAGTGGTGCCGGACGAATGCCGCCGACGAGCGGAAGCCCGACGAGTCCGAGGAGCAGTTCCTCTACAAGACGCGAAAGAAGGCCATCGGCCCGTTCAAGCGGGCGCTCTGGACACTCCCCGCCGACGCGGAGCGCCGGATCGCCGGAAACCTGCGCGCGAAGTTCGGGCTGCTGTTCGATGAGCTCGGGATCGCCGGCACCCGGCGGCTCGTGGAGCGCCACGTGCGGCCGGCCGCCGTGCCGCGCCCTCTGCCGAGATCCCTGGGCGGCACCCATGGGCCGATGGTCGCCGCCGGCGCGGCCGTCTTCGAGGACGACGGCTCCGGCGAGTAGCCGCAGCCCGTCTCGTCAGCGGACGCCGATGAGCTTCTGGAGGACCGGCTGGTCCGCGAGGCTGATGAGCCGTCGGGCGGCGTCCGGCGGAAGCTTGGCAAGCAGATCGAGCGCGCGGACGAGGTCGTCGGTTCCGAGCTCACCCAGCAGTGCCCAGAGCCGGTCGACCGTGTCGGGCTCCAGCCGCTCCAGCATGGCAAAGAACCCCTCGATCGCGCGCGCATCGCCGCGCACGAAGAGCTCGACGCCGCGATCGAAGCGCTGCACGAAGGCGAGCAGCGACTGAAGCCGGTCGCCGAGCCGGATCAGCTCCTCGTCGGTGTTGCCGGCCGATGCCACGCGCGCCTGCTCGGTGCAGCGCGCGATGACCGGCAGGACAGGATCCGTCTCGCGCTGCTTGCGGGCTGCAGCGACGCGGCGGAACCACTCCCAGTGATCTTCGACCACCGACCAGGCGACCGCTGCGGGCCCTCGCTGGCCGCTGCGCCGAGGTACATCGGCGCGGTGGATGAGACCCCATTCCTCGCATTGCGCGATGGCCATGCTCGCCGAGCGATGGCTCATCTCGAGGGCACGACGTACCTCGGGCTCCGTGAGCGGGCCGTCGGAGACGAGGAGGTATCCCTGCACCGTGCCCGTCGAAGGTGCGAGTCCCCACGCGGCGCCGGCGGAGCCCCAGGCGCGCGCAAAGGATCGGCGGATCGTCTCCGCCTCGGTCGCCGTGGGAAACTTGCTACTCACCGGAGCATGTTAACGCGTCCGCCCGGACACGAAAAAGCCCCGGCGCTGGGCCGGGGCTTCGGTGGTGACGCGGGGTCAGTGAGCGCAGCCGCCCGCCTTGGCCGGCGCGCCGTCGGTGTTGAAGGAGGAGCCGCACGAGCAGCTGCTCACGGCGTTCGGATTGTTGATCGCGAAGCCGGATCCCATCAGGGAGTCGACGTAATCGATCTCGGCGCCCGCGACGTGCTGCTGGCTGAACTTGTCGATGATGATCGGGACGCCGGCATGGTCCTCGACGAGGTCGTCGTCGTTGACCTTGTCGTCGAAGGCAAGGCCGTAGCTGAAGCCGGAACAGCCACCGCTCTTCACGAAGAGACGGAGGCGGGCATCCGCCTTGCCCTCGCGGGCTCGAAGCTCCAGAACCTTGCGCCCGGCGGCCTCTGTGACCGTGACGAGCGGTTCGGTTGACGGCACGCCGCCGGCCATCGAGATCGGCTCGCGGGGGGTCTCGGACATTGTCATGGTGAATTGCTCTCCTGGCGCGCCGCGTGCGGCGCATCGGTACGGCAGTCGCTCTGGAAAGTATAGCAACCGGCGCGCCGGGACAGAAGATCGCGCACCGGTACACTTGGCCACCCGCTTGAGGACCCCTCGTTGAGACTTGCGAGGCGCATGGAGCGCATCGGTACCGAAACCGCCTTCGAGGCGGCGGCACGTGCGCGCGCCCTGGAGGCGACCGGCCGCGACGTCATCCATCTCGAGCTCGGAGAGCCCGACTTCGACACACCGCGCAACGTCTCCGAGGCGGCAGCTCGAGCGCTGCTCGACGACGGGGCGACGCACTACACCCCCGCGGCCGGAATTCCCTCGCTTCGAGAGGCGATCGTCGCCGACGTCCGTCGCTGGAAGGGGATCGAGGCCAAGCCGGAGCAGGTGATCGTCACGCCGGGCGCCAAGCCGATCATGTTCTACGCGATGCTCGCGCTGATCGACGACGGTGACGAGGTCATCTACCCGAACCCGGGCTTTCCGATCTACGAGAGCATGGCGCGCTACGTCGGCGGCACGCCGGTCGCGGCGCCGCTGCGCGAGGAGAACGACTTCCGCATGGACGTCGAGGAGGTCGCCTCGCTCATCACGCCTCGGACGCGAATGCTGGTCATCAACACGCCGCACAACCCGACGGGTTCGATTCTCACCGGCGACGACATCCGGCGCCTGGGCCAGCTTGCGGTGGAGCACGACCTGGTGGTCCTGGCCGATGAGATCTACGGCCGCCTGCAGTACGAGGACAAGCCGCTCTCGATCGCCACCCTGCCCGGCATGGCGGAGCGCACGATCACCCTCGACGGGTTCTCCAAGACGTTCGCGATGACGGGCTGGCGTCTGGGCTACGGGGTCGTGCCCGAGGCGCTGGCACCCGCATTCAGCACCCTGGTCATCAACAGCGTCTCCTGCACCAACGCCTTCGCCCAGGCTGGAGCGGTCGAGGCGCTGACCGGCCCGCAGGACGCCGCCGATGCCATGCGTGCCGAGTTCCTCGCGCGGCGGTCGCTCATCGTGGACGGCCTGAATGCCATTCCCGGCGTGCGCTGCCTGATGCCGCACGGCGCCTTCTATGCGTTCCCGAACCTCTCGTCGTTCGGCCGGTCGAGCAGCCAGATCGCGGATCACCTGCTCTACGACGCGGGCGTCTGCGGCCTCGCCGGCACGGCATTCGGCGAGCACGGGGAGGGGTACGTGCGCTTCAGCTACGCCAACTCGCGGGAGAACATCTCGCGCGCGGTGGAGCGCATCGGCGAGTCCCTGGCGAAGCTCGAGCGCACCGGCGAGCTGGCCACCGCGGGCTCCGCCCATTGACCAGGCCGCGCGTCCTGGTGACTCGCGTGATTCCAGACGAGGGACTCGACGCGGTTCGAGAGGCCTGCGAGGTCGATCTGTGGACCGATGAGCTGCCGCCCCCCCGTGACGAGCTCCTGCGGCGCGTGGCCGGCGTGGACGGCCTCCTGTCGCTGCTGACCGACACCGTCGATGATGAGCTCCTGGATGCCGCCGGGCCGCAGCTCAAGGTGGTCAGCAACTTCGCCGTCGGCTTCGACAACATCGACGTGGATGCCTGCACTCGGCGCCGCATCCCGGCTGGCAACACACCCGGTGTGCTCACCGAGACGACCGCGGACCTCGCCTTCGCGCTGCTCATGGCGGCCGCGCGTCGCATACCCGAGAGCGTCGACTACGTGCGCGAGGGCCGGTGGCGGACGTGGGGGCCGATGCTGCTGATGGGCGTGGACGTGTCCGGGGCCACGCTCGGGATCGTCGGCTTCGGGCGCATCGGCCGCGAAATGGCGCGCCGCGGGCGCGGCTTCGGGATGAGGATCCTCTACCAGGACGTTCATCCCGCGGCGCCGGAGGAGGAACGCGAGCTCGGCGCGCGCCGAGTCGATATGGATGAGCTGCTGCGCGAGTCGGACTTCGTGACTCTCCACGTCAACCTGACCGACGAGACCACCCATCTCATTGACGCCGATGCGCTGCGTGCCATGAAGCCCACCTCGGTGCTCGTGAACACGTCGCGCGGCCCGGTCGTGGATCCGGCGGCGCTGGAGGCGGCACTTCGCGAGGGCCAGATCTTTGCCGCGGGCCTGGATGTCACCGAGCCGGAACCGCTGCCCGCCGATCACCCGCTGGTCGGGCTGGCGAATTGCATCGTGGTGCCGCACATCGCGTCCGCGAGCCGAGTCACCCGTGGGAAGATGGCGGCCATGGCGGCCGCGAACCTGATCGCCGGGGTGCAGGGCGACCGGCTGCCGACTCCGATCAACCCAGAGGTCTACGGGTAGCGAGCGTGACCGAGTCTCGATTTCGGGTGCCGGACGTGCCGCAGCCGCACAAGTACGTGCACCGCAAGCCACGCCGACCGGCACATCTGCCGCGCCGCCTCACGCCCCCGCCGGAGCGGCCCGAGCCTCCGGATCTGTCGCTCTTCCTGTACGCCGGCCTGGTGCTGGCGCTGATCCTGGTGATCGTGGCTGTGCCTTACGTGGTCGGCTACCTGTTCGAGGTCGTCTTCTAGCGCCTCCGCGGCTGCTTCGGGCATCTCACCGATGCCGTGTGCCCGTGGCTACGGCCGTGGGCGGAGCGGAGCCAGGAGTGCGGCGACCTCCTCCAGGAACCGCGCATCCGTATCGTCGAAGGCGTTGAGGTCGCCGCCGTCGATGTCGATTTCGCCAACGACCTGTGCGTCCGCGAAGATTGGCACCACGATCTCGCTCTTCGTGCTCGCGAAGCAGGCGAGGTAACGCGGGTCCGCGTCGACGTCCGCCACGATCTCCGTCCTGCCGGACGCGGCCGCCGCACCGCAGATGCCGGTGCCGATGGGGATGCGGGTGTGCTCGGTCGCCTCGGGCCCGACCCATGGGCCCAGGACGAGGTCCAAGCCCTCAACCCAGTACAGGCCCACCCAGTCGTAGTGCGGGAATCGATCGTGAAGGAGGACCACGGCGCGTCGCGCCGCTTCGGCGGGGTCGGTGGCCTCGGCGATTTCGGCGCGGAGCAGGTTCAGTGCGTCCCCGTGCCCGGCAGGGGCCTCCTCCGCGACCGGATGGCTCATTGCGGGACGGCCCAGCGCTCCGCCCAGCGGTCGACTCCCGAGATCGCTCGGCGGAGGTCGCCGCCCTTCGCGGTCAGGGAGTACTCGACCCAGGGGGGCATGGCGCTGATGGCGCGGCGCTGGACGAGCCCCTCGTCCTCAAGGAGCTTGAGGCGTTGCGACAACGTCGCCGAGTTCACGCCGCCGAGAGCGTCCTGCAGCTCGCAGAACCGCTGGGTGCGTCCACCGAGCTCACGAATGATGCGCAGCACCCACTTGTGCCCGAGAACGGTGAGTCCGTCGGTGGCGGCGCATTCCGCGCGCAGCGCCTCCGCTCGCCGCTCGGCTCGCGACCGAGGCGCCGTGGAGGCGGAGGCTGGGAGTCCGGCGTCCATAGGACGCGAACCCTAGCACCGCCCCCATGGGCCATCAAGGGAAGCCGTCAGCCCTCGACGGTGACCGTCATCTGCATCGAGGGATGGATGCGGCAGGTTATGTCGTAGGTCCCTGCCTCGTTGAAGGTGACCCGTACCTCACCGCCGTTCCCGGCGATCTCGTCGTCAACCAGTGGGTTGTCAACCGCTTCCCCATCGGTCCCCTCGGAGATCGTGTGGTCGAACGAGTCGTCGTTGATGAAGACGACCGTGGTGTTGACGCTGACAGTGAGCTCGCCCGGCTCGAACGTGGATGAGACCAGCCGCACTTCCGCCTCTTCGCCGCCCTCGGATGGCGCATCCGAGGCGGTGGCCTGGCTGGCGGCGGCTGAGCTTGAGACGGCGGCGCTCGGTGACGAGCCGCTGCTGCAGGCGGCGAGCGCCAGCACGAGCACCGGGATGAAGCTGATGGTTGTAATTCGTCGGGAGCGGTTCATGCCGGAGCTCCTTGGGTGATACGAAGCATGCGCGGCGGCCGCCGCGGGAGGTGGGTCCAGTCCCAGATTCTGATACGCCCCCGATTACGGGTGATTGCCGCGTCGCGGGCATTTGACGCTCCACGGTGCCGCCCGCATGATGCTTTGGCCCACCATTTCCGCTCCGCAGACGAGCATGCCGCAGACCACGATCTACGTGTCGCCCCGCTCTCTCGGGGCCCACGACTCCCGACCGCCCGCCGTGGTGACGACCGACCTCGCGCGCCTGTTCGCGGGGAATGCGGCCCTCGCCGGCGTGTCGCTGCGCGTCGATGCAGGGGGTGTGATCGCGCTGCTTGGGGCGAACGGCGCCGGCAAGACCACACTCCTGAGGGTGCTGGCCACCGCCATCCGCCCGTCCTACGGCCGTGCGCAGGTTGACGGGTTTGACATCGATCGCGACGCCGACATCGTCCGCGGCCGCGTCGCGTACCTGTCGCATGCCACCGGTCTGTACGACGACCTGACAGCTCGCGAGAACCTGCGCTTCGCGGCCGCGATGCTCGGGACGCCCGACGCGGCGCAACGAGTCGAGCGCGCCCTCTTCGACGTGGGGCTTTCCGACCGTGCCGCGGACCCGGTGCGGGGCTTCTCCGCGGGCATGCGCAAGCGCCTCGCCCTGGGGCGGATCCTGCTCGGCAACGCGTCGCTGGTGCTCCTCGACGAACCCTACGCGGCCCTGGATGCCGACGGTCTGTCCCTCGTCGACCAGCTGCTTGTGGCGTGGCGCGAGGTCGGCGTGACGGTGCTCGTCGCGTCGCACGCCGCCGACCGCCTTGAGCCCTTCCTGGACGGTCGCGTGCTGCTGGCACGGGGCCTGGTGGCCGGCGTCGAGGGACAGGGTGTGACCAGCTTCCCGCCCAGCCTGCCGGTGGCACGCGGCTCCCTCACAGGAGTCTCGCCATGAGCACGCTGGCGAGCGACACGCGGGTGGCGCTGGCGATCGCCCGCAAGGACGCGCTCGCGGAGCTACGCGGCCGTCACGCCACGGTGAGCACGCTTTTCTTCGCGGCGGTGGTGCTTCTGCTTTTCGGCTTCGCACTCGGCCCGGACTCGGCTCGCCTGGCGGCGGCGGCGCCGGGGCTGCTGTGGCTCGCGGTCGTGTTCGCGGGGGTCCTGGCGGTGAACCGGCTGCACCTGCTGGAGACCGATGACGGCGCCCTGGAGCAGCTGGCCCTGTACCCCGTGGCGCGACGCGCGATATATGCGGGAAAGGCACTGGCCGGCTTCGCCGCCATGCTGCTGCTGGGGCTGCTGGTGCTTGGCGCGGTGGGCGTGCTCTTCGCGGTCGACATCGCAAGCGCGTGGCTGCCGCTGCTGGCGACCGTGGTCCTTGGCGCGCTGGGCGTTGCCGCGGTCGGCACCTTCTACGCGGGCGTCACGGTGCGCCTGCGAGCACGCGAGGTGATGCTTCCGCTGCTGATGCTGCCGGTCCTCGCGCCGCTGCTGCTCGGGGCGGTCAAGGCGACCTCCGCCGCGCTGGCCGGCGACCCATTTGGCGAGCTCGGGGCATGGCTCCAGCTCCTGGTGGCCTTCGACGTGATCATGGTCGTGGCGGGTGCCGCGACGTACGGCTTCCTACTGGAAGACTGATGAAGACGCGGATTCTCGGTGTCGTGGCGCTTGCCGCCATCGTCGCGGCCACCTTCGTGGCGCTGGTGGTCGTGCCTCCTGACCAGAACCAGGGAGACGCGCAGCGAATCATGTACCCGCACGTCGCGTCGGCGTGGCTGGCGTACCTCTCGTTCGGCGTGACCGCACTGGCCGGGATCGGCTGGCTGTGGAAGCGCGACCTGCGATTCGACGCGGTCGCCGTGTCGGGCGCGGAGATCGGCGTCATGTTCACCGCCTTTGCAATCTGGGGCGGGATGATGTGGGGCCGCCCGGTGTGGGGCGTCTTCTGGCAGTGGGAGGACCCGCGGCTCACCACCACCGCCCTGCTGTTGGCCCTGTACGTCGGCTATCTGCTGCTTCGGCGTCTGACCGATGATCCCGAGCGCCGCGCGACGCGCGCCGCCATCGTGGGTCTGGTGGCCGCGGTCGACATCCCGATCGTCCACTTCAGCGTCGAATGGTGGCGCGGGCTGCACCAGACGGCGACGATTGCGTCGCCCGACAAAGTTCTGAACCCGGCTGCGCCGATGGCCTTCGTGGGAACCCTGCTGGGCATGCTGGCCGCCTTCACGCTTGCCTGGGCGTACCTCATGGTCAGGCGCTACCAGCTCGCGCGCCGGGAGCTCGAGCGCGAGGAACGGGGGCGCATCGAGCGGATCGTCGAGGCGCGCTCGAACCCGGTTCCGAGCGAGGCCCTCAGATGACCGATGCAGGCTACGTGATCGCCGCCTACGGCGTCATCCTCGGTGGGCTCGGGCTCTACGCGCTGGCACTCTGGCGACGGCTGCGTGGCGCGGCGCGGCGCGATGATGACGCCGCATGACGGTCGCCGCTCCGACGGCGCCGGAGCTGCCGCCGCGACGGAGGCCGTGGGGCATCGTCCTGCTGGTCGCCGTGGTGCTGGTGGTCATCGGCTACCTCGCCTTCAGCAGCATCGGGAGCGCGCTGGTCTACTACGTCACGCCGACGGAGCTGCTCGACCGGGGTGGCGCAGCGATCGGTGAGACCGTGAGGCTGGGCGGCCAGGTGGCGGCCGCCAGCGTCTCCGGGCCTGCCACCGACCTGCGGTTCGTGCTGACCGACGGCGACTCAAGCATCCCGGTGCATTCCACCGTCGCCCCGACGCGATCGTTCCGTGAAGGCAGCGGCGCGGTGGTCGAGGGAGTCCTCGGCGCGGACGGCACCTTCGAGGCCACGCAGGTGATCGTGAAGCACGACGAGAACTACGAAGCCCCGGCCCCCGGCGCGCTGCCGTCGGATCGCGGATTCGATCCAGCCGAATGATCCCCACCCTCGGCCATGTCGCGGTCCTGGTGGGCCTGGGTCTCTCGCTCTATGCGGCGGTGGCGTACCTGCTTGCCGGGCGGCGGGCCGATGCGCGTCTCGCGGAGAGCGGCCGGCAGGCCGTCATCGGCTCATTCCTCGCCGCGTTCGCCGGATGCGTGGCGATGGTGATCTCGCTGCTGAGCCATGACTTCAGCGTGCTCTACGTGGCCGAGAACAACGCGACCACGACGCCTCCGTTCATCAGCGCCATCAGTCTCTGGGCCGCGCTCGAGGGCTCGATCCTGTTCTGGACCCTGCTTGCCACCGGCTGGGCGACGCTGGTGCTGTACCGTCATCGCGATCGACACCGGGCGCTGATGCCGTGGGTCGGCGCCACACTGGCGAGCATCAACGTCTTCTTCTTCGCGGTCATGACCTGGCCGGGGAATCCCTTCACGCGCACGTCGCCGGTGGCGGGTGAAGGGCTGGGCCCCAACGCGCTCCTGCAGAACAACCCGTTCATGGCGCTCCACCCGCCGCTGCTGTACCTGGGCTACACGGGGCTGGCAGTGCCCTTCGCCTTCGGGATTGCGGCGCTCGTCACGCGGCGGCTCGACGTCGAGTGGCTGCGGATCGTGCGGCGCTGGACCATCGTGCCGTGGATCTTCCTTACGCTCGGGATCGTGGCCGGCGCGTGGTGGAGCTACGAGGTGCTCGGCTGGGGTGGCTACTGGGCCTGGGATCCAGTCGAGAACGCCGCGCTGCTGCCGTGGCTCACCGCCACCGCCTTCGTGCACTCGGCAATGGTGGCGGAGCGGCGCGGAGGCCTTCGCATCTGGACTTCGGCGCTCGTGATCGCCACCTTCGTGCTGACGCTGGTTGGTACGTTCCTGACTCGTTCGGGGATCGTGGCAAGCGTCCACTCCTTCACACAGTCCGCCATCGGGCCCTGGTTCCTGGCGGCCATCCTGATCGCGCTCGGCGGCGCGCTGACGCTCCTCGTCTGGCGTCTGCCGGACCTCGTGGGCGGGGGCCGGCCGGCTGCGCTGCTGAGCCGAGAGTCCGCGTTTCTGTTCAACAACGTGCTGTTCCTGGTGCTCACCTTCGCCATCCTCTTCGGGACGCTCCTGCCGCTGCTGGTGCAGACCACGTCGGGCGGCACCATCAGCGTCGGCGCGCCGTGGTTCAACGCGGTCAACGCGCCGATCTTCCTGGCGCTCCTGTTCCTGATGGGCATCGGCCCGGCGTTGCCGTGGGGCGCCGCGTCGTGGTCGACCCTGCGGGATCGGTTTTCCATGCCGGTGCTCATCGCCGCCGTGGTGGCCGCCGCGGTGCTGGCGCTCGGCATCCGTGACGCGGCCTCGGTGGCGACCCTGGCGCTGGCAACCATGGTCGCGGCAGTCATGGCCGATGAGTTTGTGCGCGGCACCCGGGCACGCAGCCGCGGGCGCTCAGAGGCGCCGCCCCAGGCTGCCTGGCGCCTGGCGTCTCGGAATCGGCGCCGATACGGGGGCTACACCGTCCACCTGGGCGTGCTGGTGATGGCAGTCGCGATCGGCATCTCGTCGGGCCTCTCGAGCGACGTCACGGTGACGGTCGCGCCGGGGGAGACCGCACGCATCGGTCCCTATGAGCTGCGTCACGAACGCCTCGTCGTTGAGCCACTGAGGGACGACCCGCGCGTCATTGAGACCCGCGCGGAGCTGACGGTGAGCGGCCCGCAGAGCGGCCCGCTGACGACGGCGTTGCGCGACTACCCCAACTCCGCCGCGGCCATCGCGACCCCGTCGGTCCGCACCTCTCTCGGCGAGGACCTGTACGTGACGTTGTTGGCATCCGACGCCACGACCGGCGCGGTGACCCTGCACCTGTTCGTCAATCCGCTGGTGGCGTGGATCTGGATCGGAGGCGCCATCGTGGGCCTTGGTGCTGCGTTCGCGATCTGGCCCGAGCGGCGGGCGGTTGCCGTCGACGCCGTGGAGCCCAGTCGCCGCGCTGTGGAACCGACCGTGGTGGCGCCGTCGGCCGAGCGCGCATGAGCAGGGTGACTCTCCGTCGCATCCGCTGGCTGCTCGTCCCGCTCCTGGTCGTGCCCCTCGGCTGGCTGCTCTTCACCGGCTTCGGTCGGGATCCGCGCGAGGTGTCGTCGCCGCTCATCGGAGCGCCGGCTCCGGAGTGGACGCTCCCTACGCTCGACGGCGGCACGCTCTCCAGCGCCGACCTTGCGGGGCGTCCGTACATCGTCAACTTCTGGGCAAGCTGGTGCATTCCGGCATGCGTGGACGAGCACCCGGTGCTCGCCTCGGTGCACGAACGCCAGGGCGAGGAGCTACAGCTGGTCGGCGTCCTGTACCAGGACTCGGCGGCCGACGCCGAGGCGTTCCTTGCTCGCTATGGAGACGCGGGCTATCCACACGTCATTGATGACGCTGGGCGGCTGGCCATCGATTTCGGGGTTACCGGGCCGCCCGAGACGTTCTTCGTCGACGCGGGTGGGATCGTGCGCGACAAGCAGTTCGGTCCGCTCACCGATGCGCTCATGGCAGATCGACTCGGAGCGATCCTCGCGGCGGCGGGCCCATGACCCGCTTCGCTCCGATTGCTGCCGTGGGCGCACTTCTGGCTGTCGGCGTCGCTGCTGTTCTGCTTCTAACGCCTGCGGGTGAGCCAACGGACGGAGAGCGCGCCGATGTGCTCGCGCGCGAGCTGCGCTGCCCGGACTGCCAGGGGCTCTCGGTAGCAGATTCCCCGACGCAGTCGGGGGCCGAGATTCGCAGGCAGATCGACAGGCTGCTGGCATCGGGCGCGTCGCCGGACGACGTGCGGGCGCACTTCGTCGGCCGCTACGGCGAGTGGATCCTGCTGGCGCCGAGCTCGCCGCTTCCATGGCTCATCCCGTTCATCGTCCTGGGATTGGCCACGGTGGTGCTCGTCGCCTGGCTCGTCCGCGCGCGCGCCGACCCGGAGGAGCGGAGCGTGCCCGTGTCCCCGGGTGCCCGGCGTTCGATCCACGACGAGGCCGAGGCGCTCGATGCCTGAGCCGATTCTCCTCGCGTTGGGACTGCTGCTCGCAGGGGCCCTCGTCGTTCCCCCACTGTGGCGACGGGCCGCGGATCCCGCCGCAGTTGGCGACGAGCAGGAAGCCAAGGTCATCCGCCACCGAGCGGCGCTCGAGGCGCTGCGCGACGTGGAGGCCGACAGGCGCGCGGGTTCGCTCGACGATGCCGCGTACGCCGAACAGCTGGCCGACGTCGAGGAGCGTGCCGCGGCGACGCGTGCTGCGCTCGAGTCTCGCGAGCAGCCGCCGACGGCGATCGCCGGATCCGGGCACCGCCCCGTCGCGGCTCTCGCCGTGCTGGCGATCATCGGTCTGGGCCTGTTGGTCGGCTCGCTGCTGCCCGCCGCGGGACTCGCGAACGGGACCGTCGTGAACGAGCAGCTCGCCGCCGCGCAGAACGCCGAGAACGCTCGTCAGGAGCGGATATCGGCCCTGCTGACTGACCTCGAAGCGGACCCCAGCGACCCGCGCGCGCTCTCCGGCCTCGCGGATGAGTACCTCGCGGGCTCAACTGCCGATGACCTCGTGCGCGCGGCGGTCGCGCTGCGGCTGCTCATCGACCTGCAGCCCGAACGCACGGATGCCTACGAGCGCATCACGGCGGCGTACCTGCGCGCAGGCGACTTTGAGAACGCACGCGCCGCGCTGGATTCGTACGCCGAGCTGGAGGAGGCCGACGAGGTGGAGCTCGCGTTCTTCGAGGGCCTCATCGCGCTTCGCGGGGAGCGGGATGCGACGGCCGCGCGCGCCGCCTTCGATCGGTTTCTCGAGATGGCCCCCGATGACCCACGCGCCGGCATGGTCCGCGGCCTTCGCGAGGAGCTTCCCGGTGCCCCGTGACGTCGATGCCAGTGTTAACCGCCCGTTGACGTTGTCTCAGTACCGTCGGCCCGTGACCGACGCCATCCGGCTGGCGGAGCTGCCGCATGCTCTCGCAGCTCCCGATCGGCCGCGCTACCTGAACCGTGAGCTCTCATGGCTGGACTTCAACGAGCGCGTTCTGGCGCTTGCCGAGGATGCTCGGCGTCCGCTCCTGGAGCGGGTGAAGTTTGCGGCGATCTTCGCGAGCAATCTCGACGAGTTCTACCAGGTGCGGGTGGCCACGCTTCGCCGGCAGGAGCTCGCCGCACCGAGGCTGCGTTCCGCCGATGGGCTCACGCCCGGGGAACAGCTCGATTTGGTTCGCGAGCGCACGAGGGAGCTGGCTGGGCGCCACGCTCACCTCTTCGCACGCAGCATGAGACCGCGCCTGGCGCGTTCCGGTATCCGCGTCCTCCGCTGGCGGCAGATCGGGGCGGAGACGCGGGTGAGCCTCAACCGCCTCTTCACTGAACGCATCTTCCCGGTCCTCACCCCCCTCGCTGTGGACCCCGGGCATCCATTCCCGTACATCTCGAACCTGTCGCTCAACCTCGCGGTCTGGTTGAGCGACCCCGCCGACGGCCGAACGCGCTTCGCGCGCGTGAAGGTGCCGCCCCTGCTGCCCCGTTTCCTCCGGGCCCAGGAGCCGACCACCTTCGTGCCACTCGAGGACGCCATCGCGGCCAACCTCGGCCAGCTGTTCCCCGGAATGTCGATCCTCGAGCAGCACGCGTTCCGCGTGACCCGCAGCGCGGACATCGAGTACGACGATGACGAGGCGGAGGACCTGATCCGGGCGCTCGAGGAAGAGATCCGCAAGCGCCGCTTCAGCCCCGCCGTCCGCCTGGAGGTGGATCGGCGCATGCCCGAGCACCTCGTCGATCTCCTCGCCCGTGAGCTGCAGCTCGACGAGCCGGACGTCCACCAGCTTCCGGGGCCGCTCGGGCTGGCCGACCTGTGGGCGCTGGTTGAGCTCGACCGCCCGGACCTCAGCGACCCTCCTTTCCTGCCGTCCATCCCCGCTCGCCTGGTCCCGGACGCCGAGGGCCACGTCGACCTCTTCAAGGTGATCAGGAGCGGGGACCTGCTGGTCCACCACCCCTACGACTCGTTTATCGGAAGCGTCCTGGCCTTCATCCAGCAGGCTGCGGCGGACCCACAGGTGCTCGCCATCAAGCTGACCCTGTACCGCACGTCGGGCGAGAGCCCCATCGTGGACGCGCTGGTCGCGGCCGCGGAAGCCGGAAAACAGGTCGTGGTGCTGGTGGAGATAAAGGCGCGCTTCGATGAGCAGGCGAACATTGCCTGGGCCCGAATGCTCGAGCGGGCCGGCTGCCACGTGGTCTACGGACTGGTCGGGCTGAAGACGCACTGCAAGCTGTGCCTCGTCGTGCGCCAGGAGGGCGCCCGCATCCGGCGCTACGTGCATGTCGGCACGGGCAACTACAACCCGACCACGGCCGCCCTGTATGAAGACGTCGGGCTGCTCACTGCGGACCCGGCCGTGGCTGCCGATGTGAGCGACCTGTTCAACCTGCTGACGGGGTACTCGCGTCGGGCCGAGTACTCAACCCTGATCGTGGCCCCGACCGACATCCGTCGGCGGGTCATCGGGATGATCGATGGACAGGCCGAGCTCGCCGCGGTTGGTGCGCCGGCCAGGATCGTCATGAAGCTGAACAGCCTGGTTGACGAAGCGGTGATCGACGCCCTCTACGCGGCCTCCCAGGCGGGCGTGCCGATCGACCTGCTGGTGCGGAGCATCTGCGCACTCCGGCCCGGGGTTGCCGGCTTGAGCGACACGATCCGCGTTCGGAGCGTCCTCGGCAGATTCCTGGAGCATTCACGGATCTATCGCTTCGGCGATGATCCGGACGATGAGATCTGGATCGGCAGCGCGGACATGATGCATCGCAACCTGGACCGGCGCGTCGAGGTGCTGGTGCGCGTCATGGATCCAGGGCTGCGAGGACGACTACGCGACATCCTGTCGTTCGCGATGTCCGACACCGATACGTCCTGGGGGCTGCAACCCGACGCGACGTGGGTACCCGTGCGGCCGGCGGGCAGGAGGATATCGATGCAGGAGACGCTGATGGCGAATGATGTCTCCGGGGCACGGCTTGATGCGTGAGCGGGAGCTGAAGCTTTCCGTCCCCGATCGTTTCGAGCTTCCCGCCATGCTGCTCAATACGCGCCTGCTTGCCGTTGAGGAGCTTCCGACGCTGCATCTGCGAGCCACCTATCACGACACGGACGATCTCAGGCTCGCTCGCCAGGGCGTGACGCTGCGGCATCGTACCGGCGAGGGGGGCGGCGCTCGCTGGACCCTGAAGCTCCCCCGGGACTCCGGGGGCGGAAGTGGCATCGCGGATCGTGACGAGATGCAGTTCGACGCGAGCTCACGTGCGGTGCCCGCGGAGGTCCGGGAGATGGTGACCGCGTACGCCCGGAACATGCCCCTGCGCTCGGTCGCCACGTTGAAGACGGTGCGCCGCAGGTGGCTTCTCTCCGATGACGGGGCGGATCTGGCCGAGCTTGCCGACGACAGCGTGTCCGTCCTCGAGGGCCGACGCATCGTCGCCCGCTTCCGCGAGCTTGAGATCGAAGCGCGGCGCCCCGACACGGACCTGCGCGGTCTCGCAGCGCAGCTCGTCGCGGTGGGCGCGGCGATTGCCGAGCCGATCCCCAAGGTGGTCCGGGCGCTGGGATCACGGGCGACCCAGGCTCCGGAGGTGGCCGTGCCCGGTCTCGATTCGCAGTCGACGGGGCATGACCTCGTCGCCACCGTGATCAGCGACGCCGTTCTGCGGATGATGCGCAACGACCCGCTGGCGCGCATGGGCGACGAAGAGGGGATTCACCAGCTTCGCGTGGCGACGCGCCGCCTGCGGAGCGACCTCCGAACCCTCGGTGCTCTTCTGGCGCCGGAGTGGCGGGCAGATGTCGAACCTCGTCTGAGCGCCCTGGCCGATCGGCTGGGCGCGGTGCGCGACCTCGACGTGCTCAGCAGCCGGCTGAATGCCGATGCCGCCGAGCTGCGGTACGACCTGCGGCCGCTCTGGAAGGCGTTCGGTAGTCGGAGGTCGAGGGCCATGGCATTGCTCGCGGGCTCACTGCGCGAATCCTCGTACGTCGAACTGCTGGAGATCCTGGTGGAGGCCGCGCAGCGGCCCCCGGTGACCCCGGACGCCGCCACGCCAGCTGCGCCGCTTGCCGCGGAGGCCGCCGCCGGGGCGTGGCGCCGACTGGAACGCCGAGCGCTTGACCTTGACGCGAATGCGCCGGACGAAGCCTTCCACGTGACGCGTATTCGCGCAAAACGAGCGCGGTATGCCGCGGAGGCGGCCGCCCGTGCACTGCCGGACAAGCGAGCGGCGGCTGCGCGCCGCTTCGCGGCCCTCATCGCCGACCTTCAGGACCTGCTGGGCGGGCTGCAGGACTCTACCGTGGCCATCGCGGAGCTGCGGGCCGCCGCGGAGCGGCGCGCGGCGAACATCCCATTTGCGTTGGCGGCAGGGCGCCTCATCGAACGCCAGGGTCGGGGGGCGGACGCCGCCCGCGCCGGATTTGCGGCCGTGTGGAAGGACCTGCGCCGCCGCCGCAGGCGCCGTTGGATGGTGGCTTGAGCGGCCTGATTCGAGCCGCGGGAGGTGTGCTGTGGCGCGCGACCCGCTCCCCCGAAGGGTCCACCACGGTCGAGGTGGCCGTCATCCATCGCCCGCGCTACGACGACTGGAGCCTCCCCAAGGGCAAGCTTGCTCCGGCGGAATCGGATCTCGAGGGGGCAGTCCGCGAAGTGCACGAGGAGACCGGGTACCACGTTCGCGTGGGCCGGCCGCTGGGGGAGACGCGGTACTTCAAGGAGAGTGCGGGCGCATTGCGACCCAAGGTCGTGAGGTGGTGGGCGATGGAGGCCGAGGGCGGTGCGTTCGCCGCCACACGGGAGGTCGATCAGCTGCGTTGGCTCACTCTCGCCGAGGCCGAGGCGATCCTGACGCGCGATTCGGATCGCACCATGCTCGATGCCTTCGCGCGCGGACCGGCGCCCACGCGGACCGTCCTGCTCGTGCGCCACGCGCCGGCGGGCAGCAGGGCGGCCTGGCAGGGGGACGACAGGCAGCGTGAGCTGGATGCGTGTGGTCGAGCCCAGGCCGATGAGCTCGCACGAACGCTCGCGCGTTTCGACGCTGCGGAGATCCTCTCGGCGGACGTGACGCGCTGCCGTCAGACCATCGAGCCTCTCGCCGAGGCACTGGGCATTCCGATCACCGAGGAGCCCCTCGTCTCCGAGGTCGGATATCCCGGTCGCGAGGATGAGGCGGTGGCGCTCCTGCGGTCGCTCGGCGCAGACGGGAGGGACGTCGTGATCTGCAGCCAAGGGGACGTCATTCCGGATCTGCTGGGCCGCATTGCAGAAGAGGACGGCCAGGCGCTCGACCAGCCGGTTCGCGCCCGCAAGGGCAGCACCTGGGCGCTCACGCTGGACTCGGGCAACCGGCTCGTGGCGGCAGACTACCTGCCGCCGCCTGCGGTCGAGCCCTGCAGCGCGAGTGCGCAGGCCGACTAGGGCAGCCTCGCCCGTCCGCTGTCAATCATCGTGCGGGTGCGCCAGGCGCGGAACCTCGATCCAGAATGTGGATCCGACACCCGCCAGGGACGTGAGCCCGACGGCGCCGCGGTGCGCCTCCGCGATGTGGCGAACGATGGCGAGCCCCAGGCCCGCGCTGCCGCTCAGCTGATCACCACCGTCGCGTGGGCGGGCGCGGGACCTGTCTACCTTGTAGAAGCGCTCGAAGATTCTGGCCTGGTGAACTTCGGGCACCCCGATCCCGTCGTCGGCGACCAGGAAGCGGACCACCTCCTCGCTCGTCTGCCAGCCGATGCGGACCTCGCCGCCGGGGTGGCTGTACTTCACCGCGTTGTGTGCCAGGTTCAGTAGGGCCTGCCCCAGCCGCGCGGGATCGGCGACTGCGTGGCCTCGCTCGTCGCCGCCCTCGGGCTCCCGCGCAACGCGAATCTCACGTCGCTCGGCCAGGGGGCCGATGCGCTGGATGCAGTCGGCGACGACGGCGGCAGGGTCGAGCGCCTCGAGGACGAGCTGCGTCTCGCCCGACTCGATCATCGACAGGTCGAGCAGCTCATCCACCAGCTGCGCCAGGTGGTCGGTCTCCCGCTCGATCTGGCCTGTGAAGTCGTGCATCGTCTGGGGATCGTCCACCGCGCCCGACGAGAGCGTTTCCGCGAGCAGCTTTATCGAGGATAGCGGCGTCCGCAGCTCGTGGCTGATGTTGGCCACGAAGTCGCGGCGCACCCGCTCGATGCGCCGCAGCGCCGTGATGTCGTGCAGTGAGAGCACCAGACCACCATCGGGGAGGGGGACTGCATCCACGGCGAACTGCCGCTGGCCCAGCAATCCGAGATCGGCCTCGCCGCTCACGGCCTCCCCGCTGGCGAGCGCCTGGCGCGCCACCGCGTCGACCGACGCCGAGCCGAACGCCGCGATCATGCTCATGCCGCGCAACGCCCGCTCGGGGCGCTCGGCGATGTCGGCGGCCTCGGTGCCGGCACGAACGATCCGCAGCCGCTCGTCCACCAGGATGAGCAGGTCACCGCCGCGCCGGGCGAGCAGCGCCTCGAACGCCTCTCCGCTGGTGGGCTGCGTCACGCCGCCTGGGGCGCGAAGGCGTACCCCACGCCTCGAACGGTGCGGAAGTAGTTGTGGCCCTCCGCCAGCCGCAGCTTCCCCCGCAGCCAGCTGACGTGGACGTCCACGGTCCGGCCGTCGCCGAGGTAGTCGTAACCCCAGATGCGGGCCAGCAGCTGATCCCGCGTGAAGATTCGCCCCGGGGAACCGGCCATGTGCGCCAACAGGTCGAACTCCTTGGTCGTCAGGTGCAACGGCGTGCCATCCACGCTCACCTCGCGTCGTGCGACGTCGATGGCGATCTTGCCGAACTCCAGGAGCTCCCTGCGCTCAGTGTCCTCGGTCCCCTCACGCCGCTCACGCCGCAGCACTGCCTCGATGCGTGCCAGGAGCTCGGGACGGCTGAAGGGCTTGGTGACGTAGTCGTCGGCGCCGATCTTGAGGCCGACCACACGGTCGATCTCGTCGCCCTTGGCGGAAAGGATGATCACCGGGGTCGTCACGCCCTCACGTCGGAGCACCCGAAGCACCTCGATTCCGCTCATCCCGGGGAGCATCACGTCCAGCAGGACGAGGTCGAGCCGCTCGTTGCGGGCCGCCTCCAGCGCTGCCTCGCCATCGGCCGCGGCAGTGACCTCGTACCCCTCGCGGGTCAGGTTGAAGGTGAGCGCCTGGCGCAGGGTTGGGTCGTCCTCCACCAGGAGCAGCCTGCGGCGCATCGGTCCCCTCCTAGGGGTTGAGGTCCTCGACCTGGCCGGTGGCCAGGAACACCACGTCCTCGCCAATGTTCGTGACACGGTCGCCGAGCCGCTCGAGGTGATGCGCGGCGAAGAGCATGTGCGTCGCCTGCTTGACACGGTCGGGGGCCACGCTCATGAGCGCCATCGAATCGTCGTAGACGCTGCTGTAGAGGTGGTCGATCTCGTCGTCGCGGGCGCAGACCTCGCGCGCCGCCACCTCGCTGATGTCGACGAGGGCGCGCATCGCGGCACGCAGCTGCGATCGGCACAGCTGCTCCATGAGCGGGATCTGGCGCAGCATCGGCGTCTCAGGCTCCGAGGCGAGCTGCTGGGCGAGCTTGGCGATGTTCACCGCGTAGTCGCCCATGCGCTCGAGCTCGGCGGCCGCGTGGTACAGCGCCAGGAGCTCACGGATGTCGCGGGCCACCGGGGCCTGCGTGGCGATCGTGACGGTGATTTCCTGGTTGATCTGGCGCTGGAGCTCGTTGACGTTGGCGTCCTCCCAGCGCACGCTGTCGGCGAGGTCGGAGTCGCGCTCCATGAGGGCGCGGCCGGCATGCTCGAGCGCTTCCTCGACCATGGCACCCAGGCGCAGGACGTTGTCGCGCACCGCGTCGAGGGTGCGCTCGAACTCGGCACGGGGCCGCGGGGTTGTCTCCGCGTTCTGTTGCGGCCTTTCGGAATCTATTGCCCGTTCCACGGTGCTCCTTCCCCGGTCAGCCGAAGCGGCCGGTGATGTAGTCCTCCGTGAGCCGGTTCGCCGGCCGCGTGAAGAGCTCTTGAGTTGGTGCCATTTCCACGAGATAGCCGCCGCGGTCCTCGCCCATCGTCAGGAAGGCGGTGTAGTCGCTGGCCCGGGCGGCCTGCTGCATGTTGTGGGTGACGATGACGATCGTGAAGTTCTCCTTGAGCTCGCGCATGAGCTCCTCGATCTTGAGCGTCGCGATCGGATCGAGCGACGAGCACGGCTCGTCCATCAGGATCACGTCGGGCTCGACCGCGATCGCCCGCGCGATGCACAGGCGCTGCTGCTGGCCGCCGGAGAGCGCAGTGCCGGGTGCCTTGAGCTTGTCCTTGACCTCATCCCAGATGGCGGCGCGCCGCAGCGACTGCTCCACGAGTTCGTCCATGTTGCCGCGGAAGCCCGCGACGCGTGGACCGAAGGCCACGTTGTCGTAGATGCTCTTCGGGAACGGGTTCGGCTTCTGGAAGACCATGCCGATTCTCCGTCGCACCTCCACCGCATCCACACCATCGGCGTAGAGATCCACGCCGTGGTAGCGCACATGGCCGGTGACGTGGGCGCCCTCGATGAGGTCGTTCATGCGGTTGAAGCTCCTCAGCAGCGTGCTCTTGCCGCAGCCCGACGGACCGATGAAGGCGGTGATCTTGTTCTTCGGGACCTCGAGCGAGATCTCGTTCACCGCGCGGAAGCCTCCGTAGAAGCACGAGAGGCCATCCAGCTCGAACACCACCTGGTCGTCCGCGAAATCGAGCGCCACGCTGGTCGGCGCGGGCGTCGCGACGCGCTCCGCCTCGGTCATGTCGGTCTCGGTCGCCACAATCCGTATTGTCGGGCCTTGGGAGTCGGTCTGCTCACCGGGTCGGGCGATGTCCGGAGCCTTCGTGGCCATGCGCTTTACCACCTTCTATCGAATCTGTTGCGCAGGTAGATCGCCAGCGCGTTGACCAGGAGCAGGACCACGATCAGCACCACGATCGCGGCGTAGACGTTGCCGCTGAACGCCGGGGGCTTGCGGGCCCAGTCGTAGACCGTGGTGGGGAGCGCGGTGTATCGGCCCTGCAGCGTGCCGATCACGTTGTCGTACTCGACGTTGAATCCGCCGATCACCGCTCCGACCAGGATGAGTGGGGCGGTCTCGCCGAAGGCTCGAGCCATCGACAGGATCGTGCCGGTGAAGATGCCCGGGGCGGCGTACGGCAGCACGTGACTGCGAACCACCTCCCAGCGCGTGGCGCCCACCCCGAAGGCGGCCTCGCGAATGGAGCCGGGCACGGCGCGCAGCGCCTCTCCGCTGGTGATGATCACGATCGGCAGTACCAGGATGGCCATGGTCAGGCCACCTGCGAAGAGGCTCCGTCCGGAGGCTGATCCCGGGCCGAGCACGTCCCCGAGCGCCACGACGAAGACGGCGAGCCCGAGAAGGCCATACACGATCGACGGCACCCCCGCCAGATTGCGAACCACCGTGTTGATCAGGCGCGTGAACCAGCTGTCGCGGGCGTACTCCTCGAGGTACACGGCCGCGCCAATGCCGAGCGGGAAGCTGAGCAGGACCACGAACGCCATGAGCCACAGGGAGCCGGCGATGGCCTGCCCGACCCCCGCCTCCTCCGGCCGTGCGGCGAGCGGCGAGGTCAGAAAGTCGGTGCCCCGCTCGGCGAGCACCGGCACACCGTTAACGAACACCACGGTCAGCAGCCAGGCAAGAATTCCGAGGGTCAGGATCAGTAGCGCCACCAGGAGGCTCTCGAAGCCGATGCTGCGCCAGTCGGTGCGGCCACCCTCGAGCGAGCGCCGAACGACCGCGGCGCTGATGAGCGCCTGTGCGCGTGGGGTGCTGACGGCCATTAGTAGCGGATCCTGACGCGGCGGACGAAGCGGTCGGCCACCAGGTTCAGCGCTAAGGTGAAGACGAAGAGCAGCAGGCCGACGAAGAAGAGGCTGGGGAATGCGAGCGTCGCGCCACGCACCTGGTCCGAGCCGGTGGCCAGCGCCGTCATTGCCGCCGTCATCGTCTGACCGGGCTCGCACGGGTTCACCGTGAAGAGCGAGCCACCCGTGGCGCCGGCCGCGATCGAGACCACCATGGTCTCGCCTATGCCGCGCGACAGGCCCAGGATGAGGGCCGCCACGATCCCGCTGATCGCGGCCGGGAGGACGATCTTCAGGCTCGTCGTGCGCTTGCGGGCCCCGAGCCCGTAGGCCGCCTCGCGGAGGGACCTCGGGACCGCGTACATCGCATCCTCGGCGACCGAGGCGACCAGCGGAGTGATGAGGATGCCGACCCCGATGCCCGCCGCGGCGATGTTCGACGGGTTGGTGGCGCCGGGGCAGATGCCGTCGACCACGGTCGGGCTGAGCACCTGGAGGGCGAAGTACCCGAGCACGACGCTCGGTATGCCGGCCAGAATCTCCAGTATCGGCTTGATGGTTCGTCGCACCCGAGGCGACGCGTACTCCGAGAGGTAGACCGCCGCGCCAAGCCCCAGCGGAGCGGCCACCAGCATGCCGATCCCGGCCACGACCAGGGTGCCTGCCACGATCGTCTGGATGCTGAAAAGATCGCGCCGGGGGAACCAGCCGCGCTCGAAGAGCAGGCCGAGATCTACGCGAGTGATGAAGTTGAGGGCCTCTCCGGCCAGCGACAGGATGATCAGGAAGCTGATGAGGATCGAGATCGAGGCGGCCGCCAGGAAGAACGTGCGCACCGCGAGCTCACGTCGGCGTCGGCCCGCACTTCCGCGCAGGTCGGCGACGCTGAGTCGGGGTGGCGGTTGGGCCGGGACGGCGGTCATTGGTGGATGGGTACCTTACGCGTCGGGGACGGATGGAGAAAGGCCGGATGGATGCCTCGCATCCACCCGGCCCGTCCGTTCCGCTGGATCAGGCGGCTAGCGGCCTTCCCACGCGTCGCGGGTGGCCTGTGCCTGCTCCTCGGTGAGGGCGACGTAGCCGACCTCGCCGGCGAGCGCCAGCCCCTCCTCAGAGATGTAGAACTCGACGAACGGCGCCACCGCCGGGTTCGACTCTATCGCGGCGAGGCTGGGATAGATGAAGAGCGGCCGGCTGATCGGGTAGGACTCGTCGGCGACCGTCTCGTCCGACGGGGCCACGCACCCGTCTCCGCCGTCGACCTCGAGCAGCTTGACGCCCTCCGCCTCCGACGCGAAGGCCAGGCCCACCCAGCCGAGCGAGCCCGGGCTGCCGCTGATGTTCTCGACGATCACGTTGTCGTTTGCCGACGCGGTGTAGTCGATGCGAGAGGTCTTGATCTGCTCCTCGGTGATGCTGCCGCCCGCTGCTCGCGCCTCGGCGATGTCGCCGAATACGAGCTCGACGAAGCTGTCGTACGTACCGGATTCCTCGCCGGGAGCCGTGATCTCGAGTGAGAGGTCGGGATACGGGGCGTTCGATGCACCCATGTCCTCACCGAACTCGGCCTCGAGCTCGGCGGCGAGGTCGTTGGCTTCGCTCCAGTTCTCGAAGCTCTCAGACTCCGGACCGAGCAGAGCGTAGAGGTCCAGGAAGCTCAGGCAGCTGATCTCGTTCTCCTCCGACGTGATGACGGAGAGGCCGTCGAAGGCGACCTGCAGCTCGACGTACTCGACCTCGCTCTCCTGGCACAGCGCGGCCTCTTCCTCCTTGATCGCGCGCGAGGCGTCGCTGATATCCGTCTCGCCGTTGCAGAAGAGCGCGAAGCCGTCGCCGGTTCCGGGTCCCTCGACGGTGTACTGGAAGTCGGGATTATCGGCGACGAAGGCCTCCGCGGCCGCGTTGGTGATCGGCTCCACGGTCGACGAGCCGGAGACGAAGATCTCGCCACTGACCGAGCCGGTACTGGCGTCTTCGCTGGCCGACTCCATCGGTGCCTCGGTCGAGGCTGAGGCTGAACCGGATGCGCCGGAATTGCTCTGGCAGGCTGCAAGAACGAGCATCAGCACCATGCCGACGCCGAGCAGCGGTCTGGGGTTCACTGTCAATCCATCCTCCGTGTGGGGGAATGCGGGGTGTGAGCGGCAGGCGGAATCGCCGATGCGCGCTTCGGTTGCCATGGTCACGGTGGCGGTTCGCGCTTAATGCGGCCTCATCGGACCGTCAAGACTGCGTTAAAGACCGCTCGTCGTGGTCCCGAACACCCTGATCAGCTCCATCGGCCCCGGCTTACGCCTCGCGAACGACGATCACGTCGGGGCCGACCGACGTGATGCGGTCGACGTGCAGGCTGTCGGCGGACTGGAGCAGGCCGCCGCCGATGAGCAGGGCCGCCAGCTGCCGGCCGTCCTCGTCGAGGATGGCGTCGCTCACCGTCCCCACCACGGAGCCCTTGTCCGTGATGACCTTCTTGCCCGCCAGCCGTCGATTCCCCTCGCGCGCGTTCCGAAACGCCTCGGTTGATGCCTCAGAGGTGTGGGCCGCCTCCTGGCCATCGACCGTGATGGCATCCTCGCCGATGGCCCGAACGTCGGACGCCTCCACGATTCGCTCCTCCTGCGCCAGGAAGCCGCCGGACTTGACGACGAAGCCGAGGAGC
>Ga0136611_10000284_pt1 | contig 32248 bp, 32 predicted proteins | sample AntDrymUQ2232306_2_FD_106645 | JGI IMG/M metagenome (GOLD analysis project Ga0136611, IMG submission 106645) | Polar desert sand microbial communities from Dry Valleys, Antarctica - metaG UQ223 (23.06) | ecosystem: Environmental > Terrestrial > Soil > Desert | place: Antarctica: Dry Valley...
CTGATATATTGCTTGACAGGTTGCACACTGTTTCAATGTCATGAGGAATCATATGCCTAATACTATACTGAAAGAACAAGAGATTTTCATGTTAAGAGAAGAAGTTGAAATATTAATGAATGAACGTCAATGTTTGCTGGATACGACAGGAGCTGCCGCAGTCTTTGTGGCCAATCTGGATGGTAATTTATTACCGGATTCTGCCTGTCAGGCGGCCAAGATGCTATCAAGCGCTTTAAATGATTTACCTGAAGAGACCTTGCGGGATGCGCTAGAAAGAGTGAAGGCAAAGTTTTTGGTTCGTGTATGAGCAGAAGACAACAATAGACATGCCTAAGGTTGGTCTTGTTCTAACAGGAGGCGGCGCTCGTGCTGCTTACCAAGTAGGCGTATTGCGCGCCATTGCTGAATCATTGCCGGATAAGACACGTAATCCCTTTCCCATTATTTGTGGGACTTCAGCGGGTGCCATCAATGCAGCCAGTATTGCAGTTTCAGCCAACAACTTTGCTGAAGGTGTTGCGCAACTCGAAGCCGTTTGGTCAAATTTTCATGTCGACCAGATCTATCGATCAGATTTTATGGGCGTAATGCACAATACTTTGCGCTGTTTACTGTCATTAGTATCGAGTGAATATGGTCAGCATAATGCCATTTCTTTACTGGATAATTCACCATTAGAAGCATTACTGAAATACCGTTTTCCATTTCGTACGATTCAATATGGTATTCGTTCAGGCGCATTGCACGCTTTGGGTCTTACCGCATGGGGCTATACTTCCGGGCAATCGGTTACATTTTATCAAGCGGCAAGAGAGGTAATGCCTTGGAAAAGGGCGCAAAGATTAGGTATTCCGGTTGATATTGGTGTTGAGCATTTAATGGCTTCTTCGTCAATACCATTTATCTTTCCCGCAGTAAGACTGAATCGTGAGTATTTTGGAGATGGTTCAATGCGTCAGTTGGCGCCCATCAGCCCGGCGCTGCACCTAGGAGCGGATAAAGTGCTGATTATTGGTGTACGCAAACCAGTGACTGATGAACCTAAACGTGTTAGTGCCACGATCTATCCGCCTTTTGCACAAATTGCGGGTCATGCACTGAACAGCATATTTGTTGATAGCCTGGATGTGGATTTGGAGCGGTTATTGCGTATCAACGAAACCATTAAATTGATTCCTCATGAGGTGCTTAAAGAAATAAATATATCATTGCGCCCTGTTGAGGCAATGATGATCGCACCCAGCGAGGGTATCAATGAGATTGCGCAAAAATATGCCCATACCTTGCCGTGGATTATGCGCAATCTGTATCGTGCCATCGGCGCGATGGGACCGAATGGATCCACCTTATTAAGTTACGTGTTATTTGAAGCGCCTTTTTGCCGGGATTTAATAGAATTGGGTTATAACGATACATTGCAGCAAAAAGACGAGCTGCTGAAATTTATAGGTGTTGAAAATAAAGGGTAGAAGGTGTCCGCTAAGTACAATTTTTTATTGGATTGAAATTTTTTAGGAAAAAATTAAATGGGTTTTGATAGTCCGCAATTCTGGATTGCTGTATTACAAATCATTGCGATTGATATTGTATTGGGTGGAGACAATGCGGTTGTGATTGCACTTGCCTGTCGGCGATTGCCCGAACAGCAACGTAAGCTTGGAATTTTTTGGGGTGTTTTTGGTGCCATTGCGTTACGCGTGGTATTGATCTTTTTTGCATTGAGCCTATTGGCGATACCTTACCTGAAAATTGTGGGTGCGATTTTATTGATATGGATTGGTGTCAAATTACTGCAACCTGAACCGGAAGGCTCACACGAGATTGATGCCAGCACGACTTTGGTCGGCGCTATCAAAACCATTATTGTGGCGGATGCGGTGATGAGCTTGGACAATGTGATTGCGATTGCCGGGGCAGCTAAGGACGATCTTAGTTTAGTAATTTTTGGTTTGGTGATCAGCGTTCCCATCATTGTTTGGGGAAGTCAATTAGTGATGAAAGTGATGGATCGTTATCCGGTAACGATTGCGATTGGGGCGGGCTTGTTAGGATGGATCGCCGGCGATATGGTGGTGACGGATGTGGTTACCAAAGAGTGGGTCAGTACCCAAGCGAAATATTTACATTGGGTTGCGCCAGCCGCTGCTGCATTGCTTGTCGTGGCTGTGGGTAAAGTGATGGCAGCCCGGAAACAAGCTAAAGTTACGCCAGTGGTTGATCTGGTCGATGACACAATGCCCAAGCCGTAGTTATCTATTTATTGTTATAAGAAACTGAGAAATTGATCATGCTAAAAATACTGCTACCCGTGGATGGCTCTGATAATTCCGCTAAAACAGTCACTGATTTTATTCATTTACTGGATTGGTATAAGGAAAAGCCGGAGATTCACCTGCTGAATGTTCAATGTTCGCTGGATGGTAATGTTTCATTGTTTATTAGTCAGGCGGATATCAAGCAATATCATCAGGAAGAAGGTTTGAAAAGCCTGCAAAATACCCGTGATTTACTCGATCAGGCAGGGATTGCTTACCAGTATCATATTACTGTTGGCGACCCGGCTGAAATGATCGTCTGTTTTGCTGTGGAGAAGCACTATGATCAGATTGTCATGGGGCCACGTGGAAAAGGAGGAAGCTTACAAGGTTTGTTGCTGGGATCAGTAACCCATAAGGTCATGCAATTATCAAGCATTCCGGTGTTATTGGTTAAATAAAGAACATTTCGGAAATTCAGAGCCTTAAACAAAGCGAGACATTGCAACGAAATTTGGATTTCTAGAGGTGCTGGTTATATTGCTGAGGAAAATCGATTGAAACTTAGGATTCTGGGATGTAGCGGAGGCATAGGAAACGGTGCGCAGACCAGCGCCATGCTGCTGGATGATGATATTTTAATTGATGCTGGGACTGGTGTGGGCAATCTGAGTATGGATGAGATGCTCAAGATTGATCATATTTTTGTCACACATGCGCATTTGGATCATGTTGCCTGTATTCCTTTCTTGGTGGATACCGTTGGTTCCATCCGTATCAAACCTATCACAATCCATGCGACACAGGCGACACTGGCCACATTGCGGGAACATTTGTTTAATTGGCATCTTTGGCCGGATTTTACAAAAATTCCTAATAGTTGTTCCCCTTATATGCGTTATGAGGCTTTATCACTGGGTGAAGTCATCAGTCTGAATGGACGCAGAATCACATCGTTACCTGCGAATCATGTTGTTCCGACAGTAGGTTATCAATTGGATTCAGGTCAGGCCAGCCTGGTGTTTACCGGAGATACAACGACCAATCCTGCGTTGTGGCCAGTTGTTAATAGCATTGAGAATCTAAAGTACTTGATCATCGAATCAGCCTTTTGCAATCAGAAAAGAGATATTGCGATTCGATCCAAACACCTTTGTCCCAGTTTGTTGGCAGAGGAATTAGAAGAATTGCAACGCACTGCTGAAAATTTATTACTCACTTGAAGCCAAGTGAAGCGGAAGTAATCATGTGCGAAATACAGCAATGTATGGCGAAATTCAATCCGCGCGCGCTTGAGAACAATCAATTGTTCGAGTTTTAGAGAATTCTGGAGAACGGATGTCATGAATACAGCTGCCACTACACAATCGATACAAAAGAATGTTTTGAATATGAATGATGAAGCTGGTTTTTCCAGGAATTTACAGGCAGCTATCAGCAGAATATATGCTGCCAGTGATGCGGACGAGATTATGCTGGAGGTGAGTAAAGACATTTGTACCTTGTTCAGTGCAGATCAATTGACTATTTACGCGCTGAGTGAGGATCGCGCCTTTCTGACTTCCAGGGTAAAAGCAGGATTCGATTCTTATTAAGATTTGAAATTACCTTTGATTGAACGCAGCATTGCAGGTTATGTCGGTTTGATGAAGAAAGTTGTCAATATCGAAGATGTTTACAATAAAAGTGAATTAAAGAAAATCAGCCCATTACTTACTTTCTCCTATGAAGGGGACAAGCGGACAGGCTATCGTACCAAACAAATGTTGGTGGCGCCGATCCTGAATGCAGATAACCAAGAATTGGTCGGTGTAGTGCAAGTGATTAATCATAAAAGTGATCAGCCATTCACCATCACAGCGGTTGAAGCCATCATTGAGATCTGCCAGGCACTTGCCATTGCATTGAAACAACGCCAGAAACCCGTTCAGTTACTGAAATCGAAATATGATTACCTGATTTTTGATGCAGTGATTTCTGCGGCTGAGTTTGAATTGGCCACACGTTCCGCGCGAAAGAAAGGCTGTGACTTGGAAGATGTATTGATCGACGAGTTTCAGATTGGCTTGCCGCTTATCAGCAAAGCGCTGGCTTCATTTTTTGATATCCGTTACGAATCTTTTAAAAAAGATCGTATTAAGCCGATGGATCTGCTCAGAAATTTAAAAAAGGATTATGTGGAAAGTAACGCCTGGTTACCTATCGATGAAACCAGGGATGGCTTGATAATTTTAACGTTGGATCCTGAACGGATTAAATCTCAACGCATTGCCAGCACGATTTTCCCCAAACACAAGATTATTTATACAGTAACCACCCAGCATGAATTTGCTGCAACGGTTGAACAGTTCTATGGTGGTAGTCAGGATGAGAGTGCTACGGTTGATATTAATGAAATGCTGTTTAATCTTGGAGGAGAGGATGTTGCAGATGTTTTGAATGAAATAGAAGAATCTTCAGCCGCTTCTGACAATGAACTGGTCAAGCTGGTCAATAAAATCATTGTTGATGCCCATAAAATGGGCGCATCCGATATTCATGTAGAACCCTATCCAGGAAAAGAAAAAACTAAGATACGTTTCCGCAAAGATGGCTCATTGATGTCTTATATCGAGATTCCAGCCAGTTATCGCAACCCTTTGGTGACGCGGATTAAGATCATGTGTGATCTGGATATTTCTGAGAAGCGCAGGCCGCAGGACGGCAAGATTAAATTCAGAAAATTTGGCCTCTTGGATATTGAGCTGCGTGTTGCGACCATCCCTTCCGCGGGCGGTATGGAAGATGTCGTCATGCGTATTCTGGCTACCGGTGAGCCGATTCCTTTGAATAAAATGGGTTTTACCGCGTACAACCTGGAAGAATTGCAAAAAATAATCAGTAAGCCGTATGGCTTATTTTTTGTATGCGGCCCAACGGGTTCGGGTAAAACAACCACACTACATTCTGTTTTGAAGCATCTGAATCGCACAGAGACCAAGATCTGGACGGCGGAAGATCCGGTTGAAATCACGCAAAAGGGACTGCGGCAGGTGCAGATCAATGTGAAAGCAGGTTTAACCTTCCCGGTCATCATGCGGTCTTTTCTGCGGGCTGATCCGGACATTATTATGGTCGGTGAGATGCGCGATAAGGAAACCACCAGTATCGGTATTGAAGCTTCGTTAACGGGACATCTGGTTTTCGCCACATTGCATACCAATAGTGCGCCGGAATCGGTGATTCGCTTGCTGGATATGGGGATGGATCCCTTTAATTTTTCTGATGCCTTGCTGGGAATTCTGGCGCAACGACTCGCTAAGCGCTTGTGTAAATGTAAAGAATCTTATGTGGCCAGCGAACATGAAATGAAGTCATTATTAACGGAATATTGTGAGGAACTGAATCATATCGACCGGTTTAAAGCGAATCCGGAAGCAGCGCGTAAGGCAATTCATGACGATTGGATCAAACAATATGGCAATGACAAAGGTGAAATTATATTGTGTAAACCGGTCGGTTGCGATGACTGTGCAGGCACCGGTTTTTCCGGCCGGGTGGGGCTGCATGAACTGATGACAGCGACCGATGCATTGAAAAAGAACATCCAGGAGCATGCGCGCGTGGCGGAAATGCTGGTGACGGCACTGGGTGATGGGATGCGAACGCTGAAGCAGGATGGAATCGAGAAGGTTTTACAAGGGATTACGGATATTCATCAAGTGCGGGTGGTGTGTATCAAGTAAAGTGCTTAATTCAACAAATCAACAAATCAACAAATGACAAATAAAAAAACCGCCTTAGTTAAAGGCGGTTCTAATTGCTGGAACATAAACACTCTGTATTTCAAACGGGTTTGACCCCATTGAATTGAGTTTAGCAGTATCCGGCAGCTATACAAGTACTGGCAGCGCCTTTAGTCCATACAATTGGGCTTCCCGCAGCAGCTGCAGTTCCGGTAAGAACATAAGTCTGGCCAGCAAGTCCATCTCCAGTAATTGCGGTCGTTGTAATTGTTGCAGTTAAAGCGCCATTAGCAGTAACAGCGCCGGAACCCGCTAATACCCTTCCAGCAGTAGCGGCTGTAACTGCAGGTACTCCACCCAGAGAATTAGTGCAGTTAGCAGCTAGCAGCGTACCTTGTTCTTGGAAACATATTTCTATGCCAAGTTTATATGGGGCGGTGGCAGATACGACTTCACTGAATTTGGCCTTGTTGGTATAAGTCTGATAAGCAGGTACCGCAACAGCAGCCAGAATACCAATAATCGCCACCACGATCATTAATTCAATCAATGTAAAACCTTTTTGTACTTGCATGAGTGATTCTCCTTAAAGTTGAGTAAGATACATTGGTGCGTGTAATTTAGCACTAGCAGAATTCGCACCAATTTTTTATTGAATGATTCTACTAGAACAGGGTGTGTAACGGTCGTATCCAAAAAAAATTTAGTAAAATCTCGCAATTTGTCCTGCCTTATTTCGCAAGGTGCCCTGTATTGCAGTTCTACTCAAAAGCTAGCTCGGATTGAGCTTATTGTTATCATTATGTGGATTGGTTCTGTGCAGACTACAGCCGAAAGACTTCTTCCCATAATTGCAATACTGCCATGCGGTCAGTGCTCAAATGATCGGCGGCAATGCGTGCGAATTTTTGTGACTTATCCCTTGAGGCGGTAGTGCTTGTCAGCTCCGGTTCACCACCCAATCTCAGGCGGTGTTGCAGGCGGCGGTATTCGCGGTAGACGGTACGTACTTTTGCGGCAGCTTCAGATGACACGAGCCCTAGTTCTCCTGCCAGTTTCAAGAGTGCGATATTGCCGATGTTGCCGGTGAGTTGGGGATATTGATGGGAATAGCCCAGTACCAAATACTGCACAATGAATTCCACATCGATAATACTGCCACGATCATGTTTGATGTCAAATAGCGTGGTGGGGTTGGGGTGGACGTCCAACATCTTTTCGCGCATTCTCAAAATCTCTTGCTTGAGTTGGATTAAATCGCGTGACTTGCAAAGAATTTCTTTGCGGGTGTTTTCGAAAGCTGCTCCCACCTGCTTGTCACCTACGACAAAGCGTGCCCGGGTCAATGCCTGATGCTCCCATACCCAGGCCTGTTCACGCTGGTATTGTGCAAAAGCTTCCATCGAACTGACCAGTAAGCCGGTAATGCCATTGGGGCGTAAACGCAGATCCGTTTCGTACAGCAATCCTGCCGAGGTGTGGCGGGTGAGCCAGGCATTGATGCTTTGTCCCAGCTTGGTATAGATCTCCGCCGCATCGGGATGATCGTCTTCATACAGAAAAATCATGTCGAGATCAGAAGCGTAGCCGAGTTCTTTCCCTCCCAGTTTGCCATAGCCAATAACGGCAAACGCAGGTTTTTCCCGGTGGCGTTTTTTCAAACCGGACCAGGCCAAGTTTAAGACGGTATCCAGCATCAGATCGGCCAATGCGGTCAGGTGGTCGCTGAGTGTTTCGAGCAGCAATGAGCCTTCCAAATCGGTGACTAATAGTTGGAATACCTGCGCGTGCTGGAAATGGCGCAAAACATCCATTTGCCACTCGACAACGTCATTTTTTGGATTGTTGACATGATTCAACTGATAGATGAGTTCGTTGTTGAGTGCATTCCAATCAGGAACCGGATGCGGCGCATCATGACGTAATAATTCATCGAGTAAAATAGGGTGCCGTCCCAGGTAGTCGCTGGCCCATTGACTGATGCTGACAAGTTCTGCCACACGTTGAAGGGTATGCGGATGTTCCAGCAAAAGCGCCAGATAGGAGGTTTGCGGGCTGATTCTTTCCAATAATTGCAACATACGTTCCAGCGTGGTTTCAACCGGCGGAAGCTCAGTGACTGCTTCAATCATCATGGGAACCAGCGTGTTGATTTGCTGCCGGTTGGATTCGGGCAGTTGATGATAGAAAGTGCCTTGATAAAACAAGCGTAGTCGTTCTGAAATTTTTGCCGGCTCAGTAAATCCCATAGTGCCGAGTTGCGTGGTGGCGGCTTCCGTTTGCGAGATATCCTGTGTTTCAGCCTGCCACAGATAAGCCAACATGTCATAGGTGGGTGATTTTCTGGGTGCCGCAAAAATCAGTTCAAAATGACGGGTAACGTTTTTGCGATGAATATCCAGTTGCTGCATAAAATTTGTGTAATCTGAGAACCCCATCGCGGTTGCGATAAGGTCTTGATCGGCAGGATTTAGCGGGAGTGTCTGTGTCTGCTGATCATCCAGATATTGCAGGCGGTGCTCCAGTTTGCGCAGAAAGTGATATGCCTGTGTGAGTTCCGCAGCCGCTTGCTGCGGAAGCTGCTGTTTTTTCTGTAAGCGTTGTAAAACACTGAGTGTGGGCCGGATGCACAGATCAACATCACGGCCTCCCCGGATCAATTGAAAAACCTGGGTGATAAATTCTATTTCACGAATGCCGCCGGGACCTAGTTTGATGTTGTCGTGCATTTCGCGGCGTTCGACTTCTTTGCGTAATTGTGCATGTAGGCTACGCATTGATTCGTAAGCACCGAAATCCAGATACTTGCGGAATACAAACGGTCTGACAATTTTCTCCATGAGTATTGATTCGGCTTCGGTATCGGCTTGTCCTGCAATCACCCGGCCTTTGATCCAGGCATAACGCTCCCATTCCCGTCCTTGTTTGATGAAATACTCTTCCAGCATGGGAAAGCTGATCGCCAGCGGGCTGTTTTCTCCGTGTGGACGCAGGCGCATATCGACCCGGAATACATAACCGTCGACGGTATAGTCATTGAGGCTGGCAATCAGTTTGCGTCCGAGGCGGGCAAAAAATTCATGGTTTGAAATTGACTTGGTGCCATCGGTTTCGCCGTCTTCGGGATAGACGAAAATCAGATCAACATCGGATGATACATTGAGTTCGCCACCACCCAGCTTGCCCATGGCGACAACCAGCATGTGTTGAGTGATGTTGCTGTGTTCTCCCTTGGGTGATCCAAACCGATTGGGTTGTGTCAGCCAGCTTTCATGGTATTTGAGTGCAAAATTGATGGTGACCTCAGCGAGTTCGGTCATGCTGGACATCACTTCCGCTAAATCAGCCTGGTTACTGATGTCGCGGATGGCCAATCGCAGGATGACTTGTTTGCGCAAATCACGCAGCACGCCATGTAGAATCTCTTCGTTGTTGATATGTTCAGATTGGGAATCCAGAAATGCCTGCATGTCATCTCTTCTGAAGGAAAGCTGCAATGTTTTTAGCAGTGCTATTTTTTGCGCAGGCTCGCTATCCAGTATGCGCTGTACATAGCGGCTGAAAGGCTGCGCGGCAGTAAGCATCGCATCAGGAGAATGATTTGCAGTGTGCATAAATAAGTGTCGGGCAATAAGTGCTATAGAATAACAAAGACCGTACTTGCTGACATCAGATTAATCGTAAATCAAAATAGAACGTTGTCAGAGTAGATGCTAGAATCCGGTTTGGTTTGAGTGAATCCTTAATCTTTTATCACATGCATAACAAGAAGGCACCTGATAATGAGCAGGAAATGCTAGGGTATCAGTTAAAAATTAGCCTTCCCGAGAACTTTAAAATTGAAGCCGTAGAAGAATGTCAAACGATACTACTCAACATAATCAGCCAATGGTTGAAAATGCAAAACGCAAAGATTTTCGTGCCGCTGCTATTCAAATGGCGTCGGGTCCGAGCGTATCGGCAAATTTGGAAGAAGCTGCACGTTTGATAGAAGATGCAGTTTCCCAGAAGGCCGAGTTGGTTGTGTTACCTGAGTATTTTTGCATCATGGGAATGAAAGACACAGATAAATTAGCTGTTCGGGAACAGCCTGGTGACGGGCAGATACAGAATTTTCTCAGTGATACGGCAAAACGTTTGGGAATATGGCTGGTGGGTGGGTCGGTGCCATTGGCTTCATCCGAGTCGGATAAAGTTTATAATAGTTGCCTGGTCTATGCGGATAATGGAGAACAAGTTGCGCGTTACGACAAGATTCATTTATTTGGCTTGCAATTAGGCAATGAGCATTATGCCGAGGAAAAAACCATTAAAGCAGGGAATAAAGTAGTGACAGTGGATTCTCCGTTTGGTCGTATCGGGCTATCGATATGCTACGATCTGCGGTTTCCGGAATTATTCCGTATGATGAATAATGTTGATATTATTCTGGCACCTGCCGCATTTACCGCAATTACTGGCAGAGCGCATTGGGAGGTGCTGGTGCGTGCGCGTGCGGTTGAGAATATGGCTTATGTGATCGCGCCAGGGCAGGGTGGTTATCATGTAAGCGGGCGTGAAACGAATGGGGATAGTATGATTGTGGATCCCTGGGGCGTGGTGATGGAGCGTTTGCCAAGGGGTCCAGGAGCCGTGGTGGCCACACTGGATCCGGAATATCAGGCCAGTTTGCGGACAAATTTGCCAGCACTGAATCATCGAATTTTACAGCAGTGTTAAGCTTAAACGCTGTATTCGTAATGAACAATTTTTCTTATTAGGTAAGTCGCACGATTTATTGAGCAGCATACTATGACAACTGAATTATGATAGAAACGAAGGATTTTTTTGCGATTGCCGATCGCTGCTTATTGTCGCCCTATGACATTAATGCGACTGGATTACAACGCGTATTGGATCAAATACTCACGCATAAAATTGATTACGCGGATCTTTATTTTCAGTATAGCCGTTCTGAAGGTTGGATGCTGGAAGAGGGTATCGTCAAATCGGGCAGTTTCAATATTGAGCAGGGCGTTGGTGTCCGTGCCATTAGCGGAGAGAAGACAGGATTCGCTTATTCCGATGATATCAGTATGCCGGCACTGGTATCAGCGGCTCAGGCAACACGGGCAATCGCCGATCAGGGTAGTATGCATTCGGTACAGGTCGCTAAACGTAATGAATTGGGTAAAAATAAACAACTTTATTTACCGGAAGATCCGATTGCAAGTCTTAAGGATGCAGATAAAGTTGCCTTATTAGAGAGACTCGAGCGTTATACCCGGCAGCTTGATCGACGAATTACTCAGGTGGTGGCATCATTGGTGGGTAAATATGAAGTTGTATTAGTAGCACGTAGCGATGGATTACTTGCGGCTGATGTACGGCCATTGGTTCGATTATCTTTACAGGTGATTGCTGAAGAAAATGGCCGACGTGAACAAGGTGTTGCCGGGGGTGGCGGACGCTTCAGTTATGCCTATTTTACCGATGAGATTTTGCACGACTACGCGCAAAAAGCTGTCCATCAAGCAGTCGTCAATCTGGGTGCACGTCCTGCACCTGCCGGTACGATGACAGTCGTTCTGGGAAGCGGTTGGCCTGGTATATTGCTGCATGAAGCGATTGGTCATGGTCTGGAAGGGGATTTTAATCGAAAAGGTAGTTCGGCTTTCTCAGGACGTGTCGGTGAACGTGTTGCAGCTCCCGGTGTCACGGTTGTTGATGATGGGACAATTCCACAAAGACGGGGATCGTTAAATATTGATGACGAAGGTAATCCGACGCAATGTACTGTATTAATAGAAGATGGCATACTTAGGGGCTATTTGCAGGATAACCTGAATGCCCGGTTGATGAATTTGCCTGTTACCGGTAATGGTCGACGTGAATCTTTTGCACATATACCCATGCCACGGATGACCAATACTTATATGCTGAGCGGTGATAAGGATCCGGCAGAAATTATTGCTTCGGTAAAACATGGCTTATATGCGGCAAACTTTGGCGGTGGACAGGTAGATATTACCAGCGGGAAATTTGTTTTCTCAGCTGCGGAAGCTTATATGATTGAAGATGGGAAAATCACTTATCCGGTTAAAGGAGCCACTTTGATTGGTAATGGCCCGGATGTGCTGACCCGGGTTTCCATGATTGGGAACGATATGTCACTTGATCCGGGTGTCGGAACATGTGGCAAAGAAGGCCAAAGTGTACCGGTTGGTGTGGGGCAACCCACCTTACGCATTGATGGATTAACAGTAGGTGGCACGGGAAGTTGACGGCACGCTGATGAAACGTTACCGTTAGAATATTTTATAACTTGTTGAAATTGATATTGGGATGCAGAGAGCATGAGTGTGGAATTAACCGGCGCTGAAATTACAATACGCTGTTTGCAGGAAGAAGGGGTGCAGTGTATTTTCGGCTATCCAGGTGGCGCAGTGTTGTTTATTTATGATGAATTGTTCAAGCAGGATAAAGTCCGGCATATTTTAGTGCGCCACGAACAAGCCGCGGTACATGCAGCCGATGGCTATGCCCGCTCCAGCGATAAAGTGGGCGTAGCCTTGGTTACTTCGGGTCCGGGTGTGACGAATGCGGTAACAGGTATCGCAACCGCTTATATGGACTCGATTCCCATGGTCGTGATTAGTGGGCAAGTACCCACAAGTGCCATTGGTTTGGACGCATTCCAGGAAGTGGATGCCGTGGGTATCACACGTCCTTGTGTCAAACATAACTTCCTGGTGAAGGATGTAACCGAGTTGGCGCAAACCATTAAAAAAGCATTTTATATTGCTTCAACAGGTCGTCCAGGCCCTGTTCTGGTAGATATTCCCAAAGATGTCTCGCAACAGAAAACTAAGTTTTTTTATCCGGATAAGGTAACCATGCGTTCCTATAATCCTGTGGTTAAGGGACATGCCAGGCAAATCAAGAAAGCTGCTGAACTGATACTCAGTGCCAAGCGCCCCATAATCTACGCAGGTGGCGGCGTAATTTTGAGTAATGCTGCATCACAGTTGACTGAATTGACGCAGATGCTGAATTTTCCTTGTACCAATACATTGATGGGATTGGGAGGATATCCTGCTACGGATAAGCAATCCTTGGGTATGTTGGGTATGCACGGCACTTACGAAGCGAATATGGCGATGCAGTATTGCGATGTTCTGGTGGCTGTGGGTGCGCGCTTTGATGATCGTGTGATTGGTAATCCCAAACATTTTTCTAATGAAAATAGAAAGATTATCCATATTGATATTGATCCATCGTCCATTTCAAAACGCGTCAAGGTCGATGTGCCGATAGTAGGTGACGTTCTGGATGTGCTGAAGGAGCTCATTAAATTATTTAAAGCTGAAAAGGAAAAACCGGATCAAGTCGCATTAAAAGAGTGGTGGAAACAGATTGAGTTATGGCGTGAACGGGATTGCCTCAAATTTGATCGCGACAGCAAAATCATCAAACCACAGATGGTGATTGAGAAGTTGTTTAATATTACCAAAGGTGATGCATTTGTTACTTCGGATGTCGGACAACATCAAATGTGGGCTGCCCAGTTTTATAAATTTGATAAACCACGGCGTTGGATTAATTCCGGCGGGTTAGGCACGATGGGATTTGGTATGCCTGCAGCAATGGGTGTGCAATTGGCTAATCCGAAAGGTAAAGTGGCTTGTATTACCGGTGAAGCGAGTATTCAAATGTGTATCCAGGAACTGTCAACCTGTAAACAGTATAAATTGCCATTGAAAATTATTAACTTGAATAATCGCTACATGGGCATGGTCAGACAATGGCAGGAATTTTTTCACGGTAATCGCTATGCGGAATCCTATATGAACGCGCTGCCGGATTTCGTTAAACTGGCTGAAAGTTATGGGCATATCGGGATGAAGATTGAACGACCTGAAGATGTGGAAGGTGCTTTGAAGGAAGCATTCAAACTCAAAGATCAACTGGTATTCATGGATTTTATTACCGATCAGACTGAAAACGTTTTTCCTATGGTGCCAGGCGGTAAAGGGCTCTCTGAAATGATTTTGGTATAGATAAATGCGACATATTATTTCTTTATTATTGGAAAACGAAGCAGGTGCACTGTCTCGTGTAGCAGGCCTATTTTCAGCACGTGGTTATAATATCGAATCGCTTTCAGTGGCGCCTACCGAAGATCCAACTTTGTCACGCATGACATTGGTGACTATTGGGTCTGATGAAGTGGTGGAGCAAGTGACCAAGCAATTGAATAAGCTGATTGAAGTGGTAAAAATCATTGACTTGAATGATGGCAACCATATAGAGCGCGAGTTAATGCTGGTAAAAGTGCGTGCGGTTGGCTCAGACCGGGAAGAAATTAAACGGCTGGCTGAAATTTTTCGTGGTTGTATTATCGATGTGACAGACAAGTCCTATACCATTGAGTTAACCGGTACGAGTTCGAAACTGGATGCATTTCTCGATGCAGTTGAACGTAGTGCGGTTTTAGAAACAGTGCGGACAGGCGCTTCTGGCATAGGGCGCGGGGAATGGATTTTAAAGGTATAATTTGTATTTGTGTTGATTAATCAGAATCTTGAGGTTAGTAATCCAGAGTAATTAATCCTTATTTAAATAAGGTATTTTGTTTATTGCTCTCCTGTCTCTATTCTAATTTTGTTTTAAAAGGAAAATAATGAAAGTTTATTATGATAAAGATGCAGATTTGTCTCTTATTAAAGGAAAAAAAGTAACCATATTGGGTTATGGCTCACAAGGGCATGCACATGCCAATAATTTGAGCGAGTCGGGAGTAAAAATTACTGTAGGTCTGCGTAAAGGCGGGGTATCCTGGAGTAAAGCGGAAAAAGCCGGTTTAACGGTTATGGAAGTTGCTGATGCAGTTAAAGATGCAGATGTCGTCATGGTTTTATTGCCTGATGAACAGATTGGATCCGTATATAAGCAGGAAATCGAGCCAGGGTTGAAGAAAAATGCTACGGTTGCATTTGCTCATGGTTTTAGTGTTCATTATGGACAGGTAACCCCGCGTGAAGATCTCGATGTCATCATGATTGCTCCCAAGGGACCCGGTCATCTGGTACGTTCTACCTATTTGCAAGGCGGCGGTGTGCCTTCACTGATAGCTGTTCATCAGGATAAATCTGGCAAAGCACGTGATTTGGCACTTTCTTATGCAGCGGCCAATGGAGGCACTCGAGGCGGTGTGATCGAAACAAGTTTTCGTGAAGAAACTGAAACAGACTTATTTGGTGAACAAGTCGTGTTATGTGGCGGTTTGACTGCGTTGATCCAAGCTGGTTTTGAAACACTTGTGGAAGCGGGTTATGCGCCGGAGATGGCCTATTTTGAGTGTCTGCATGAGGTTAAGTTAATTGTAGATTTGATCTACGAAGGCGGCATCGCAAATATGCGTTATTCCATTTCCAATAATGCCGAATATGGTGACGTATCACGCGGGCCACGTATTATTACTGACGAAACGCGCGCAGAAATGCGTAAAATTTTACGCCAGATCCAAACCGGCGAATATGCGCGGGAATTTATCCTGGAGAATCAATCGGGAGCGCCGGTACTTAAATCGAGTCGCCGTATTGCGTCCGAGCATCAGATTGAGCAGGTGGGTGCCAAGTTGCGTGATATGATGCCGTGGATCAAGAAAAATAAACTCGTCGATCAAGTGAAGAACTAACGTATTTTTATTTCTAAATGATTTGAACCTTGGTTTTTTTATCTTTTAAGCTTTTGTTGTAATTTATATATGGCCCATTATCCTCATCCTATTATCGCTCGCGAAGGCTGGTTGCATATCGTAATAGCGTTTTCTGTTGCGGCTGGTGTAACGCTATTCGCTGACTGGCTTTGGGCAATCCCATTCTGGGTGATTGCCTTTTTCGTTTTACAGTTTTTTCGTGATCCACCTCGAGAAGTGCCATTGGATCGTAATGCCATATTAGCCCCGGCTGATGGCAGGATTGTTGCGGTGGAAAAGGTTCAGGATCCTTATTTAGAACGGGAAGCTATTAAGATTAGCGTGTTCATGAATGTGTTTAATGTGCATTCTAATCGCAGTCCGGTTGATGGGGATGTGCGTGAAAAATGGTATTTTCCAGGAAAATTCATTAATGCTGACTTGCCCAAAGCTTCTCTGGAGAATGAACGTAACGCGCTATGGATTAAGGCGGATAATGGTGCTGATGTGACTTGTGTACAAGTGGCGGGTTTGGTCGCAAAGCGTATTATTTGTCATGCATCACCAGGCGATCATTTGGGACGTGGTCAGCGCTTTGGTTTTATACGGTTCGGTTCGCGAGTGGATGTTTATTTGCCACTGAATACTAAAGTTAATGTCAATATTGGTGATAAAGTATCGGCGACACTGACAGTATTGGCGGAGTTTCGTGAGGTATAGTCTGCGAATCAGCGTTTTTATATCAATAACTGGTTCTACATTGAGTGTTTGCCACAAGATTTTATATGACTTATCTGGTTATACATATCAATAATGCCTGATTCTCTACCAGAGCGTATCATGCTCAAGTCTCGATTGCGACGGCGCGGTATCTATCTATTACCCAATTTGTTTACCACTGCTGCATTATTTGCAGGGTTTTATGCCATTGTACAGGCGATGAATGGGAATTTTGAATACTCAGCAATAGCTGTTTTTATCGCTATGGTACTGGATGGATTGGATGGCCGTGTCGCACGGCTCACGGGTACGCAAAGCGAGTTTGGGGCAGAATACGATAGTATGTCGGATATGGTTTCTTTTGGTGTTGCGCCTGCATTGATTGTTTATGAGTGGGCTTTGAAAGAAATGGGTCAATGGGGCTGGATAGTTGCATTCATTTACTGTGCATGTGCAGCCCTGCGTCTTGCACGATTCAATACCAATATAGAAGTAGTTGATAAACGTTTCTTTCAGGGCTTGCCCAGTCCTGCTGCTGCTGCATTAATAGCCGGGCTTGTTTGGGTAACGATTAATTTTCAGGTGCAGGGAAACGATATTAAATGGTTGGCTTGTATCGTGACGTTATTTGCCGCTTTAACTATGGTTAGCAATATTCCTTACTACAGTGGTAAAGAGTTTAATTTACGCCGAAGGGTCCCGTTTTTTACTATCTTGTTATTAGTACTATTCTTTTTTGTTTTGATCCCGAGTCATCCGCCGCTCGTGCTATTTTGTTTGTTTGCAGTTTATGCATTTTCTGGTTATTTCATTAAATTATGGCGATTCGGCAAAAGTAAAAGAAATAGCGAGGCACCCGACTCCTAACGATTATCTATTGCACAAAAAGAAAAAACTATTTATATTTCCTCATTATGTATGCAGCAAGTCATATTAATTCAACGTATTCACTATCGATTCCTGTAATTCTAATGGAATTGTTGCTGCGCCTTGCGCGCTAAATTTTCTATCCCCTATTTATTTTCTACCCTATAAAATTCGAAAAACGAGTTTTATCATACTTTAAGTTTTCTTCCTGAAGTGGAGAGCATAATGCAAGAGCATTTAATTATTTTTGATACAACCCTGCGTGATGGTGAACAGAGTCCTGGTGCATCCATGACTAAAGAAGAGAAAGTGCGTATCGCCTGGCAGCTGGAACGTATGGGTGTGGATGTGATTGAAGCGGGTTTTCCGGCAGCTTCTAATGGAGATTTTGAAGCTGTTAAAGCTGTTGCTGATTCGGTTAAAGAGAGTGTGGTATGTGGTTTGGCGCGTGCAATTGAAGCCGATATTCAGCGCGCGGGAGAAGCATTAAGAGGTGCGCAATCAGCGCGTATTCATACGTTTATTGCGACATCACCCATTCATATGAAGAAGAAACTGAGAATGTCACCTGAGCAGGTCATCGCACAGGCTGTGAAAGCTGTGAAATGGGCGCGTCAATATACTGATAATGTTGAGTTCTCTCCAGAAGATGCTGGTCGTTCTGAAATAGATTTCTTGTGTCAAGTGCTGGAGGCGGTTATTGATGCGGGTGCGACTACACTGAATATTCCGGATACGGTGGGTTACACTATGCCTGAGCAATTCGGCAAGCTAATCCGTGACTTGCGTGAACGTATTCCTAATGCTGACAAAGTGATCTTTTCAGTTCATTGTCATAACGATTTAGGGTTGGCCGTGGCCAATTCACTGGCTGCTGTAATGAGCGGTGCGCGGCAGGTTGAATGTACCATTAATGGTCTGGGGGAAAGAGCAGGCAATGCTGCACTTGAAGAAGTTGTGATGGCGGTTCGTACGCGCCAGGATTATTTCCCTTGTGATACAAAAATAGATGCCACACATATTGTTTCGGCAAGCAAACTGGTTTCCGGTATTACCGGTTTTCCGGTACAACCCAATAAAGCGATTGTGGGGGCTAATGCTTTTGCGCATGAATCAGGCATTCACCAGGATGGCGTGTTGAAACACCGTGAGACGTATGAAATCATGCGCGCAGAAGATGTGGGCTGGAATGCAAACAAATTATTGCTGGGGAAACATTCGGGTCGTAATGCATTCCGCAATCGTCTTATGGAACTGGGTATTGAATTGGAATCCGAAGAAATGCTTAATAATACTTTTATGCGTTTTAAGGAATTAGCGGATAAGAAGCACGAAATTTTTGATGAGGATTTACACGCATTGGTTTCGGATGAAGAATTGATATTGCAGGAGTGTTACCGGCTAATATCACTCACTGTTCATTGTGAAACCGGTGAAGTTCCTTACGCACGGATAGTGATTTCCGATAACGGCAATGAAATGCATGCTGAATCTCGAGGAAGTGGTCCGGTGGATGCGACTTTCCGAGCGATCGAAATACTGCTGACGAGTGGTGCCGAATTACAGTTATTTTCGGTCAACAATATTACCAGTGGCACAGATGCGCAGGGGGAAGTTACGGTTCGGTTACGCAAATCCGATCGTATCGTTAACGGGCATGGCGCGGATACGGATATTGTTGTAGCTTCTGCAAAAGCCTATCTGAGCGCATTGAATAAACTATGCAGCAAACTGGAGCGGGCTCATCCACAGGTGTAGCGTGGTTGAAACTAGGTCGCAAGATAATGAAACATAAACTAACCGTGCTATTTTGTTTGGTATTTCTGTTGCTGAGTGGCCAGGTACAAGCATTCCAGTTTCAGGATGCAACAGGGAAAATTCATAAGCTTGCAGATTATAAGGGGCGATGGGTACTGGTTAATTTTTGGGCAACCTGGTGCCCGCCCTGCTTAAAAGAAATTCCTGATTTAATTGCATTGTATGAGAATCGTAAAGATATTATGGTGATTGGTGTGGCGATGGATTTTAGCGATTCGCAGGTGGTTATGGATTTTGTTCAGTCGATGTCAATTACTTATCCCATCGTTTTGGGTAATCGTCAAATTGCTTCTCAACTGGATGATATCTCGTTATTACCGAGTACTTATTTTTTTGATCCGGATGGGAAACCGGCTGCGCGTCAGCTCGGTATCATTTCGCGCGAACGTATAGAAAAGTTTATAGAATCAAAATTAATTGAAAAGAGCGCTATCCATAAACGATGATGGATTTGAGTAAACTTTTCGGTTGATGATTTGTATAGCAATCTAGCTATTAGGTGATGATGCAGTATAACGCCAAGTGGTTAACCACTTATTGAATACGAGCTGCGGATAGGCAGCTTCACCAAGGCTACCGTTATATCGGCCAAGCGCGCGGAAGTAATTGCCTTTTTCTTTATTAAGGTAATGGCGTAGAATTGTACATCCATAGCGCAAATTAACGCGTAAATGAAAAAGGTTGTGATCTTGATGACCGATTACGTCAATCCAGAATGGCATGACTAGCATATAGCCGCGTGCACCTGCATGTGAAATGGCGTATTTCTTAAAACCACTTTCTACTTGAATAACGCTTAATACGAGCTCCGGATCCAATCCTGCCCGCGTTGCTTCATAATAAACCGTTCTCAGAAATTCTTCCCGTTCGATGGGATCTGGGATGAATTTTTCTAAGCGGCGGCTCATGCTGATAAGCCAAGTGATGTTGTCTGCCATGGCAGCATATTCAGAGTATGAAACCGCCTGATCGCTTGTCTCATGGAGTATGACTGTCTGTGTACTAGCTGCGAGTTGTTCATAACGCAGGTTATTGGCCTGTATGAAACCGGAGAAGAGCAGAAATAGTATTGTGCTGATTAATTTGTACATAATTTGGTTATTATGAATGAGAAAATTTCATCGACAGGTATTGTTTGTGAAGCTTGATCATTTCGTCCCTGATATTCAATGATTGATTGTTTGAGTCCTCGCTCACCGACAACAATTCGATGCGGAATACCAATCAGTTCCATATCAGCAAACATGACACCGGGACGTTCGTCTCGGTCATCAAGCAATACTTCAATCCGGGCATCCGAGAATTGTTGATAAAGTTTTTCTACGGTGTCTTTTACTTGTGTACTTTTCTGTAGGCCGATCGGTATGATTACGAGCTGAAAAGGAGACATTGCTGTTGGAAAAATAATGCCGTGTTCATCGTGATTTTGTTCAATGGCGGCAGCAAAGATGCGTGAAATACCAATACCATAGCAACCCATTTCCATAGGGCGAGTTTGGCCTGATTCGTCGAGATACTTGGCTTTCATGATTTCAGAATATTTTGTACGTAACTGGAAAATATGGCCTACTTCAATCCCGCGGCAAATTTCAAGTTTTCCTTTGCCATCCGGAGAAGCATCGCCAGAAACAACATTACGGATATCAAAAACATGGTCTGGTAATTTTAGATCACGGTCAAAATTTACCTGAATCAGATGGAAGCCTTCTTCATTTGCACCACAAACAAAATTGCTCATGTTCATAACAGCTGGATCAGCAATCATACAAGTTTCTAGCCCAACGGGACCGATGTATCCGGGTACCGTTCCTGTTTCTTGTAGGATATCAGCTTCACTTGCCATTTGGAATTCGGATAAAAAGGGTATTTTCCTCACTTTTAATTCATTGAGCTGATGGTCGCCGCGTAGTAGTAATAAAAATAGCTGATTATTTGCTTTGACTGCCAGGGTTTTTATAGTTTTCTGCACCGGGATCTTTAGAAAATCTGCAACTTCAGCGCAGGTTTTCTTATTGGGTGTCAGGATTTTCTGCATGGCATCCCCCGGTACATCGCGTTCTAATTGAGGTGACAGTGATTTAGCTAGCTCAATATTGGCAGCATAGTCTGAGTCAGGACAGAATGCGATAGCATCTTCGCCGGATTCTGCCAGAACATGAAATTCATGCGAGCCGCTGCCACCTATAGCACCGGTATCCGCTGCCACAGCACGAAATTGCAATCCAAGGCGTGTAAAAATACGAGTATAAGTTTCATGCATGAGTTGATAAGTTTGTATGAGGCTGTTTTCATTCGTGTGAAACGAATACGCATCTTTCATCAGAAACTCGCGTGCGCGCATGACACCAAAACGTGGCCGGATTTCATCACGAAATTTTGTTTGTATCTGATAGAAATTAAGCGGTAATTGGCGATAGCTTTTGATTTCCCTACGTGCTATGTCGGTGATGATTTCCTCATGTGTTGGGCCAAAACAGAAATTATGCTCATGACGATCTTTTATTTTGAGCATTTGTGGTCCAAATACATCCCATCGGCCGGTCTCTTGCCATAATTCTGCGGGTTGTATAGCAGGCATCAGAACTTCTATGGCGCCGCTGTTATTCATTTCTTCACGAACAATATTTTCTATTTTTCGTAATACTCGTAGACCCAATGGCATCCAGGTATATAGTCCACTGCCAAGACGCTTGATGAGTCCGGCACGCAGCATCAGTTTGTGACTAACTAATTCTGCTTCGGCAGGCGCTTCTTTGAGAGTTGAAATAAAGAATTGTGAGACGCGCATGGGCGATTCCATTATGATAAAAAATGATCGTAATTTTACCTTGAAATAAGTTGGCGAAGTACGGATTACGCTATTCATTATGAATGGATAATCTGCCAAGATGGGTAGAAGGCTATAACGAAGGTATGGATTTTTGTTTTATGGGCACTTTCAATCTGTAGTAAAGTATGAAAAAATCCACACATTTGATGGGCCGAATGGGTAATTCACATGATAGACCGTAACGGATATCGTCCTAATGTTGGTATTATCCTGCTGAATTCAAGGAATGAAGTCTTTTGGGGCAAACGCATTAAGCAAAACTCTTGGCAATTTCCCCAGGGTGGCATTAAGTCAGGGGAAAGCCCTGAGCAGGCTATGTATCGGGAACTAACCGAAGAAATTGGATTGCATCCAAGTCATGTTGAGATTGTTGGACGTACACGTGATTGGTTACGATATGAGGTGCCTGAACGATGGATAAGACGTGAATGGCGCGGAAACTACAAGGGACAGAAGCAGATCTGGTATTTATTGCGTTTGATTGGACGTGATAGTGACGTTTCTTTACGCAGAAGCACACATCCGGAATTTGATGCCTGGCGTTGGAATCAGTATTGGATTGAATTGGATTCAGTTGTTGAGTTTAAACGTAAGGTTTATAAGCAGGCATTAACAGAATTATCACATTTGTTAAAAACAGATCCTTGTCAAGTTACTAGCTATGATAAGAATTATCCGATCAAAGAAACCGGTAAAGTCATTTTGACCAATCAATTGGAAGTCAATGAATAATCCGTCTGCAATGGAGGGTTTTCTGTTATAAAGTATCTGGAAACATGCGAGTATTCTGAAAATCTTGGGGAAACAGAATATTTATTACAATTTTTATAAGATTCCCATTTGTGGGCGTTTCATCAGGCGTAATCGGCTGCGCCATTACAGCCGTTTTTTAGGGAGAATACCGATGAAGATACGTACACTGGTTGCGTCGTTGTTATCGATTGGCGCTCTTGTCACTTCGATTAATGTTTCAGCCAATGAGCCTATCCAACCCATTCAAGCTGCGAAAGTTAAAAATGGTGACATGGTTGAGTTGGGTAAAATGTTATTTTTTGATCCACGTTTATCTCAATCTGGCTTTATTTCCTGTAACTCTTGTCATAATCTAAGTATGGGCGGCACAGATAATCTTCCGAGCTCTATCGGTCATAAATGGCATCAGGGGCCTATTAATGCGCCAACAGTATTAAATGCCAGTATGATTTTAGCCCAATTTTGGGATGGGCGCGCTAAGGACCTAAAAGAACAAGCGGGTGGTCCAATTGCAAATCCAGGGGAGATGGGGTCTACGCATAAAATAGCTGTTGATGTAATACAATCTATTCCTCAATACCGCAATTATTTTGCAAAGGCATTTGGATCAGACCAGGTTGATATTGATCGAATAACCGGTGCAATTGCAGCTTTTGAAGAAACGTTGGTTACACCAGGCTCACGTTTTGATAAGTGGCTGGAAGGTGACAAGAAAGCGCTAAATCAGCAAGAACTGGAAGGATATGCATTATTCAAAAGTAGTGGCTGTTCCGGTTGCCATAATGGGCCAGCTGTAGGTGGTGCACTATACCAGAAGTTTGGTGTATATCATCCTTATGAAACAAAAAGTAAAGCGGAAGGCAGAAAAGCGGTTACTGGAAAAGATACTGACTTGAATGTTTTTAAAGTGCCAACTCTGCGTAATATTGAACTCACTTATCCCTATTTTCATGATGGCGCAGTAACAACGTTAGAGGATGCTGTAAAGATAATGGGTAAAGTACAATTAGATCGCGACTTTAATAAGAAAGAGATTGATAGTATTGTTGCTTTCTTGAGAACACTGACAGGTGAACAGCCTGATATCAAACTGCCAATTCTTCCACCTTCTAACAATAATACTCCTAGACCTGTACCGTTTTAACGAAAGAAATCTCGGGAGCTTGCTCCCGAGGCAAGGTGGGTAATAATAAACTTTGTTTTTACCGCAGATCGAGTCAGATTGTATGCTGTAAACTCAATTGTTTATGGTTTGAACCGGTGTGAAGGGATTTTTGATATGGGTGTTTTGCAGTATTAACGTAATCTAATGTAGATTTACGTTAAAAAATAAAGTAGAGTCACTGTTCCGATAACCAATAATTAGAATAGGGAGTTACCTATGGGTAACAAGGGGCAATTACTGCAAGATCCGTTTTTAAATATATTGCGGAAAGAACATATCCCTGTATCGATATATTTAGTAAACGGTATTAAATTACAAGGACAAATCGATTCGTTTGATCAATATGTGGTGTTGTTGAAAAACTCAGTTACGCAGATGGTATACAAACATGCAATTTCTACAGTAGTACCTGCGAGAGCAGTTACTATTCCGATTGACACAGTAGAAACACATAACTCTTAATGCCTGGATATTTCAGGTATGCATAAATTAAAAACGACTGATACAGCTATTTTAGTTAGCTTCAATTTTGGCCATGGGGATTATATTGATCGCTTACAAGAATTGCAGCAACTGGCCGTCAGCGCTAAGCTGCAGACTTTAGCCGTTATAGAGGGAAAACGTTCCCGGCCTGATCCGACAACTTATATTGGAAGCGGAAAAGTTGATGAAATAGCACAAGTAGTAATGCAGGCTAAAGTTTCTATGGTTATATTTAATCATGACTTATCACCGGCTCAGCAACGTAACTTATCTCTGCGTTTGGACTGTAATGTTATTGATCGTACGAGTTTGATTTTGGACATTTTTGCCCAGCGGGCTAAGAGTCATGAGGGAAAGCTACAAGTGGAGCTGGCTCAATTAGAGCATCTTGCAACACGTCTTGTGCGGGGATGGACGCATCTTGAACGACAAAAGGGGGGTATTGGTTTACGTGGTCCTGGTGAAACGCAACTGGAAACAGATCGACGTTTAATTAAAAAGCGAGTTAAGTTACTTAAAGAAAAACTTTCAATCCTTCAGCGCCAACGTAACGTTCAAAGGCGATCTAGGCAACGTACTGATGTGCTATCGGTATCTATCGTTGGTTATACTAATGCAGGAAAATCAACTTTATTTAATAGGCTAACACGTGCGCAATCATATGCTGCCGATCAGTTATTTGCTACCTTGGATACGACAACACGAAAATTGTTTCTTGCAGAAAGTGGTCCAGTAGTCATTTCGGATACGGTAGGATTTATTCGTGAATTACCGCATACGCTGGTAGCAGCTTTTCGTGCAACGCTTGAAGAAACTGTGCAGGCCGATATACTCCTTCACGTGGTAGATGCTAGCATTCCTAATCGGGATGAACAGATTGAAGAAGTTAACAAGATATTAAAAGAAATTGGTGCTGATACTATTCCTCAAATTTTAATCTTAAACAAAATTGATCTTACTGACCTGATAGGGGGTGGCAAGGGTTGCATGCGTGATGAATATGATAGAATATCACGCATTCGTTTAAGTGCGAGAACAGGCGAAGGTATAGAATTTGTAAAACAAGCACTGATAGAAGCAATTGCAGAGAACTCCAAGAAATTGTATGAGAAATATACAGATACTAAGAAAATAATTGGAGGTTGTGCAACGGTATAAGGACTTTTTTGAACACAAAACAGGAATTATTATGGGATTAAATGATCCACAGTGGGGAAAAAATAAAGGTGATTCTGGTCCACCAGATCTGGATGATGTTCTGCGTAATGTTAACAAAAAGATTAATAGCATTTTTGGACAAAAAAAAAGTGGGGGAGGTGACGAAGGTTCACGTGATACAGGCCCGAGGCAAAAAAGTGGCGGTAGCATTGCGTTGATTCTGGGTTTGTTATTGGTGGTGTGGTTGGCGAGTGGTTTTTATATTGTGGATGAAGGTCATAGAGGTGTGGTATTGCGCTTTGGTCAATATGCTGATACGGCACCGGCAGGTTTGCGTTGGCATTTACCCTATCCTATTGAGAAAGTGGAAATAGTGAATGTTAGTCAGGTTCGTACGGTTGAGATTGGTTACCGTAATAATGTCAGGAGCAAAGTGCTTCGGGAATCGTTAATGTTGACCGACGATGAAAACATAATTGATATTCAATTTGCGGTGCAATATATATTGAATAATCCAGAAAATTTTCTTTTTAAAAATCGAAATCCAGAGGAAGCAGTTCTTCAGGCAGCTGAAACTGCAATTAGGCAAGTCATTGGTAAAAGTAAAATGGATTATGTGCTTTATGAAGGACGTGAACAAGTTGCTGCCAATGCAACACAATTGATGCAGAAGATTCTAGATCGTTATGCCATAGGTATTTCTATCAGCAGGGTAACGATGCAAAATGCTCAGCCACCTGAGCAGGTACAATCGGCGTTTGATGACGCTGTGAAAGCTGGGCAAGATAGAGAACGGCAGAAGAATGAAGGTCAGGCTTATGCTAATGATGTAATTCCAAGAGCAGTGGGTAATGCTGCCCGGCTGATTCAAGAATCCGAAGGATATAAACAACGAGTGATTGTAAGTGCTGAAGGTGATGCCAGTCGTTTTGAACAGATTCTTGCTGAATATAGTAAAGCACCAGAAGTTACACGTGAACGTTTGTATCTGGACATGATGCAACAGGTTCTTTCAAATACTAGCAAAATTCTTGTTGATCAGAAGAATGGTAACAATCTGCTGTATTTGCCGTTAGATAAGTTAATCAATATGAGTGGGTCTGCATCAGCTTCGTCAGTAGCTGTACAACCTATAATGCAAGAAGCAACGCATGATAGTAGTGTACGGACACGAGAATCTTTTCGTAGCCGCGAACGGGAGATGAGATAGGTGAAAAATCTTACATCAGTATTTTCAGGCATCATCATCGCAATATTCTTTCTGGGTAGTTCGGCAATTTATATTGTTGATGAACGGCAACAAGCAATTTTGTTTCAACTGGGGGAAGTGATCGATGTTAAAACGGAGCCCGGTTTATATTTTAAGATTCCGATAGCGCAGAATGTGCGTCATTTTGATAAACGTATCCTAACAATGAATACAGAAGAACCTGAACGTTTTATCACATCGGAGAAAAAGAACGTTCTAGTAGATCTGTTTGTAAAGTGGCGTATAGTTGATGTGAAACAATATTATATCAGTGTACGTGGCGATGAAGGGCTGGCACAGACACGTTTAGCACAAACTATAAATGCAAGTTTGCGTGATGAGTTCGGTAATCGTACTGTTCATGATGTAGTCTCTGGTGAGCGTGATGTCATTATGGAGATTATGCGTCAGAAGGCAGATGCGGATGCCCGTTCGATTGGAGTGGAAGTGGTTGATGTGCGTTTGAAGCGGGTGGATTTGCCTCAGGAGGTTAGTGAATCGGTATATAGACGTATGGAGGCAGAGCGCAAAAGAGTTGCTAATGAACTACGCTCTACGGGTGCAGCTGAATCAGAAAAGATCCGTGCGGATGCAGATAGGCAGCGTGAAGTGATATTGGCAGAAGCCTATCGGGAAGCTCAGAAAACGATGGGTGATGGTGATAGTCAGGCAGCTGCAACCTATTCAGCTGCTTTTCAGAAAGATTCAGAATTTTATGCCTTCTGGCGGAGTATTGATGCATATAAACAATCCTTTAAGAATAAAGGAGACATGATGGTTCTGGAACCTACTTCTGATTTCTTCAAATATTTGAAAAATCCGGCTATTAATAAATAAGGTACGTACTAGTAGGATTCTATTGATAGATCTCGTAGAGATGTAGAGTGTTTATAAATCTAAGGTTATGTTTTTTATAACGATATATTTGTGTGAATTTATTTTGTAGTGAAGAGGTTCTGGAAATCGCAGTCACTTTATATACTCGATTGCACAGAACCTCTTAATTTTTTATGCTTATTTCTTTTCAGAAAGCATCATCAGTATCTGATTAAGCCGGAGTTGTTGCTAAATGTGGGAAACTTTTCTAATTGCAATTGCATTGATGTTAATTCTAGAAGGAGTGTTACCATTTTTATCTCCTCAAACTTGGCGGGAAGCATTCCGTAAATTAATTGAGATTAATGATAATCAGATACGTTTTGTGGGTTTGACTTCAATGTTAGTTGGGCTAATGCTGCTTCTTATCGTAAGTTGACGCTATTTTCTTTATTTTTCTCGTTCACAAGCTTGTCAATCATAAACATGCGTAATTGGTTACTTCCAGAATATGTTGAAGATATATTACCAGTAGAAGCATTGCATATCGAAGTAATGCGTCGCCAGATTATTGATTTGTTACTGGTGCACGGTTATCAGCAAGTAATGCCACCCTTGTTAGAGTATGTAGAATCTTTATTGTCTGGTAGCGGCAGTGATATGGATTTGCGCATGTTCAAAGTAATAGATCAACTGAGTGGACGCATGATGGGTTTGCGTGCCGACATGACGCCGCAAGTTGCAAGAATTGATGCACATTTATTGAATTCTGGAGGCATAACACGTTTATGTTATGCCAATAGTGTATTGCATACAGTGCCATCTGCTATAACACAAACACGAGAGCCATTACAAGTCGGTGCGGAACTTTATGGTCATTCAGGTTTGGAAAGTGATCTGGAAGTTCAACGGCTCATGCTACAGTGTTTATTCGTTTCAGGTGTTAATGAGATTCATTTAGATCTCGGTCATGTGGCAGTTTTTCGGGGCTTAATTAAAGGTGCGGGTATATCGCGAGAACTTGAAACGGAATTATTCGCTGTCTTGCAGGCAAAAGATGTTTCAACTTTAAAGGAATTATGTGCAAAGTTGGAAAAACATACTCGTGCAGCATTAATGTTATTGCCCGAGCTTTATGGTGATAAGAAAATTCTGATAGAGGCTACTAGCCGATTACCGGATTATCCTGAGATTAGGATGGCACTGAATGAACTTTGTACCGTTGAAGAGGAATTGAAGCCGATGGTCGATAAGATCGCATTCGATTTGGCTGACTTGCGTGGGTATCACTATCATACTGGAATGGTCTTTGCTACATATGCCAATGGATGTTCAAACGCTATTGCCTTAGGTGGGCGCTATGATGAGATTGGTAAAGCTTTCGGACGAGCACGACCGGCTACTGGTTTTAGTATGGATTTAAGAGAACTATCCAGATTATTGAAACCTAAAGTGTATCCCAAAGGAATACGCGCACCTTTTCAGAAAAAAAATAAAGAGCTGGAGACTATGATCGAGCAGCTCCGTGAAGCCGGACAGATTGTTATTATGGAATTACCAGGGCAAAAAGGTGAATCCATGGATTGCGACAGAGAATTAGTATTACATGATGGGCAATGGATAGTTGAAGAAATTTAACTTTTTAGAAATAGAATCTTTAAGATTAGAGATATGACTAAAAATGTTGTAGTTATTGGTACGCAGTGGGGTGATGAAGGAAAAGGAAAAATCGTCGACTGGTTGACAGATCATGCACAAGGTGTAGTGCGTTTTCAAGGAGGACATAATGCGGGTCACACACTGGTCATAGGTAATAAAAAAACCGTATTACATCTGATTCCATCGGGTATTCTGCGTGATAGTGTTATTTGTTATATTGGAAATGGTGTGGTAATTTCGCCGGAAGCTTTGCTCAATGAAATTGACATGCTTGAGCAGAATGGCGTTGATGTTAGTGGACGGCTACGGATTAGTGAAGCTTGTCCTTTAATCTTACCTTGTCACATTGCGCTAGATAATGCGCGTGAGACTGCCAGAGGCATAGGGAAAATTGGTACCACGGGGCGTGGTATTGGTCCAGCTTACGAAGATAAAGTCGCGCGACGTGCCATTCGTTTGCAAGATTTGTTTCATCGGGATCGCTTTGCTGCCAAATTGGGCGAGATGTTGGATTATCATAATTTTGTGTTAAAAAATTATTTTCATGTCCCCGTCATTGATTTTCAAAAAACAATGGATGACGCATTGGCGCAATCTGAACGGATTAAACCGATGGTAGCGGATGTGCCGCAGCTTTTATTTAATGCGCATAAAGCAGGTAATAGCCTGTTATTTGAAGGTGCGCAGGGAGCGCTGTTGGATATTGATCATGGTACATACCCATTTGTTACATCCAGTAACTGTGTGGCTGGTACAGCAGGGCCAGGTAGTGGTGTTGGACCACAAATGCTGCATTATGTACTAGGAATTACTAAAGCATATACGACACGAGTGGGTTCTGGTCCATTTCCAACTGAACTGGATGATGAAATCGGTAAGCATCTGGCTACACGTGGGCATGAGTTTGGATCGACAACAGGGCGTCCTCGTCGTTGTGGCTGGTTTGATGCAGTTGCGCTAAAGCGCTCTATTCAAATCAATGGGGTCACTGGACTATGTATTACCAAACTCGATGTATTGGATGGTGTAGAAAGCCTTAGTCTAGGGATAGGCTACAAACTGAGTGATGGTAATAATAGTACTATACTGCCGGTAGGTGCCGATGATTTGGATTGTTGTGAGCCAATTTATGAGGAAATACCAGGATGGTCAGAGAGTACAGCAGGAATTAAGAATTTTGATCAGCTACCAATAGCGGCACAGAATTACCTGAAGCGTTTGGAAGAAGTATGTGAAATTCCGATTGATATGATTTCTACAGGACCCGATAGAGAAGATACTATCTTATTGCACCATCCGTTTAAATAATGAAGGTGTATCTATTACAGTAGCTAGTTTAGTTGGTAATCTGAAGTATAAGAATATCCGTGAAGTAAATTTTTATGCAACGCCCTTATTCGATACGTATAGCGAGTTGGCAAGATGAAGCATCCATTTTGCGCATTATTAGAACAGCAGTTTTTATTCATGAGCAGCAAATTCCAGAAGATTTGGAGTGGGATAAATTTGATTTAATCAGTATGCATGTGCTTGCACTAAATTCTGACGGACAACCCATTGGAACTGCAAGATTTTTACCGGATGGGCATGTCGGGCGTATGGCAGTATTAAAAGAATGGCGTGGAAAAGGATTGGGCAGTGCCATGTTACTAAGAATACTGGAAGAATTAAGAAGCCAACATATGCAAAAAGCCATACTAAATGCACAAACAACTGCCGTTAAATTCTACGAAAAATTTGGATTCCAAGTGTCTGGAAAAGAATTTATGGAAGTAGGTATTCCTCATTTCAGAATGATTCTTTTATTGTAGTAGTGAAGTAGCAGAGTCAGTTTTGGTTATTTCCTTTCAGTTTTATCCCATTCATTAGCTAATGCATCAGTCGCGTGTTTCCATCGTCCGATCGCTTGCTCCATAGAAATTTTAGCTTGCTCCGATTTTTTTCTGGTAACTTCTGCCTCTTGCTCGGCTACAGATAATTTTTGCTTAATTGAGATTAGTTTTTTTTCTGCAAAAGCTGCATCTTTGGCCAAAGTTTCAGCCGATTGCTTGGCTTGTATCATTTTCTCATAAGTAATGCTGGCATTTTTCTGAAGATTCTCAATATCTTCGGCATGTACAAGCGTTAAGGGTGAAATGCTTAAAGAAAAGATAAAACAAATTTGGGTAAATAAATTCGCGGGGTTAAATATTTTTAAGTCAAGGGTGATCATCATAGTTGTCTTTGAGGCCATTAATGTCATTTGTTGTATCTATCCTGCGTATTCATGTAACAAGGGGAAGGATAAATCCAAAATTATGTACAGAGTTTAAGATGCTAATATTGCTAATATGCGTATTAAATGTACTATTGAGAAGTTTGATCAAGTTTACCAAAAATCAAGTATCTTTGTTTGTTATTTAAAAATGTATTCTAAATTTTCCTTACTGATCAAGGAGAAGTTAAAGCAGATAAAACGAATATTTATAATTTAATTATAAATGGAGTAGAAATATTCATATGAGGAATGAAGATGTTTATGCAATTTGTAATTAAAGTAAGTTTGTTTCTTATTTATAGCTTGGGGTTAGCTGTATTATCTTTACCAGCACATGCCAGCTGTAAGGGATGCTTGTGTCCTGGGGATCCGTGTAATCTTTGTCCGTTACCTGCTATGCAGGATGCTCTGTCAAAACTAAATGAACCTGAGTTGTGTGTCAGAATAAGAGAAAAAGCTCCACCAACTTCAGCACAACCCGGATCTAATGAATATTTCCCGAGTTTGGATAAATCTATAATGGTATGCGTAAATGAAGGGGGGGATGTAATTAGAAACAAACAACGTAATGCAGAGTTTCCATCAAGGTTCTATTGCAAACAGCCTAGTATTATGAAGAAGCAATAACGTACGTGTGAGATATTAAATATCAGGGATTTATCAAGCTTATGATTAAAGTTTAACCTGATTAGTTACTTGCCTCAGAGAAGGCTGTAGAATATTGTAGTTACACAACGATACTACAGGAGATGCGCTATGGCAATGAACAAAATCCAGTTTCAGTCGGGCATGTCCATGCAAGAATTTCAGC
>Ga0136611_10000285_pt1 | contig 32166 bp, 20 predicted proteins | sample AntDrymUQ2232306_2_FD_106645 | JGI IMG/M metagenome (GOLD analysis project Ga0136611, IMG submission 106645) | Polar desert sand microbial communities from Dry Valleys, Antarctica - metaG UQ223 (23.06) | ecosystem: Environmental > Terrestrial > Soil > Desert | place: Antarctica: Dry Valley...
CGCAGCGATAGCGCTCCCGACGCCGCAGCGGCTCTCCGCAACTCGAGCACGATCTCGGCGAGATCGGCGTAGTCGGGCGCGTCGTCAGGGGCGGTATGGGGCCAGTCGGCGGCAGCTGGGCTCGCATGGCGTCGGCTCGCCGGCGCACGCCGGACTCGTCGGCAGCAAGGAGCATCAGCAACTCATCGCGCCGCTCGGCGATCGCCGCCCGCAGGCACGGCGTGACGGCGAAGCGCGGGCGATACCGCAGGCGCTCGCCGTCGGTGGCCAGTTCGACGCCCAGCCGGTCGAGCTCGGCGAGCAGCTCGGACACGTCCACCTTTACACCTCCTCCCAGTCGTCGTCGGCGGCCCCGCCACCGGGCATGGGGGGCAGCCCCGGGCCCGAGGCCGTCGGGATGCGCGGGACGTAGCCGCCCGCGACGCGATCCAGCTGCCCGTCCGCGCGCATGCCTGCCATGAGCTTCTTCACCGCGCCGCGCGACTTGCCCAGGATCCGGGCCACGGTCGCAGGCTGCATGGGACGGGCGGCGGTCCACAGGACCGCCAGGATGTCGATCCGCTCGGGCGACATCCCGAGCGGACGCTCGCCGTTGGTCGGGTAGCGGCGATACACGTCGCGGACGATGGCCAGGGCCTCGTCGGGGGGGAATGGCGGACGGCAGCGCCCCGCCGCGCACAGGGCGAGCGTCTCGACCACCGACTGCGAGGTGGCCGGCCCCCGGAGCGAGGACGCCATCAGGAAGATTCCGACGTGTCGCCCCCCCTCCTCGACGCCGTCAAGCACGGCTTCCCAGCGGAACCACGGGCGCGGCCTTGCGGCCGAAGCCCCCCCGCCAAGAACCCGCCGCGCGCCGGCGAGGCGCTCGACCAGCCAGGCGGGCATCGGGGCGACCCCGACCGCGTCCAGACCGAACTCGGGGTGCCAGATGTACTCGCGGCCGCTCTGATGCACGCTCGGAGCGGCGACGATCAACCCCCCGTCGGCCCGCACGTCGACGCCGGGGCCGAGGACGTTCGCGGTGCTCGCGATGGAGCCGCCCGGGTGCTCCAGCAGGACGTGCCGCCCTCCACCACCGGTTAGTGCCGTCGGCGTGCCGGGGAGTTTCCCATGCCGCCGCTCGAGGTCGCCGAGCGTCTCGTCGCCGCCGTTGCGCGGGTCGATGTCGAGGGCCACGATGCCGCTCGCGGCGCCGGTAAGGATGCCAAGGTTGGCCTCCGGCCAGCGGCCCCACCAGCCGGCGATCGTCTTGGCGTCGCGCGACGCGGCCCGCACCCAGTTCCGGATACGTGGGTGCTTGGCGGGATGCGTGCACGCCGGTCCCTTGGGGCAGGTACAGACGCCGTCGGAGGTCGTGTGGAGTGGCAGGACGGCGAGCCCGTGCTGCTCGGCGTACTCCAACGCCGCGTGGGCCATGTACCCGCGAGGAACGGCGAGGATGGTCACGGCTGCACCCTCCCGTCACCGTTCGGGCACGCGCGGAGGAGAAGTAGGAGCGCCTCGACCTGCCTTCGCAGGTCGGGCGCGTACAGCCTCTGGATGGAGACGCGCGAAGCGGACGGGCCGTCGATCTTCGGGGCCATGCGGCGCGACTGCGCGACGACCGGGCTCATCGCGCCCTCCCGGTCGAGGAGGCAGCCTGCTCGCGCAGGCTCACGAACTCCTCGAGCGCATCGCGCGGGATCAGGCGCCCGAGGGGCGTGGGGATCGAGCGCAGGCGGCCGTCGCGCAGCAACCTGCGGACGTAGGCGTCGCTCACGCCGAGGCGACGGGCGGCCTGGCCCGTCGAGACGGTCGCGTCGAGGCCACTAGAGCACGAAGGCAGCGACATGGCAGAGATTCCCCAAGGTGGGGAAGCCGTGCCCCGTGGCGCCGCCTCGTGGTGGAGGCCTTAGCCGGACATCCGCCGGCCGTCCGCACTAGGTCGGCCCACTGCTGGGAACCGACCCCGGGCTTGGGTTCCTGATTCAGAACAAGTGTGCTACATCCCTCAGCAACGTGTCAAGGGGCAGCGGCTTGAGGCTGCGCGGCTCGCGGAAGACGTAGGCGGTCTCGGTCCTGGGTCTGCACTTCCGACAGACCAGCAGGGCCGCGGCGCGCCGCAGGTCGCGGAGACGCTGACCGAGGTGCTCCAGCGCGGGCATGCGGTCCTTCAGCAGCGTGTCGATCACGACGACGCCGAGCGGGGGGTCGTCGCCGGCCCCTTCGCGCCCGCTCCACACGAGCTTCGCCAGGAACTTGCGGCACTCGGGGCAGCGGCACGTGACGTTGACCCGCGCCACCCCGGGCGTCAGCGGCACCCGTGCGGCCGCCGCGCCCTCGGGCGTCCAGATGACCGGCAGCCGCACCTCGCCCGGCACGGTCTGGAATCCACCGACGAGGCGCAGCTCGCCGTCGAGGTCGCGAGCAACCCCGCCGAGCGCGAGGCGGGGGTCGCCACCCGGCCCGCCCCACACCGTGGTCAACGGGCTCCCGTCAGGCGTCCGCAGTGACCTGAGCGGCTCATTCGACAGCCGCAAGGTCCCGTGCCTATCGACGCGGACGGAGACGAGCGCGGAACACCGGCCGCATCGGAACTCCATTCCGAGGCTGCCGGACGTCATGTCCCGCGCCCCGCGAATGTTGAAGCGCTCGCCGCACGTGGGGCAGGCGTGCATGGCCGGCTCGAACCGCGCGCGCTTCGTCATCGTCGCTCCCAGTTGGCATCCCGGACCGGCTCAAGGGCACGGCCGAGGAGGGGTGTCCCGACCTGCTCCGAGGGACCCGCGCGAATGAGGATGGCATCGTCGCGGGCTATCGCGCCAGGGACGGGCCACGTCGGTGATCGGGGGGCCTGACGCGCCCGCGGCTCGAGCACACGCCCGAATCCCGGCTCGTCGACCGCAGCTGCGTCTGGCTCGACGACGCGACCCCATTCCGGTCGCCGACTGCGGCGTCGTCACGTGGATCACGACGACCACCCCGTCGAGGCGGCGATGCACGCGGTCGGGGTGCCGTGCCCGTGGATCGGGCCGCCCTACGCGGTCGTCATGTCGCCGCCCATCATCGGCCCCAACCGATCAACCCTCCAGGGCGGTGCGCGATCGCAGCCGGCAGTTCGGTTGGGATCGGCTCCTCGATCGAGAGATGCGCGACTCCTTGGTCGCCATCCACCGCACGGCCGACGCCGCGGCAATGCTCTGCGGCCGCTCGGGCGCTCCGCGTGATTGCCGCCACGTTCGCCGGCGCCAACGCCCGGGCCGAGGTCGCGCGCCGCGGATTATAGGCGACGAGGCCGCGAAGACCGAGTGGCTCGCAGGCGAGGACCGTCAGCCGAAGCCGCACCTCGAGCCGGCTCGACGCACGGACGCCGGCGCGCATGCCGTGCCGCTCGCGAGCGTCTTCGCGCCGCCGATTCTTCGTTCATGGTCGCCACGGCATGCGCCGGTGCCCACGATAGGCGCGAGCTGTTGTACACGTGTACAGCCCGAGGAGGCTGGCACCGGCCGGGGCACGCGCATGAGTACCACTTGCTGTACCCGCCGCCGTCAGGTCGACCTACGCTCCGTTCGGGGCCCCCGCTTCTCCCCCTCCCTGGTCATGTTCCATATTGGTTCTCCATCGCCCCGTCGTCGGTACTCCCCCTCCACCCCCCCCGTAGTAGACGGTTACCAGTAGGGGAGGGGGCGTGGAGGCTCCTGCTATCTGGTAGGCCATGTGCGGTCGGTAACTCCGAGGCCGTGTCGGTTACCGTTCTTCGGGGGATGCGGTTACCGTTCATGTCGGATCGGTCGCGCATGGCGACGGGAGCGGGCTTGATGCCCCGCTCGGGCTCAACGACGGCTCCCACTTGCGCCGCGCAGCCCGATCTGTGCCATGGCCGTCGGTCCGCCCGATATCGCTACTCGCGGCTCGCCGCACACCCTCCCTCCTGGTCATGTCCGACATCGCACCCCCCCGTAGTAGACGGTTACCAGTGGGAGAGGAATGACATGCGGCCGGCTATCTGGTAGAGCACGGGTGGGCGGTAACTTGGAGGCGGTGTCGGTTACCGTTGGTGCAGGGGTGCGGTTACCGTACACGTGTGGCGATATCTGCACGCGATCATGCCGATGCACGTCGGCCGGTACATAGCGGGGCAGGCGTCGGTGTTCCCTGTCTGGTGCCGCATAATCCTGGCACAAGCGCTTGCGAAGCATCCGGGACTGCCAGTCACCGTCGATTTGACACAGCCGCCGGTGGCGGACTATCTTCTAAGCACAATCGCATACGGTCTACCTGCGGGGGAGCGAGCAGCTGAGAGGCGGGGTCAAGCCCACCAACTCTTCGAACCTGATCTCGGCAAGCTGAAGGTTTGGCCTTCAGAGGACGAGCGTAGGGAAGCGGGTGCAGCGGACGATCGACGGCCAGCCAGCCGTTGATCCTTGCTGATGCACTTCTCCGGGGGACGGTCGCGCGTGTCGGGACCGTCCTTCTGCTTGCTTGCTGAAGTGCGCCCTCGCGCACGTCGGATCTGCCAGTCGCCTGTCACGCGACGGCAGGCACGGATGGACGGCGACGAGGTGGTCTGTGGTGGCCGTATCAATAGCAAGCAGCAAGAACGGTATCTGGCGAGACGTCGAGCGGCCGACCATGCGCGCCGCCCGCTATCACGGCCCGAGCAAGGGCCTCATCCTGGAGACGGTCCCCGTGCCGGAGCCCGGCGCCGGCGAGGCGCTCGTTCGAGTTCTCGCCGCCGGCGTCTGCCACACCGAGCTCCAGTTTCTGGACGGGACCCTCAATCTCGGCGTCGCGCCGCTCACGCTCGGTCACGAGATCGCGGGAGTCGTGGAAGCCCTCGGCGAGGATGCCGCAGAGGATACCGTGGACCTCCGGCCGGGCGACCGCGTCGTCGTCAGTTACTTGGCGCCCTGCGGCGAGTGCGCGTGGTGCCGGGACGGCCAGGAGCAGGTCTGCCGGAGCATGGGGCCGCAGATTGGCTTCTCCGGCGACGGCGGCTTTGCCGAGTACGTCCGGGTGCCGGTCGGCAATCTGGTGCCGCTCCCGCCGGGGCTGGACGTCGACGTCGCGGCGACGCTCGGCTGCTCGGCGGCAACGGCGCTCCACGCCGTCCGCGCCGTGGCCGAGGTCCAGGCCGGCGAGACAGTCTTGGTCTACGGCGTCGGCGCCATCGGTCTGGCGCTCGTCCAGCTCGCCCGGCTCGCCGGTGCCCGGGTGCTGGCCGTCGGTCGGACGCCCGCGAAGCTCGCGCTGGCCCGCGAACTGGGTGCGGAAGCCACCCTCAACGCCCGCGAGGACGACGTGGTCGCCGCGGTGCTGCGCCTGACCCGTTCGGAGGGGGCGGACGTGGTGTTCGAGGCGGTCGGCAGCGCCGAGACGATGGCGAACAGCATCGCGGTGCTCCGCCGTCGCGGCCGCCTGGTCTTCGTCGGCTACGGCGCGGACCGGCTCACGGTCAACCCGCTCCATCTGGTCCTCAAGGAACTCCAGATCCGCGGAGCCGTCGGTAACACCCTCGTCGAGCTCGCCGAGACGCTCCGCCTCGCCGCCGCCGGCCAGCTCCGGGCCGTCGTAATGGAGACGCACCCGCTCGAGAGCGTGAACGAGGCGCTCGACCGGCTGCGCCGCAGCGAGGTCGTCGGCCGGATCGTCCTTCACCCGGCACGTGTGGACCGCTCCGTCGCCGAGGCCACCCCCACCGGCGCCACGCGGACCACGCCGACAAGCAGCGAGGTTGTGCCGGCCGCAGCGCCGACACCGGCCGGAGCGCGGCCGGCTCAGGCGGACTCCGCCCGGGTAGCCCGGTCGGTCGATCCGGCGGCGAGCCGCCCGTTCGAAGCGGAGCTGCTCGCCCTGATCGACTCCGGGGTCGACGGGCCGAAGGATGACGCCGAGTTCGACGATCTGGCGCGCCGGCTGTTCGCCTACCAGTTCGAGCGCAACGTCCCCTACCGGGCGTTCTGCGAGCGGCGCGGCAAGACCCCGGCCGAGGTCGACCACTGGACCGCGATTCCGGCCGTGCCGATTTCGGCCTTCAAGCACGCCATCCTGGCTTGCGAGGAGATCGAGGGTGCCCGCGAGTTCAACTCGAGCGGCACGACCAAGCCCGAGCGCAAGAGCCGCCACTTCCACCCGAGTCTGGCTCTCTACGACCGGAACGCCCTGACAAACTTCGGGGCGCACCTCCTGCCCGACGGCGTGCGCCTCCCGACGCTCGTCCTGTTCCCGACGCCGGGGGAGCTGCCGAACTCGTCGCTCGCCCACTGGCTCGCGCTGCAGGCCGGTCACTACGCCGCGGACGACGGTCGCTGGTTCGTCTCGGCCGGCGGGCTCGACGCGGAGGGCGTGACCGCCGCTCTCCGCGACGCCGAGCGAGCCGGCCAGCCGCTCTGCGTGCTCGCCGCCAGCTTCTCGCTGGTCCACTTCCTGGAGTACTGCACCGAGCACGGCTTGACGTTCCGGCTCCCGGCCGGCAGCCGCCTGATGGACACCGGCGGCTACAAGGGCCGCTCGCGCGAGCTGAGTAAGGCCGAACTCTACGAGGGTATCCGGACCACCTTCGCCCTCGACGAGGACCACGTCGTCAACATGTACGGCTTGACCGAGCACTCGACCCAGTTCCTCGATGCCGCGCTCCGAAACAAGGCCCGCGGCGTCCGGGCGCCGCGCTACAAGACGGTGCCGCCCTGGGCGCGGACCCGCATCCTCGACCCAAACACCCTCCGGCCCGTGCCGCGCGGCGAACCGGGCATCCTCTGCCACTACGACCTGGCCAATCGGGCCTCGGTGCTGGCGGTCCTCTCCGAGGACGTCGGCTACGAGGTCGACGAGGGATTCGAGCTGATCGGCCGGGTCGGCAGTGCCGAGGCACGCGGCTGCTCGATCGCCGCCGACGAGCTGATCAGCGCCGCCCGAGCCTGAGCCGAAGGTACACCCGATGCCCCTCCCGACCGTCGCCCCCTACGTCCTGCCCGGCCTCGACCCGAGCGCCGTCGCCGACTGGCAAGCGCTCCGTTTCGGGGAGTTGGAGCTGCGTTTCCCGCGGCTGACCCCGGACCAGCTCACCGCCGTCATGGAACGGATTGCCGCCGCCCGCGACGCCTACCTCGCCGAGCTGCCGGTCCTGCGCGTGGCCGAGCTGCTCGACCGGGTCGTCAGCCGCTGGCTCGAGCCCCACTCGCCCTGGCTCCACCTAGCCGAGACGCTCCTACCGGTCGTGACCGGGTATCCGGCCGACGTCGTCCGCAAGGGGCTGGCCGGCTACCTCGCGACGTTCCGGCTGGAGAATACCCGCCGTCTGCTGGAAGAGGAATTCGGCGATCCGCGTGTCCTGGACGGCTTCCGACCGCGCGGCGCGGCCGGCGGTCGGACGCGGGCGTTCGGCCCGCGCCTGACCGCGCACGTCTTCTCGGGCAACGTGCCGGGCCTGCCGGCGCAGAGCCTGGCGTGCGCCCTGCTCGTGAAGTCGGCCAGCTTTGGCAAGGCGGCATCCGATGAGCCGATCTTTCCGGCTCTCTTCGTCCAGTCCATCGCGGACGTCGACGAGCGGCTGGCCGCCTGCTTCGCGGTCACGTGGTGGCCGGGCGGGACGGCGGCGCTCGAAACGGCGGCGTTCGGGCGCGCCGAGGCGGTGATCGCCTACGGCAGCGAGGTGGCCATCGACGCGATCAAGGCGCGAGTACCGATCCGAACACGTTTCGTCGCGTACGGTCACAAGCTGTCGTTCGGCGTCGTCGGCCGCGAATGCCTGACACCGGAACGGGTTACGGAGGCGGCCGACCGGGCCGGTTACGACATCGCGAAGTACGACCAGCAAGGCTGCCTCTCGCCGCACGTCTTCTATGTCGAGCGAGGTGGCGCCGTCTCACCCCGCGACTTCGCGGCCCGACTGGCCGAGGCGCTCGCGCGCTACGAGCGCCTCATGCCGCGCGGCCGGGTCGCGCTCGGCGAGGCAGCCGCGATCCGCGAGCTGCGCGCCGCGTACGAGTTTCGGGACGATGCGGAGCTGTTCGAGAGTCCGGGCGACACCGCGTGGACGGTCGCCTATGACGAGGACCGATGCTTCGAGGCATCGTGCCTGAATCGAACGATCCGCGTGAAGCCGATTGACGATGTCGACGAGGTGCCGTCGCTCGTCGCGCCCGTCCAACGCTACCTCCAGACGTGCGGGGCCGGGCTGGACGGTCCGCGCCTGGAGCGGCTTGCCGGCGCGCTCGGCCGGCTCGGCCTGGACCGGATCTGCCCGCTCGGCCGGATGCCGGACCCATCGCCGGCCTGGCACCACGACGGGCGCTTCAACCTCCTCGATCTGGTCCGCTGGACCGACCTGGAGCCCGAGGCGAGCGGCGGTCGCTGGGAGTTGGCCCACCCGGCTGCGGGCATCCACGGCCACCACCCAGACGCGGATCGGACCGAGTCGGGCGCCACCAATGTAGCCGGTGCCGCAGGGGCTGACACACCGGGACCGAGCGCCCAGACGCCCGGGGCGGCCCAGCCCGGCGCCGAGCGGCCGGGTCTCCGGATGATGAGCGCGGTGCCGCCAGGTGCGGAGGTACCCGGTGCGGGCTGAGTCGGCCGCCGCCGAGCGACCGCCGCCTGCAGCCATGCCTGCCGAGGCGAAGATCCGACTGCGTGGCGTCTCGCATCGCTTCCGGGCCGAGGATGGCGTGTTCGCGCTCCGCAATGTCGACCTCGACATCCGGCCCGGGACGCTCGTCGCCGTCGTCGGCGAGAACGGCTGCGGCAAGACCACACTCCTACGGCTCGTCGCTGGCCTCGTCGAGCCAACGGCCGGCGTCATCGCCATCGACGGTCGAGCGGTCGATGGCCCGTCCGCAAACGTCGCCCTGATGTTCCAGCGACCGGTCCTGCTCGAATGGCGGTCGGTCCTCGACAACGTGCTGCTGCCGCTCGAGATTACCGGTCAGCGCAACGCCGGGGCAGTCGAGTACGCCGGCGATCTGCTCCGGACGCTTGGGCTGGCTGGCTTCGAGCTGAAGCGCCCCCGCCAGTTATCCGGCGGGATGCAGCAGCGTGTTGCCCTCGCCCGGGCGCTCATCACCAAGCCGGACGTCTTGCTGCTTGACGAGCCGTTCAGCGCCCTGGATGCCTTGACGCGGGAAGCGCTCCAGGAAGAGCTGCTGGCGGCCTGGTCCCAGTCCGGCGCGACGGCGCTGCTGGTGACCCACGACATCGCCGAGGCGGCCTTCCTCGCCGACCGCGTCGTCCTGTTGACACCCCGCCCCGGCCGCGTCGCGCACGTCTTCGACGTCCCGCTGCCGCACCCCCGAACGGCGGAGGATCGCTACGCGCCGGAGCTCATCGCCCTGGCGCGTGAGGTGCGCCACGCCATGAATGAGGCAGGCGAGCACCAGGCCGGCGGACGCTGATGGCGCAATCCTCGGCCACTGCTCGCCGGGCGCTCCCAGGTCGGCTCCTGTCGCTGGCGCTGTTCGCCCTCGCGCTTGCCGCCTGGGAGGCGTTGATCCGGCTACGCGGGCTGCCGCCGCTCGTCCTGCCGGGGCCGGCGCTCGTCGCCCGGGAGGTGGTCGCGCAGGTCGTCAGCGGGGACATCTGGCCTCATCTCTGGGTCACCCTCACCGAGGTACTGCTCGGCTTCCTGCTCGGCAGCGTCCTGGGGATCGGCCTCGGCGCGACGGTCGCCCACTCGGCCTCCATCGGCGGCGTGCTGCGCCCCTACGTCGTCGCCTCCCAGGCGATGCCGAAGCTCGCGATGGCCCCGATCCTGGTGGTCTGGTTCGGCTTCGATCTGACACCGAAGGTCGTGATCGCGGCGCTGATCTCCTTCTTCCCGCTGTTCGAGAACGTCCTGGCGGGCCTCCAGGCGGTTGGCCAGGACGAGCTTGAGCTGTTCCGCTCGCTGCAGGCGAGTCGCTGGCAGACGTTCGTGAAGCTGCGCCTGCCCTCGGCCGTGCCGTTCGTCGTCGCCGGTCTCCGGGTTGCCCTGGTTCTCAGCCTGGTTGGCGCCGTCGTCGCCGAATTCGTCGGCGCCAACAAGGGGCTCGGCGCGTTGATCGTCACGGCCCAGGGGACCATGAACACGCCGCTGATGTTTGCGATCTTCGTCGTGCTCACCGTGCTCGGCATCGTCCTGTCGGGTCTGGCCGACCTCGTCGAACGGCTGGCTCTACGCTGGCGGTACGGGGAGTGAGCGGCACGATGACGCCTGCGGTGAGCCCGACCACCCCGGAGGAATGGATGGCTTCTTCACTCGATCGGCGCGCCTTCCTGCATCGGAGCCTGCGCGCCTCGCTGACCATCGTCGGCACGGCCCTGCTGGCCGCCTGCTCCTCGGCACCCGCCCCGTCCCCGACGACCGCCCCAGCGAAGCCGACCACGGGTGCCGCGCCGAGTGCCGCGTCGCCAGCGGCGTCTCCGGCCGCGAGCGGATCGCCGGCCGCCTCGGCGTCGCCTGCTTCGTCGCCCGTCGCCTCACCGGTCGCGTCCCCGGCCGCCTCACCGGCCGCGTCGGCGGCGGCTTCACCGGTGGCCGTGGCCGCTCAGACAACCAGCGCACCGGCGGCTGCCGGTAGCGGTGGACCGCTCGTCGCGGCGCGGATGGCGTGCTGGAGCCAGCCGATCAGTGAGCAGGCCAACATCTTCGCCGCGCAGGAGAACGGCTGGTTCCGCGATGAGGGCGTGGACTTCACCTTCCTGCCGGGCGCCGGCGGCGGGGATGCCCTCAAGAACGTGGTCGCGGGAAACGCCGACATCGCCTTCACGAACCTCGAACCGGTCTTCTTTGCCCTCGACCAGGGAAGCAAGCTCAAGGCGATTTACAACATCTATCCGCAAAACGTCTTCAACGTGCTGACCCTGAAGAGCAAGGGCATCACCAAGCCGCAGGATCTGAAGGGCCAGAAGATCGCCGTCTACAGCAAGGCGAGCGGGACGTACCATAACGTGCTGGTCCTGCTCCGATCGGCTGGCCTGAAGGAGAGCGACGTCGAGATCGTCGCGGCCGGCGTCAACAACTTCGCGCCGTTCATCCAGGGTCAGATCGACGCCCAGGCATCGACCGACACCGGCTTCTACCTCGCCCGCCAACAAGGTCTGGCCGACGTCGACGTGATGTGGGTCCGCGACGTCCTGAACACGCCGTCCGACGCGTTCGTCGTCACCGAGGAGACGTACCAGCACCGAAAGGACTTGATCCGCCGATTCCTGCGCGCCTACCGGCACGGTACCCAGTGGACGATCGACAATCCGGACAAGGCGGGCGAGATCGCGAAGTCGTACGCGACCGATGGCAAGGACGTCGCCCAGAACGTCGAGATCGTCAAGCTCCGCAACGCCTCGACGGTTAACGACGATATCCGCCGCGAAGGGCTCGGCTGGTTCAACCTCGGCGTCCTGCGCCAGTCGGAGCAGGCGCTGTTCGAGCTCGGCCTGACCAGGAATCGCATCGACGTCGCGGACATCTTCACCAACGAGTTCGTCGAGCGCGCCTAACCGAGGAGGGTCCGAACGCTCACCTTCGAGACGCTGTACGCCGTCTTCTCCATCGCGCACAGGCGCTGGGAGCTTGGGGACGTCACGGCGAGACCGGCCCGTGCTCCAGCCGCCGGTGCATTACCTCGAGGGCGCATTCGCAGAGGCCGGTGGTCTAGTGAGTCGGGGCAGCGAGATAACGCCCGAGCCGGCACCCGCCCCAGCCGTCGGTACAGCCTACGTCCACGTGATCATCCCGATGCCCATGGCTCGCTGACATCGCGCGCTGACATGGATCGAGGATGTGGATCGACTGGGTGTGGAGCACTCCGAAATCAAGGAAGGGCGGGAGGCGTTCATCGTAACGTTCCGCGAACCAGACAACGGCCGGACCCACAGGCGTAATCATTTACGGCGTGAGCAGTACGGCCTCGGTTCCCGCGCCGCTGTCCGCGATCGCGGCGATTTGGCCAGACGCGTTGATGGCCACAGCACGTTGAATGGTGGTTCCGAGCGTCGCGACCATCGCGGTCAGGTCTTGCAGGCCGAACGTACTGTGGAACCGGTAGGCGCTCGTCGCGGGGAATCCGAGTGACCCAACGACAACGTTGCTCTGATTGACCGTCTCCGCTGTCCCCACAGCGGGGACCACCAGCACTGGCGCGCCGGCCTGAAAGAGGGCCGGCGCTGTGCTTGGCGCGGCAGGTATGCCAGCGTCCGAATCGCCCACGATGGTACCGACGTCATTGATCCCAGACGCCGAGCTGTTGCCGAGAAACGCGCCAGGATTTGCCGGATCCGGTAGCAGCGTCCCGAGATCCTGCATGAACAGCGATCCAGCCGGGAGCAGGAACGCACGCGTGACCAGGGTGCCATTGGCGTCAATGGCTCGCGCCTCCCCAACAATGTCGCCCAGACTGTTGATGGCAATCGCGCGGCTCGGGTCTGACGTGCCGGGCAGCATGATCAAGGGGACGAGCGACCCAAGATCGCGCATGATCTGGAGGATCGGGTCGAACACGAAGGCGTGCCGGGTACCAGTAAAGGTGTCCGATACGCCAACGATGGTACCGGCGTTGTTGATACCAAAGGCGTGGCTGTTGCCGAGGAAGGGACCTGCCCCGCTGCGCATCAGCGTGCCGAGATCCTGGAAGGCTCCACTGCCGGCGCCCCAGAGCACCGCTCGCTGCACCACGTTTCCAAACGGGTCCAGGGCGTTGGCGAAGCCCACGACGTCCCCGTTGGCGTTGATCGACGTCGCAGAACCTTCTTCCGAGCCGCCCGCCGGCGGCAGCGGCAGACGGATGGACGTATCGACCGTGCCGTTCGGTACGGTCGGTGTCCAGAGAAACGGGAACACGGTGTCTTCCTGGCCGACCACCTGTCCGCTGTCGTTGAGCCACTGGGACTCGCTCAAGCCGGTTATGGGCGCCGTTCCAACGCTGGTAAGCGCTATACCCACTGGCATCGCAGCTCCTTTCAGCAGTTGGCGGGATGGTCGCCTCGATGGCGGGCATGTGTACGAAGTCTCACACCGGCGTCGGCCGGCCTGCCCGGCGCACTCGGACGGGACCATGCCACCCGGTCCGGAGCGGTCATTTCACGGTGTCCTCGGCCAGGACGTCGAAGCGCAGGGAGCGGCTCGGTGGGCTGAGGAACGGCATCCGCTGGCGCTGGAGCCAGAGGACCGGATTGCCTGCCACGTCGCGAGCCAGGACGTAGCGGCGCTCCAGCACCACGCCAATCGATGGCACCGTCGCCGGAGCGATCTCGTGCACGACCTCAACACCGTTGTCGAATGCGCGCAGCACTTCGGCGTGCGCGGCCGGCAAGAGCTCCGGCTGGACGCGCGTCAGGTCGGCGAGCCGTCGCTGGACGAACCGTCGCCGCGTCCGGCCAATCGCGTCTGGTCGGTCCTCTACCTGATACGGGTGCCAGAATGGAACAGTTTCCTGGCCCGGCACGTACACAAACTGTTTTCGGTCGTCGGGTGCACCTGAACGGTCCGGCTGAGCCAGGAGAGGGTTCGCCGCCTCCTCAGCCGGCGTGCGCTCTGGCGGCGACAGGTCGTGCCCCGCGATGCGCCGCTCGACGGCCCAGAGGATGTTCGAGTACTCGTCGAGCCCCAGCAGCACGCTTTCGAGCGGCCGACCCTCAGCTGGCACGAGCGCGCGGAGCCAGACGACCAGGGAACGATTGTCCAGATCAGTGGTCCGGAAGAGCCACCAGTCGTCGGGCGGCGTCAGCTCGTAGACCTCACCGAAGGAGTCGACGACCGTAGGGCTCTGGAGCGTCACCACGTGCCCGACTCGGGCGTCAACTGGGAAGACGAACCAATCGTCGCCGTGCGAGGCGATCAGGTCGATCAAAAGGGTCGTCGCGAAGTGGCTCGTGTCCGGCGGGTAGCCGCCGATATCAACGGCCGCGTCTTCGATCTCCCACCAGCGGCTATTCGGCGCGCCCGGGTACTGGAGCGGCAAGGGATAGACCGACGTGTCAACCACCTCGCCGTCCGGCTCGAAGGTCGGAGTGCCGTCGGGCGCACGGGCATCGGCCGAGAACCAGTCGACCCGTCCGCCTCGGTGACGCGTGAGCCTGAGTTCGCGGTCGTTCGCCGGGGCGCCGAGCGGGAAGCCGGCCTCGTACACCAGTTGGTCCGATTGCCAGAGCGTCGGGCGCGGCTCGGGGATGCCCAGCCCGGCGAACGGCGCATCTCCGAGACCCAGGATGGCTCGATCACGCCAGAGGGCCAGGCCATCGAAGTGGCCAGCCAGCCGCTCGTAGGGGGGCGGCAGCCGGTCGCCGAGCCGTTCGAGCGGCGTGAAGGGCGGCGGCGGAGCGGCCAGGAGGTGGGCCGGGTCGGCCGCTGCGGGGTCCAGGTTGGCCTGCTTGGCGACGATTGCGCCGATCCGAATCCGCCGCCCGATGGTCCACCAATCGTTGGGTTCGGCTTCGACGATGGCCTCTGCCGGCGTGACAGTCGGATCGAGACCCGGGATCGCCGGGGGACGCTCGATCGGCGTGTGGGCAACCAGGAGCTGGACCAGGACCGGCGTCGATGCTTGCTCGCCCTGGTGCTCGCCCATCTGCCACTGTCGTGCCAGGAACCAGACCGGGTCGTGGACGGCGGCCGAGAATCCGGCCGTGAAGCTCCGTTGCTGCGGGTCAGGCTCGAGGCGCCAGGAGTGATCGTAGCGTGGCGGCATCAGGTCGCTCCGTGTGGAATCGTTCGGTTGGGTGTTGCCCGGAGGGCCAGCTCCGGGGACGATGGGCTAGATCGGGAACGTCGTGCTCGGGTCGAGGCGGACACCGGTTGGACCGGTCGCGTCGAACGTCGTCGTGGGGACGGCGGCGAGGTAGGCGCCAAGCTCCTCGGCGTCAGCGGCGCGTGCGTGCGCCAGTTCTCGGGTCTCTTCGAGGATCTGGATCAAGTCCGTCGTGTCCAGGTGGGCGCCGTACCCGCCCGTCAGGTCCGGTGGAACCGCCAGCAAGATCGCCTGGGGCGGCCGGGCGGCCGGCGCGTTGAAGCCGAAAACGGCGGTCGTCTGCTGGCCGGCACGAGGCACGGCCTCGCTCCAGCTATCGACGAGCCCGACGGCGACAACAGGGTCGGCGCCAGCCCCATCGTCGTGCCAGACGTCGCCGGTCGTGTAGGCGGCAACGAAGCGCGGCAGCACCAACCGTGGATCGTTTCCGCCGGGCTGGAGGCGACGCTGGCGGAGCGCGGCCAACGCCGCCGTCTGCCAGGGGTCGCCGGGGGCGCTGCTCCACGCCGTCAGCCCCGGATAGCCTGGGACCGCCCCGGGCGCCGCCGTCAGCGCTTCGAGCTGGAGCGCTTCGACCGTCGCCAGGCGGGGACGGACGGCCGCGACGACGGTCAGCCAGTCTGTGTCGAGACCGGTATCAGGGGCGACTAACTGGAGGCGTGCGATGCGGGCGAGCGTCGCGGCACTCATCCGGCTGAGGATTGCGATCTGGCCCTCGGGGGCCGCCAACTCCGCGATCGCCCCGGCCAACGGCTCCCGCGCCAGCGGCTCTCCCGGCCGGGGAGCCGGCGGATCGAGTGGTGGGGCCGCCGCCAGCCGCTCGCGGAGCGATTCCTCGGCGCGCTGAGCCAGCGATGGCAACAGATCCGAACTCTCCGGGAAGATGTTGCGGGTCAGCGCGACGTACAGCGCCCGGAGTTGCTCGCGCGTGGCGATCGGCGTGATCCCCCACCTGAGTGCGCGGATGAGTGCCTGGCGGAGCCCGGCTGCATCGTCGGCCAGGCGCGCCGCCAGCAGCTCGTCCGCCAGCAAGCCCGCCGTGGCGCGGAGGGCGGCGTACCGCTCGCGCAGCTCGACCTGGATCGCCACGTCGACGGTGCGCACCTCGTCCACCTCCTCAGGGGTCGCCGTCGTCGGCGCCACGTCGCGGAGGTAGGCAGCCTGGCTCCCCAGCGTCCGCACGATGTCGCGCGCGAGGCCGTGCATGCGACGGCCGGTGCCGCCCAGGGGCGCTTCGATATCCAGATCAAGCGCCGCACGCGTCAGGTCGTCGAGCAGGTCGGGCGAGAGGGCGAGCGTGTCCGCAGGCTCCAGGCCCAGGCTGGCGAGTGTCGTAGTCACAAGGGCGCCGTCCACCGCCTGCCCTTCCCAGGTCCAGGCTTCCGCTGCTCCGACCAGATCCTCCAGCGCCGCCGCCACTGAGGCGTCCGCGAGCCGGGCCGGGGGCGTCGCAGCGTCAGGCGCGACGGCGGGATCGACTGACGGACGATACGGGATGGCGCTCACCACCGCGGCGGTCAGGCCTTCGCCGGCAAGCGGTGTCTCGGAGAAGTCCAGCGCCGGCGCGCGGCCCAGCCCGGCCGCCGCGTCCATCGCGGCGCCGGCCCGGTCAGCATGGCCGGTGACAACCTGATGCACCGCCTCGGCCACGAGCAGATCGCCGTAGGCGTCAAGGACGCGACGGAGGAAGTGCAGCTCCTCGCGCTGCTCCACCGTGAGCGTGAGCGGCGGCGCCATGCCGTCGAGCAGGCCGGCCAGCGCGTTCACGCCGTGGCAGACCCTCCCGCGATCAAGCTGATCCGGCTTCATCGGATAGGTCGTTCGCAGCGTATCGACCCGGCTCGTCGCCTCGACGATCGCGCCGCCGGGCGTCCGCACCCCGACCACTCGCTCAACCTGCCGCCCGAGCGCCTCGAAGATGTGGGCGCCGAGCCGAACCTCCTCAGCCAGCTCCTCGGCGAGCCGAATCCGATCCGATTCGAGCTGGATCGACCAGAGGTGGCGGCCATCTACCGGGTTCGGCACTTCCAGCCGCTCGGAGATGTCCTTGTCGCGCAAGATAGCGCCGGTCAAGGCCTGCGCGTGCGATGGCGCATGGAGCAGACCGCCCTCGGTTGGTCCGGGCTTCCCGAGCATCGGCCCATCGACCCAGCCATACACCCCCAGTCGGAAGCGCGTGTCGGGGCGGTCCCGCAGGTATGCAAGCCGGCGAGCGGCCATCCCGACAATCCACGGGTCGATCCGATGGGTGGCTGTGTCGAGCGTGGCACGGAACGCGCGCTCAATCCGCGGGAGCGGGTGAGCATCCAGAGGGGTCGCGTCGATGGCCTTGAAGAGGCCGACCAGGCCCTCGACGACCGCGCGGCGGACCTCGCCGGCCGGGTGGTCATGCGAGTCGTCACGGTCGTACTGGTGGCTTAGATCGGCGAGCATCGTGCGGACCAGGGTGTCGCCAATCAACGGCTCGCGGATCGGCGCCGCGGGGCCGGCGTTCACCTGGACGACTGCCGCCGCGCCCAGCGCGCCGGCCTGCAGCAATAGCCGGATCAGCAGGCTGTCCGGTAACACGGCGCGCCAGTGCTCAAAGACCAGATCGTGGCGGTGCCCGAACTCCATGAGGGTCTCGAGGAGCCGGCTGAAGCCACGTTCCTCACTCATCGCGGGGACTGGCTTTCCGTGCTCGTCCACGCGGATGTTCCCGGCGCCGTCGTGCTCGTAGTACCAGTCCGGCCAGTGCGTCGGTACCACGAGCGGGATCTGGAGCGTCTCGTACGGTCCGAACGTCAGGTACTGGCGGATGCCTGGTGGGTCGTCAGGCCCTCGCCCGACGAGGTCATAGACGATCTGGTACAGCGCATTGACCTGGTCGTCGAACGCCTGCGGGTCGAACGCACCGCCGATACTGGTGTAGAGCGCCTTCCACAGTTGGGGAGCCAGGAACGAGCGGTAGGCGTAGCTGGCCGAGACCGCGTCGCGGGAGATCAGCGCCATGAGCTTCTCGGTGTCGGCGCCGACGACCGTTCCATGGGCCCGCGCGGCTCTGGCCCAGTGTGACCGCATCGCAAGCAAGCCTGGCCGCAGACGGTTCTCGAACTGCGCGAGCGACCCTTCCTCGCCGGCCACCTTCCACTTGCTCCACATCGTCGTGGGCAGCAGGCCGTACGGCTGGTCGCTGACTCGGACCGGCGGCAGCGGGCCTTCCGGTCGCAGGTAGCGGACGGCCCAGCCGGCTAGCCGGTCGGACTCGTCCAGGCAGCCCCAGATATCGCGGAGCTGGTGCCCCCAGAGCGCCGGCCATAGCGCGCGCACCAGCGCCAAGTCGAGCTCGGGTAGGGCATCGGCCAGCGGCATCGCCGGCAGGTCTGCCCCGACGCCCGCCAGCGAGCGCGTCAACTCAGTCTCGTCGGGCAGGTGGGACTGCCGCTGTCGGAGACGCTGGCGAGCTACGTCCCGCCAGACTCCCGCGTCGTGGCCGAGGTTAGCTGCCAGCGCCCCGTCGACGGCGTTCGTCGGCGCACCGAGCGCCAGGGTCGCCATCTCGCCGGCGTCGATCTGGGCACGGAAATGCTCCTCGGGGCTCTCCTCGCCGAGGCCGACCAGATAGATAGTGGTGATGTCGTGCGGCGTGTGCCCGGCCGGCAGACGGATTACCCGGCCGAGGCCGACATCCTGCGCGGCAGTCCAGGAGACCCACCAGCGGTCTTTCGCCTCCACCAGATCGGTCGTGTCCGGGCCGGCCGGGCGGGCGCCAATCACATCGAAGTCGAGCGCGTCGGCGTTCGGCTCGGCGGTGTCGAGCAGCGTCGGCGCGGCGTTCCCGAAGGCCACCCAGACGTCGATTCGGGATGGAAGGCCGCCCACCCGGTTCGGGAGCGATTCAGCTCCGACATTTGGCGCGTCAACCGACACGTCCTCACCGTTGACGACGGGCGGGCAGGCGGCCACGAGCCAGGCCGCCCGCCCCCCGCCGACCCGTGTGCTCAGTCCCGCGAATTCGAGGCGGCCACGCGCGGTGTCGAGCCAGGAGTCTGGAGGCCGGGCGCGCTCGGCGACGGTCAGATCCGGGACGATCGCCTGCCACATCGCTTCGAGCTGTGCGACCTCAACCGGCTTCGGCGTCGGGTCGTCGCGTCGGATCGAGGCCTCGTCAGGGACGATGCGCAGCCACATATCCCAGGCCGGACCAACCTCCTTGAACACCGTCTCAGCCCGGAGTGGTAGCAGGACCGCCACGTCGCGTTCGAGGTAAGGGCGGTCGGCGAGGGCCAGCCAGCGAGCGTGGAGGATGCCGGCCAGCTCGTCGAACGGCGCGTCACCGCCGGCGTCCGTCCGCAGCGCCGGCACATCGTCGAGGTCGGGCCGCCGCTGGCCGGCCAGAGCTCGGTAGCGTTGGATCGTCGCCGTAGCGGCGGCCGAGGTCAGGGCCGGCGCCTGCTCCAGTGCCAGCAGGGCCGGATCGGCGCTGAGCTCCGCCAGCAGCGCGGCCGGTCCGGCCGGCAGGTCCAATCCGGCAAGCCGAGCGAGGACGGTCAGCTCGAACGCGCGGTCCGTGCCGTCGCGGGGTGGGGCCGCGTCCAGCCGCTCGCCCTCGGCCTGGAGGCTGGTGCGGAGCACTTCAGCAGCGGCGATGGCGGCCTCCAGATCCTGCCGGCGCTGCTCGCGCTCGTCGACCGGGAGCCCGAGCCCATCCAAGCCGGCCAGCTCCGTTTGGAGCGCTTCGATCCGTGCGTTCAGTGCCGCGAGCGCGGCGTCGAGCCGCTCACGACGCCGCGCCAGGAACTGGCTCATGGCCGCTCCATCCCGGAGCCTGACCGACCGCGCGGCCCGCGCAGCATCGTGTCGCCCCCCGCGCTTTCGGCGTTCGCACTCATATCCGGAGACCGAGCTGTTCGAGATAGGTGCCGTCGATGGCCACCCGCGTCTTCTGGTCGATGGTCGCCTTCGCGAAGTCGGCGCCGTGGGCGGCGGCTCCGCCGAGCAGGGTGCCGGCAGCGTTTCGGGGCCGGAAGCGCAGCTCCGATGGCGGCTCGTCAAGCATCACTGAGTACTGGTCGAGGTCGTGCGGGTCGATGTCGAAGGCGAAGAAGACGAGATCTCGGGCCAGTGCGCCCTGGAAGATCGGCCCCAAGAAGATGCGACTCTCCCGCGTAGCCGCTGTGAAGGAGAAATCTGGCGTCGCCTTCAGATCAGCGTCCGGGTCGGCCGGCAAGGGCGGCGGCGGACGCCGCTTGACGAGGTACACCAGCGTCGCCGGGTAGCGCCAAAACAGGTCGGTCCGGAACACGATCACCAGATCCTGCTTGCCGCTGGCATCGCCAGGGTGGAGAACCTGATGTTGGATCGCGCCGAGATCGGTCAGCCGGTCCCACTGCGGGAGCGGTCTGATCTCAGCCTCGCGCCGGCCCTTCTCGAAGTCAACATGTCCCCAGAACATCAAGAGCGGCGTGCTCCGCCGGTCGATGGGCACGTTTCGCCAGTGCAGCTCGTCGAGGAACTGCGTGTTCAGCCCGACGAGGTAGGCGTCGATGAAGGTCGGGTTGGTCTGCATCGCGACAACCGAATCTTTCGGCAGCCGCTCGACGCCCGGCAGGATCCACTCCTTCGCCCGGTCCCGCAGCAGCGTCCAGGTCGGGAAATCCATGCCGACCGGCACCTCCGGTGGCTCCAGCGTCCCGATGTCGATCCCGTCGATCCGCGACTGCACCCGCAGCCAGGCCGGCGGTTTCGTCCCATGCGGGTTGATGGCCTCGGCGACGATAGCGGCGACGCGGTCGAGGTTCGGAGGGTCACAGCGAGACGGTGCTGGCTCGCGGAGGACGGTGCCAACAAACTCCCGTAGGTCGCGGATGTCGACCTGGCGATCGTCGATCGGCGGCACGTCCCGAACCGGGTTCCAGCCAGTCCGGCGCAAGCAGCGGCGGACGGCCGCGATCAGCACCTCACGCGTGGCAACCTCGCCGCGATGGTCGTCCTGAAGGTAGGCGACGTGCAGCTCGCAGGGGACGTGATCGTTCGCAATCGCCCCCGTGAGCCGGTCGACTGCCGCGAGGAAATCGACGTCGGCGAAGTCGATCCTCATCCCGATCAGCCGCTCGATCGCTGCCTCGATCTCCCGGCCGATTGGCCGTAGGTCCAGGACGTCGCGGTCCTCGGGTGGGCGCAGGGCCAGTGCGCCAGCCACGGCGTCGATATGGGGCAGGTCGGGGAGCAGCTTCGGAGGGGCCGGCGGGCAGCGATTGGCCTGGTCCACCAGCGCGCCTCGCCCGACGAAGCCGTCCTGGGTGTGACGGGTCCAGGCGGCGCCGCGGCGAAGCATCCGCCGGGCGGCCGAGGAGAAGACGGCAGCTTCGAGCGGGCTCGTCGGGCCGGTGATGGCGTCGAGCGCGGTGCCGCTCGTCGCCCGCATCCGGCGCATCAGCGAGCTGAACAGGTGAACCTGGCGGCTCGGCTCGGCCGGTAGGCGGCGTGTCCAGAGCGAGCGCGCCGACATCAGGCCGAACGCCAGCGCCTGCACCAGATGCGCTGCTAGCTCAAGCGCGCCGAGTTGCTGGATGGCGGCGTCGACCAGCTCTTGCTGGCCTTCCATCCCCATCCAGAGTCCCAGCCCGGCCGTGCCCCGGTAGCGCGGGTCGGCGTTCAAGCTGGCCGTCCAGGTCGTCCCGGCCAGGTCATGGACCCAGGGGCGGCCGTACGAGGGCAGGCCAATGACACGCCGCCCCAACGACTCCCCGGCTGCGAGGGCGTCGACAGCTTGCTTGTAGGCGGCGAGGTCGTCGCGGGCCGTCTGGATGTCCGCAGGGTCAGGAGGCCCGCCGAGGCTGGTGATGGCGCCCCGCACCTCCAGGTCGACGGCAACCGGCGGCCGGCGATAGGCGACCGGCGCCCGTCCGAGTCCCGGGACCTGGACCGGCATGATCGCCCAGGCCAGCGTCTCGAAGTCGCCCTCCTCGCCGGTCCAGAAGCTCCACGAGTGCAGGACCGGCAAGGCCGCCGGCGCCCGGCCTGGCCCCCAGGCAAACTCCCCGTCATCGTCAAAGGCCTTCACGATGGCCGCGAGGTACTCGGTTCGGGCGCGCAGTTCGTGCCGTGGGGCGATCAGGCGTGAGATCGAGCGGTGGCCGTCGTCCTGGACGTGCGCCCAGAGGAACGAGCGCGCCAGGTCGTACTCCCCGTAGATCGTCGGCGCCAGGACCTTCACCATCGGACCCTCGAGCTGGAGCTCGCTCGCCGAGCCGACCAGGATGGCGAGCCAGGGGAACAGCTGATCCCCAGCCGCCTTGCGCGGCGTGTAGCGCCAGGGGAGATCCGGGTAGACGAAGTCGACGTGGACGAACTTCGTCGCCTCGACGTCGTGGGCGAGCGCGGCCGGCACGGTGCGAAGGATGGCCTGGCGCACCAGCCCGGCGATGTCGCGCGGGGCGACGATGTGGAAGTCGATGCCGCCGACCTCCACGTCTGGGCTGTAGGCATCACGCAAGGTCAGCGGCAGCCGACCCACCAGGCGGCCGTCAATGCGGTTGTCGTTCGGCACGAGGTCGTAAATCGGCGATCGCTGCCAGCTTCGGAACTTCAGATTCTGGGGCGGGCCTGGTGGCACGTCATCCTCCCCACAGTGCAGGCATCGAGCGAGCCGGCGTCGGCACGGACGGCCTCACAGGTTCACCGCCAAATCGCTGCTCGGGACGGCGACCCGACCTACCTGTTGGCGCGAGAGCTGGAACGCCTGGAACGGCGTCTCTCCGGCGTGGAGCACGGCGCCGTCGGCGGCGTGGACGTCGGCCGTCTCCGGCTTGACCGACACCTTCGCCGGACCAGCGTCGACAGCCGGTGTCGTCGTCCGGTCACGCATCGCCGAGTGGAGCGGCCCGTTCAGGTACGTGCCGACCGACAGGTTGCCGAACCGGGTCTGCTCTGGGCGCTTGATCAGGTTGATCGCGTCTAGGTACTCCACGACGGTTCCGGCCTGCACATCGACCTGGCTGCCGACCCGCAGGCCCGAGGGAAGCTCCTGAAAGGTGGCGTTGTTCAGCGTCTGGGACGCCTGCAAGTCGAGGTTCGTGAACGAGCCGGGGTTAAACCAGTCTCGCTCATCGGAGACCATCCAGCCGGCCGGGTGATCAAGGCGTAGCTCATGCTGGCCGGCCAGCGGCACGCCGCCCAGGCGGTGGATGATCGTGTTCAACGGGGCGCGCTTCTGCTCCCAGATCAGGCTGCCCTTTGGCGAGACCAGCACCCCCGGGACGGCCGGGCGGCCCGGTCGCAGCACAATGGCCGGGTCGTCGCCCTCGGTTCGGAGATTGGTCGTCAGGCGGAGCTCGGGCGCCAGCTCGCGGACCGGGCTCGCGATCGGTGCGGGGCGGTCGGCATTGTTGTCGCCCAGCTCGAAGGTCGCGCTGGCGGAGACTCTGACAAACAGCACCTTCACACTGCCGCGCGCGTGGATCACGATCGGACCGGGGCCGCTGATCGAGCCGGCGATGTCGACGCTGCAGAAGGAGACGTCGAACACTTCCACCGCGAAGCCGGCCGCGAAGTCAAGCTCGAAATGGAACGGACGGAACTGGATCAGCGCGTCGAACTGGAAGTAGCCATGCGCGCTGAGCGGGCCGATTTCGAGCCCCGCTTCGACCTTCGCGCCGGCCTGGAGGGTGTTCGACGTGAAGGCAACATACAGCTCGAGCCTGACGTAGATGCTGACGACGACGCTGATGTCGAGCGAGGCACCAACTCGTGCCACCTTCGGGATGCTGAGCGGCCCCGGATCGAAGCGCGGATGGAACCCGCCGATGGAGAGCAGGAAGTACGGATTGCTGCCGTAGGCGAGCCGGAAGGCTATCCCGCCGGTCAGGCGGAACACGCCAAGGGCGTGCGAGTTGACGAGGGCCGCGTCGATCGAGATCAGCTGCTTCTCGAAGTCGATGATCCCGAGGACATCCATCCGCAGGTAGAGCAGCGCGATCGTCTCACTCAGGCCGATCATCGCCCGGAACGAGCCGAGGATGATGATCTTCGACGGCCCGGGCAGCTCGATCAGGATGCCGAGGTCGATCCGGACGATCGGCGCGAGCCAGCCGATCTGGACGGTCGGGCCGACCAGGAACCCGCCTGCCGACGCTGGGAAGAAGGCGCCAAGGTCGCCCAGGATCGCGGGAGCGTTCTTGACCGGATCCTCGCAGAACAGGACGTTTCCGGCCGCGCCGCTCGACAGCCGCTCTCGCAGCAGGTCGACGTTTGCCCGCCGATTCAGGCCGACAAGCCCGCCGACGCCGGTCAGCGCGAAGCCGAACCCAAGCTGGATGCCGGGCGTGAAGCGCACGCCAATCACGGCGACGAACGAGACCTGGCCCGCGACCTCTTCGTAGATGCCGTAGGCAACGAGGGAGAAAGCGGTCAGCTTGAGCTGCAACACCCCAGCGTACCGATTGACGGCCGAATCGACCGAGAGATAGCCACCGCCGCTGATCGGGCCGGCATCCAGGCTGAGCCCGATGCCGTTCGGAGGCTTCAGCTTCAGGTCGATGTCGAGCGGACCGAGCGTGCCGCCACCGCCGCCTTTGAAGTCAAACGCCGCGGTCAGGCCGATCCGCTCAATCAGCATGATCAGTGGCCCGAGCGTCGCCTGGACCGTGGCTGAGACCTCGATCGAGAGTTCCCCGCCGGCCCCCGGCGCCAGGCCGACGACGATGGTCTGGAGCTCGACCGGCCCGAGCGACAGGCGGACCGGAAAGGTCGCTTCGAGGGCGGCGCCGCCACGGAGATAGGCTTTGCCGCCGGACCAGCCTATCGCAAGATCCAGGTCGGCGCGGACGGCATCCTTCGGCACAAGCGCCGTGATCGCGCCACCCGCCCCGCTCACGTCCAGGATGAACCGCGCACGTCGCAGCTCGACCTCGACAAAGAACTCAGCGCCACCCCCGCCGGGACGGCCGCCCGAGCACAGCGCCAGCGCCTCAAGCTCCAGCCGCGACCCGCCGGGCAGCGCGATCAGCACGAACGGACTGTCACCACCCGGCCGCACCACCAGGCGGAGTGAAACCGACTCCGCGAGATCCTGGAGCGCCCCGCCGCCGAGAATGCCGCCCTTGAGCTGCACCTGCCCGTCCTGGCGCACCATCAGGGCCAGGCCGGCCTCGATCGCGGCTTTGGCGTCGATCTCCAGCGACACCTGCTCGGAAAGCTGGAACGCGACCTCCTCGGACGTTGCCCCGCGTGCGAACGGCGAGAACGCAATCCCGCCATCGGCGCCACTGGGAGCGCTGGGTCGCAGTCCATAGACGGCCAGCCCAGCCTCCAATCCCCCCCAGTCGACGTCCCGGAGGAGGTGCACCATCACACGGGGCAGCGGGTCGGCGTCAGCCTCCGGCACGGCTCGCCCGAGCAGCCGCTCCTCGACGCGGCGTGGTAGCAGCCCGGCCTGGGCTGGCAGCCCGAAGAGCTGGAGCAGTGCTCCTATCGCCGCCACAAGCCGGGCGAGCTGGAGCTGCGGAGTGCCCCACCCGTACAACTCCCGGAAGATGCGCACTGGATCGGTGAGAGCCACGCTCAAGCGGCCGAAGTCGATGGCGTAACGGAGGTGGCTCACCTGGAAAATCGCCGGGTCGGGAGCCTTCGGCTCCACCCGGAAGATCCCCGTCACCACCAGGATCTGATACAGCGTCGGGGTGCGCAGCTCGACAGTCTTGATGACCATGTAGTCGATGAAGCGCGGGAGAAGCTGGGCGACGATGTCAGTCTGGGCAGCGTAGGTGCCGGCGCCGGCCAGCCGGGCTTGGAGCCCGTCTGCGAAATCCCGAGCCCGGTTGAAGAAGTCAAGCACTTCGACCAGCAGCTCACCCTGGATTTGGAGCGCGATGGGGGAGTCGTCCGTACCGGCGCTTACCTGGAGATCGAGCTGCGCGAGCTTGCGCAGCACCCGTTCAGCGTCGAGGGCGTCCAGTCCCAGGTCGGCGCCGCCCGGTGGCGCCGACCAGCCGAGGGCGTTGAGCAGCGCTTCCGTCTCGTCCAGGCCGAAGCTGCCGGTCGGCGGGAGGGCGGCGGCCAGCCAGCGCGCCAGCGACTGGAGCGTATTCGGCGGCACGTTAGCTCCCCGATCCTGACATCAACATCACCCTCATTCCGGCAGCCAGGCGCCGGTGGTGAACGAGAACGAGCGGACTTGATCCAGCACGTCGAGGGGGGCGGTCGGGATGCTCAGGGCCTCCAGAAAGCCCGCCGGCTCGCCGAACTTCTTGGGCAGAACGCCATCCTTGTGGGGCAAGGGGAGGATGCGGGCAGCGTTGATCTGGCCCGGATTCGCCGCCAACCCCTGGCGCTTCGCCTCGGCGGCGTCGATCCAACGCGTGATCCAGCCATCGGCCGGGCGCGTGACAACGTCGTCGTGGTCGGGTCCGGGCAAGCCGAGGTGCTCGGCCCAGAGCGAGCGACGGAGCTGGACGATCGTGTCGCTGGTCGAGCCGTCGTCGTTGAAGATCGCGACGTTCGTCTCCGAATTCCGCTGGTTGCGGAAGTCAAATTCATCGCCCGTGATCAGGTTGATCAGCCCCGGGATGCCCCGGAAAATCATGTTCGCCAGCCCGATGTGCTGGCTCGACGTCAGGGAGACGCTGTCGAAGTTCGCCGAGCCGACCGTCGCCCAGCGGTCATCCACGATCGTGACCTTCGAGTGCACGTAATTGCGAACGATCCGAGGCCGCGCCCCGCCTGGGAGCGGCGGCTCATGGGTCCAGAGCAGGAACATGCGGAGCCGCTTCTGCTCGTCTGGAGTCAGGCTCTTCAACATCCGCTCGAACGCTGCGCGCTGCCAGGTCGCGTAGCCCGGGATATCAACCTTGTTGTTGAGGACCAGGATGACCTGGAGGGTCGGCGAGGTCTTGAGGGCGCGCATCAACGCGTCGGCCACCTCGGGGCTGGTGACGTACTGGTTCTCGGCGTAGATGTAGTCCTGCGCGTGGGCGAAGGCGCGTTGGTACCCTTCCCAGAGGCCGTCTTCGCCTTGGGGCACCTCGTCGTAGCGTTCCTCGCCCCGGAGCGATCGGATCACCTGGAGCTGCACACCGCCGGGTTGCGGGGGCGGCGGCGCGGCCGGCGCGATCGCCGGGTCGCCGGCCGGCCGGGCCTGGTTCCAGTGGAGGCAGAAGACGCGGTCGAGGTCGGCCACAACCGGGCCGTGGACCACGGCGCTGACGTCGTGGATCGGCACCTTGAGTTGGTTCGGGCTGAGAGGCCCGTGTGTCATCCAGCCGCGCTTCGGGTTGTCGATCCGGTGGGTGCGGTCGTCGTAGTACTCCTGGAGAAACGGCGATCCAATGGTGAACGCCTCCTTGCCGTCAATGACCACGACCTTCGAGTGCATTGGGGTCTGCATCGGCATCGGGAACGGGCGGTAATGGACCTGGTGGGGCGGGATCGGTCCCGTGAGATATTCGTTCATCCGGTTGGCGGTATCGACGGGGTAGGATGGGATGGCCCCGAATTGTCCCAAGATGGGCAGGCCGTAGAACAGCCGGGCATCGTTGAGGATGATCCGGACGTCGACGCCCCGCCGGCTCGCCTCCGCCAGTTCGTCCTCCGGGTGGATACCCTGCGTGTTCGGGCCGACGGCGGTAAAGCGAGACCAGAGGCGGCGGCCATAACGCCCGACGCTGGTCGCCAAGGATGTGGGCGGCACCCAGACATCGAAGTAGAGCTGCATCAGCCGGATCGACTGCTGGGCGTTCTCGATCGCGGTGGTGAGTCGGTCCCAGGCGAGCTCGTTGTCGACCAGCACCTCAATCGAGTTGCCCGTCGACTTGAACGGTGTTCGGTCGGTTCCGAGCGTCACGGCAAACCCTTCGACGAGATCGCGCCGCACGACCAGCGTACCGACATCGAGCACCGGAGCGGCTACATCCTCGTGGACCAGCGTCTCGTGGACGACCCGCCGGACCCGGTCGTAGACGCGGACGACGATGTCAGGATTCGCTTCCAGGCCGTACTTTCCGGGCGAGTAGGTGATCTGGAACCCCCCGCCGACGCCGGTGGCCTCCCAGCCGAGCCGCTCGTCGCCGAAGAGGGCATCCTTGTCGTAGGCGGCGACTATCAACCCGGCGTAGTCCGCGCCGAGCTCATCGACCACCCGCCCCTTCACGCCCGTGTTCGCCATCGTCGCCCCGTACTAGGTCGCCCGTCTACGTCGGCTGGGGCGTCGACGACGCCCCCGAAGTCTGAGCTTAACGCCTCAGATCGGCAGCCAGCGCGCCAGCGAGCAGTGAAACCGATACTTGCCGTCGCCGAAATCGATCTGGAACCAGCCGTGGAGCGTGCCGTCGCCCTCTTTCGACACTAGAGCGAAGGTGCCAACCATCGCCTCAACCTGAGCGATGTTCGGGATCGTCACCGACGCACGGTCATCTGCGGAGACGTCGTCCATCTCGACCAGCTCGACCGTGTAGCTCTCGACGTAGCGGACAACGTTCACCCACGGCTCCAGACTGCGGGTGTCGCCCTGGTCAAAGTCGCCGACATCGTCGTTTGAGAGCGACTGCTCTAAGAGTCCATCCGTCTTCAGGTTGATGCGCATGTCGTCAGCGCCCGCCTCGGAACCAAGAAACCCGTCCGTCTCGTCGGAGCAGAACACCCGTAGCTCGTTCCCAGGCCGGCCGCCTTTGAGGCCGAAGAGGTAGGTCAGATTGGTGGCAAACTCGACGACGAAATCGGTCGCCGAGTACTTCAGTGGGTGGCCCAGCGGATAGCGCGGGTCGTCACGCTTGACCAGCACATAGAGCCGCACCCGCCGCGAGGTGGCCCAGCGGACCTCGCCTTGATCGCGGACCGGCCCAGTCTGGTCGAGGAGCTGGAGGTTGCCGGCGTCGTCTTGGAGCAGCAGCATGAGGTTGAAAATCGGCACGTTGTAGAGATGGCGGATCCGAAAGACCAGATCCTGATCCCGGCCACTGTCAACCCGGTCAGTGTCGGCGCAAAACCAGACGGCGTCTCCCTCATCCCAGGGCGTGGCCGGATCGTCCGAGTTGAGCGGCGCGTTGCCGGTGGTGGTGTGGCGCAGCGGGATGTGCGGCACCAGCTGGATGGCTTCTTCACGGCTCCGGCCGGTGTAGCGGTAGGACCGGAACTGGTAGGTACCGCCGACGTGCCGGTCTGGGTAGAAGACCCGCACGAAGAACGGGGCATCCGGCAGCACGTATTTGAGGCCGCGATCCGGCAGCACTTCCAGCCGGTACTGGGACATCGGCATGGTCAGGTTCGTGCCGAGGTACACCTCGAACGCCGGCGTCGGTCCAGCGACGGGGAGCGCGTTGAAGGCGTACGTTCCAGGCTGGTCGAAGCGGTACCACTCCATCCGGCCGGGTCTTAATGTTCCGTTGCGCTGAAAATCGGGGGCGGCCGGGTTGAGCGGCACGACAAGCGCCGTGGCCGCGCGGCAGTGCGGGTGCTCGCGAGCCAGATCGGCGCGCAGCGCGTAATGATCGCTGGTGTAGGGGATCACCGAACCGTCAATCGCCGGATTGCTGGTCGTCAACTCATAGGCGATGGTGAGATGCTGGGTAGTCAGCCGATCGCCACCCGGTGGTCGCTGCAGGATGTAGTCGAGCCGCTTGCTGTCGGCGGTGGTCAGCCCGAGATCCCACGGTCCGGGGTACGCGCGAGGATGGCTCGCCGGCGTGGAGAAAAATGCCCCCGGCGACTGCTGGTAGACCCATGAATCGTGGATGCCGTCGGTGAAGAAGCCGCCCGGAGTGTTGAAGATACTGGTCCACTCCTGGCTGACCCCGGCCTCACGGAACGCCCCCTCGACGTTGAGGTCGCCCATGAAGATTACCTCGCGCTCCTGCGGCATCGGCAGGCCAATGTGGGTCTTGACCATCCCGAAGACTTCTAAGAACTGCGTGGCCCGGGTGCTGGAGTGCTCGTCATCTGAGTCGTAGGAGGCCTGGGTGTGGCTGATGATGACATCACATGGATCGCCGGGGCCGATCATGATCCGGGCGAAGACGGCGCCCTTGGCAGCGGCCTCGTCGTCGCCTTTTGATACGGTGTACGGCAGGAAGAAGACGTACGGGATACCGCCGGGATAGAAGGCCTCGAAGCCAGGTGGGGGTGGGATGGTTGCGAACGGGAAGCGGCTGAACAGCATCAACCCGCTATCCTCGAGTTTGGTCGAGAACAGGACGGAGATGCCGTAGGCAGCCAGCAGGAGATTCGTCGTCAGAACGAACGCGCCACCGACGGCCTGGAGCGCCAGATCTTTGACGTCAGCCTTGATCAGGGCATTGGGGTACTTGGCGGCGAGATCGTCCTCCAGGATCTCGCGAGCGTCCTCGTCAAACACCTCGTTGAGCGCCACGATGTCGTAATCGAAGCTGCTGTTCAGGATCCGGCGCGCAATGGCCCGGGCTCGACTCTCGGCTGTCTCGTCGAAGAATGGGTCACCACGTGCGCCGATCTCCATCGCCCAGGAGCGGAGCTGGGTATTGAAGGTGACGATTCGGAGCGAGTCGACCATCGCGTTGCCTCCCTCGAACGTCTGCCTCAGGCAGGTTCCACGCAAAGGCCGAACAGCTTCGATCTGCTGCCGCCGACATCGAGCTGCCACGCGGCCAGCGTCCAGGTGCCCGCCGCATCGCGCGCCAGCTCCAGCAGACGTCGGCTGGCGGCGTCTACGACGAGGAGATGCTCGTCTGGGGCGCCCTTCGCATCCACGGCCGCCAGTGGCACGACGCTCGTCGATCCGAGCAAGCCGGGCTCGTTGCCGGTCGTGGGGACGATGGGCTCCTGTCCGGCCGCGCCCAGATCGTCAAGACGGAGTAGCCGTCGACCGCCGAAGTCGGCGACGAGCAGCGCGCCAGAAGCGTCCGGGCGGATGCCGGTCGGACCGCCCAGGTGGAGAGCTGAACCGATTGGGGACGGTCCGAACGCCGCCCAACCGTTGCCGTCAAGATCGTCCACACGCACGATGCGACCGTTGCCGCGATCGGCGATCGAGATGCGCCCGGCCTGGTCCACGCAGACGCTGGCGGGATCAGCAAGCCGTCCGACGGCGGCAGGATCGGCGGCCGTCGGGCGACCGGCTTGTCCGAAGGTCGTCCAGCCGGTACCGTCGATGTCGTCGACACGGACGATCCGATGGTTTCCAGTGTCGGCGACGTACAGCCGGTCACTTGCATCCAGGAAGACATCGGTCGGGGCGCGAAACTCGCCGACGCCCGATCCTAGCACGCCGAGCGTGGTCCAACCCGTGCCATTAACATCATCGACCCGAACGACGCGATGATTGCCGCGATCTGCGACGTAGATGCGCCCCTGACCATCAACAGCCAGCCCGCACGGCGCATTGAACTGGCCGGCACCGTTGCCGCCCACCCCAAGCCGCCCAGGCACCGGATCAGCGAGCCCGGTTAGTACCCAAAGGCAATGCTGTCGCCAATCGGTGACGTACAAGGCCGCCACAGGCAGATCCCTTCTCGATCCGCCAGAGGCTCGCTCAAGCGCGGCGGTCGAGAGTCATTGGCTGCCGAGCGCCTGAGCCTCGCATGCTGGATGCCAGGCAGAGGTGACAGTCGGTTTAGCGTAACATCATACCATGCACCATGCAATCCCCCACGTGGCGCGTTGGTGCGCCACGTGGGGGATTGCATGGTTGTTGTCCATCAAGTACCGGCAGGCCGGCTGCCCCTGAGCCGTCTGTCCGCCGAGGACAGCCACCGTCGTGGCATGTCTCGCTCAGGAGCTCGGCCCTATGACCGCGACCGATCCAGCCTGTCGACGTCCTGATCCACGCGCGACCACTCGAGCTGTCCGTATTGACGTGCGATGGGAGCAGCAATGGACGTGCGATTGCCCTGCGATCTGCCAGGTGATGTGAATGTGCTGCTCTACGGCGTGCGTGAGCCCTGGTCTCTGAATACCAAGGTGCGCGTCGACAGGGCTGGTGCGAATTTGATCCTCCGACAGGCCTGAGATCGTATGGTGCTGGACATGGGATATCACACGCACTGACAAGACGATGCCTGCCTGTCTGCAGAGGGGACACCGTCAAGTTCTCACCCGGTGACGTGGATCGGCGCAAAGGCTCGATGGAACGGAATCCAGGTCGTAGCTTCCGGTTTTGCAGAAGTGAAGGTGCATGCCGATGCACGTCTCCCGGTAAATAACCGTACGTCGGCAGCCGGTGTCCCATTCGTGGCCCGCGTGCGACTCGCCTAGTCGGATAGCTGTTGACTACCCAGCGCGGACGAACTCGGTCGCGACCGAGCGTGCGCCAAGGTCACCATTCGCTACGCATGCCGGCAGGGGTCGTCGAGCGCCACCTTGGCGGGTCCAACCACTCGCATACTCTGCCGCCCGTCCGGTGCTGCCTGGCGTACGCCAGGCAGGTACACGGGATCGTCTCCGCTGGCAGCACGGGCCGGCGCGGACTCCCGTAGGATCCATGTGGCTCAGGGCGCAGGTGCGGCCAACAGAGCTGAGGCCCATC
>Ga0136611_10000286_pt1 | contig 32151 bp, 28 predicted proteins | sample AntDrymUQ2232306_2_FD_106645 | JGI IMG/M metagenome (GOLD analysis project Ga0136611, IMG submission 106645) | Polar desert sand microbial communities from Dry Valleys, Antarctica - metaG UQ223 (23.06) | ecosystem: Environmental > Terrestrial > Soil > Desert | place: Antarctica: Dry Valley...
CTCGGGATCGAGTTCATGGGCGAGCCGCCGTTCAAGGATGTCTACCTGCACGGGACGGTCCGCGACGCCAACGGCCAACGGATGAGCAAGACGAAGGGCAACGTCCTCGATCCGACGACGATCACGGCTGAGTACGGGACGGACGCGCTGCGCTTCGCGCTGATTACCGCCTCCGGTCCGGGCAACGACTTGAAGATGTCGAACGAGCGAGTCGAAGCGGCACGCAACTTCGCCAACAAGCTCTTCAACGCGACCAAGTTCTCGTTGCGGGCGATTGAGGGCGCTGAGATTCGTCGCGATCCGGACGGCGCGCCGTCGATGCCTGACGTTGTGTCACTGGCAGTCGCGGATGCCTGGATCATCACCCGGCTGCACGAGACGATCGCCGCCGTGACCCGAGAGGTGGACGAGTACCAGTTGCACGAGGCGGGCAGGTCGCTCTATGAGTTCACCTGGTCGGAGTTCTGCGACTGGTATATCGAGGCGGCCAAGGTGCGACTCTACGCCGATACCCCGGACCCGGCGGTGCCGCAGACGCTGGCGTATGTGCTCGAGCGGACGATGCGGCTGCTGCATCCGTTCATGCCGTTCGTCACTGAGGAACTCTGGCAGCATCTGCCGCATCCGGGCGAGGCGCTGATCATCGCGTCGTGGCCGGAACCGAGCGTGCGCTTCGTGGAGCAGGCCAAGGGGTTCCAGGCGATCATGGAAGCTGTCCGGCTGATCCGCAATGCGCGCGCCGAGCAGGGCGTTGAGATGGCCCGACGAATCCCGGCGATCGTCTATCCCCGCGATTCGGCAGCGGTATACGATTCGCTCCGAGGAGAACTCGTCTCGCTTGCGCGGCTGGACGGCGATGGTTTGGAGCTTCGTTCCGGCGAGCCGGCGGCGCAGGAAGGCAGCATCGCGATCGTCAGCGGCGGGACATCGATCTTCCTGCCGTTGGCCGGGATGATCGATGTCGAGGCCGAACGCTCGCGGATTGGCCGCGAGGTCGAACAGGTCGAAGGTGAGATCAGCCGCGCCAACGCGACGCTCTCCAACGAGCAGTTCGTCGCCCGCGCACCCGAGGCGGTCGTCGCCGGACATCGCGCCAAGCTGGCGGCTGCAACGGAACGGTTGACGTTGCTCCAGGCACGTCTGGCTGACCTTGGCTGACGGGCTGTTCCTGTCGTGCGATTACTTTGCTGGTGAGGTCACGGTGATCGCGCATGACCTCATCGGTCGAACACTGGTTGTCAGTGACGCCACGCGCCGGTTCGCCGGTGTTATCGTAGAAACTGAAGCGTACGGCGGGGCGGACGATCCCGCGTCGCACGCTGCCTTCCGTCCGGGAGGTCGGGCGGCGGCGATGTTTGGCCCGCCGGGGCTGGTCTACGTCTATTCGGCCTATGGCATGTACCCCTGCTTCAATATCGTCACCGGAGCGGCGGGTTTGCCTTCGGCAGTGCTGATCCGTGGCGTCTGGCTCGATGGCGAGCCGCGCGCTACGAGCGGACCCGGCAGGTTGACGCGCGCGATGGGGATTGCCACGAGCGATCATGGCGCAAGTGTCTGCGGCGAGCGGTTTGGCATCACGAGAACGCGAGCGCCGTTGGTGATCGTAGCGACGCCGAGGATCGGGATCACGCGCGGCGTCGAGCGTCCCTGGCGGTTCGTCGGGACGGGACTTGAGGTGGCGGATCGGTGAGCATCCATCGACTGACACAGGACACGGTCGGCAAGATCGCGGCGGGCGAGGTCATCGAACGCCCGGCTGCCGCCGTCAAGGAACTGGTTGAGAACGCGATCGACGCCCAGGCACGGCGGATCGACATCTCGATTGCCGGAGGCGGCGTCGATATGCTGGAGGTGCGCGACGACGGGCGCGGCATCGCGTTCGACGATCTCGCGCTCGCGATCGAGCCGCACGCGACATCCAAGATCAGCTCGATCGACGATCTGAAGGCGCTGACGACACTCGGCTTTCGAGGCGAGGCGCTGGCGTCGCTCGCAGCTGTGTCTGATCTTCGCATTCAGTCACTCGCGGTTGGCGAGCAAGCCGGTGGACTGTTGCGCGTGTCGTTTGGCGACGCGCAACCTGCCCGGCGAATCGCCTGGGGTGGCGGCACGGCGATTTCGGCGCGTGACCTGTTCGAGAATCTGCCCGCCCGGCGCAAGTTTCTGCGGCAGCCACAGACCGAAGCAAACTATGTTACCCGGATCGTCGCTGGTTACGCGCTGGCCTATCCAGCGATTGCGTTCTCGCTTGACATCGAAGGTCGCCGAGCGTTCGCAACCGATGGGAGTGGTGACGCCATCGGGGCGGCGGTTGCCGTTTGGGGAGCTGACATCGCTGGCTCGCTCGTCGCGTTGTCGCGACCCGACGACATGCCGGAAGGGTTCGAGATCAGCGGCATCGTCTCGCTGCCGGAACTCGACCGAGCGACGCGCCAGCAGCAATTCCTGTTCGCCCAGGGACGGATGATCGCGTCACGACAGCTCGCGACCGCATTCGAGCAGGCGTATCACACGCTGCTGATGGTTGGCCGTCACCCGATCGGCTGCATTCAGATCGACGTTCCCGCCGACCGGATCGACATCAACGTCCACCCGACGAAGGCCGAGGTGCGCTTCGCCGACGACCGGCTCGTCTTCGCGCTCGTTCAGCGTGCGACCCGCCAGGCGATCGTTGGCCACCGTCCACCGCCGTCGATCCCGACGATCGTGTCATCTCCACTGGACGACTGGACGATCCAGCGCCGTCTCTCGCTTGCCCATCCCGAGTGGCGCTCCGAGCCTCCCGGGAGCGAGCCTCGATTAGCCACGACACTGCACGATGTGGAGCGAGCCAACGGGTTGGTGGGTGGCAGGAAGCTTCCTGTGCTGCGCGTGCTCGGTCAGATCGCGTCGATGTTCGTCATCGCTGAGGGACCAGATGGCATGTATCTGATCGATCAGCATGCTGCGCACGAGCGGATTCTGTTCGAGTTGCTGATGCCGGGCTTCGAGACGCGCTCGTCAGATCGGCAACTGATGCTGCAACCCGTCCAGGTGGCGCTCACGGCACGCGACTGGGAAACCTACATTGACTGTCGGGACGAGTTGACGGCGGTCGGCTTCGAAATTGAGGAGTTCGGCGGCTCGACGGTCCTGATTCGGTCCGTGCCGACTGTCCTGAAGGTTCGCGAGCCGTCGAAGGTGCTGCTGATGATGCTCGACGAGATGGCCGCTGGGGGACGTGGCACAAGCAGGCTCGAATCGCTGGCGATCAGCGCCGCCTGTCACACGTCGATTCGCGCGGGTCAGGCACTGTCGCTGCTGGAGATGCGCGAGCTCGTCATGCAGTTGGAAGGCTGTTCGTCACCGCTTGCCTGCGGTCACGGACGACCGACGATGCTGCGGATGACGGCCGAGGAGTTGGCGAAGCAGTTCTCGCGGAGATGAACCCTCGCCTCGACCGGCAGCGTCATGTTTTCGGTGTTCCGGCTGTCGCCTCGTCGCCTTCAAGCTTGATCCATCCGTGGCGCAAGGCGTAGATGACGGCCTGGGTGCGGTCGTTGACTTGCAGCTTGCGCAGGATGGACGTGATGTGGTTCTTGACGGTCTGGTCGGAGATGCCGAGGAAGACGGCGATCTCCTTGTTGCTGTTGCCGCGCGCGACGCAGTCGAGAATTTCGACCTCGCGGGGTGTGAGGGGTGAGAAGACCGAGTCAGATTCCTTGTCCATCCGGGCCAGCTCGCGGAACTGGTCCAGCACCCGCGAGGCGACGAAGGGATGCGAGAGGACATTCTCGTTGATCAGGTACTCACCGCGCGCGACCCGGCGAATGATGCCGACGATCAACGAAGGATCGACATCCTTGGTGCAGTAGGCGGCAGCTCCGACACGGATGGCGTTGAAGAGTTGTTCATCGTCCTCGTGCATCGTCAGGATAACGATCCCGATGCGCGGATGATGGCGCTTGAGCAGTCGCGCGACCTCGATGCCATTCATTCCAGGCAGGTTGATGTCGAGCAGGACAATGTCTGGACTGATGCGCTCTGCCATCGTCAGCGCTTCGTGGCCATCGGCGGCTTCAGCGGCGACGACGAGATCGGACTCGCTCTCCAGGCTCCAGCGGATTCCCCGCCGGAAAAGTGGATGGTCGTCAACGATCAGAATCTGGATCCGTTGCATCGGATGCATGCGCACTACCTGTCTGTAGCAATGGAGTGTGCCGGCCTGTTCGCTTCGTTCCGACACACGATAACATTCGGTCGCTCGACCGGCCAATTGGCGTAGTTGCTTGCGGGCAGACCATCTTCAGGCTAAACGCCTTCGTCGTCAAACTCCGGCGACTCGACTTCAGCGCCGCTGAGTGGCAACGACAGCGCGATCCGCGTGCCTTCACCCGGAGCGCTGTCGATCGTGATCTCACCGCCGACCAGTGCCGCGCGCTCGTGCATGCCCCGCAGCCCCGCTCCCCCCATCATGTGGGTCGTGACGCGATCGGGAGAGAACCCGCGTCCGTTGTCCTCGATCAGGACGATCAGTGCCGCAGGTTCCTTGTGTACTCCGACAACGACCAGGTTCGCGCGCGCGTGCTTGCGCGCGTTCTGGATCGCTTCCTGGATCACGCGGAACGCGGTCAACTCCTGGTCCGCTGTCAATCGGGAGAAGGCGTCGTTGGCGCGAAAGTCGATCGCCATTGGGAAGAGCGACTGGTAGGTCGCGATGTAGTGCTCGACGGTCGCAACCAGTCCGCGATCCTGGAGCATCGTTGGGCGGAGGTCGAAGATGAAGCGACGGATCTCGGTCAACCCCTCGCGCAGCGTCGCCTTGATCCGTTCGACCTCTTCCTGCGCCCGAACCGTCGAACCCTCGCCGCCAGCCCGGATCGCCCGTTCCACGAACTCGAGCGCGATGATCGCGTTGGCCAGCGCCTGGGCTGGGCCATCGTGAATCTCGCGAGCGAGACGATGACGCTCGGTCTCCTGGGCTTCGACACCGGCTGAGCGGATGGCTGCCTGTGTCTGCGCATCCAGCCCGGGGAAATCGCCCTCGGAGCCTACCTGGCGGGACGAGACGGAGATCAGGGTGGTGAACTCGGTCAGTTGTCGCTGGAGCGCAGCGGCCCGAATCGTTTGTCGAGTGAAGGCGCGCTCCTGCTCACGCAGATCGCCACTGTCGGGTGCTTCGATGACGTACGCCGATCCGGATTCGAGCGAGTACTCGATGTCCATCTCTTCGCGGTCACGTTGTATCTGGGCGCGTGTGGCGTCGGGGTCGTGCTTGATGTGCTCGGCGGTCGCGGCGAGTGTCGCGAGGCGGGCTTCAAACGCCTGTGTCGCCTTCGCCGCGGCCCTGGTCACGTCGTCAAGACTTCGACCCGGTGGGGTCGACACGAAATACTTCCCATCGTCTGACTCGCCGACTGGCTTGCACGCAGCAGCCAGGGCGGTCCGAACTGAATGACCCGCAGCCCTCAAAAACGTCGAACTCAAGGTCCCGGTTGCGTTCAAATCTCGCTGTTGCGAGTATAACAGACGCGGTTTCCGTCGAGATAGATGATGCTAATGACGTAGAAGGGTGGACGGATGCTCGGGCTGGTCACGATCGGTCAATCGCCACGCGATGACGTGGTTGCCTCGATGCTGGGCAGTCCGCCGCCGGGTTCGTTGGTTGAGTCGGGCGCGCTTGACCTGCTCGATCCCCACAAGATCGCAGCGCTCGCGCCGCGACCAGACGAACATCCGTTGGTGACACGGTTGCGCGATGGTAGCGAAGTGGTCATCGCGAAGCAACGCCTGATGCCACATTTGCGGGATGCGGTCAACCGGCTGGAAGCACGCGGTTGCAAGACAATCTGTGTGCTTTGCACGGGCGAGTTTCCGCGGCTCAGTCAATCGGCGCTGGTCGTGTATCCTGATCGGCTCATGTTTCATGTCATGGAAGCGTTGCTGCCGGAGGGCGTGCTGGGCGTGCTGATGCCGCATCCTGGTCAGCACGGCAGCATGGTATCGAAGTGGACCTCCGCGACACGCTCGACGGTCACGGCCATAGCATCTCCGTACAGCGCGGCTGACCAGATCACGGGCGAGGTACGACAGCTTGTTGACGCTGGTGCTCAGGCGGTCGTGCTGGATTGCATGGGATTCGACCGGCGGATGTTGTCGGACGCTCGTTCCGCGACGAACGTCCCGGTTCTGCTTGCCAACGGGGTTGTCGGGAGTGTCCTGCGTGAGGTCGTTGGTGTCTCAGACAGCGTCCTCGATCATGCCCAACGACCGTAGGCGTCTGATCGCGCCGATTGTTGCCAGGTCGGGCATGCACAACCGGCGGGCAATGTCCGCGATCGACGCTTGCTCAGTCAGGATTGCCCAGGCCATCCACTCAAGCCCGGCCAGCCGGATTGGGAGTGCCGGAGATGCATCGATCGCCCGCCGCCATTGACTGTCGAGATGGTAACCCTCTTGAACAGCGGCTTCCATCTCCGACTCCCAGCGCGATCCGTCGAGAATGAGCGAGTTGATCGGGATTGAGACGCGCAGCGGCGCGGGTGGGTTGCGCAGGATCTGTATCTCGAAGTCACCCTCCTCGACGCTCAGGAGCGGGTAAATGTCCTGCTCAAGCTGCCGCTGTGCGAAGGCCTCCCAGCGCTCTGGCTCGATCAGGTTGCGGACCACGAATGACAGCCCGGGCGTTCCAGCGCGCGGCTGGACGCTGGTTATCGCGTCGAGCGCTGGCGCGGTCATCATTTCGCAGGCAAGTAGCGGTTCGCGTACGTCGAAGTCGTCCATCCCCCAGCCGATAATGCGGTCGCCCTCGACCAGCAGCCGCGACTCGCGCCCGTCCGCGTACACGACAACCGTCCCCGAACGCTCGGCGAGCGCGAAGAACTGGAGCAGTTGCGATAGCGTGAACTCCGAGAGACTTCCCTGCACCAGCATCCCTTCGCCTGTTGACCTGTGCGACGTCCCTGACGGTGCACTAGGTGTAGTGACCACGGACGGCGTTCCAACGCACGCGCAAGACATCAGCAAACATGCGGAACGAGTCCGGTAGCGGCTGGACCTTGCTCCCTGCCACATGCTCCCAATATACCGGGACTTCGGCGATCGTGTAGCCTGCCTGGCGAGCGATAAACAGAACTTCGACATCGAATCCGGTCACGCGCGGCCCACGCACCGGGTCATCGCCAGCGTGGAGGATGGTTCGCGCGAAAATGTCCTGAGCGGCGGCTCTGCGAAATGCTTTGAATCCGCACTGCGTGTCTTCGATTCCAGGCAGCGCCAGTATCCGAACGACGGCGTTGAAAACACGTCCCATCACATGCCGGTACGCAGGTTCGCCGACTCGTGTTGCTCCGATGCCTTCGCGCGAACCGATCGCGACATCCGCGCCCTGATCGAGTGCGTCAACCAGTTTCGTGGCGTAGTCAATTGGCGTCGAGAGATCCGCGTCGGTAAACAGTACGTACTGCCCGGTGGCGGCCAGCATGCCGCCACGGACGGCGCTTGCCTTGCCCCGATGGGGAAGGCTCAGGACGGAGTAGCAGGCGGCGGTCGATTCGTGCTGGCTGGCGATGCGGCAGGTGTCATCGCTGCTGCCGTCATCAACGACGAGTAGCTCAGCCGTGAGATTGGCATTGACGATGAAGGTGTCGATTTGGGCCAGAGTTCGCGGTAACCGCGCCGCCTCGTTGTAGGCCGGCACGACAATCGTCAACTCCGGCCTCTGCGTCTCATCCAACGACGTGTCTGCTCCAGGCCGGGACGCCAATCTCCGCACACTGAGATCGGCTCCGGGCGCTCGTGGCGAACGGTCAGCCACTAGTGTAGCAACGATGCTCGACCGAGAGTTTGTTCGTCTGTCCGGAAAGGAGGACACCGATCCGCTGAATCTCGCTCGTAGACACTTCGCGCGCAATCTTCCGTCGACTGCCAGCCTGCGTGATTCCGGCGATCATCCCACGCAGCGAGGCGCGCGCAGCCGGCTCCCGGAGATGGCGCAGTGTCCGCACAAGCCGTCCAGCGTGATAGGCGGCGATACGCGCCCTGTATGGCCGGACGAATACGTCGGGAACACTACTCGCGATCACGAGCCAGACATTGCGGGAGACGAAGTGGCTTGCGAGCGTCCCGCCTCCGGTTGCCGAAAGCGCATGGTAGACGACGGCGCGTGGAGCGAAGACGCACGGCCAGCCGGCCGTCTGCAAGCGCCATGCGATGTCGACATCCTCGCAGTACATGAAGAGCCGCTCGTCGAAGACGAAGCCCTCGCGATTCCGCAGGTCGTCCAACGCCGCGCGGCGGTAAAGGGCCGCTCCGCCACAGGCGGCGAAGACCTCGCCCTCGCGGTCGTACTGGCCAACGTCATCGAGCCAGACGCCGCGATTGATGGGCATCCCGCGTACCGACCAGCCATCGCCTGCCGAATGGAGCTTGTGCCGGTCTGAGAGCAAGCGGAGCTTACTGGCGATGCTGCCGGCCTGCGGATGTCGATCGGCGCAGGCGACCGACTCGGCCAACCACTCTGGTTCGACTTCGGTGTCGTTGTTCAACAGCACGACGTATTCGCTGTCGCCCTTGGCGATCGCGAGGTTGAACGCGCGGGCCAGCCCGACGTTGCGATCGGAGCGGATGATGCGTGCGTCGGGGAATCTTGCGTAGACGACTGGCGCAATCGCCTCCGTTGAACCATCGTCGAAGATGGAGAGCGTGAAGTCGGTGTATGTTGACTGACGCAGCGCGTCAAGGCAGCGCGCCAGGAGATCAGCGCCGTTGAGCGTTGGGATGGTCAGATCGACGTTCGTCATCTGGACAGACAACGGCGGAGAGCGTCACGCCAATCAGGTAGCTCGATCCCGAGCTGGGGTAGCGCGAGCGATTCGAGGACTCCGTTCGCAGGCGGCGTCGCATCGCGCGGATAGCTTGATGCGGGGATCGGCTCGATCACCGACGTCGCTGCCGTGATGGCAGCGATCTCGCACGCCCACGAGTGCCACGATGTACTGCCCGCGTTCGTGACATGGTAGGTTCCGAATGGCGCGCGGTCGATCAGCGCGACGATTGCTCCCGCGAGATCGGGCGCATAGGTTGGGTTTCCAAACTGGTCATTGACGACGGTCAGCCGATCGCGTTCGGTCATCAGCCGCTGCATCGTCAGGACGAAGTTACGACCTTCGGGAGCAAACACCATCGCCGTTCTAATCACGAAGCAATGGTTGGTCACCTCGCGGGCCTCGACTTCGCCAGCCAACTTCGACGCGCCGTAGGTGTTGATCGGATTCGGAACATCGAACTCATGATACGGGTTGCTCTTGCTGCCGTCGAAGACGAAATTCGTGGAGATGTAGACAAGGTGGGCGTCACAGGCGGCGGCTGCCCTGGCAACGTGGCGGGTCGCAAGCGCGTTGCCGAGATACGCCATCGCGGGGTCGCGCTCGCAGCCGTCGACATCGGTCGCGGCGGCGGCGTGGATGACGAGGTCGGGCGCAAACCCGGCGATGCGATCGCGGACCGTCCTCCAGTCTGAGAGATCCGTATCGCTCCGGTTGACTGCCAGAATGTCCCAACTACCCGAATTCGCAGCGACAAGCGCCCGCCCAAGCTGGCCGGTTGTCCCGGTAATTGCGACACGCCGTCTCGCTGCCACCTGTTGAAACGCCTTTCATGCCCTGCTCGCCAGCGCGGCGAAGCCTGATGATACAATCTGCGAACAGATGTACGTACACGATTGTGGAGGCCCAATGCCGGTTACTGCATACGTCCATCCGACCTGAACCAGTTGCAAGAAGGCCGAGGAGTTCCTCGCCACGAGTGGCATTCCATACGAGCGTCGCGATTACTTCCGGGCGCGGTTCAGCGTCGATGAGTTGCGCGAAGTGCTCGATTCAAACGGGGTAGCGCCTGCGGACGTGCTGTCAACGCGCTCGAAAGCGTATCGTGCTCGACCGGCTGAGATCGACGCGATGGATGATGATGCGTTGCTGTTGGCGATGGTTGACGAACCGACGCTGATTCGACGGCCACTGGTGATCGCGGAAGGCACACTGGTAACCGGGTTTGACCGCAAGGGACTTCAGGCGCTGGTCGAGCGTCGTAAAGGAAGTGAGTAGGCACGGATGTTGAAGCTTGGTGCACATATGTCGATCTCAGGCGGGTTCGACAAGGCCGTCCAGCGGGCGCAGAGCGTTGAGTCGGACGCGCTACAGATCTTCACGAAGAACCAGAAGCAGTGGAAAGCCAAGCCAATCGCCGACGAGGACGCGGCGATCTTCCGCCAGCAGTGTCTCGATTGCGCGATCGCTCCGGTGGTTGCCCATGACTCGTACCTGATCAATCTGGCGTCTCCGAATGACGAGATGTGGGAAAAGTCGATCGACGCCTTCCGGATCGAGTTGGAGCGCTGCGAGCAGCTTGGCATCCCGTTCCTGGTGACGCATCCCGGCGCGCACACCGGCTCGGGGACTGACGAGGGTATCGCTCGCGTCATTGCGGCGCTCGATCGGGTTCATACCGAGTTGCCGGGCTACCGGGTGCGGACGCTGCTGGAGACGACGGCTGGTCAGGGCACGACGCTCGGCGCGACCTTCGAGGAACTGGCGGCGATGATCGGTGGGGTTGTTGCCTCCGAGCGGCTTGGTATCTGCTACGACACCTGCCACACGTTCGTCGCGGGCTACGACATTCGCACGCCCGAAACGTACGTCGAGACGATGGATCAACTTGACAGAACTGTCGGGGTCGGCCAGATTGAGGCGTTCCACTTCAACGATGCGCTGACCGACTTCGGGTCGAAACGTGACCGGCATGCGCATATCGGGACTGGCTTCATCGGCGCTGAGGGATTCCGCAACTTCATGAACGATGCCCGGTTCGCTGGCAAGCCAGCCCTGCTCGAAACCGAGAAGGGCGAGGATCTGGCGGAGGACCGCGAGGCGTTGACATTGTTGCGCTCGCTCGTCGCCGGGGCAGGGGACGGCAGCCCGGCTGCCGCCCCGATGGCCGCTACGACAGGCGGTTGATGACCAGCAGTCGCGTCTCGGTCATGTCCTCAATCGCGTAGCGCAGTCCTTCACGGCTCAGGCCGGAGTCCTTGACGCCGCCGTACGGCATGTGGTCGATGCGATAGACGGGCACATCATTGAGGATGACGCCGCCAACGTCCAGCCGCTCAAAGGCTTGCAGCGCATGTTCAAGGCTGGAGGTGAAGACACCGGCCTGCAAGCCGAAGACCGAGTCGTTGATCTTCGAGAGTGTGTCGTCCCAGTCCTGCGTTGGAAAGACGCTCACGATCGGCGCAAACGCCTCGCGCGAGCAGACAAACGACTCGCGCGCGACATCGACGAGGACGGTCGGCTCGTAGAAGCGGCCGTTGGCGTGGCCGCCCGTGAGCACGCGGCCACCTTCGCTGACGGCTGCCTGGACCCACTCATCGATCCGGCGCGTCGCCTTGTCGTCGATCATCGGCCCCAGTTCGGTGTCGGAATCGAGCGGGTCGCCGGGCTTGATCGTAGCGACAGCCGCTGCCAGCTTCTCGCAGAACTCGGCGTAGACATCCTGGTGGCAGAAGACACGCTGGACCGAGATGCAGACCTGACCAGCGTAGGCGAAGGCTCCCATCCTGACACGCGAGACGGCGAAGTCAATTTCAGCGTCGCGGTCGATGGCGACGCCAGCGTTGCCACCGAGTTCAAGGACGACCTTCTTCTTGCCGGCGCGCGCCTTCATGTCCCAGCCGACATCCGGAGATCCGGTGAACGACAGCAGCTTGAAGCGGTCGTCGGTCACAAGCCGGTCGCCGACGGTTCGGTCCATCGGCATGATCGAGACGGCGCCCTTCGGCAGGCCAAGCTCGTCGATCATCTCGGCGACGGTCAGCATCGTTAGCGGGTCGTGTGTAGGCGGCTTGAGGACGATCGGGTTGCCTGAGGCGATGGCTGGCGCGACCTTGTGCAGTGCGAGGTTGAGCGGGAAGTTGAACGGTGAGATTCCCGCGATCGGTCCGATAGGCACCTTGCGGGTAATGCCGAAACGTCCTTTCGAGGATGGCAGCAAGTCAAGCGGCATCATCTCGCCGCCGATGCGTTTGGCTTCCTCGGCGGCGATCTGAACGGTGAAGACGCCGCGCATCGCTTCGACGCGCGCGTCACGCAGTGGCTTGCCGGACTCCTTCGCAATCAGGACGGCCAACTCTTCCTGCCGCTCCTCCATGATGGCCGCCAGTTGGGTCAACGCTCCGGCCCGTTCGTAGGTCGGCATCACTTTCATCGTCTCGAAGGCGTCTTCGGCGGCAGCGATCGCGTCTTCGAGGTCAGTGTCGGTCGCGAACGAGGTCACGCCGACGACGGAGTCGTCATACGGGTTGCGGACTTCAAGCGCGTTTGCCGACGAGCGCCAACCGCCTGCGCAGTAGTACTGGTATTCCTTCGCCATGTCGCCTTTGCCTCACTTCCACATGTGCTCGCTCGGATGATCGGGCCGTGCCGTGCAACGTTATGATGGTCCGTGCCGTCCCATCAGGCAAGTCTACGCTCGTTTCAACCGGCAGGCTGCCTGTCGATCTGCGCGGAATGCCATCCTGACCTCAGCGAGTTCCGCGTGAGGCGAGAGACGATCAGTCCCCATGTCGTCCAGAGCCGCAGCGAAGGACCTCTCCGGACTTGAATCATGAGCGGTTGAAGCGGAGAGGTCCTTCGCTGCGGCTCTGGACGACACGCGCAACGTTGCTGGGGTAGGAGAAACGGATGGGACGCCGCAAGTGCGGCGTCCCATTGGCAAGCGTTGAAGTAGACCCGTTATGGTGTCGTCGCGCGGGGCGGACTGTCGGCACCCCACCAGGTTTCGTTCTGGGCGCCGAATGCGGCCAGCTCGGTCTTGGTGTAGATCAGGCCGTCGCGCTCAAGGACTGAGCGCTCGAAGGCGCCGCTCATCGTGATTGCATCGACAGGGCAGACCTGAGCGCAGAAGCCGCAGAAGAGGCAGCGGCCCGAGCGCAGGATGAACTCGCCGAGTTCGCGGTCGCCCTCCTCGGACGGGACGACGTGCATCTCCAGGCACGAGGTCGGACAGATCCGGGCGCAGAGACCGCAGGCGACGCAGAGCGCCTCGCCGGTTTCGGGATCGGCGCGCAGCGACGGCAGGCCGCGGAAGCGTGGCGCGAACTGCCGCTTCTCGTCGGGATACTCAAATGTAATCGGCTTGCGGCCCAGGCGCTTGAGCGTGACCGCGAAACCCTTGAACTCGTCCAGCATCGAAGTAATCGCCTTTCAGGTCGCCGCGTCAGTTAGTCGGCGACGATCCGGATGTCGTCTGGTGCAAGGCCGCGGCCAACGGACAGGTAGACCGTCTGCTCGGCCCCGAAGCTCGACACCGGCCACTGCATGCCGCCGCGCTCAAGCCGGGGAAACGACACGCCGGCGTAGGCAGGGACGACTGCTGAAATCTCGTCCATGATCGCTGAGACATTTTCGGAGGACAGCGCGTAACCCAGCCGTCCGGCGATCTCGGCCATGTACCAGACGGTGGCGTGCGCGTCGCCGGGCGCTGAAACGCTGAAGCGGACTCGTTGGACGGTGCGGTCGAGGTTGGTGAACGAGCCGTCCTTCTCCAGGTACATCGCAGTTGGCAGGACGACATGCGCGAGGCTCGTCAGGTCGCTGCTGAAGCAGTCCTCGACAGCCAGGAACTCCAGCTTCGCCAGTGCTTCCAGCAATTCCGGCGCAACCGGCGCTGCCCATTTGTGCGATTGGGCGCTGATATACATTGCCTTGATCGTGTGGGCGTTAATCGCGGCTGCAAGTCCGGCGAACCCGACCCCCGGCTCGGTGGGAAGTCCACGCAGCGGCTTGAAGCCGTTCTGCGGGACGGTTGACTCGTTCCAGCGCTGCGACCAGAGCTCGGCGAACATCGTTCGGGATGTCTCGTCGCTCGCGAGAAGCCCGCCCGGCAGGAGTGCGGGATGACAACCGACATCGATGCTGCCCTGAGCGTTCGCGTTCTGGCGCAGGGCGAGGACGCCGCCTCCGGGCTTGCCGACGTGGCCGCAGATGATGGCGAGGTTGTTGGCTGCCAGCGCCGTCGCTTCGGCGTTCGGCGAGCCAGCGGCGACGGTGTGCCAGATCGTGCTGGCTGGGTACTCCGTTGCGCCCTCCTGAATGCCGCGACCACCGGTCGCGAAGAGGATGGCGGACTCTACGAGCGTCGCGGTTGAAATGCCGGTGGCGGCAGCAACCGCATCCACATCGACGGTCGCTACGAGCCGCGTGAGTGTCGCAAGCTCGGAGCTGTCCTGGGCCAGTCCCTCGGCGATGATGATCTTTGCCAAAGCGTTGAGGACATCGGCCTCGCTGCCAGAGGCTGCCTTGATCCAACGGTCGCTGCGGTCGCAGAGGAACTGGTGGTCGTCGGTGACGACGATCATCTTCGTTTCGCGGTAGCGCAGCGCCCAGTAGAGCCAGTAGGAGGCGACCGGCTCGTGGTAGCCGATGTCCGGACCGACGATCAGCGCGCAGTGCGAATCGGTGCGCATCTCCTGCATGCTGGCGGTGCTGGCCGAGACCCCGAACGACTGGAGCAGCGCGTGGTCGACGCCAGCCTGCGAGGCGGAGATCAGGCGGTCGATGTTGTTCGACCCCATGACGGCACGAGTGAACTGCTGGACGCTGTAGTTGTCCTCGTTGGTGTTGTCCGGCGAGGCGAGTGCCGCGAACGAGCCGCCCTGGTAGTGACGGAACTTCTCGGCGACGATGTCGAGCGCTTCGTCAAGTTCAACCTCGATCTGTTCGGTTCCCTCGCGAATGCGCGCATAGCGCAACCGCATCGGGTCCTGGACCTGCTCGTGGCCCCACTTGCCGCGTTCGCAGGTGTAGCCGAGGTTGACGCCTCGGTCCCAGAGGTGGCTGACGCGGCGGACGATGCCGCGGGTGTGCTCGATGTTGAGCGTGCAGCCGACATCGCAGAAGCCACAGACCGTCTCGACAGTGTCTAGCTCCCACGGGTGGTGGCCGAAGTGGCGGTCGGTCAACGCGCCAACCGGGCAGACGGCGATGCACATGCCGCAGTTGGTGCAGCTTGTGTCGCGCAGGTCGACGCCGTACGACGCGGTGATCTCTGCCTCAAGGCCACGGCCTGCGATGGTGATGGCTGTGACGCCGATCATCTCGTCGCAAACACGGGTGCAGCGCGCGCAGATGATACAGCGGTCCCACTTGTAGTCGATCGTGTCACGCAGGTGCTTGTACGGCTGGGCCAGCTTGGGTCGGCGGAATGGGTTCGCGCTGATGTTGTGCAGGTAGGTGTTGTCCTGCAGGTAGCACTCGCCGGATTTGTCGCAGGTCGGGCAGTCGAGCGCGTGGTCGATCAGGTACATCTGCAGGATGAACTGGCGCGCCTCAACGACGGCGGGTGAGATCGTTGAGACTTCCTGACCCTCGCGGACCGGTGTCGCGCAGGACTCGATCAGCCCACCGCGCGACCCAAGGATCTCGACGGTACAGAGACGGCACGAGCCCCACGCGCGCAGCAATGGCTGGTAGCACAGGTTGGGAACTTCGATGCCGTTGGCCTCGGCCGCCTGGAGGATGGTTGTCCCGGCTGGGACCGTTACCTCCTGGCCGTCGATTGTCAGCGTAACGAGCCGGGTTTCACTTCGTGTTGCGACCATCGGTGGCGATTCGCCTCCCAGTGCTCCATGACCAGACCGTGTCGATGAGGATTGAGCGCTTCTGATTCAGCTCTCTCCGCGTGTTGGACTGGTTGCCCGCATTTGTACCGGTATCCAGAAAAAACGCTTGCAAGAGTGGCGAGTATGTTGCCGTGGACGGCGTCAATCGCACGTGCGCGACACCCGGAATGGTAGCATGCTTCGCCACATTTTTCACAATCTGACGCGGATTTCGAGACATCGGCCGGCAGCCTGGCGGTCGCGCGAAGGCTGCCCCGATCCCGACCGCAAGGACATGCCGTGCAACGTCGCGCGCAACGGAACGGTAACGGGCTGTCGTGCTATACTCTCGCGGCCCAAACGGGCGGGACGTATGCCTGACGGAGGGTGCCGCGTGGAGTTCGAAACCATCATTGGTCTGGAAGTACACGCACAGGTCCTCACGAGCAGCAAGATGTACTGCGGCTGCTCGTCGGAATACTTCAGCGCGCCGCCGAACACGCATGTCTGCCCCGTCTGCCTCGGCCTTCCAGGCGTCCTGCCGGTCATCAACCGCGTTGCCGTGGAAAAGACGATCGCGACGGGCCTCGCGCTTGGCAGCGAGATTCCGCCCTACAACAAGTTCGACCGCAAGAACTACATCTACCCGGACCTGATGAAGGGCTACCAGATCTCGCAGTACGACCTGCCAATCGCGGTCGGCGGAGAACTGGAGTTTGATGTCGACGGCGAACGCAAGCGCGTCGGGATCACGCGCGTCCATCTCGAAGAAGACACAGCCCGGCTGGTCCATCGCGTCGATGTCGGCGGCGACCGCAGCCTCGTCGATGTTAATCGCGGCGGCGTTCCGTTGATGGAGATCGTCTCCGACCCCGACCTGCGCTCGCCGCAGGAAGCTCGCGAGTATCTGGTCGCGCTGCGGCGCATCCTGCGCTACATCGGGGCATCGGCGGGCAATATGGAAGAGGGCTCGTTCCGCTGTGACGCGAACGTCTCGCAGCGTTCGACCGACGGCACAGTCGTTAGCCCGAAGGTCGAGATCAAGAACATGAACTCGTTCCGGGCGGTTGAGCGCGCGCTTGCCTACGAAGTGCAGCGGCAACGCGAGGCGTTTGGGCGCGGTGAAACATTGATCCAGGAAACGCGCGGCTGGGTCGAAGACCAGGGCATCACGGTTGGCCAGCGCACGAAGGAGCAGGCGCATGACTATCGCTACTTCCCGGAGCCGGACCTGCCGCCGGTCGAGCTGGAACCATCAACCGTCGACGGAATTCGTGCTGGGATGGCGGAGTTGCCCGAGGCGCGACGGGCGCGGTTCGAATCAGCGTTCGGGCTAGGTCTGGCAGAGTCGGCCTTGATTACCGATGAGCCGTCAGTCGCCGACTACTACGAGGACGCCGCCGTGGCGGCTGGTGGCCATCATCGCGATGTCGCGAACTGGCTTATCGGCGATCTGTTTGCGTTGGCGCGATCGCGAGGCGGCTTCGAGCGGCTCACGCTATCACCGGCTCACCTGGCCGAGATCGTTGTGATGGTCCGCTCGGGTGAGATCAATGCTCAGGTCGGCAAGGAGGTGCTAGCCGACGCCAACGAATCTGGCACCTCACCGCGTGCGCTCGTCGAGCAGCGTGGCCTGCGGCAGGAGACGGACGAAGATGCGGTTCGCGCCGTCGTCCACGAGATCCTGTCTGCTAACCCCAGTGCCGTGGCTGACTATCATGCAGGGAAACAGGCGGCTGTTGGCTTTCTGATCGGCCAGATCATGAGGCGTATGCGCGGAACTGGTAACCCCGCAATCGTCAGGCAGATCGTGACTCAGACACTGGACGAGAGCGAAACATAGGGACCGGGCCACCAGAGGGTGGCCCGGTTCTTGTTTGACCGTCGCTGGGCGAGCCGGACCCGCGCGACGAGACAACTGGACCGGCACTGAGCGGGAGCGGGCGCCTCTTTCGCCCGAAATGAAGGGTCGGTACCGCAGCCATGGCCGTAGACACCAGGACGCACACCGCACACGAGCAAACCCTGTTCGATGTCGCCGTTGAGCAGTTCAACATCGCATCCGATGTCATCGGACTTGACGATGACATGCGCCGGATACTCAGCGTCTGCAAGCGTCAGTTCACCGTCAACTTCCCGGTTGAGATGGACGATGGATCGGTCCAGGTCTTTACCGGCCACCGCGTCCACCACAACTCCGGCCCCGGTCCGACCAAGGGCGGCATCCGCTACCACCCCGATGTCACCGTCGAAGAGGTCAAGGCGCTGGCGATGTGGATGACGTGGAAGTGTGCGGTCGTCGGCCTGCCCTACGGCGGCGCGAAGGGCGGCGTGACCTGCAACCCGAAGCTGATGTCGCAGAACGAGCTCCAGAACCTGACGCGCCGCTTCACGAGCGAGATCTCCGGCATCATCGGTCCGAACCGGGATATCCCGGCCCCAGATGTCAACACCAACCCACAGGTGATGGCCTGGATCATGGACACCTACTCGATGCACCATGGCTACTCGATCCCCGGTGTCGTGACCGGCAAGCCGCTCATCCTGGGTGGCTCTGAGGGACGCTCCGAGGCGACGGGCCGAGGCACGGTCTTCACGATCCAGGAGGCTGCGCCGAAGATCGGCCTCGACGTGACGACGTCAACCTGTGTTGTCCAGGGCTTCGGAAATGCTGGCTCGGTGGCTGCGCGCCTGATGTGGGAGCTTGGCTCGAAGATTGTCGGCGTCAGCGATTCGACCGGCGGCATCCAGAACCCGAACGGCCTTGACATTCCGGCGGTCATCGCACACAAAGCCAAGACAGGCTCGGTCGTCGGCTATCCTGAGGCCGAGAACTGCACCAACGAGCAGTTGCTTGAACTCGAGTGCGACGTGCTGATTCCCGCCGCGCTTGAAGAAGTGATCACCGGGGAGAACGCTGGCCGCCTCAGAACGAAGCTGATCGCAGAGGCCGCCAACGGCCCGACGACACCGGAAGCCGATCGCATCCTCTTCGATCGCGGTATCGTCGTCGCGCCCGACATCCTCGCGAACGCTGGCGGCGTGACCGTCTCGTACTTCGAGTGGGTCCAGGCGCTCCAGGCGTTCCCGTGGACCGAGGTAGAGGTCAACGAGCGGCTGCACCGGATCATGACCCGTGCCTTCAATGCCGTCTACGAGACCTCGCAGCGCTACAACGTCCATATGCGAACGGCGGCGCTGGCGCTCGCCATTCAGCGTGTGGCGGACTTCACGCGCGTGCGCGGCATTTACCCGTAGGCTCTGTTCGCGGACAACAAGGCGGCTGGCAACGCATGCGTTGCCAGCCGCTTTCGTTTCTCGTTCATGTGCGCAGACTCGACAGCCGCGACGAAGGTCGTCCCGTACCCCGTAGGGGCCGGGACGACCTTCGTCGGAAATGAACGGTCTAGTTCGTGACGAGCAGGTCGCGCAACTGCTCTTCGCTTTCGCGGCGGGTGATGGCGATGATCTCGTCGCCAGCCATGATGCGGGTCTGGCCGGTCGGGATAATCACATCACTGCCGCGCAGGATCGCGATCAGCGATGTCTCGGCTGGCAGCCGAACCTCGGCAACGGTCCGCCCGCAGATTGATGACTCGGGCGCGACGCTTGCCTCGACGACGGCCAGCTTCGCGTGCCGGAGCGCGAGCAGGTGGACGAAGTGCCGGTCGGGGATCTGCTGCTCGATCAGGCTCAGGATGACGCTGGTCGGGTTGACGGTGACATCGACGCCCAGCCGCCGGAACAGCTCCTCGTTCTTCGGGTTATTGACACGCGCGATCGTGCGCTTGACCTTGAAGCGGTGCATCGCGAGCTGGCAGATGACGAGGTTGTCCTCGTCGTGGCCAGTAACCGAGATGACGACATCGGCCCTGCCCGCGCCCGCTGCCGCCAGCGTCGAGGCTTCTGCGCCGTCGCCATTCATGACGACCGCGCCGAACCGCTCGGTGTATGTCTCGCACTTGGCCGGGTTCTTCTCGATCAGCAAGACCTCATAGCCCTCGTGGACGAGCGTCTTCGTGAGGTAGTAGCCGACCTTGCCGCCCCCTACGACGATGATGTACATGGCCTGGGTGTGTTCCTTTCAGGGGCGCTATGCGCCGCCCTGGATCTCGTCGATCATCAGCGTTGCAATCGTAGTTGTCGGGCAGACGGTGTGGATGCCCATCTTGCGGTAGGTGTCTTCACGGACCGGATCATAAATGCGTGCGACGACGTTCTGAACCTCGAAAATCGTCTGCGCGACCTGGGCGGTCATGATATTGGTATTGTCACCATTGGTGACGGCGAAGAAGGCGTCAGCCTCCTCGATATCCGCAGCTTTGAGGACATCCTCATCGATGCCGGTCCCGACAATCGCCTTGCCGGAAAAGTCCTGCGGCAGACGCCGGAAGGCTGCTGGGTTGCTGTCAACGACACTGACGCGGTGACCGGCCTGATCTAGCGTTGCGGCGATACGCGCCCCGACGCGCCCACAGCCGACAATGACGACGTTCACGTTGATTCCAATCCGATGTCCGCGGCGGAAAAGCGCATCACTCGAATCCTGCCCGCTCGAGCAGCACTTCACAGGGCGCATTCTTCAGGATGTACGGGACGGTGTCGCCGACCGTGACGCGACCGAAGTGCTGGCGGTTGCGCGATGCCATCACGATGATGTCGATGTCTCGCTCAATGGCTTCGTCGACGATGGCCGGGCCAGCGGCGCGGGCCTGGAGGAGTTCTGGTGTCAACTTTTGAAGACGGAACTCGGCGCGGCTACGCGAATACTGCTCGGCGCGTTCGAGAGCGAATTCGCCGACGGCGACTGCCTCGGGCATATCCGCATCGAGTGGGAGCGACTGCTTGACCTCGACAACGTAGACGAGTGTGACTTCGGCTCCGCGCTTGGCCGCCAGCATCCCGGCAAGCTCCAGCGCCCGGTAATCTCCATCATTGCCGTGGACCGGCACGAGGATTCGCCTATATGGCACCTGTACTGTACTCCAGATCGACGGGGTCGCTCGCGACCCCTCCCGCCAAACAGCCGGTAATCATACTCCCAATGACAACCTTGTGATGAGCGGGCGCGGAAGTCCGGCTTCTTCCATCTGCGACTGCGTCAGGGCGATGTCGTAACTGACGCGATGGAACGTGACGCGGTGTTTTTCCGGCTCGTAGATCGCGAAGGCAGCCATCGGGTCGTTGTCTCGCGGTTGTCCAACCGAACCCGGGTTGATGATGTAGCGCCTCGTTGAGATATCGAGCACGTCGCCATTGCCCGGTTGGACCGGCGGGACGCCGCGTGCGGCCATCTCTTCGGAAATGTAGAGCTGGATGTGGGTATGACCGAGAAAGCAGACGGGAGCGTCAAAGAACTCGAAGTTCTGATAGGCGACCCGTGCCGTATACACGTACTCCCAGACTGGATGGCGTGGGCTACCGTGGACGAGCATCCAGTCATCCTCGATGACGCGGTTCGGAAGCCCTTCGAGGTAGTGCATGTGCTCGGCACCAAGGTGGGCTGTGGTCCAGTAGGTGGCGAAGCGCGCAATGGGATTGAACTCATCCAGCGCCAGCCTGCCGATGGCTGCCCAGTCGTGGTTACCGATCAGGGACGCCGTCGGCTTCAGCCCGATGACACGCTCGACGCACTCACGCGGCCTGGGGCCGTAGCCGACGACATCGCCGAGGTTCCAGACGTCGCTGACCTCGCCAGCGGCCTCGAGGACGGCCTCCAGAGCGACCAGGTTCGCGTGAACATCGGAGAAGATCAGAATCCTCGACATTACCCCACCGTCGCCTGGCTTGTGGCCAGACTTTCACGCGAGTCGTCAATAGTCTCCGGCATGATAGCGCCCGCCGCCGTTCGGCGCACATGGACCAGGAGTACCGCAACGTCGCTCGGTGTGACGCCGGCGATGCGCGTGGCTTGTCCGACGGAGGTTGGCCGGATATCCAGTAGCTTCTCGCGTGCTTCATTACGCAGCCCCGATATGGCTACGTAGTCGAAGCTGGCGGGGATCAGCATGTCCTCCATTCGCCGGGCGCGGTCGATGTGCAACTGCTCCTTCTCGACATATGCGTGGTAGGTCGCCTCGATGCCTGCGTGCGTCAGGATGTGCGGGTCGATGTCGTTGAATCGCGCAAGGCTCGAATGGATCGGCGTCAGCGCTGGGAGCAGCCGGTGTAGCGCGACGCCCGGGCGGCGCGAGTAGTCGAGCGCCGTCATGCTGCGGTTGACGGTTGGCAGGCCGTGGAGAGCGAGTGCGTCATTTGTGGCGTTGTTCGGGCTGACGTGACAGGCGGCGAGTGCGTGCAACAGCGCGTCGACAGCCCGGCGGTCGCTGGTGATTCGTTCTCGGCGCGCATCGGCGATCAGTCCAGCAGCATGGGCGATCTCAGCGAGCCGGTAGTCGGCGTTGTCGGACCGCAGGTGCAGACGATGCTCGGCGCGCGACGTGAGCATCCGATACGGCTCGACGAACTGCTGTGTTGTCAGGTCGTCGGCCATCACGCCGATGTATGACTGGTCGCGCCGCAGGACGAGTGGCTCCGCTCCCGCGACGAAGCGGGCGGCGTTGACACCAGCGACAAGTCCCTGACCGGCGGCTTCCTCGTATCCCGACGTGCCGTTGACCTGACCGGCGAGCAACAGACCAGCCACGCGCTTTGACGCGAACGACGGCGTCAGTTCGGTCGGCTCGATTGCGTCGTACTCGACAGCGTAGCCGAAGCGGGTGATGCGCGCTTCGCGGAGAGCGGGAATCGTTCGCAGGAAGGCGAGCTGAACGTCTTGCGGCAGACTCGTGTTCGCTCCCTGGACGTAGACCTCGGTCGTTCGCCAGCCTTCCGGTTCGAGGAACAGGCCGTGGCTGGTCTTGTGCCGGAAGCGCATGACCTTGTCTTCGATCGAGGGGCAGTAGCGCGGTCCGATTCCGTCAATCGCGCCGTTGTACATCGGCGAGCGATCGACGTTGTTGACGATCAGCTCGTGGCCGACTTCGTTCGTCTCGACGTGGTAGCAGGGGAGTTGCGTGCGCCAGCCGTTGCTCTGACCGGGAAAGACCGCGATAGGCGGCAGCTCGATGCGCTCAATCTCGCCTGCCCGCCCTGCCAGCGAGAACCAGAGCGGCTCGTCGCTGCCCGGCTGGACCTCCGTCAGGCTGAAGTCGATCGTTCGGGCGTCGATGCGCGGCGGTGTGCCGGTCTTGAGCCTGCGCAACCGGATGCCGACATCGCCGATTGACATTGCCAGGCCGGAGTCTGCCGATTCTCCCGAGCGGCCCCCGGCAGAGCGCCACTCGCCCGCGATCATGCTTCCGCGCAGAAACGTTCCAGCCGTGATGACGGCCGCGCCGCAGCGATAGGTTGCCCCAAAATCCGTTTCGACTGAGGCAACGCGCGGCGTGCCGTTGACGATCTGAACATTGACGCGAACCGCCGCTTCCTGACGTATTTCGACGCCAGGCTGCAATTCGAGCGCTTCCTTCATCGCCATGCTGTAAAGTGTCTTGTCAGCTTGCGCGCGCAGCGCCTGGACGGCTGGTCCCTTCGAGGCGTTCAGCAAGCGGATCTGGAGTGCCGTACGGTCAATGGCGCGCGCCATCTCGCCGCCCAGCGCATCAATCTCGCTGACGATGTGCCCCTTGGCGGGACCGCCGATTGATGGGTTGCAGGGCATGTAGCCAATGCGGTCGAGGTTGGGCGTCAGAACGAGGACGCTCGCGCCGGTCCGGGCAGCCGCAAGTGCCGCCTCGCATCCAGCGTGTCCGGCTCCGATCACGATGACATCGTAGGTTGTAGTTGCGTCGATGGTGGTTGCATCTGTCATAACAATCGCGAAGTATAGGTTTTGGCTTTGACTGGCGGCAACGCCCGTGCGAAGAGCAAGAGCATAGCGGCGCTGTTCGCGTTTCTGATGATCCGCAGAAGATAGTCCGAGGTCAGTAGCCGTTTGTTCAAATGTCAGTCAGAATGGAGTGGGCGATGAGCTTCATGCGCGGGGTGGTTGAAAGCGCGATCAAGAACATGTCGCCCGACGAACGACAGGCTGCGTTGCGCGAGGTGACCGGTCAGGTTGTTGCGATGATGAACGAGGAGGAGCGCGTCGAGGCGCTGACAGCCATCGTTGGGGAGCTTGCTGCGAGTGTACCGCCGGATCGGCTTGAGGCGGTTTTACCGCGCGTCGGGGCTGGGTAACGTCAACTTGGATTCAGGAGGGAATGCAACATGGAACGAACATCCTCACTCAGTGCGGCTGAGATCGTCGGCGTGGCCGCTGCATCTGCTGCCGCGCTCGGTGGCGTTATCGTTGCATTAGGGCGCTCGCAAGCTTCTGCCTCGCGGGACAGGATCGAAGCGCTTCAGGCGTCGGCGCCGGGCCTGCCGCGTGAGAGTGTCGAGCGCGGGCGGGAGTTGGCGAAGGGAGCGGCTGCATCGTTGGCGGCGGCGTATCCGGACCTGAAGGAGAGCGCCGCCGATCTGCTGCATCGTGCTGCTGACACCGCCCGCCCGCAAGCGTCGCGGTTTGGTAGTAGCGCGGCAACGACAGCCGAGCAGGTGCGCGCGACAGGTGCGACAGTCCTCGAACGTATACATGACGATGTCCTTCCGGCAGCGTCTGTCGCGATCTCTGGTCTGGTTGAGCGCGCCGGTGAAGCGCGCGAAAGCTCAGCGCCGGTGGCAAGCAATGTGAAGTCGGCCGCCGTCGCCAAGGCTGATGTGGCGCTGACGAAGTCGACGAGTGCCGCCAAGGACACGCTGGCGACCGTCGCCTGGACGGCGACGGCGCTGACGCTGATCTACCTCGTGCTGCTCAGCCCGGAACGGCGCGAACAGCTCAAGACCTTCCTGTGGGGTGCGGTCGACCAGACGCTCGTGCTGGTGCGCGACTTTCAGGGATACGAGGACGAGTTCTAGCGGCCTCGCACTTTGATGCATGCCGCAACGACGCCGGGAATGTTTCAAGCACCCCTGGCGTCGTGCGTTGTTGCGGTTACGAACGGCGGATCAGCTTCGTACACCGACCCCGGCGGCTGCGCCGTGGCAGAGCTTGTACTTCTTGCCGCTCCCGCAGGGACACGGGTCGTTGCGGCCCACTTTCTTCTGCTTGCGCTTCTGTGTGGTCGTCGCGGCCCCTTCGACGGGCTGGTTCGTGATCAGGTTGCGCGGCTGGGCAGGCTGGACCGTGCGCTGGACGTTGGCGAAGAGGATCTTGTGGACCGTGTCGTACTCGATGTTGGTCAGCAGCGCCTCGAACATCTCAAAGCCCTCGCGCTTGTAGGCGACCAGCGGGTCTTTCTGGCCGTATGCCTGAAGGCCAATGCCCTGGCGCATGTCGTCCATATGCGTCAGGTGCTCGCGCCAGAGCTTGTCCATGACCTGTAGCATGACGACGCGCTCGACATAGCGCGTCAGTTCGTCACCCACCTCGGACTCGCGGGCGTCGTAATGCTCCTCGGCGTCGGCAATCAAGGTCGTTTCGACTGCCTCGTCATCCTTGCCGCTGAGTGACGCGGGCGTCAGCGTCGTCATCGGGACGATCGCTTTGTAGGCGCGGAGGATCTCGGCTGGGTCCGGGCGACCTTCGGTGGCGCTCGATTGCGAGGCAACCAGCAGACCGATCTGGTTGTGGATCATCTCGATCATCCGGTCGCGCTGGCTTTCGCCGTCGAGAATCCGACGGCGGAGCGAGTAGATAACCTCACGCTGCTTGTTCATCACGTCGTCGTACTCGACGACATGCTTACGGATGTCGAAGTTGTGGCCCTCGACCTTCGTCTGGGCGCTCTCGATCGACTTGGAGATGATGCCGTGCTCGATCGGCATGTCTTCTTCCATGCCGAGCCGGTTCATCAGCCCCGCGATTCGGTCGGTGCCGAAGCGCCGCATCAGCTCGTCTTCGAGCGACAGGTAGAAGCGACTACTGCCGGGATCGCCCTGGCGGCCAGAGCGGCCCCGGAGCTGGTTGTCGATCCGGCGCGACTCGTGCCGCTCGGTGCCGATGATGTGCAGTCCGCCCTCATGGGCGACGCCGGATCCGAGCACAATGTCCGTGCCACGGCCCGCCATGTTCGTGGCAATGGTGACATTGCCGGGCTGGCCGGCGTCTTTGATGATCTCGGCCTCGCGTTCGTGGAACTTCGCGTTCAGGACGTTGTGAGGAATTCCGGCGCGATCCAACATTTCGGATAGCAGTTCCGAGCGCTCAATGGATGTCGTGCCAACCAGGACCGGACGGCCCTGCTCGCGCATCTCCTTGATTTCCCCAACGACCGCGCGGAACTTGGCCATCTCCGTCTTGAAGATCTGGTCGGCGTGGTCCTCGCGGATCATGTCGCGATTGGTCGGGATGACGACGACCGTGAGGCCGTAGATCATGTGGAACTCTTCGTCTTCCGTCTCGGCTGTTCCGGTCATGCCAGCCAACTTGTCGTAGAGACGGAAGTAGTTCTGAAAGGTAATCGTCGCTTCGGTGACCGTCTCGCGTTGGACGCGGACACCCTCTTTCGCCTCGATTGATTGATGCAGACCCTCGGAGTAGCGGCGGCCCTCCATCATCCGGCCTGTGAATTCATCAACGATGATCACCTCGCCGTCGCGGACGATGTAATCCTTGTCGCGGTGGAACATGGCCTGCGCCTTGAGCGCCTGTTCGAGGTAGTGGGTCAGGTCCTGGTAGCGGTCGTCGTAGATGCTTTCGCCGTCGCTGATGCCGAGCAGTGACTCGACCTTGTCGATGCCATCCTCGTTGATCGTGACGGCCTTGCGCTTCAGATCGATCTCGTAGTGTGTGCCGAGCCGCAATTGGCGCACGAGCTGGGAGAACTGATAGTAGCGGTCGACGACTTCTTCGCCCTGGCCGGAGATGATGAGCGGCGTCCGCGCTTCGTCGATCAGGATATTGTCAACCTCGTCGACGATGGCGTAGCGCAGGTCGCGCTGGACGCAGTAGCGCAGGTCAGGAGCCATGTTGTCGCGCAGATAGTCGAATCCGAACTCGTTGTTCGTTCCGTGGGTGATGTCACATAGATACGCCTCGCGGCGCGTGATTGGCCGCAGCATCGCCAGCCGTTCGTCCTCGGCTTCGTAGTCGGGGTCGAACTGGAACGCTTCGTCGTGCTGGATGCAGCCGACCGTCAATCCGAGTGCGTGGTAGACCTGTCCCATCCATTGCGTGTCACGCTTGGCGAGGTAGTCGTTGGTGGTGATGACATGGACGCCCAGACCTTCAATAGCGTTGAGGGCCACCGCCAGAGTCGCCGTCTGCGTTTTCCCTTCGCCGGTACGCATTTCGGCGATCTTGCCCTGGTGAAGGACGACTCCACCCATGAGTTGGACATCGTAGTGCCGCTGGCCGAGCGTTCGGCGAGCAGCCTCACGGGTGGCCGCGAACGAGTCCGGAAGCAGATCGTCCAGCGTCGCACCGTTGGCGAACTCTTCCTTGAACCGCTGCGCGACAGCGCGCAATTCCTCGTCGGACATCGCGGTGTACTCGTGCTCAAGCGCGTTAACCTCGTCCGCGATGTCACGCAGCGAGTTGAGCTGCTTGTCGTTCGGGTTTCCCATAATCTTCTTGAGTAAGGATCGCATCAGGGGCTTCTCCGGAAGTCTTTTATGATTGTGTGGCGACTCCCCGAGGAAGGTCGCGGGGAGCGGTTGGCAATACGGTACGGCGATCGCAAACGTTCGAGATCGATGTCGTGCCGGGACAACCTGTCCAGTTTACTATAACTACCTCAACAGTCAGCCGCTACGCGGGCTGGAAGGCGGGAGCAGATCGTGGAGCGCCAGGAAGAGATGTTCGGGGCGGATGAGATCGAAGAGCGGCAGCCGTTGAGCGAGGACGATCCGAGCTTTCCGGCGCGAGTGTACCGGCTCGTGCGTCTGATTCCATCCGGCAAGGTGACGACTTACGGCACGATCGCGGCTGTGCTGGGGGATCGCCGTGGCGCCCGGATGGTCGGTTGGGCGATGAGCAACTGTCCTGAGGATGTTTCCGAGATCGCCCACCGTGTCGTGAATCGCTACGGCGAACTGAGCGGCGGCTGGGCGTGGGGGCATCCGGACGCAATGAAGCAGTTGCTGATTGACGAAGGAGTCACGTTTATCGATGACTACCAGGTTGACCTGAAGCGCCATGCCTGGGTTCCACCGATGGAAGACGAACTCATTGACAGTCCGGACTCCTAGCGGTGCTATACTGATACGCGGCGGAGGAGGCACCCTGATGAACGCACACGATGGACTCGAACGGATCCGCGAACGACTTTCGGCCAACGGGGCGCTCCCGGAAACGCTGCGCTACGTTGATACAATGATCGATCGCGCTTCGGACCCCCAGATGGCAAACGTCCAGTCGTCGCAGTCGCAATTGCTGCGCATGCTGACACGGACACCCGTTGCGCGGGACAATTTCGAGATCTACAACGACCTCGTCAAGCTCGAAGAAGAGGTCAATGAAGTGTCGGTCCGTCGTGCCGCCGAGGCGGCGGCCGAGGCCGACAAGCCGATCCCGAAGAGTAAGAAATATTACAAGGATCTCAAGGCGAAGGACAAGCGGGGGGTATGACCCCCGCTTTTCTGTTGCCGGCTTGTTCGAAGCGATGGAGGAGGTCAGATGATCGACGGCGAGGCGATCGTCCGGTTAGTGCACGAGCGGCAGGATGCGACGCTGACGCTCTTGAAGACGCTTGTCGAGCTTGAATCTCCGACGAGCGACAAGCCCGCGTTGGACAGGCTGATTGACTTCCTTGAGGGTGAGCTACGGGCGCGCGGTGCTGAGGTTGAGCGCCTGAAGCAGGTCGAGTATGGCGATCTGCTAGTCGCCCGCTTCGGCTCCGGTGACAAGCCGCTGCATGTCATGACGCATGTTGACACGGTCTGGCCGATCGGCACGATCGAGCGGCTCCCGTGGCGCATTGAGGGCGATCACGCCCACGGGCCGGGCATCTACGATATGAAGGCGTCTGCCGCGATGATGTTCACGGCGCTCGACATCCTGACGCAACTGAATGTCAGTCACCGTCCCGTCGTCTGGACGATCAATACCGAGGAGGAGGTCGGATCTCCGGTTTCCCGGGCGGTGCTTGAGGCCGAGGCGCGCAACGTGGAGATGGTGCTCTGTCTGGAGCCTCCGGTTCCGCCAGATGGCTCACTCAAGACCGAACGCAAGGGTGTCGGCATGTTCGAGATGGAGATCGTTGGACGTGCATCACACGCTGGCGCAGATCACAGCGCGGGTATCAGCGCGATCGAAGAGCTTGCGCGACAGACCCAGTGGCTACACGGCCTGACTGACTACGACAAGGGAACAACCGTCAACGTCGGCGTCATCGAAGGTGGCACGAAGCGCAATGTTGTCGCCGCCCATGCGTCGGCGCTGATCGATCTGCGCGTGACCAGCGTGGCCGAAGCCGAACGTGTCGTCCCAGCCCTGCTTGGCGCGTCAGCCCAACTCGAAGGCGCGAGTGTGCACGTTACCGGCGACATGAACCGCCCACCGATGGAGCGAACCGAAACGATTATTGCCGCGTTCCAGCGTGCGCAGGCGATCGGACGCCTGATCGAGCAAGACCTGACCGAGGCATCGACTGGCGGTGGCTCAGACGGCAACTTCACGGCTGCCATCGGCGCTCCAACTCTTGACGGCCTTGGCTGTCCCGGCGACGGCGGGCATGCCGATACCGAGCACATCATCGTCTCCGAGCTTGCGCCACGGACAGCACTGATTGCCGCGCTGCTCGCGGAACTGTGATCATTGATTTCTTGCGTGGTGGCCGCGCATCATCCTCTATGAGGCGTAGATTTCGCCGAGGCAGCAGAGGTTTTCGCGTTCGCCTTCGGCGAGGCGTTCGTAGAGGTTGAGCATGGCGGGGCCAATCGTTTGCCATGAGAAGCGGATGGCTGCCTGGCGCGCGCCGACCTGGAGCGACGCGCGCAGGTCGCGATCGCGGATGACGCGGTCGAGCGCGTTCGCGAGGGCATGTGCATCACCGACCGGAACGAGTAGTCCGCTGACCTCTTCCTCGACGGTGAATTTCAGTCCGCCCGCTCTTGACGCGACGACTGGCAGGCCACAAGCCATCGCTTCGACGGCGACAAGCCCGAACGACTCGTAGCGTGACGGAACGGCGCAGACGGTCGCTGCCGCGTAATAGTCGGGCAGAATTTCCTGCGGCTCGGATCCGCGGAAGATGATGTCTTCTCGAATCCCTAGCTGTTCGGCGCGCGTGGCGACCGACTGTAGGTCGTCTCCAAGTGTGATCTCGCCGTCCTGTCGATCGATGGTTCCGCCGACGAAGACGAGCTTCGGGGGCAGATCGTCCCACGGCTGGAAACGGAGATGGCAGAAGCCGTCGAGCAGCGTCTCGATCCCTTTCATCAGATCGATGCGGCCAACGAACAGGACGAGTGGATTGTCGGGCAGGCCGAGCCGTTCGCGGGCGGCTACGGCGTTGTGCGGGTGGAAGCGGTCCAGGTCGATGCCGGGCGGGATAACACAGATCCTGGCGTTGTCGGCGCCCATCCGCCAAACCATCTCGGCCCGTTCGTCCGGGTTGGAGGCGATGATGTTGTCAACGACTTCGAGCAGTCGGTTCTCAATCTGCACACGAATTGGTGATTCCTGCCCGGCGTCACCAGCGACGACGTTCTTGAGCCGGGCCAGCGTGTGGAAGGTGTGGACGGTCGGCGCGTTCCAGTAGCGTTTGAGCAGGTGGGCGGCCCAGCCTGAGAGCCAGTAGTGGCTGTGAACGGCATCGTAGCGGACGCCGGCGCGCAGCGAGTAGAGCGCCGCTTCGGTAGCGAATTCTGGCAATACGCTAAACAGATCGTCCTTTGGCAATGGTATTGGTGGTCCGGCTGCGATGGAGATGACGCGGACTCGGTCAGACAGTTCGACGACTTCTGGTGTTTCTTCGTCGATCCGGCGCGTGAAGATATCAACCTCGACGCCACAGGCGTCGAGTTGGCGTGCCAGTTCGCGGACGTAGACGTTGAGACCTCCGGCGTCCTTGCCGCCCAGCATCGCGACCGGCGATGTATGGACACTGATCATCGCAACCCGCTCGATCCGCGCAACCGGGTAAAGAGTCCGCGATGGTGTTGCCACTGTGTCGATCAACTCACTCTGTCCTTACGTCTCGCCTGCAACGGTGGCGCATGGCTGGATACTCGCAGTCTCGATGCCGCCAGACAACAAAAAAGGACAGCCAGAAACGGCTGTCCCTATCGCATCAATGGGGCGAGACGGGCAAATATCGCTGGACGCAGCAAACATCTGGATCCAGGTGCGGAACCAGACGACGCCGTCGCGAAGACCGACAATCCGGTTATCGATCGTTCCGTTGGTGTGTCCAAATAATTCGCTTGGCACGAGCCGACTCCTGATCGCCGTTTGCGTGAACTGGCGCGCAATTGGGCGTGGGCGTGCGACCACGCCCAGTCCCTGTAACGGCATTGATCCGCGCTTATTCCCAATTCGCGCGAGGAGTTACGCGAGTTCAGGTTCGAGCAGGCCGTACTGCCCGTCCCGCCGCCGGTAGAGGACGTTGATCTGGTTCGTCTCGTGGTTGTGGTAGACGAAGAAGTCGTGGCCGAGCAGCTCGATCTGTTCAACTGCCTCAGCAGTGTCCATCGGCATGACCGGGAAGCGCTTTGTGCGGACGACGACGCCTTCCGGCATCGCATCGTCGTCGTCGATAGGGGCCGGTAGCAGTTCTAGCGACTGGTCTGCAGCCAGGACGCCCAGGTTGGTCGCCTCGCGCCTCGAGCGATGGATCTTGCGTTCGTGGAAGCGCTTGATCTGGCGCGCCATCTTGTCGGTAACGATGTCGACGGCAGCGTTCGCGTCGATATTCTTTTCCTCGGCGCGCAGGATCGCGCGGCGTGTGACGATTGTGAATTGCGCGACGAACCGCTGAGTGGGGTTGTGGGTCTTTTCCTGCCGGATCTCGAACTTCGCCTCGGTGATGCGTTCGTTGACCCGGTCGAGCTTGCCGACTCGTTTTTCGATGTAGGCGCGCAAGTCGTCCGACAATCGAATGTTGTGGGCCTTGATCTGGACGTCCATGAGGCGCTGCTCCTCAGCTTGTCGCGATGACCGCCACCGCAGCCGCCACCGCACGCGGTGAGAATCGGACCGGCGCCCGCGGAGGGAGTCGAACCCCCGACACAGGGCTTAGGACGCCCCTGCTCTATCCTCTGAGCTACGCGGGCAGATCGTGCGCCTGTCCCGATTCTACCAATCCGTGTGCCGTGGCGATGTATGGCTCGGTCAGTTGGCGGCCCGATTGAGGGATGGTATAGTAAATCGTTCCTGTCGGAACGGGGAGTGGCGCAGCCCGGTTAGCGCGCCGCGTTCGGGACGCGGAGGTCGGAGGTTCAAATCCTCTCTCCCCGACCAGCACATTCCAGCCCACGAGGAGCGGTGCGCCGCTCCTTTTTTGTTGTCAGGATCACCGGCTGCCGTTGCCGGTCCTTCGGAAGGCGAACCTGATGCAGGACGACCAATCGCGTGCGCTCCGCGCCCTTCCATC
>Ga0136611_10000287_pt1 | contig 32128 bp, 34 predicted proteins | sample AntDrymUQ2232306_2_FD_106645 | JGI IMG/M metagenome (GOLD analysis project Ga0136611, IMG submission 106645) | Polar desert sand microbial communities from Dry Valleys, Antarctica - metaG UQ223 (23.06) | ecosystem: Environmental > Terrestrial > Soil > Desert | place: Antarctica: Dry Valley...
TAATGAATCGGCATCGAGAAAATCTGACGGCATCATTGTGACTGAACCATTGGTTTTCGCCAAAGGCGCGGTTATCAGCCGCAACGAATTAAACCGCTACGCGGTTCTGCCGAACTCAGATATTTCCTGGACTCGCGGACGATACACTTTAACAATCGAAATTCAATCAATTGACGGTATCCAGAATAACGTTTCTGCGACGGCGAAAGTCGAAGGTCGTTCGGAAAACGGTTTGCAATCCGAATGGACAACCCTCTCAAGCACCGGCGCGGCAGAAGATGAATTTTTAGTGAAATTGGTCGAGATGGTAACCGGAACCGTCATTGACGCTCCGCAAGATACCGATCAGTAACATTATTCAAAGAAAATATGTCTCGCATTTTTTTTCAACTATTCCTTATATTTCTATTTATCGCGGCGACGGTCGTATTGGTTAGCGCGCAATCAGATGCGTCCACACAAAGCGGAAATCCACGGAAAGAAGATTTGCCGACCGGCATTAAAGAAAGCCTCGCCAAACAACGCATCGAGCGCGAAAAGAAGGATTTCGCCGAGCTTTTGGCGCGCGGCGAAGAAGCCGTCAAACTCAGTAACGAATTGGAAAAATCTTTCACGCAAAACAATCAGCTTTCTTCGATAGACCTAAAAAAATTGGATCGCCTGGAAAAGATTGTCAAGAAAATCCGGAATGAACTCGGCGGCGATGATGATAAGAGAGTCGAGATTGACGACAAACCTCTATCCGTCGTTAATGCATTGAAGGCTTTGCAAAACAGTGCGGCTATGCTGGTTAACGAATTAAAGAAAACTACGCGTTACAGCGTTTCGGTCATCGCGGTTGAAAGCTCAAATTTGCTCTTGAGAGTCGTGCGTTTTTTACGAATCGGCAAAGATGAAAATAAGTGAGAAAAGAGAAATGAGAAGTGAGAAGTGTAGAAAAGAAATTTGCCGGCTCATAAAAAATCTAGCTCCTATTTTTCATTTCTTATTTCTCATTTCCTTTTGTTTTCTTGTCTCGATCCCCGCTCAAGACGATGACGAAATCCTCAATGTCGAATCTTCACTCGTCGTCCTAAACGCCACCGTTACCGATGTGAAAGGAAAGGCATTTACGGGTCTGAAACAAAATCAGTTTAAAATTTTGGAAGACGGGCAAGAGCAAAAAATCGATTTTTTTGAAGCCGAAGAAACGCCGTTCGCCGCTGTGATTCTGGTAGATACTTCGGGCAGCATGGAAGGCAGTGTTTCGATGGCTCGTTCAGCCGCGATAAATTTTCTCGACGGTTTGCGAGCCGACGACGTAACGGCTATTTATAATTTCGATTCAAAAGTTTCGCTCGTGCAGGATTTCTCGAACAGCCGCGACATCGTTGAAAAGATTTTTGATCTCAAAGCAAAGGGCATGACGGTTCTAAACGATGCGATTTATGAAGCCGCTCTCGAACTCGGCAAACGCGGGGAAAAACGCAAAGCCATTATTGTCCTCTCCGACGGCGCGGACACAAAAAGCGGTCGCTCCGCCGATAAAGCCCTGAAAGCTGCCATCGCTGTCAACGCCACCGTTTATACGATTGATATGTCAGCAGCAAACGCCGGAAATAACAGATTTCAAAGTCAGGGCGCTCTCAAAAACTTCGCCGAAAAAAGCGGCGGCAAATTTATCCCGACACCGGGCGGCGTGGCAATGCGCGAGGCTTTTAAAAATATTGTTGAAGAACTCGGCGTACAATATACGCTCGGTTATCAGCCGACGAATACGAAAAAAGACGGCAAATGGCGGGCGATTGAAATCCGCGTCGCCAAGCCGAATCTCATAATTAGAACGCGCAAAGGTTACAATGCCGCGAAAGTAAAAGTAAGAAGTGAGAAATAAAAGCCGCCGGTGAAAAACAAGAATGTCTATCACCGGCGGCTTTTATTTCTCACTTCTTACTTTTTTTTACCTTTGCCGGATTTTGCGCCGCGACCGGATTTTCCGTTATCGTCTTCGTTGTCGCTGTTTCCCCCGTCGCCCAATACGAAAGTCAAAATCATCATTACTTGATACTCGGTGACTTTTCCGCCATTAATGTTGATTTTTTGCTCTTTAATCCAGGCTCCGCGCACATTGTCAATTGTTCTCGTGGCTCTGGCAATGCCTTTCTCGATGGCATCTTCAAAACTCGTCGGTGACGTTGACGTGATTTCGATATTTTTTGCTACTGACATTTTTCTATTCCTCCTTGAAATTTACGGTTGTTGACCGTCTAAATAGTTTTACCGATATAACTCGGCTTTTGCAACTCAAATTAAAAACTTGTTTTGTTCCTTGATTTGTCCGCGTGGCGTTCAATCGCCAGTTTGATTAATTCGTCAATCACCTGCGAAAATTCCATTCCGCTTCCCGCCCACATTTTCGGAAAGCCGGAAGAGTCGGTCATACCGGGCAGAGTGTTGATTTCGTTGACGAGAAGAACGCCCGTATCGTTCCGCAAAAAGAAATCAACGCGCGCCAAGCCCGAACCGTCAATCGCGCGATAAGCCGAAACCGCCATTTGCTGAATTTTCGCGGATAATTCATCGGAGACGAGTGCGGGAACGACAAATTCGTTGTTCCCTGTTCCGGCGTATTTTTCCGTGTAATCGAGAAACTTCTTATCATCTGCCCGAATGATATATTCGCCCGGCAAACTCGCTCGCGGCGTTTCATTGCCGATGACGGCGCACTCAATTTCGCGCATATCCAGATTTTCTTCGACGATAATTTTGCGGTCATATTGAGCGGCGAGTTCTATGGCTTTGACGAGCGAAATTTCGTCCGTCGCTTTTGAGACGCCGACCGATGAACCTAAGTTTGCCGGTTTAACAAAACACGGATAGCCGAGCTTCGCCTCGACTTGAGTGACTACTGCGCTCGTGTTGCGCTCCCATTCCCCGCGCAAAAACCAGACGTATTTGCACATCGGCAAATCAGAATCACGGAACAAGGATTTCATAAAAACCTTGTCCATTCCGCAAGCCGAAGCGAGAACGCCGCAGCCGACGTATGGAATGTTCGCCATTTCAAGCAATCCCTGAATCGTTCCGTCCTCGCCGAAAGTTCCGTGCAGAACTGGGAAAACCACGTCGAGCGGCTGAAAACTTTCGCTGCCGTTGAGGTCAATCAACCCGTTATATTTTGTATCGCCGAGCAGCGCGACGTTATTGTTAGAAAATTTTCCAATAAATTTAGAAAATTTCTGCCGCGTTTCAAAAGGAAATAGTTCCAACGATTGAACTGGATTCAGCCAATTTCCTTCTTTACCGATAGCTATCGGAACGACATCGTATTTTTCTTTATCAATTTGTTCGATGACGGTTTTCGCCGATCGAATCGAAACTTCGTGTTCGCCCGAACGTCCGCCGAAGATCACACCAATGCGGGTTTTCATAATTTTTAGTCAGTTGTCAGTTGCCCGTCGTGTCCATCTGCTGAAGAATAGCAACGGACGACGGGCAACTGACAAATTATAGAATCGTTTTTCCCAGAGCTGATAAAATAAGCTCGCCCGCGAGTTCAACCGTAATATTGCTTTGGTCGAGCATCGGATTGACTTCGACGATTTCAAACGAACGCATTCCACCTTTTTCGTGGATCAACTCGAGAGCCAGATGCGCTTCACGATAAGTGACGCCGCCGCGCACGAGCGTTCCCGATCCGGGCGCAAAACGCGGGTCAATAATGTCCACGTCGAAAGTAACGGCGTAACCGCCCGGCGCTTGTGATGCAATTTTTATCGCGTCCTCGACGCAGGCAAGCATTCCGCGGCGGTCAATATCCGACATCGTGAAAAAATTCTCGCGCATTCCAAGCTCTCGAATGCGGCGTTTTTCGCCTAAATCCAAATCTCGCGCGCCAACATGAACGCAAAATTTCGGATTAAGTTTCGGCGCGTAACCTTCGAGATTGACCATCGAAGGCTCACCGTAACCCAGTATAGCGGCGAGCGGCATTCCGTGAGCGTTGCCTGAAGGCGAAGTTTCGTGTGTATTGATGTCGGCGTGCGCGTCTAGCCAAATCAAACCGATTTCTTTTTCCTGTGCGCGGTAAAAAGAAGCGACTGCTGAAAACGTGCCAGCAGCGATTGAATGATCGCCGCCGAGTATCAAGGGAAATTCGTCGTTGCCCAAAATTTTTTTCAGGCTTTTTGACATATTGCCGTAGGAAGCGATTATTTCTTTCAGATACTTCGGATTGTCTTCCGCCTTGGCGACGTAATCCGGTTTGATGATTTCGACATCGCCGTAATCATTCACTTCATAACCGAGGTCGGCGATGTGAGAAGCTAATGAGCCGTCGCGTATATTGGCTAATCTAATCGCTGTCGCGCCGAGTTCGCTTCCCTTCTTTCCCGCGCCGTAGCCGAGCGGAACGCCGATAATACCAACTTTTTTATTTCTTCCAGGAAAGTCTATATTTTCAAGTGACATAATGCGAGAATCTATATTTCTCCAAATCCTTTTATAAAAATTTCTTCAATTGCTTTAACCGCTTCTTTTTGATCCGCACCGTTTATTTCAATTTCAAGTTCAGTGCTTTTTGAAGCGCCCAAAGCTAAAACGCTGAGTATTGATTTCGCATCGGCGAAGACTGCTTTGTTCTCCGCGCGCCGGATTTTAATTTCGCTTTGAAAAGTTCCGGCGAGACGCACCAGAGAGGCGGCGGCGCGGGCGTGGAGTCCGAGCGGGTTAATGATTTTCACTCGTATGCTAAGCATCTTTGCGGATTTTTTGCGGTTCGAGCAGCTTGCTCGTTCGATAGATGGCTTGCCTGCCTTGCTCTTCCACATCTTTCGCCATTTCCGCCAAAGTCGTCTCCTTGTTCTGCGAAGCCAGTTTAATAACCATCGGCAAATTTACGCCGGTAACGATCTCGACTTCGTTTTCTTTGATAAACATCGCCGATATATTCGTCGGCGTGCCGCCGAACATATCAGTCAGCAGTAAAACGCCGTTGCCTTGCGAAACCTGCCTGATAGCGCGCTCGATTTCGTCTTTCGCCATCTCGACATCATCATGCCAGCCGATTGACACTGCTGTCAGATGATTCTGCGCTCCAACGACTGTTTCCGCCGCCGCCACCAATTCATTAGCGACTTGCCCGTGCGAAACAATCACCCCGCCGATTTTTTTTAGTTCAGACATAAGTTTAATGCTCGGATTCTAAACCATTGGTTCCTATAAGATTATTTGAAATCTAAAACTAGCCATTTTATTATTTCTGTAAATCCCGATGCGTCACCGACACTTCATAATTATCCTTCTTGAATGTTCCGGCTAGTCGGTCGGCGATCATTACCGAGCGATGCCGCCCGCCCGTACAGCCGACGCCGATGGTCAAATAAGATTTCCCTTCACGCTTGTAAAGCGGCAGCAAATATTTGAGCAAATCGCCGAAACGCTTGATAGTTTCCTCAACCTCAGACTGTTTTTCTAAAAAACTGATGACTTTGCGGTTGGTGCCGGGCAGTCCTTTCAAATCTTTGACGAAATAAGGATTCGGCAGATGGCGCACGTCGAACAGTAAATCAACCTGGCGCGGAACGCCGTGTTTATGTCCGAAGCTGACGAATTGGACGTGCAGCGGCGCGCCTTCTTTTGTCTGACCGAATGTTTCCACTAACAATCGGCGCAGCGTGTGAACCGTATGATCGGATGTGTCAATAATCAATTCCGCCTTTTCGCGCACGTCGCGCATCGCTTTTTTTTCGGCGCGGATGGCGGCAAGCAAACCTTTGCTGCCATCCGCCGGATGCGGGCGGCGCGTTTCGGAAAAACGACGCTGCAAAACTTCGTCCGACGCTTCAAAAAATAAAACGTAGGGCGTGAGTTTTTTACTGATTTTTTTCAGTTCGCTCGGAAATTCCGACAGGAAATGTCGTTCTCGAATGTTGATGACAAGCGCGGCGCGTTCGATGGCGACCTTTTCTTCTTCGTTCGGCAGAAGCAGTCTTGAAAATGTCGGGAGCATCGTCAGCGGCAGATTATCAACGCAAAAATAGCCTAAATCTTCAAAAGCATTCGTCGCCGAACTCATTCCCGAACCGCTCAAACCGGTGATAATCACAAAATTCGGGTAATTCTTCTTTTCGGATTTATTTTTCGCCATATATTCGACAGCTAAAAGATAAATGCCCTCCGCATCTTTTACGGAAGGCATTTGATTTAGGGTTTGATCAAACCGTAATTGCCGTCCTTGCGTTTATAAATCACCGAGATGCGTTCGTCGTCGGCATTGCGAAAAACGAGAAATTGATTTTCTTCCGCGTCGAGAATTAAAACGGCTTCTTCGTCGGTCATCGGTTTAACGGCATAACTGTTTGAATTGATAATGCGCGGCGCAGACGGCGCAGGCTCGATTATTTCTTCAACCGGTGCAATCGTGCCGACCTTTTTCGCCCGGTGTTGTTTGTCGGTTATTTTATTTTTAAGTTTTAAGGCTTGTTTCCCGATTTTTGTAATCGTCTGGGTGAGCGATTGATACATATCGGAATTAGTAGTATTGGCGTTCAAAACTTCCTTGCGCCAATTGACAATGATTTCCGAATGATTGCGGTTTTTTTCAACCTCGATGATTATGTGAGCTTTGGCGTTGTCGCCGTCGAACAAATGACTCAATTTTTCGAAATGCTCCTCGACGTGATTTCTCAATGCCGGAGTCACGTCAATATGTCTGCCGGTATATTCAAATTTCATATTTATTCCACCTCATTTTGCAAGGGATAAGGAATGAAAAAATTACTACGCGCGTGTTTTATTCATCCCCCATCCCACGTTACACCACTGTTTTGCGTTCGCGCGAGCCGGAAATCTGCATCTGGTCGCGGTATTTGGCGATTGTCCGCCGCGAGAGTTTTACGCCTTCATTGCTCAAAAGTTTAACGATTTGGTCGTCGGTCATCGGCTTACGCGTGTCTTCATCTTCGATCATTTTCTTGATTCGCAGCTTCAGAATCCTGGTTGAAACTTCCTCACCGTCTTCATTGAGCATTCCTTCGGAGAAAAACCGGCGAAGTTCGATAACGCCCTGCGGCGTGTGCGCGTATTTCCGGTTGACGACGCGTGAAATCGTCGAAAGGTGCATCCCGATGTCTTCGGCGATGTCCTTAAGCATCATCGGTTTGATGTGCTGTACGCCGTGGTCGAGAAAATCGCGCTGGCGTTCGATGATACATTCGACAACGCGGTAAATCGTCTGCCGCCGGTGTTCGATATTTCGCAGCAGATCAACTGCCGAACGCACTTTTTCTTTAATAAAATCTTTCGTTTCCTTCGACGTTCCGTTCTGGTTGACCATCTTCTGTAAGCTCGGCGAGATACGCAGGCGCGGGCTGCCGTCGTCAGTAAAATAAACGACGTAATCGCCCTCGATTTTTTCGATATAAACTTCCGGCGAAACGTAGATCGGCTCTTCCGACGAATAACGTCTGCCCGGATACGGGTCGAGAATACGAATCTTATTGATTTCTTCGTTTAATACCTGGAGGTCCACGCCCGTATCTTTCGAGAGATGCTGAAGACGATGCGGCTGCAAATCTTCGAGATGATTTCTAACTAAATCCGCCGCTAAACTTTCGCCCTCGCCGTTCGCTTGAAGCTGCGCGAGCAAACATTCTTTGACATCACGCGCGCCGCAGCCGACCGGTTCCAACTGCATCACGACCTGCCGCGACTGTTCGACTAATTCCACGGGATGACCGCACATTTCGGCAATTTCCTCGTTGCTCGCCGTCAGCCTTCCATCTTCGTCCAAATTACCGACGACGCAAATTGCCGCTTCTTCCATCGCTTCGCTAATTTGCTGAAGATTAAGCTGCCATTCGAGATGTTCATTTAACGATGCGGAACGCGTCAAAAACTGATCGAAGCTCGGCGCATCCTCTTTAAATTCTAGTTCCTGTGTTTTGTAGCCCGGGTCGAGATAATCTTGAAATTCCCTGCCGTAATCAACTTCCTCGAACGCATCCGACTTATCAGCCGCAAAATCTTCGCCCTCGCTTTCGTAATCCGTCGCGCCTTCTTCATTAAATCCATTTTCATTCGGGAGTTCAGGCGCGAAATTCTCCGATTGTTCGACATCAACCGAATAATCTTTTTCCGTTCTATTTTCAAAACTTTCATCGTTTCCATCGGTGTTTTGGTCGAGGATTTTTTCGGAAATTTCTTCAAATTCCTCGTCGGTTTGAACTTCTTCCAACACCGGATTAGCGACCATCTCGTTTTGAATAAGCTCGCTGAGTTCGAGCGTCGTCATCTGCAGCATTTCGATGCGCTGCCTGAGCTGCGGTGTCAAAACCATCCGCTGAGATAATTTTTGAGTAAGCCTTAACGATGACATAATTTTTAAAGGATGAAGGATGAAGGATGAAGGGTGAACAACACAGATGCCGGATAATTTTTATTTAATCTCTTCGTCTTCATCTTTAATTCTTCTTTGGATACTCATTGCATTATAACTGTTTGGAAGAAAAAAGTGAAAACAAACGTCGTTCATTTTAATTTGCAGATTATCGGCTCGAAGATTGATTTGAAATTTGAAATTTAAAGACTGAACCGCTCGCCGAGATATAGCCGCCGCACATCGGCATCTTCGACCAATTCAGTCGGCAAACCGCTTCGCAGAATTTTCCCCTCAGCCATAATATAGGCGCGGTCGGTGATGCCGAGAGTTTCGCGGACGTTGTGGTCAGTGATCAAAATTCCGATGCCCTGATTTTTCAGGTAAAGAATAATTTCCCGAATATCGTCAATCGCAATCGGGTCAATACCGGCAAACGGTTCGTCCAATAAAATAATCTGCGGCTCGGTCGCCAAACATCTGGCAATCTCAACGCGCCGCCGCTCGCCGCCCGAAAGCGCGTCGCCGCGTGTCCGTCGAACGTGCGTCACGCCGAATTCTTCCAGCAATTCCTCAAGCCGCGCAAATCGGTCGGCGCGGGCGAGTTTCATCGTCTCCAGCACAGCTAAGATATTTTGTTCAGCCGACATTTTTCTAAAAATCGAAGGCTCTTGCGGCAGATAACCCAAACCGAGCCGCGCCCGCAGATACATCGGCAGCTTCGTGACATCCTGACCGTTCAAGAAGATTTTCCCGTTTTCCGCACTTTCCAATCCGGTCATCATATAAAACGTCGTCGTCTTCCCAGCGCCGTTCGCCCCCAAAAGTCCGACAACTTCGCCCTGCCCGACAAACAGCGAAACGTCGTCAACCACGCGCCGCCGCCCGTAAGTTTTCTGCAAATTCAGCGCGGAAAGCGAATCGGCAGGAACATCTTTGTTACTGCCGTTTGAGGAATTTGAATTTTCCGATGGAAAAAAGTTCGACATTTAAGGAAAAGTTTATTTGAAATCTTGAAAAAGTGAAATGGCAGGAATTATTATTTGGACACAACCACCGAAATCAGCACCGTTACTGTTTCTTAACTTTATAAACCGTCCGCGTTCTGCCCGAATTTGTTTGATTGGTTTTGCTTTCGCTGACGAAACGGTTATCGCGCAGAAACACCGTCACTTGCGCGCCCTGCGTCGAACCGTTTTCGCCGTCGTCAATCCGCGCCGGATTGCCGCGCAAAACGACCGATTCGTCCGCCGCGACGTATTGCGCGTAATCGCCGACGGCTTTTCGATTCGGCGACGTGACGACGACATTTGTTTCGGCGACGGTTTGCGCGACTTCGTTTCGGTCGTTCAAAAACACATTCGCCACGCCCGCGACGATTCGGTCTGCGCCTTGCCGAATATCCACATCGGTTTCATAACGCAGCAGATTTTTGTCTTTGTAGAAGAAAATCTTTTGCGATTGAGCGAAAACCGGAACGTTAGATTCTTTCCCGTTTTCTATTTTCTTCGCGTCGTAGAGCAGACTCTTCACCGCGCCCTCACCGTAAAGTTCGCCTTGCTTTTGCCGCAGAATTAATTTGTCGGCGCGGACATAATTGTTTTCCTGCCAGGCGCGGGCATTGCCTGCATAAATTCCGATTTCCGCTTGATGCTGAAATTCCGCCGTGTCCGAGGTGACGAAAACCGGTGCATTCGTTGCGCCGAAAGGCGTTGCGCCGCCCGTTTGTTTTTGGCTGATGTAGGTCGTCGAAACTTTGCCGCGCAAGAAAGATTTTTCATTACGCGTGTCCCAATCAATTTCTCCAGCCTTGGCTCGCGCCCGCGAATCGGAAACCAGCGGCTCGCCGCGAAGTCGAACGGTTTCATCGCTCGCCGTAAAAACGATTTGATTGGCTGTTCCGCTGCGGTCGAGTTCGGAAAATTTCGCGCTGCCAATTGCGTCAAACTGTTGAACGTCGTTCGATTGCTGATTGAAACTCGCATTCATCCGGTCGGCGGTTAAAGTTTGAACGCCGCGATTTTCCGCTGCAACGGTTGGAACACGCACGGTTTTTGCTTTTCCGGTCGCCGCGCATTCGCGCGGATTATTTCCCGTTTCAAAAAAGTCGCAATCGAAACGCGGCGCGTTAATTGTCGTGCGGTAATTCTCCGCTGAATTCTTTAGCGGTTCGACGAACAATTCGGCGTTGCCGGCAGCTTCGGCTTTCGTCAAATTTTTACCGTTGGCGCTCAAACAAGTTTTCACTGTGTCGGCGATTAACCGTTTATTGGAAGCGTCGGGTTTGCCGACGGGAGCGAGCATCGCGACGGTCGTGCGCCCTTCGGTGTTCATCTGTTCGAGAAGTCCAGCCTGGTTGAAATTTAACCGAACGGCATTCGGCGCGGACAAACTGACTTTTGTATATTCGTCAGCTTTTGCCGGAATCAAATTAGCGTTCGCCTCGCCGACGGCATTGGCGGTTTGCAGTTGCTGATAGTCGCCGAAAACGGCATTTAATTCGTTGCCCGAAACTTCAGTTGTGCGTTCGGGCGCGGTTTGTCTCAGATAAGCATTGCCTTTAACAAGCGCGTTTTTGAGGTTTTTATTCGGAAAGAGTTCCGCTGTTAAATTGTCGCCTTTTAGATAATCATTTACTTGCGTAATCTCCGCGCCGCCGTAAAGGTAAACTTTGCCTTTCGATTGTTCATAAACCGCATCGGCGGATTTAATAACCGTTTGCTTGTCGCCCTGCGTCGTCACGATTTCTACGCCGTTTTTCAATTCAAATCGGTCGGCATCTTTTTCGTAAAGCGCATAATTCGTTTTTATGCGTGTTGGCTTCGCGTCGTTCGACGCGGTTTCGATATCTACATTTTCAAACAATTCGAGCTGTTTTAATTCTTTGTCGATATTTGCTGTCGCTCGAGTCGCCCGCGTTTTCGTCCATTTCGCGTTCGCGCCCGTGGGCTTTTGATAAACGTCCACATTACCGTTCAAGTCAATTTTTCTAATTTCCTTGTCGGTAAAAAATGCGCTTGCGCGATCAGATTTTATATCGGTCGGCTGCGCGTTTGAATCGGTCGGCGTGATGGCGACGTTAACGTTTCCGGTAAAATCAATTCTGCCGTCGGTTTGATTTAAAAAAGCGTGACCCGCCGAAATTTTCGCCTGGCTGTAGTTTTCACCCGCGCCGTTTCCGTTGGCGACGATTTCGACATCCTGCAGTAGTTCGAGCGTTTTTTTCTTGATATTAACCGTCGCGCCGAAAGATTTGCCCGACACGTTCTCACGCGAAAATTCGATAAGTTCATCCGCCTCGGCAATTTCAGTTTCCTTTTTGTAAGTCAGTTGTTCGGTTTTGACCTTCAACGCGTCGCGCGTTTCGATATTTACATCGCCCGCAAAATAAGCCGTGAAATTTTTATTCTCGGCGGGAATGTGAATTGCTTTCTGCGCTCTTATCTGATCGGAAGCGTCGCCAGTTTCATCGAAAACCTGCAAAAAGACGTTTTCCAATTCCTGGTGCTTGTCGGTGTAAGTCGTGGCTTTGTCAGCTTTAATGTAATATTTCACAACATCGCCGTCAGTCTCGCGTCGCTCATAACCGCTGACTACGGCTTCGACATCTTTGGAAAGCGTCGCGGGCATACTTTTCATCCGAAATTCCGCGTTGTTCCGGCTGCGATAGAAACCAATTCCGACGGCAATAATCGTCGCCGCCAGCGCAACGACCGCGACGACGCGGATTATCAAAGGCATTTGGGCGCGAAACTTAAAGTTTTGAATTTTGTTTGCTTGTTTTTGGGGCATCGTCAATTTTAATTTTGCGCTTTCAAATCTTCCACTACAAGCTGCAGCCGCGTGTTGCCGTTCCAAGTGTTGGCTTCGGGACTGTAAGCTAATTCGATGCGCGTTTTTGGTTTTAAGGTTTGCCCGTTCGATTTGTCCACGCCGTCCCACCAAACCGCTTCAAACTGTTTGCCGCTTACATCCGCGAGTTTTAATTTCAGATGCTTTTCCTTCATCACGAACGGCGCGTGCGTCAAAGCCAAATCTTTCGTGACGAAGCGCGGCTTCGGATTTCCCATTCCGAACGGCTCGAATCGTTTCAATTCCTGCACGAGTTCGAGATTTAAAGTTGACGACGAAACAATCGCGTCAATTTTCAGCTCGGGAATTAAATCTTCGCTCGTTAAATTTTCGGTCGCGTGTTCGTTGAGTTTCGCCTGCAACGCTTCGATGTTCTCCGTTTTGATTTGCATTCCCGCTGCCGCCGCGTGTCCGCCGTATTGTTCGAACAACTCGCTGCACGAATCCAAACCATTCAAAAGGTGATAACCCGCGATGCTTCTCGCGCTGCCGTGCGCGATGCCGTTTTCGATTGACAGAACAATCGTCGGACGATAAAGTTTTTCGGCGATTTTCGATGCAGCCAAACCAATCACGCCGCGGTGCCAATTTTCGCCCGCCACAACGACGAAGTTCTGCGCCGCAAGCGGTGAATCGAGCGTGGCGAGAGAAAAGCCTGTTGGGTGATTTCCTGCTGAATTTTCTGCCGCTCGCGGTTGCGGCTGTTGAGCATTTCCGCCAAACTTCTTGCTTCATCAAAATCCGTCGTTTCTAATAATTCGATAATTGACCGTGCCGCGTCCATTCTACCCGCCGCGTTGATTCTCGGCGCGATGCGGAAACCGATGTCGTAAGTCGTCATCTCGTTTGTGCAGTCGGCGACTTCCATCAACGCTTTCAAACCATAATTGTGCGCTTTGGGCAAATCCTTCAAACCAAGCGCGACGATGGCGCGATTCTCGCCCGTCAGTTTCATCACGTCGGCGATAGTTCCGATGGCGACAACTTTCAGAAATCCTTTGACGAGAGTTTCCTTTCCTTTTTCTCTGAGCAGAGCGTGAGCGAGTTTGAAAGCCACGCCGACGCCCGCGAGATTTTTGTCGGGATATTCGCAGCCGTTTTGATTCGGATTGACGACGGCAAAGGCTTCGGGCAAACCGGCTTCCTTCGGCAAATGATGGTCGGTGACGATGACATCCATTCCGTTTTCTTTCGCCCACGAAATCGCCTCAAAGGAGGTAATTCCGCAATCAACGCTGATGAGAAGCGTGTAGCCGCGTTCCTTCGCTTTACGAAGCGCGTCGATGTTGATGCCGTAACCTTCCGTGAAACGATGCGGAATGTGAAAACCCGTCGTCGCTCCTAGAATCTCTAATGCTTTTCTGACAACGACTGTTCCCGTCGTGCCGTCCACGTCATAATCGCCCCAAATCAAAATTTTCTCGCCCGCTTCGACAGCTTTTGTAATTCGCCCGACCGCCTCTTTCATTCCTTTCAAAAGATACGGCTCGTGAAGATGTTTAATTGACGGATTCAAAAACTGAAAAGCCTTTTCTTCTGTTTCGTGTCCGCGCGAGATGAGCAAAGCAGCGACAATCGGCGAAACTTTCAGGGCGTTTGCCAGCATTTTCGCTTCGTCGTGATTGTGTTTTTTGATTGTCCAACGCTTCATAAAAGTTTCAGGCTTCAAATTTCAGGTTTCAAATTTCAGTCGCAGACTTTAGCCTGAAACTAAATTAAATCTGCGGGCTTATCACGCCGTTCCAAAGCAATGCGAGAATTATAACACCCAAAACTATGCGATAACCGATAAAAATCGCCGTCGAATTCTTTCGCAGAAAAGCCAGCAGAAACCAGATCGAAAGATAGCCGACAATGCCCGCGACGATCGTTCCGACCAGCAGCGGCATAAAACTCTCCGGCGGCAAAATTACGACGGCTTCTTTGAGCTGCAGCAGACCAGCGGCGGTAATGGCGGGAATCGAAAGCAGAAACGAAAATCTCGCGGCGGCTTCCCGATTTTGTCCGATAAAAAGCCCGCCCATCATCGTTGAACCCGAACGGCTCGCGCCCGGAATCAACGCCAGAACCTGCGCGAAGCCGACGACAATCGCATCGAGTAACCCGAAATCTCGAATTTCCCTGCGACGTTTGCCGACGAGTTCGGCGAAGGCGAGCAGAACCGCGATTGAAATCAGCATTATCGCAATCACCCAAAGATTTTTCGTCGCCTCGCCTTCGATTAAATCTTTGAAAATGAGTCCGAGCGTGCCGATGGGAATCGAACCAATTATAATCAACCAGCCGAGCCACGCCTCTTCCGACAGCCAAATCGGTCGAACGCCGTGCGTGCCGGAGAATCTCACGTTGCGCTTTCGCGTTATTAAATTCCAATGGTCGCGCACAAAAGCGGCGGTGATGCTCAAAATGTCAGAGGCGAAATAAACGAAAACCGCGAGCAGCGTTCCAAGCTGCATCACGGCAATCGTCGCTGTGATTTTTTCCGCGTTGCCGTCGTGCAGATTCGTCAGACGGCTGGCGAAAACCAGATGCGCTGTCGAGCTAATCGGGATAAATTCGGTCAAGCCCTGGACGATGCCGAGAATGATTGCCTGTAAATAATCCATTGATAAAAGAAGGAGATTTTTCGAAAGCCGAAGATGCAGAACTGTTTCAAGTTTATAACTTTTTCGCGCCGCTTCGTCAAAGCGACTGATTTTTTGTGTTGTAATATCAGGTTTTCGCGCGGCTTTTCTGATTTGCGGTTTTGCCGTCGAACCAGGATGCCGACAAGCTAACAAACAGGAAATGCAGCGAAGTCCGAAACAGTTTTCTATTGCTTATTTGGAAAATTTATCACGAATTAAAAAAGCAGTGAAATTGCAACTTCACTGCTTTCCCGCTTTTTCTAATTACCGCGTTAACGGCTGCCAACGAAATTAACATCGTCTAAATAAAAAAGTCGCGCGGAAATTATTTCCGCACGACATTGCATAAATTAAAGACTATTAAAAGCAATCGCATTTTAATCTACTCTCTGAAGGAAGCGCGTTCCGCGATACGGTCGTAAAGCCAGGCGGGAAATATTCTGCTGAGGCGGACGATTGACGCGAGCTGCCAGGGAAAAGCCGCGAATTTTACGCGTCGCTCGATGGCTTTCAAGAAAAGCGGAATCGAATCTTCCAGTTCCATCAGAAAAGGCATTTTGCTGGCGCGACCCGATGTCAAAGGCGTTTTGATAAAGCCCGGCTGAATGATCGTCACGGCAACGCCTTTCGATTGAACGTCGAGGCGGACGCTTTCAAAAAACGCGGTCATTCCCGCTTTGCTCGCCGAATAAGCGGCGGATTTCGGCAGACCGCGAAAACCTGCCAGACTCGAAACAGCAACGAGCTGCCCGCTTTTATTATCCAGCATCGCGGGCAGAACGGCAGATACCGCGTTGACCGCGCCGAGCAGATTGATGTTGATGACTTGGGCGACGGCTTCCGGGTTCAAATTTCTAGTTTCAGAGTTGTTTCCGCCGATTCCCGCATTGGCAATTAAAATATCAATCTTACCGAATTCGTTTCGCAAAGATTCCGCCGCTTTCGCAACCGCTTGAGCGTCGGTTACGTCAACCGCGAAATATCTCGCCCGACCGCCGTTACGTTCGCATTTACCGGCGAGTTCTTTTAATAATTCTTCACGCCGCGCGAGCAATCCGAGCGCCGCGCCGCGATTCGCCATTGCCATCGCTAAGGCTTCGCCGATACCGCTCGACGCGCCGGTTAAAAAGACTACTTTATCTTTCCAAAACATAATCTACTCGTCATCGTTCGACGTAAGTTTGATGAATCCTGAAGCGGTTTCGTATTTTTCCTCTTCTTCGATGTCTCGCCCGCGCTTTTTTCTCCAATTCCTCAATTTTTGATTCAGCGGATTTAAGACAAAAGCAATTATCGGCAAAAACACAGCAACTTTAATGACTTCGAAGATCAAGAAGTCAAGAAAAGGAATTGTTATTCCAAAATAAGTGAGGATTATTTGAAAGACAAAAATTATAACCGCGGCAATAAGAGCGCAAATTCCTAAAAACGCTGCGGTTCTCATAGATTCAACAAAGTTCTCCGACGTAATCGCCTAAAACTTTTAATGTTTTTGCCAAATCATTTTGCTTTATCAGCAGATGGTCGCGCGAGAAAGCCGACAAAGCGACGATTGAAATTTCGGCTTCGGCTAAAATCCGCGCGACTTCCGCCAAAAACCCGATGACTGCAAAATCCAATTCAACATCGAAACTTAACAGCCGGTAGTTTCCCACCGTTTTCGCATCCCGAATCTGATAGCGAATCGTCCCGAAATCTACTTCATCAAGCAGCAGAGTGACTTCCCATTTGTCTCGAAAAATCATAAACGGCGCGGACATTCTCGGCGAGAGTTCGGGATTTTCAAGCAATTTCAGCCAATCGTCGTGCGACAGAGAAACGAGAAAAAACGTTTCGGGCGCGACTTCGATTTTGGCAGATTTCAAAAGTTCCAGAGCTATCATTTCAAACCTCGACAACCGTCGAAACAATCACAGGTTTGGTGCCGGTTTCCTGCTGAATCAATTTTTTGAGATGGATGCGCAAAGTCTCCGCCATATAATTTTTATCCTGGAAATTTTCGCGCCTTGTTTGCGCCACGACTTCGGCAACTGATTGACGAGCGTTTTGCAGCAGTCCGTTGAGCGGGTTGATGCCTGCCACGCCTTGAACGGTGATTTGCGGCTCGCTCTTTAATTTTTTCGTTTCTTTGTCAACGGCGACGACCAGCGTAATCAAACCGCTAAAACCTAATTTCTTACGCTCGCGGACGATTTCGTAATCAATTTCTTCGCTGACGGCTTCGTCAATAAATGTTTTGCCGACGTCGTTATGTTCGACGACGGTTGCCGAATTTTCATTAAGTTCCAGAACGTCACCGTTCTCTATCAAAATCACGTTGTCGTCGGTATAGCCTTCGATGTGGTTTTTGATGTATTCCTTATGGCGGAAAAGCATTCGATATTCGCCGTGAATCGGAACGACGAATTTCGGACGCGCGGTCTCGACCATTATTTTGATGTCTTCCTGAGAAGCGTGACCGGAAACGTGAATCAGTCGGCGTTTTTCTTCGATGATGTTGCCGCCGTGTTTGTAAATCTGTCCGATCAGACGCGAGATGGCGCGGTCGTTGCCGGGAATAATCCGCGCCGACAGCACGACCGTATCGCCTTTCTCAATCGCCAGACCTTTGTGGCTCGAACTCGCCATATTCCACAACGCGGCGCGTGATTCGCCCTGCGAGCCGGTTACGAGATAAACGATTTGATCGTTGTCCAAAGAGCGCGATTCGCCGAGTTCGACCAAAGTCTTGTGCGGAATGTCGAGCAAACCTAAATCGCTCGCAATCTCGATGTTTTTCACCATCGAACGCCCAAGCACACAGACTTTTCGGTCGTAAGCGTGCGCGACATCGAAAACCACCTGCAAGCGATGCAGCGATGAAGAAAAGGTCGAAACGATAATTCTGCCTTCCGCCGCCGCGAAAAGCTCTTCAAACGCGGGAATCACTTCGCGTTCGGAGGGAGTTCTGCCGGCGATGGTCGCATTCGTCGAGTCGCCAAGAAGCAGCAGCACTCCTTCGTCGCCATATTTTTTTAATGTTTTTAAATCGTAAGGTTTCCCGATCACCGGCGTTTCGTCAATCTTATAATCGCCCGTGTGAATAATCGTGCCGACTGGCGTTTTTATCGCCAGCGAAAAACAATCAATCAGCGAGTGCGAAGCGTGAATGTATTCGATTTCAAAACTGCCGATTTTCGTAACGTCGTTCGCTTCCACGCGATGCAGCAAAACGTCGTCCATCATTTTATGTTCGGAAAGTCGTTTGTCGGCGAGGGCAATCGTGAAACGCGAGGCGTAAACGGGCAAGTTAAACTTCTTCAAAAAATACGGCAGCGCGCCGATGTGGTCTTCGTGTCCGTGCGTTAAAATCAACGCGGTCAAATCGTCTGCGAATTCATCGAGAAAGTCGAAATTCGGAATCGAAATATCAACTCCGTAAGGCGTTTCTTCGGGAAAACCCATTCCCGCGTCAACGACGATCATTTCATCGCCGTAGCGGATGCCCATACAATTCATTCCAAACTCGCCGATGCCTCCGAGCGGTATTATTTCTATTTTGTTCACTCTTATTTGCTCTACTGTTTTCAATTTAAATCAAACAAAAAGTTTAACATATACGATTGATTTTCGCTTGCGTCGTGATATTTTCTTGACCGCTAAATAATCTTTTGTTAATCTGATTCAGACAATTTGAGGGGAGTAGATAGCCCGCGACGCGGGTTTGTCGAAGTCGTCAATACAATCGTTCTAGTCAAACGGTTCGGCTCGATAAAGTAAATATCCAGACCTTTTGCGACGAATATACATTTCGTTTTGCAGAAGGTTTTTCTTTTGCAATTCACAAGAGGAAAACGATGTTACTTGAATTGATTGTCGAATCGGTCGGTTTTATTGGGGAGATTTTTATCGAAGGTTTATTCGAATTCGCCATAGATTTCGTCTCCGATTGGCTGGCAAAACGCAGACGATAATCAAATCTTTAAAACATCATTTTCTTCAATTAAAAATAATTGGAGGATACGACATTGATTTTATTTCCCTTTGCCGAATACTGGTGGTTTTACGCGGCGTTTTTAGTGTTCGTGCTGCTGATGCTCGCGCTCGACCTGGGCGTTTTCAATCGCAAGGCGCACGTCATTTCGTTCAAAGAAGCAGGCGCGTGGAGCGTCGTCTGGGTTACGCTCGCGCTCGTTTTCAACTTCATTTTATACCGTTATTCCCTTTGGAAATTCCCGCAGGACGAACGGCTTTTAGCAATTCCGAATTTCAATCCCGATTTGGCGGCGTGGAACGTCTCGCTCGAATTTCTGACCGGCTACATTGTCGAGAAATCGCTGTCGGTGGACAACATTTTCGTTTTCGTGATGGTGTTCGCCTATTTCGCCATTCCGCCGAAATACCAGCACCGTGTTTTGTTTTACGGCATTTTGGGCGCGCTCGTCTTCCGCGCGATTTTCATTGCGATGGGTTCGGCGTTGATGGAGTATCACTGGGTCGTCTATCTGTTCGGCGGTTTTCTAATTCTGACCGGAATTAAGATGATGTTTGCGCCGGAGAAGGAAGTTGACCCGGAGAAGAATTTACTGATTCGTTTATTTAAGCAATTCGTGCCGGTCACTCCGCAGCTTCACGGACAAAAATTCTTCGTCCGCGGAAACGCCAAAATTTACGCCACGCCGCTGTTCATCGCGCTGCTATTTTTAGAATTGACCGACATCATTTTCGCTGTTGACAGCGTTCCGGCGATTTTCGCTTTGACGAAAGAGCCGATGATCGTTTTCACCTCGAATATCTTTGCGATTCTCGGACTGCGAGCGATGTATTTTATGCTCGCCGGCGCGATTGATAAGTTCTACTTGCTGAAATACGGTTTAGCTGTCGTGCTGATTTTCGTCGGCTTGAAAATGGTCTGGCTCAACGACGCTTTCGGCGACAAATTCCCGATTTCGTGGTCGCTCGCGTTTATTCTGGGAACAATTGCGATATCGGTAATAATTTCCCTGCTGTTTCCGCGAACGATTAAAATTAAATAATTGCTTGTGAAATCGTGGGCGGTGATTCAACTAAATTTCGCCGCCCGCTTTTTGTTTCGCCAGACATTGCCATTCTTCGAACGTCAAAGTTTCCGCGCGGCGTGGCGCGTCAATTCCGCAGTTTACTAAAATTTTTCCGATGTCGGAAAATTCACTTTTCAAATTATTCATAATCGTTTTGCGCTTTTGCCGAAAACCCGCGCTGACGATTTGACGAAACAGTTTTTCGTTTTCAATTTCAATTTTCGGTTTGAGTCGAACGACTGAACTCCAAACTTTCGGCGCGGGGAAAAATGCGTTGGGCGGAATGTCGAAAAGTTTTTCCGCCGTTAAATATGCTTCCGTCAACACGGTCAAAAATCCGCGCTCCGAGTTTCCGACTCGCGCCGTTATCCGCTGGACGACTTCACGCTGAAACATCAAAATCATTTCCGAGAGACAATCTCTCTGCTCAATCAATTTTTGGAGTATGGCGGTCGAGATATTATAGGGAAGATTAGCAACGATTTTGATTTTTGGTTTTTGAGCCTCGGTGTCGGCGAATTCACCGAAATCAATTTTGAGCGCGTCCGATTCGATCAGTTTGAAATTGCTTTTGCGGTCAAATCGCTCGCGCAAAACGGCAATCATATTTCGTTCGAGTTCAATCGCAATCACATTTGCGCCCGATTCAATTAAAATTTCCGTCAACGCACCGCGACCCGCGCCAATTTCGACTACTGTTTCGCCTTTTTGCATATTGAGCGAGGCGATTATTTTGGCGATGTAGTGTTGGTCAACGAGAAAATTTTGCCCGAATGATTTTTTCGCGTAAACGGATTTTGATCTTCGGTTTTCGGTCTTGGAATTATTCATCATTCATCCATTATTTGCGGATAACCTGTAACCTCAAAATCTTCGCCGTGTAATTTGATTTCGACATTTTTCAACCTCATCGCGCTTGCCAAAACTTGCGCGCCTTGTCCGCCGATTGCCATTGGAGCATTGTGTCCGCCGATGACGAGCGGCGCGACGATAAAAGTTAATTTATCAATTAGCTTCGCATCGCGAAACGCGCCCGCGACTTCCGTTCCGCCTTCGACCAGCACACTCTGCAATTGGCGTGTTTTCAACTCATTCAAAACATGAACCAAATTTCGGGCGTTCAGCCGGACGACTTCAACTCCCAGATTTTCTAACTTGGCAATTTTCGTCTCGTCGTCGGAGGCGGAAAAGATAATCGTCGGCACGTCATTGGCGGTTTGCGCGAGCGTCGAATCGAGCGAAACGCGCAGGCGATTGTCCAGGATGACGCGCACGAGTTTTCTTCTGCGCTTCTCTCCGCTGCGATCAGTCAAACTAGGATTATCAACAAACGCCGTGTTGCCGCCGACGAGAATCGCGTCGTGTTCGTGCCGCAAATTTTGCACACGCGCCGCCGATTCTTTCCCTGAAAGCGCGGTCGAAACGCTGTTCGTCAAAGAAATTCTGCCGTCAAGCGACATCGCCAATTTCAGATGCACGAACGGACGATTTTTCTGATGCCAGACGCAAAAATTTTCATTCAATTTCGCCGCCTCATCTTTTAAAATTCCCGTCACGACTTCGACTCCGTTTTCTCTCAAAACTTGAAAACCTTTGCCCGACACAAGCGGATTCGGGTCTTCAATCGGACACACAACGCGCCGGATTCCAGCTTTTATCAAGGCTTCGGTGCAAGGTTTTGTTCTGCCCGTGTGCGCGTGCGGCTCAAGGGAAACATAAGCCGTTCCGCCTTTAGCTTTTTCACCTGCTTGATTTAACGCGATGACTTCGGCGTGCGTGACGTTTTCATAAATATACGAGCCTTCGCCGACCGTCTCGCCGTTTTCCGCAACAATCACGCAGCCGACCAGCGGGCTTGGGCTGACTCGCCCGATGCCGAAAGACGCGAGTTCCAAAGCGCGCCGCGTTTTCTCTAAATCAAATTGTGAAAAATCTTTTTCCAAAATTTAATTAAAAAGTCCGTTCACGTAACTTTCAGCGTCGAAAACCATCAAATCATCAACCTGCTCGCCGATGCCGACGTAGCGAATCGGGAGATTTAATTCTTTGGAAATGGCGACTGCGATGCCGCCTTTTGCCGTGCCGTCGAGTTTGGTTAAAACGATGCCAGTCACGTCCGCCGTTTTCATAAATTGGCGGGCTTGTTCGAGTCCGTTTTGTCCCGTTACGGCGTCAATCACGAGCAGCGTTTCGTGCGGCGCGCCGCTGACTTCTCTGCCCGCGATGCGTTTCATTTTTTCGAGTTCCGCCATCAAATTTGATTTGTTGTGCAGTCGTCCGGCGGTGTCAACTATAAGCACATCAGCGTTTCTGGCTTTTGCAGATTTCAGCGCGTCGAACAAAACTGCCGCCGGATCGGTTCCCTGTTTTTGCTGGATTAAAGGAACGCCCGCGCGCTGCGACCAGATTTCCAATTGCTCCGACGCGGCGGCGCGGAAAGTGTCGGCGGCGCAGATTAAAATGTCGTTGCCTTCGTTTTTAATTCTTTGGGCGAGTTTGCCGATAGTCGTCGTTTTGCCCACGCCGTTGACGCCGACAATCATTAAAACGTAAGGTTTTATCGAATCGGAAATGCTCGTCTCGGATGCCACGCCGGATTTATCCGAAGATCGCAGAATCGTTAAAAGCTCGTTCCGCATCGCCGCTTTCAGCGCGTCCAAATCGTTGATTTCCTGCCGCGACACGCCGCGCCGAACTGCGTCCAAAATTTGCAAAGTCGTTGCCACGCCGATGTCGGTCGAGATTAACGCTTCTTCGAGTTCGTCTAAAAAATTTTCGTCAATCTGCTTGCGGTTCTCGAAAATCGTGTCAATTTTGTTGTTGATCGAATGCTTGGTTTTCTCAATCGCTTTACTAAAGCGCACGGCGAACTCGCGTTCGACCGCCGCTTCTTGAGCTTTTAGTTCTTCGATTGATTTATCAAGTCCGAGAATTGAGGTTGAAAGTTTGTCTTCGTCTTTTTTTCTGCGCCAAAAAAATGCCATATTTTGATTTTGGATTTTAGATTTTGGATTTTGGATTGTTTGTCCCAAAAGCCGACATCTTCTTTATGATTAAAAATTTCTAACTGTCACAAACTTTCGATTATAAAAAAGAATCGCACGTCAAACAAACGTGCGATTCCAAAACTAAAAAGACAGAGAAAAAATTTGAGTTAAGCGGCTGCGAGTTGCGAAGTTTCTTTAACGGGTTCGATATTTCTCAGACGAACTGTTCCAACTCCGATCTGACCTTCGGCGCAGGCTTGGACGAGGGCTTCGACGACTTTGCCGTCGTAGCGCGTGCCGACGAAACTTTTAATGCGGTTCAGCGAATCTTCCAGTGAAAATCCTTTTTGATACGGACGGTCAATCGTCATCGCGTCGAAAGTGTCAGCGACGGAAATGACTCGCGCCTGCAGCGGAATTTCCGCGCCTTTCAATCCTTGCGGATAACCCGCGCCGTTTATCATTTCGTGGTGCATATAAATTCCGGGCAGATAATTTTTCATCGCCGGAATCTGCGCCATAATTTTATAACCCGCCTTCGGATGAGTTTTCATTACCTCGAATTCTTCCTCAGTCAAAGCAGTCGGCTTATTTAAAATCGCGTCGTTGACCGCGATTTTGCCGACATCGTGCAGCAGCGCGCTGATGCGAAGCGTTTCGGCTTCTTCCTGATTCATTCCCATGCGTTGACCGATGGCGACCGAGATACGCGAAACTCTTTCCGAATGACCGCGCGTGTATTTATCTTTGCCGTCAATGGCGGCGGCGAGAGCCTTGACCGTTCCGACGAAAAGTTCGTGGTTTTCCTCGGCGGCTTTAGCGAGACTGGCGATGTGTTCCTCGAGTTTGTCGCTCATCAGATTAAAGGTTTCGCCGAGCGTTCCGATTTCTGTAAAATTCTTTGTTTCGACGCGATTCGACAAATCGCCCGCCGCGATGTTTTTCGCCGCGGCGACTAATTTCAAAAGCGGCGCGGTTAATGTTCTGGCAAAGATGCTGCCGACAAGCAGCGCGAACAGCGCGAATACCAAACTTATCATCCAAGTCTGCCGCCGCATCTCGCCGACCGATGCGAGAGCCTTGCTTTCGTCCTGCATCGCCACCACGCCGAAAACAAAATCTTTACCGAAATTCGCGGTCGAATACGCGCCGATCATTTCGTATTGCTCGCCGTCAAACACTGCCATGAACGGCACGAGCGCAGATTGAATCTGCCGGCTGGCTTCCCGCCACTCCTGCACTATTTTCAAATCGGTCAAAGTTTTTTGGCTTCCTGCCACATTTGCGTCAGGATGAAAAACGGCGCGTCCTTTTTCGTCCACGACAAAGACAATCGGCAAGCCTTCCTTCCAGAGCTGCGCCTCGCTCATCTGCCGTGTTTCAGACATCAGCCGCGCCATCTCGCGCACCGAGACTATCGCCACCACGCCCGCCGAAACATTGTTTTTAATGACAACCGGCGCGGCGACGGTTAAAACGACTTCGCCCGTTAAATTTAATTTAGTCGGTTGATTGAAACTTATTTTTTTGCCGCCCAAATTTGCCAGAGCCGCCGATGAAAGCGTTTCGATTTCATTCCTTTGAATTGTTTCTGCACGAAAGACCGACAGCGACTCGCCGTTGATTGGCTTGATGTATAGCGCGAGAAGGTTAGGATTTTCTTTGAGCGTCGCACCAAGTTTCTCTTCAGTTTGTGGCGCGGACAGCAGCGAAAGATTGTCCGAAAGCTCTAACGCTCTGGCAAAGCTCCCGACCAAATCACCGTAACGCTGCCCGAACATTTCGATTTGTCGGGCTTTTTCCTGAACGAGCTGCGTTTGATACCGATTCTCCACAGCCCGCAATTCCGTCGCGCTGCGTTCAGACAAAAACCAACCCGTCAGCACAGACGGTACTAAGCCGACGAGCAGAAGCGTGACGACGACAAAATAAACTAAACTGATTTTTTTCGATTTCGGAGGCATTGCAGGTTTGTTTGAAGGGCGAAGATTATCGCAATCTAAATTTTAGACCGAATCAAACAAACCAGTCAACAAGTATTTACACCGAGAGCGCGGACGAGCCGTCAGCGCTCCGACTCAATCAAACATTTTCCGCAAACTCTCCTGATACGGCGCGCGCGCCACGCCTTTTTCCGTGATGATTGCCGTGACGAATTCGTTCGGCGTGACATCAAAAGCATAGTTGTTAACCGAAATGCCTTCGGGCGCGAGTTGAATGTCTTGTACGTGCGTCACTTCTCTGATGTCGCGCTCTTCAATCGGGATTTCTTCGCCCGTCGGACAATTCAAATCAACCGTTGAAAGCGGCGCGGCGACGTAGAACGGAATGTTGTGGTGTTTCGCCAGAACCGCGACCATATAAGTTCCGATTTTATTGGCGACGTCGCCGTTTGCCGCGATTCGGTCTGAACCGACGACGACCGCTTGAACTCTGCCTTTTTTCATCAGATGTCCAGACATACTGTCGGTTATCAAGGTGACGGGAATGTTGTCTTGCAGCAATTCCCACGCGGTCAGTCTCGCGCCCTGCAAATACGGACGGGTTTCGTCGGCAATAACGGCGATGGTTTTGCCCTGGTTGACCGCGCCGCGAATAACGCCCAAAGCCGTTCCCCAAACGCCGCCGGTCGCCAGCGCGCCCGCGTTGCAGTGCGTCAGAACGGTCGAATTATCCGCCAGCAGTTTGCCGCCGTGTTCGGCAATCATTCGCTGCGATTCAATGTCTTCGTCATGAATGTTTTTCGCTTCCGTAATCAAAGTTTGTTTGATTTCCGAAATTGCCTCGCCGACGGTTTTCGCTTCATTGAAAACCCGCCGCATTCGCTCAATCGCCCAGAAAAGATTTACGGCGGTCGGGCGTGTTTTGCCCATCACATCGGCGATATAATCAAATTCGTCAGCCAGATCAGCAATGTTCGTCCCGACAAAGTTTTTCACTCCGAGCGCGATGCCGTAAGCGGCGGAAACACCGATGGCGGGCGCGCCGCGCACGACCATATCACGGATGCCGTTCGCCACTTCCGTGTAACTTTTCAGCGTCAGCCATTTTTCTTCGGTCGGAAGCAGGCGTTGGCCGAGCATCAGAACGCCTTCATCGCTCCATTTCACAGGTATTATCATTTTGATTGTATTTTTCCTTTGTTATGATTTTATTGAAATGATAAGAAAAAAAATCCCGATTATCAAAGGCGAAAAAAAGTTTGAAATTATACCGGCAAAAATGATAAATTTTCTCTGATAAAAACTCTGTTCGTAATTTCAGAGACCCGCAGATGGAAAAAGCTACTGAATTTTGTTTAATTGTCGAAGGAAATTATTTCACCGTTGAAGAAGCCAAACACGCTCTTCACGATCCGTTTATCGAAGAATTTGTCGAGCAGACCGGACGCTTCCGTATCCAAAACTTCGACAACATCCAAGCCGTCAGCGGCATTCCGCTTGGCGATTTGGAGATTGCGGAGGTTGATGAATGCGTCTTTGAAATTTCCTGCCGCGCATCACCGCAAATTCTCAACCGCCGAAAAGCCGATCTGCTCGCCGAAACCCTACGGCGGCAAGCGATGTTTGATGAAATCAACGTCGAGCCTTTAGAATAAACACAAGAAATTTACGAGGATAACAATATAAACAGGGATTAAGAAAAATTTTGTTTCATTATTCTCATCAATCCTATTATCCCTGTAAATTTTTCTTTATTTATGCAGCAAGAATTTCTGAATGGCAAAATTATCGTCAAAGTCGGCGACATTACGCAGGAGAAAGCCGACGCAATCGTCAACGCGGCAAATTCTACTTTGCTCGGCGGCGGCGGCGTTGACGGCGCGATTCACGCGTGTGGCGGCGGTCAAATTTTATTAGAATGTCGAGAAATTAGAAAGAACGAATTTCCGAGCGGTTTGCCGGCGGGCGAAGCGGTTATCACTTCAGGCGGAAATCTTCCGGCGAGATTCGTGATTCACACGGTCGGACCGATTTACGGAATGAACAGCGGCAAAGACGCGGAACTATTGGCTAATTGTTATAAAAATGTTCTAGCTTTAGCAGTTGATAATGACTTGCAAACTGTCGCTTTTCCGTCTATTTCCACCGGCGCGTTCGCTTATCCGAAACACGAAGCCGCCGAAGTCGCGTCAAAAGCAATCGAAGAGTTTCTTTCCGTGAACAAAACAATCGAACAAGTTCGGCTCGTCTTTTTTTCCGAATCGGACGCGCTCAAATTCCTCAAACATCAAATCTTCGATCTCGTCTGAAACAGTTGATAGTTGATTATTGATGGTTTATAGTTTCATAAACGTATTTCCTTATCATCAGCCAAAAACACTGAAAATTTATTATGAGGGAAATTTCAAACGAACCTTTTTACAATATGCAAACGGCAGCCGGCTTACAGCCTGACGATACTTTCCGAGAGAATTTTTATTTCAAACGCGAGCTCCCCGAAAACCTTCAATTTTTAGACACGCTTTCGCAAAACTTTTTCTGGTCATGGAAGCCGGAAGGCGCGAGGCTGTTCCGTGAACTCGATTCACGGCTGTGGGAAACATGCGAGCAAAATCCGCGCCTCCTGTTAAAGAAAATCAGTCAACTCCGGCTTTGGCAAAAGGCGGGCGATGAAAAATACGTGTCCGAATTGCAAAGTTTCGCCGCACATTTTAACGATTATCTTTCAGCCAAACCGAACGCTTTCGGGAAAATCACCGAACAGAATCCCGTCGCTTATTTCTGCGCAGAATACGGCGTCCATAATTCGCTGCCGATTTATTCGGGAGGTCTCGGAATTCTGGCGGGCGATCATTTGAAATCGGCGAGTGACAGCAATGTTCCGCTCGTCGCCGTCGGATTGCTGTATCGTTACGGTTATTTTCGCCAGAAAATCGCGCACGACGGCTGGCAAACCGAAACTTATCTGGATTCGTTTGCCAATGAACTCGCGCTTTCTCCGGTGTCGAATGAAAACGACGAGCGGATTTTGGTAAAAATTCATATTCGCGGGCACGAAGTTTTCGCGCAGGCGTGGCTCGCTCAAGTCGGCAGAATCTCGCTTTACCTGCTCGATACGAACGTCCAAGAAAATAATGAAATTGATCGGCTGATTACCGGACATCTTTACGGCGGCGACACAGAAACGCGCATCGTACAGGAGAAAATTTTGGGTATCGGCGGCGTTCGTCTGCTCCGACAACTCGGTGTCGCGCCGTCGGTTTTCCACTTAAACGAAGGACATTCGGCGTTTTTAACGTTGGAATTGGCGCGTGAATTTTTGCTGGAAAACATTGATTCATCTTTTATTGACGCGATTGCAAATGTCCGCGAGCAATGCGTTTTCACCACGCACACGCCGGTTTCGGCGGGCAACGACACTTTTCCGATTGAACAAATCGAAGGCTGTTTCGATGCCAATTACATTCAGGAGCTGAAAATTTCCAAAGAAGAGCTTTTCGCGCTCGGTCGCACTAACCCGGACGACGCGCACGAGTGGTTCGGTATGACACCTTTGGCTCTGCGGATGGCGCGCTCGGCGAACGGCGTGAGCGAAAAACACGGCGAAGTTTCGCGCGATCTTTGGTTGAAAATGTTTCCCGCAGGAACGCTCTCCGCAGACGTTCCGATTACGCACATCACCAACGGCGTTCATGCCCCGACCTGGATCGCGCCTGCTTTTCAACAGCTTTACGAAACGCGCATCGGCGCGAACTGGGCGGAAGTTTTGAAAGATGAAACGGCGTGGGGCGAAGCTATCGAGGCGATTCCCGATCACGAAATCTGGCAAACTCATCGCTATTTGAAGCAATTGCTCATCGCGTTTGTCCGCAAAGAAACTTTCTCAAAAGAGACCGGTTTGCACGATACTATTAACGAACACGAAGATACGCACCAACTTTTTTCGGCTGACGTTTTGACCATCGGTTTCGCGCGGCGCGTCGCCGCTTACAAGCGTTGGGATTTGATTTTGTCTGATTTAGACCGGCTTCTGAAAATGATTGGCGACGTAGAAAAACCCGTGCAGTTTGTTTTCGCGGGCAAAGCGCATCCGCAGGACAAAAACGCCAAAGCGCTGCTGCAAAAGCTGATGAGTTTTGACGAAAATCCCGAATGGCAGCGGCGGGCGGTTTTCATCGAAGATTACGACCAGGAAGTAGCGCGTTATCTCGTTCAGGGCGTTGACGTTTGGCTTAACGTTCCGCGCCGACCGCTCGAAGCGTCTGGCACGAGCGGACAAAAAGTGGCGATGAACGGCGGTCTCAATCTTTCGATTTTGGATGGCTGGTGGATTGAAGGTTACAACGGCGAAAACGGTTTTTCCATCGGCGTGGCGGAAGACGAAGATGAAACCAAAGAAGCCACGATTGACGCGCAGGATGCCGAATCGCTTTACCGGATTTTGGAAACCGAAGTCGTTCCGACTTATTACCGAAAAGATGAAAACGATTTGCCCGGCGAATGGATTCGACGGATGAAAAATTCCTTAACAACGCTCACCCATCAATTTTCCAGCGACCGAATGGTAAACGATTACATCGAGAAAGTTTACTTAAATGAAAAGTGAGAGGTGAGAAATAAGAAGTGAGAATGTGCATCATAAACTCTCACTTCTCACGTTAAAGACTATGGCGAACATCGAATTTAAGACAGGCGTGATTCGTCCCGTCGAATGTATGCGCGAAGGCTGGGATATTGATTAAAGACCAGTGTTGGCTTTTTTTCGCCATTACTCTGGTCGGGATGTTGATTGCCGGCATTGTGCCGTTCGGCATCCTGCTCGGCGCGATGTTTTGCGGCATTTACTATTGTCTGTTTCAAAAAATTAGCGCACACCGGATGACTTTTGAAGGACTTTTCAAAGGTTTTGACTATTTTGTTCCAAGTTTAATCGCTACTTTGGTTTTCATTATTCCCGCCATCATTCTCGGCGTTCTCGCATATATTCCGCTGATTATGATGCAGATTTCGATGATGAATTCGAAGAATCCGAATCCGAACGAGATATTCGCATACTTTGGTTTTTTCGCGGTCGAGATGGTCGCGCTTTGGCTGGTTCTGGGAGCTATTCACGCCTTTCTGCTGTTCGCCTATCCGCTGATTATCGAATATAAACTTTCGGGAATTGAGGCATTCAAACTAAGCGCGCGAGCCGTCTGGAAAAATTTGGGCGGCGTGGTCAGCTTCATCGCGCTCGAAGTTGCACTGCTTATCGTCGGTTATCTGTTGTGTTTCGTCGGCGTTTATCTGACATTGCCGTTGATGTTCGCGGGCGCGCTCGTCGCGTATCGAAAAGTCTTTCCGCCGCTTAACCCGAAAAATTTCAACGTTCCGCCGCCGCCAAGTGCTTTTCAGGGCGCGGGCAGTTATAATCAAAGAATATGAAAGCTAGATTTAATGAAATCCACGACACTGAAGAACTTGCCGCGCTCATCGAAAAATCGAACGAGCAATCTGTCATTCTTTTTAAACACAGTACAACTTGCCCGATTAGCGCGGGAGTTTATCAGGAAATCTCCAACGCCGACGCTGATATAAATCTAATTGTCGTCCAACATGCGCGGAACATTTCAACCGAAATAGCTGAAAAAACCGGCATCAAACACGAATCTCCGCAAGCGATTATTCTCAAAAACGGAAAAGTCGTTTATCACGCTTCTCATTACGATGTGACGGCGCAGGAAGTAGAGGCGAGTTCTAAAGTTTGAATTTTAAGTTCTATTCAATTTGAGATTGAAAAGACGCAACGCATAATAAAAGTTCCCAACTACACTCATAATTTTTTGTATGATTGAAGCGCGACAAATCATCGAAGAAAGCAATTCGGAAATCTCAATAAACTGGTCGGACGAAACCGAGAGCAAATATAACGCCGCCGATCTTAGAAAATCGTGTCCGTGCGCGGGCTGTATCAACGAATGGACAGGGGAAAAGACTTTGAAAACCGAAAATGTGGCGGAAGATTTGTCTTTTTCCTCAATCGCAATCGTCGGACGCTACGCTCTTAATTTTCATTTTTCAGACGGGCACGACACCGGAATCTACAGTTTCCAATATCTTCGGAATTTAACCGATAAAAACTAACTCGCTCCGCGAGACCGCTGGCGCTGATGAAATAAAAGCTCGGTCTTCTTTTATTAGCTTGAACTTTTATTTTTATCTCCGTGCCGGTGGTATCTGTGTGGTAAAATTTTTCTATGCAGGAAAGAGATATTTTTGACGAAAAGCAAGAAACGAAAGCGGCGAATTACGCCTGTCCATTTTGCCGCGAGCGAAACGACTACGACGTGCGCTGGCTCAAACGCACGAAAAGGAAAAACGCGCCGCGCCACTTGAACGAACAAGACCGCCGCCAGATGGAAAAATCGCGCGATTATATGGTGCGCGTGGATGACCAGTTAATGTGCAAAAATATGCGCTGCCGCAAACGCTTTGAAATTCCGTCGGCACAGTCAATAGTTTTTATTTGATTGCCCAGACATTCCCTTTTCGCCGCGCGCTGTGTTATTTTACTTTATGGGAAACAACGAGGAAAAAGTTATGATTTCAGGCAAGGATTTGGAATTTTACGAAAACGAGCCGTCGCCGAACGAAGCGATTCAAGAATTTATGAATGAAGAAATCGCCCACGCTCCGCAAGCTCCGAACGAATTAAAAGAACGTCTGCGCGAACACAATTCATCGTCGCCCGCCGATTCGGGCGGCGACATTGACGCAACTTGGGAAGAAGTAAACTCGACCGGCGCGGAATCCGTCTTCGGACACAATCCGACGCCTGATCAATCGGATGTCGAAGAAAACGCTCACGCTATGGGCATTGATTTCCAAGACAACGAGCCGCTCGATATTTTGGAGAAAATGGAAAAGCGTGACCGTGACCGTTTTGAACTCGATGAAAGTTCTAAAGGTGAAGGCGATATGATCTAAAGCCAAATTATTTTCTAATTAATTTAAAAAGCGCGTCGAGAAACCAATCCCAACGCGCTTTTTTATTTTAATTTAAAGCTAATTTAACCTTTCATTTTTTAATTTATTCAATCAAAAGCAGCGCGGCTTCAAGCAAATCGCCTGTCATTTCTGATTTTGTCCCGCCCCAATGTTTTCGCCTCAGCAGTTTTTGCTTTGGGCATAAACTCTTGCGGCGCGGGAGATTAATTAGTCGGAAAACTAAACGACTCTGCACTGGAAGTGCAGAGGTTTGAAAAAGGACTGAAAGTCCAAACCTAATCATCTTCAAGGATGAACGGATTGTTATCCTTGTTTGATTGCTGCCGATGATGTTCCA
>Ga0136611_10000288_pt1 | contig 32098 bp, 29 predicted proteins | sample AntDrymUQ2232306_2_FD_106645 | JGI IMG/M metagenome (GOLD analysis project Ga0136611, IMG submission 106645) | Polar desert sand microbial communities from Dry Valleys, Antarctica - metaG UQ223 (23.06) | ecosystem: Environmental > Terrestrial > Soil > Desert | place: Antarctica: Dry Valley...
ACGGTACCGTTCGATCGCACAATGACTTTCTCGCGCGCCTCGGGATCGTCGTCTTCGCCTTCGGCGGGTGCGGCATCGGGGTCGTCGATCTTCATGACCCAGCAGCCGGCGTGCTTCCCCTCGGTCTGGAGGAATACCGCGCCGGTTTGCTTCAGGACGTCGAACGCGCGCGCCCAGAACTGGAGACGGAGGATGTCACCCTCCCACGTCAGCAACTGGTAGTCGATGTTGAGGCGCGCCATGGTTTTCAGGTGGGCCCGGACCACGGTGTCCGCGATGAACGCGGCGAGGGTTGCGGTCGGCTCGACGCCGTGCTCGATGTCGTGGAGGGTCGCCGCCCGGATCGCGAGACGTTCCTTGTTGCCGGCGTACCACTCAGTGACGCGCGCGTAGAGGTCCCAGCAGTAATAGTCAAACCGCGTCGATGCGGCAATCCCCTTCGCGCCGCCGAGATCGATGTGCTCGAGATGTTGAAACCCAACGACGACGTCCGCGACTTGCACCCCGGTGTCGTCGATGTAGTTCTGGACCTCGACCGGATTGCCGCGGAATCGCAGGGCCCGCACCAGCGTGTCGCCGAGCGCGGAGTTGCGGAGGTGGCCGATGTGAGCCGCCTTGTTCGGGTTGATCGCGGTATGTTCGACGATCGTCTTTTCGGGATGTGGCGGTGGCGCGGGCAGGCTGCCCGCGAGGCCCAGCCGCGTCAGCAGGAACGCCGGCCGGTCCAGGAAAACGTTGAGGTAGCCGTTCGGCGCGGCATCGACCCGCGCAATCCCCGGAATCGGCCCCAGCGCTCCAGCCAGTTCCTGAGCAATAACCCGCGGGGCCTTGCGGAGTCTTCGCGCCAGGTCGAACGCGATTGGCGTCCCGAGATCGCCCAGCGTACGGTTGGGCGGATACTCGATCGGAATGAGGACGTCGGCATCGGTGATGCCGTGTAGCTGTGCTAGCGCATCGCGCACACGCGCCCTGACCTGTTCATGCAGCGGGAGAATCATGTCCTGTTCGTTGACTCGTTCGAAGGCGTGCGGTACGCTTCACGTTATCAGATCCGCACGCCTTCGTCATGGTTGACGCCGGAATCGGGCGACTGCTCATCTCGAGCCTGCACCAGGGCATCGCCGACATCTCACCCAACCGGCTCGAGTTTTACGAGAACTGGCTGAGTCCCGCAGGCATGCGCGACGGCCGCATCGGCCTCGCGCCGCTTGGCGCCGTCCTCAGTTTTCTCTATCGTGAAGAGTCACCCGCCAATGACCAGATCGTGGCTCGCGCCGGCCGCTATGCGGCCGACTGGACCTTCGAAGATCTGTCGACGACGCGCCGCTGGATCCTACGCCGGCTGCCGACGACGATGCGCGCGCGCGCGGCGCTGAGTCTGAGCAAGAGGCTGATCTACGCCACGGTGAGCGAATCGAGAGTGAAGACCCAGCTCACGGGCACGTCCGCGGCGATTGACATCAATTCCGCCTTGTTCGATCAGCTCCGCCATCCGGCGACCATCCCGATGCGCGCGTTCTACGCCTCCGCCGTGGATCGCGTGCTGGCGCATTGCGCCCTTGACGCAGTGGTCAGCGTCACCAACGATCAGCCCGGCGCGTGGAGTTTGGCCATTACGGTCCGCGGCCCGCGGCCGCTCGAAGCCCTCGACGTCGCATGACGCGGGCGCGCCTCATCGCGTGCCTGGTCGCGGTCGCGCTTGCGGCGCCGGCGGCGGTCCGCGCGCAGACCCCGCAAGGCGCGCCGATCATCGTCCTGCCATTCGATAACCCCACCCAGGACCCGCGTCTCGGCTGGATGCGCGAAGGCGCCGCCATCCTGCTGAGCGAAATGCTCATTAGCAGCGGTGATGTGGTGATTGATCGCGAGGAGCGTTTGCAGGCGTTTGACCGGTTGCAGCTGCCGTCCAACGCGGTGCTCAGCCGCGCCTCGCTCATCAAGGTAGGGCAGGTCGTCACCGCGTCGCTGGTGGTCGGCGGCACGATCGCGATGCACGGCGACCAGTTAATCGCGCGTGCCCGCGGCGTGCGCATCGACACCGGGCGCCTGTTGCCCGAGGTGGAGGCGAACGGAGCGGTGTCCGATCTCTACGGTATTTTCGGACGGTTGGCGCAGCAGGTGCGCGGCTCGAGTGGCGCGCCCGCTCCGATCAGCGATCGGCTGCCGCCGGCGGCGCAAATGTTCGAGTTCTACGTCAAGGGGCTGGTCGCGGATACCCCGTCCACGGCGCTTGCGTTCCTCGAGCAGACGCTGAAAGGCGCGCCCCTGTTCGATCGCGCGCGGCTGGCGATTTGGGACATCCATTCCGAGGCGTCGGACTATCTCAAGGCGCTCGACGCGGTGACTCCAATCCGCGCAGCGAGCCAGTTTTCGCGCGACGGGCGCTTCCGGCGTGCGCTGTCGCTGATGAACCTGAAGCGGTGGGACGACGCACTGGAGACGCTGCGCGCCCTGCAAAAAGACGAGGCGTCGGCGCCGGTGTCGAACGCGATCGGCGTCGCCGAGTTGCGCCGCGTCGCGAATCCGGCACCGGGCCGCGCGACGTACTACTTCAGCCAGGCATCCGAGCTCGATCCGAGCGACGGCGACCTGTTTTTCAATCTCGGCTACGCCTATTGGATCGACAAGGATCCGAAGGCGGCAATCTACTGGCTGCGCGAAGCGGTGCGCCGCGACCCGGGCGACGGGGATGCGCATTTCATCCTCGGCGTGGCACTGCAACAGGCCGGCTCGACGTCAGAAGCGACGCGCGAGCGTGAGCTGGCGTCGCGGTTATCGTCGAAGTATGCGGATTGGCTCAAGCGCGCCGCGTCTGGGGATCCGGTGCCGCGCGGGCTCGAGCGTCTGCATGAAGAGCTGCTGCCGTCGCGCGCGCGCGTCGACAACATCTTTACCAACGCCGGCCAGCGCGATCAGGAAAACCTTGCGGCGTTTCATCTTGACGCGGGACGCCGCGCGTTTGCGCGCGAGGCCGACCGCGAGGCGATCGACGAGTTGCGCCGCGCGCTGTTTCTGTCACCGTACCTCGCCGAGGCGCACTTGCTGCTCGGCCGGATGTACCTGCGCGGCGGACGTCCGGGCGAAGCGGTCGAAGCGTTGAAGATCGCGCTGTGGAGTGAGGAGACCGTCGCGGCCCACGTCAGCCTCGCGGAGGCGCTGCTGCAGGTCCAGGATCAGGCGGCGGCACGCCTCGAGATCGATCGCGCGCTGGCCCTCGACCCGAAATCGGCTGAGGCCCTCGCATTAAAGGCGAAGCTGGGCGGAGCATGGTAAAATTCTGCTCACTTCTGCACTGATGACATCAACCCACGACGATTCGTTTCGCGAAATCCAGTTGAGCGGGAAGCAGCTTGTTTTCCTGTTCATGGCCGTGGTCGTGATCCTCGTCGGCACGTTCCTGATGGGCCTGCTGGTCGGGCGCGGCGTGCTCGCGGCCCGAGGGACCCCGGGCACCATGGCCGCAAATGAAGCGGCAGCCGAGCCGCCCCCGCCGCCATCGTCCGCGAGCCCTGGCACGTCCACCTCGCCGGCGACCGCGTCCGAAAAACTCAGTTATGCGGAGCGTCTGGGCTCGGCCGAACCGGCGAAGGAACAGTTGAAAGCCGCAGCAACGTCCGCGCCGGCAGAGGCTCCGCCGACACCGAAATCAGAAGACCCGGCTCCTGCGCCGGCTGCGGCCGCAGCCGCCGCGAACGCGCCAGCCGCGTCGACCGAACCCGCTGGAGCGGGATTCGCGATCCAGGTCGCCGCCCTGCGTGAGCGTGATGAGGCAGACACGATCGTCAAGCGGCTGGCGGGGAAGGGTTTCCCGGCGTATGTCGTGACACCCGATAAGGGTGCGCCCCAAGTGTTCCGCGTGCGCGTCGGAAAGTTCAAGGAGCGACGTGAAGCCGACAGCGTCGCCGCGCGACTGTCGAAGGAAGAGCAGTTCAAACCCTGGATCGTACGCTAGTTCGACCGTCAACCGCCGCAGCGCTGCTCTCGGGTGTGCTGCTCGCGCTTTCGTTTCCCCGTTACGGCCATCCCGCGGTCGCTTTCATTGCGCTGGTGCCGCTACTGGTCGCGCTGAGCGGCTGGTCGGGCCGCAGCGCGGATTTACCCGGCGTGGCTACGCGGCGCGGTTTCATCCTTGGATTGATTTCCGGCTTCATTCACTACGCCGGCACGGTGTATTGGACCGGCGCAACCGTTTCCACCTTCGGCGGCATCCCGCCGATCGTCGCGGTGGTGGTCGCGGGATTGCTCGCGCTTTACATGGCGGCATACGTCGCGGTGTTCGGCGCGATCACCGCGATTCTCGTCCGGCGGTTCAACATCCTCGGCTTGTGGCTGGCGCCGGCGGCGTGGGTTTCGATGGAATACCTTCGCGGCATCCTGATTGGCGGCTTCCCGTGGATTCCCCTCGGCAACACGATGGTGACGCTGTTGCCCATCGCGCAGCTCGCGAGCGTCGCTGGCGTGCACGGCCTTTCGCTATTCGTGGCGCTACTCAACACCGGTTTTGCGCTGGCCGCGATCTCGAACGGGCGGCGCCGCACGATCATCATCGCGTCGACGCTCGCCCTGATTCTCGCAGTTTCGACCTGGGGCGGCATGCGCCTGCGCTCGAACACGCTGACCCAGGGGACGCCGATCAAGGTCGGCTTGATTCAGGGCAACATCGCGCAGGTCGATAAATGGAACCCGGCAAGGGCCGGCATGATCCTCGATCGCTACCTGCAGCTGTCGCGGCAGGCGGTGGAGAACGGCGCCCAGTTCCTGATCTGGCCTGAGTCATCCACGCCGTTCAATTTCGACGAGGATCCGGCCGCCGATGTGATTCGCCACATGGTCCGCGAGCTGCGCGCGCCTCTGTTGCTGGGCAGCGATGAAACTGAGCCCGGCGATCCGCCGCAATATTTTAACGCCGGCTTCATGCTCGACACCGGCGGCGCCACCGCCGCGGTCTATCGAAAGATGCACCTCGTGCCCTTCGGTGAGTACGTGCCGTTTCAGCGGCTGTTGTTCTTCGTCGGACCGCTGGTTGAAGCGGTCGCCGCATTCTCGCCGGGCACGCGGGTGACCATGCTGCCGGTCGAAGGTCACATGGTAAGCACGGCGATTTGTTACGAGGTGACCTATCCGGCACAGGCCCGTCAAGCCGTCCTCAACGGCAGCGAAATGCTGACGACGATCACCAACGATGCGTGGTACGGCACCTCGTCGGCACCGTTCCAGCATTTCGAGATGGCCGCGATGCGCGCCATCGAGCAGGGCCGCTATCTGGTCCGCTCCGCGAACACCGGGATCAGCGGCATCGTCGATCCCTATGGCCGCGTGCTGATTCGCACCAGCCTCTTCGAAACCGTGGCAGTGGTCGGCGAAGCGCGCTTCGTGCAGGCCAGGACGCTGTATGCCACAATTGGTGATCTCGCAGCGTACGTATCCGGCGCCATCGTGGTGCTGGCGCTCGCGCTGGCTTTCGCCGAAGGTCGTAAGACACATGCAAATGGATGATCTCGTCCGCCGTTCCGCCGACTTGTTGAAGCGTGCTTCCGAGATGCGGAGCTATCTTTGACGGCGCACACGATCCCGGCGAACTAGCCCAGCTCGAACGCAAGATCGGCGCGCCGGCATTTTGGGACAACCAGGTCGAGGCGCAAAAGACTCTCCAACGCCAGCGCCGCCTCTCGGAAGATCTCGAGCTGCGCGACAGCCTCGCCAAGAAGCTCGACGACCTGGGCGTGCTGCTCGAATGGGCGCGCAGCGGGGAAGACGTCGGCGGGGATCTCGAGCGCGCCCTCGACGCGCTCGCCGCGCAGATCGACGCCGCCGAAACCAAGAAGATGCTTGCCGGCGAGCACGACACCGCCAACGCGATCGTCACGATCCATCCCGGCGCCGGCGGCGTCGAGTCGCAGGACTGGGCGGAAATGTTGCTGCGCATGTACCTGAAGTGGGCGGAGCGCCGCGGCTTCAAGCGCGAGCTGCTCGACTACCAACCAGGAGAAGAAGCCGGCCTGAAGAGCGTTACCGTGATGCTGAACGGCGAATATGCGTTCGGCCTGATGTCGGCGGAAGCGGGCGTGCACCGGCTGGTGCGTATTTCGCCGTTCGACCAGGCGGCGCGCCGCCATACCTCCTTCGCCTCGGTCTACGTCTGGCCCGAGTTCGACGACGAGATCGAAATCGACATACCGGAAAAGGATCTCCGGATCGACACCTTTCGTTCGAGCGGCGCCGGCGGGCAGCACGTCAACGTCACCGACTCCGCGGTGCGGATCACGCACCTGCCGACCGGCATCGTCACGTCCTGCCAGAACGAGCGCTCGCAGCACAAGAACAAGGATGTGGCGATGAAGGTGCTGAAGGCGAAGCTCTACGCGCTGAAGGAAAAAGAGCAGCAGGACAAGCTGTCGCAGATCGGCGGCGCGAAAAAGGACAACGCGTTTGGCAGCCAGATCCGCAGTTATGTGCTGCAGCCGTACCAGATGATCAAGGACCACCGCACCAAGCATCAAGAAGGTCAGGTCGAGAAGGTCCTGAACGGCGACGTTGATCCGTTCATCAAGGACTACCTGATGAAGAAGTCCTCAGGGAGCCTAGGGCAGCCTTCGCCGGCCGAGGACGACGAGTAGATCTCGGATATCGGTCGTCTCAATCTATTGTTTGACTGGCTGCGTTCCCGAGATGAACGCCTCGTTGACGACCGCACCGCTGTCGGCGCCGGCGGGTTCACCAGTATTGCGGTCGACCGGCATGAATACGATGTTGCCGGGCGATTCGAACTTCGGCGGATTCGCACGATCGCCGTACAAGTCGATGTAGACCTTCATGAAGTCGATCCAGATGGGCAGCGCGGCGGTGGTGCCGGTCTCGTTGTAGCCGATCGGCTTCTTCTCATCGTTGCCCATCCACACCCCGACGGTGATGGTGGGATCGAAGCCGACGAACCAGGCATCGGTGTTGTCGTCCACGGTGCCGGTCTTGCCGGCCAGCGGCCAGTCGAGCGCGTTCGCCGATGCCGCCGTGCCGTACTGCACGACGCCGTGCATCAAGTTGGTCATGACGTAGGCGGTGTCGGCGCGAATCGCGTCCTTCGGTTGCGGGCGGCGCTCCTCGAGCAGCGAACCGTCGCGATCGTTGACCGACTCGGCCAGGTACGGCTCCATGCGAATCCCGTGGTTCGGGAATGCGGAGTAGGCGCTGGTGATTTCCATTAGCGTCACTTCCTGCGCGCCCAGCGCCATCGACAAGAACGGCCTGAAATCCTGCGCGAAGCCGAACTTCTTCGCATACGCGGCCACTTGCGTGGGGCCAAGCATGTCGATGATCTTCACTGACGGAATATTGCGCGACTGCTCGAGCGCGCGGCGCAGCGTCAACGGGCCCATGAACTTGCGGTCGTAATTGCGCGGTGCGTATGGCGGCTGACCGGCCCCGGCGTTAAAGGTCGTCGGCTCGTCGATCAAGATGGTCGTCGGCGTGAGTCCTCGATCGATCGCCGCCGTGTAGAGGATCGGCTTCACCGTCGAGCCCATCTGGCGATACGCCTGCGTTGCGCGATTGAACTTACTCCGCGCAAAGCTGTAGCCGCCGACCATCGCCAGCACCTGGCCGCTGTGGTTGTCGATCGCGACCAGCGCGCCTTCGAGATTCGGGGTCTGTTCGAGAGTGACGGTGACGACGCTGCCGTCGATGCGCGTAATTGCGACGTCGATCACATCGCCGGCTTTAACGATGTCCTTAGGCGACTTCTTGTTGGTCCACTGAATGCCGGCGCGTGTCAGCTCGGCGCTGAGCTGCCCGATACGCAGGAGAGCGGTGGTGTCGGTGACGCTGCGCACGACCGCTGGCACGATGTCGCCTTCGCCGATGCGCCGTGCCCAGCGATCGCTCTTGAAGCCGTCGATCGTCTGCCGCTCCGCAATGACGTTGCGGCGGGGCTTGCGAAAGCCGCGGCGCTTGTCGACACGGCGCAGGCCGCGGTCCACGGCCTTGTTCGCCGCCTGCTGCAGCCGGACATCGAGAGCAGTCTTGACCGTGAGGCCGCTCTCGTAGAGGGCCTTGGCGCCGTACTGGGCCTCGAGATGCTTGCGGACCTCCTCGAGGAAATACGGCGCGACGCTGCCCTCGCCGGTCGGGTCGCCGGCAACGATTACCGGCTTGTCTATCGTCGCGGCTGCTACGTCGGTGGCGATGAAGCCTTCATCGGCCATCCGCTGGAGGGTATAATTGCGGCGGCGCCTGGTCGCTTCCGGATTGACGAACGGGCTTTGCCGGACGTTGCCCTGGATGATGCCGGCGAGTGTCGCCGCCTCCTCGAGGTTCAGGTTCTTCGCGGCCTTCCTGAAATACAGCTGCGATGCGGCTTCGACGCCGTATGCGCCGTGGCCGAAATAGATCTGGTTGCAATAGAAGGTGAAGATCTCTTCCTTGGTGTAGCGCTTCTCGATGCGGATCGCGACCAGCGACTCCTTGACCTTCCGCTCCCAGCTGCGATTGCCGACCGCGAAGCCGATCTCCGCGGGGAAGACATTGCGCGTCAGCTGCTGCGTGATGGTGCTGCCGCCCGGCGACTTGCCGCGGCTCGCCACGTCCCGGATCAGGGCGAGCACCATCCGCGAGATGCTCAACCCGGAGTGCTCAAAGAATCCGGAATCTTCCGCTGCGAGGATTGCCTGCCGCAGGTTCGGTGAGATGTCGTTGTAGGTGATGACGACGCGGCGTTCCACCGCGAACTCGCCGACCAGTTGGCCGTTCTTACCGAGGACGCGCGTGATGGTGTTGGGCGCGTAGTCATCGAGCGCGCTGACCTCGGGGAGGTCGTCGGAATAGGCGAACATTACCCCGCTCAGCGTGCCGAGCAGCGCGGCGGCCACGAACAGGGCGGCGACACCTGCGTGGCGAGCGTAGCGAACAGCGACTGTCACTTTAACCCTCAGTATACCCGCGGGTTAGAAGCCCTGAGTGTCGTCGGTGTCAGGCATCAATGGCGCCTTCTACTCTTGAGATTGACTGAGACTCACTCAGATTTCATACTAAGAGCATGAGCAAAATTATCGGGATCGACCTTGGCACCACAAACTCCGTCGTCGCGGTGATGGAAGGCGACCAGCCGACCGTCATCCAGAACGCGGAGGGCAGCCGCATCACGCCATCGGTCGTTGCATTCAGCAAGACCGGCGAGCGGCTCGTGGGACAGGTCGCCAAGCGCCAGGCCGTGACCAATCCGGAAAACACGATCTTCTCGATCAAGCGGTTCATGGGCCGCCGCTACGACGAAGTCAGCGAAGAAATGAAGATGGTCCCGTATCGCGTCGAGCGCGCCAGTAACGGCGACGTCCGGGTGAAAGCCGGGGAGCAGCAGGAACTCGCGCCGCCGCAGATCTCCGCAATGATCCTGCAGAAGTTGAAGCAGGCCGCCGAGGATTACCTCGGGCAGCCGGTCACCAAAGCGGTCATCACCGTCCCTGCATATTTCAACGACGCGCAACGCCAGGCCACCAAGGAAGCCGGACAGATCGCCGGCCTCGAAGTGATGCGCATCGTCAACGAGCCGACCGCCGCGGCGCTGGCCTACGGCCTCGACAAGAAGAAGGACGAAACCATCGCGGTCTACGACTTCGGCGGCGGCACCTTCGATATCTCGATCCTGGAAGTCGGCGAGGGCGTGGTCGAAGTGAAATCGACCAATGGCGACACGCACCTGGGCGGCGACAACCTCGATCAGCGCGTCATGGAATGGATCATCGGCGAATTCCGCAAGAGCGACGGCATCGACCTCGGCAAGGACCGCATGGCGCTGCAGCGGCTGCGCGAGGCCGCGGAGAAGGCGAAGATGGAGCTCTCCAGCGTGATGGAGACGGAGATTAACCTGCCCTTCATCACCGCCGACGCGAACGGCCCGAAGCACCTGGCGACCAAACTCAATCGCGCACAGTTCGAGTCGCTGGTCGAAGACCTGCTGCAGAAGACGGTCGGTCCGACGAAGCAGGCGCTCACCGATGCCGGCGTCGACCCCTCGAAGATCGACGAAGTCGTGCTGGTCGGCGGCTCGACGCGCATCCCGCGCGTGCAGGCGATTGTCAAGGAGCTGTTCAACAAGGAACCGCACAAGGGCGTGAATCCGGATGAAGTAGTGGCGATCGGCGCGGCGATCCAGGCCGGCGTGCTCGCCGGCGAAGTCAAGGACCTGCTGCTGCTCGACGTGACGCCGCTGTCGCTCGGCATCGAGACGATGGGCGGCATCATGACGCCGCTGATCCAGCGCAACACCACCATCCCGACGCGCAAGAGCGAGGTGTTCTCGACGGCCTCAGACAGCCAGACCAGCGTCGAAGTACACGTCGTCCAGGGCGAGCGGCCGCTGGCGCGTGACAACCGCACGCTCGGCCGCTTCCACCTGGTCGGCCTGCCGCCGGCGCCGCGGGGCGTGCCGCAGATCGAGGTCACCTTCGACATCGATGCCAACGGCATCGTCAACGTGTCGGCGAAGGACCTCGGCACGCAAAAGGAACAGAAGATCACCATTACCGCGTCGTCTGGCCTCAGCAAGGACGAAGTCGATCGGATGATGCGCGAGGCGGAATCGCACTCCGATGAGGACAAGAAGCGGCGCGAAGAGATCGAAATCCGCAACCGCGCCGACCAGTCGGTCTACACCGCGGAGCGGATGTTGAAGGACGCCGGCGAGAAGCTCGCGATCACCGACAAGAACGCGATCGAGAACGCGATGGGCGACCTGAAGAAGGCGATCGAGAGCAACGACGCCGCGGCGATGAGCAAGGCGATGGATGTATTGATGCAGGCACAGCACAAGGCCTCGGAAACGCTCTATAAGAGCCAGGCTGATGCAGGTGCGCAAGGTGCGGCTGGTGAACCAGGTGCGCCCGGTGCACAGACGACCGAAGGCAGCGAGACGCCCGCGGGGGACGTTATCGACGCCGAAGTCGTGGAGGATGACAAGAAGTAACGGATGGACTTCTACATTGTCCTGGGCGTTGATCGCGGCGCGCCAGCTGGCGACATCAAGCGGGCCTACAAGCGGCTTGCCCGGCGATTGCATCCGGACATCAATCCGGGCGACCGGGAAGCCGAGGCCCGCTTCAGGCAGGTGCTGGACGCCTACGAAACGTTGATGGATCCGGACCGGCGGCGCCGTTACGACGCCGGTCAGTTGTCCGGCGGCAACCTCGATGACGATGCGGAGACGTTTGGGTTTGCAGGATTTGACTTTTCGAATCGCGTGCACGCCGAGCGCACGACAACGTTCGGCGAGCTGTTTGAAGAGGTGCTGTCAAAGCGCCGCCCGGCGGAAGGCGCGGAACAGGGCGCCGACATTCACGCGCGCACCACGCTGACGTTTGAAGAAGCGTGGCAGGGTGTGCAACGTACGGTGACCGTGACACGACAGGATGTGTGCCGCGCGTGCGCCGGCAGCGGATTTCAACGCGTCGCTGAAACTCGATGCGTCTCGTGCGAGGGGACCGGGGCCGTGCGTTCCGTCCGCGGCCACATGGTCTTCGCCAAGACTTGCCCGACCTGCGGCGGGGAAGGCCGATTGAAGCAGGAGGAATGCGGGCCGTGCCACGGCCAGGGCGTCGAGCCGCGGTCGGAAACCCTGATGGTTCGCATTCCAGCGGGGGTTGCCGACGGCGCGCGGGTGCGCATCGCGTCGAAGGGGCACGCCGGCGTGCGCGGCGGTGCGCCCGGCGATCTTCTGATCGACGTATCCGTAGCCGACCACGCGGTTTACCGGCGTGAAGGCGACGAATTGCACATGACCGTGGCGATCGCGGTGCACGAAGCGGCGTTGGGGGCGAAGATCGATATCGAGACACCGGACGGCAGCGTGCGGCTGCGCGTGCCGCCGGGCACCCAATCGGGCCAAAAATTCCGGTTGCGCGATCGCGGCGCACTGTCTCGCAACGGGGCACGCAACGGCCAGCGCGGCGACCTCGTGGTGGAGGTGCGGATGCGGTTGCCGAAGATCCTCGACGAGCGATCGAAAGAATTACTGCGCGAGTTCGGCCGCATCAACGGCGAGAGCGTCAGGGAGTCCACCTCGGCTAGAGCTACGGCGGATAAACCATGACCAAGCGACAGGGCAAGCCGTACTTCATGATCAGCGTGGTGGCGGAGCGCTACAACATCCACCCGCAGACGTTGCGGCTGTATGAACGCGAAGGATTGCTTAAACCGTCACGCACCGAAGGCAACACGCGCCTGTATTCCGAAGAAGATCTCGAGCAGCTCGAAACAATTCTGGCATTAACCCGAGATTTGGGTGTCAACCTCGCCGGCGTCGAGATCATTCTCAACATGCGTCAAAAAATGGAACAGATGCAGGGCGAGGTCAACGAATTCATGGAGTATGTGAAGCGTGAGCTCGCGCGCGGCATCGACGATTGGGAACAACGTCTCGGTACTGCGCTCGTCAAAGCATCGCCAACAGATCTGGTGCGCGCGTCGCAACCAAACGCAACCGTCACAAAATCTGACTCCACAAAAAAATCGCGCGGCGCATGATTGAGATCCGATGGTAAGATTCGCACGTGGTCAGGAAGTTCGAGTCCCTCGCATCCGAATCCGCAACGCTCCATGCATATCTTCGAGAGATCGCCACGTTCCCGTCATTGACGCGCGACGATGAGCAGGTGCTTGGTCATCAGATTCAGGAACACGGCGATCAGGTTGCGCTCGGGCGATTGGTGCAGGCGAACTTGCGCGTCGTCGTCGGTTACGGCAAGCGCTTTCGTCATCTCGGCGTGCCGTTGCTCGATTTGATTCACGAAGGCAATCTCGGGTTGATTGAAGCCGCGCGGCGATTCAATCCCGCTGCGGGAACGGATTTCCAAACGGCCTCATTGTGGTGGATTCGCCAAGCGATGCTACACCTGCTGTCGGACTCCGGCCGCGCCGTCGATCCCTCAGCCTCGGGCCTGCTCGCCGCGTCGGTCGAGGGCCGCCACATCGAGGCAATCCGCGTGGCGCTCGAATACGCGCAGTCGGCCGCCGCGGGCAAAGAGATTAAAGAGCCCCCGGTCGCGGATGCGGAGGATTTCGCCGCGCATCTTCGCGAACAGGGCCGGCGCAAAAGTATCCGCACGGCGCGCAAGCGCCGTAAGCTCGATGCCAGCGAGCTGCAGGTACTGCAGCAGCACAGCGTGCTTCGCGGTTATTTGAACTAACCATGGTTTGCGAGATTTGCCATGGTTCACGCTGGAAAAGCGTGAGCGTCGAGGGCGTTGAGCGGTTGACCCGCTGCGATTGCTGGCTCGGCGTCGTGAAGGCCAAGAGTCTCGCCGAGTCCCGGATCCCGCCCAAATTTGCGAAGGCGGAACTGGCGACCTACAAGCCGGATACGGATTCGCAGCGTGAAGCGTTGCGCCTGGCGAAGAAATTTGTGGAGTCGTTTCCCTCCGAACAGAAGGGCCTGGTGTTTTTCGGGCCACCCGGCGTCGGCAAAACGCACCTTGCTACGGCACTCCTCAAGTCCGCGATTCGTGACAAGGGCGCGCGCGGGTATTTTTTCCAGACGACCGAGCTGCTACGACTCGTGCGCGAGACCTACAACCGGAGCGTCGAAGAAACCGAAATGGACGTGCTCCGCCCGGTGCTCGAAGCCGACGTGCTCGTGCTCGATGACCTCGGTGTCGAGAAAACCTCCGAATGGGTTCATGAGACGTTGGGCCTGGTGATCAACGCGCGCTACAACGCCCGTCGCGCCACCGTGATTACCAGCAATCTCGTTGACCAAATCGATCAGCACCACAAGGACTTCATCAACTCGTTCATGATGCAGCTCGGCGACCGCACGCGTTCGCGCCTGCTCGAAATGTGCGAGTGGGTGGAGGTGCAAGGTGCGGACATCCGCGATACCGAGCGGATTACAAACGCCGCAAAGACCGGCCAGATGCCGGAAGCACCGGAACGCCTGACCAAGAAGAACCTTCCCGGCAAGTCCGGCGGCATGGCGCGCGCGCGATTGAAAGACCCCGGCGTGCAATACGAGCTAAATTGGTCGGGTGGCAAAGCCGGCACCAAGTAACACCGCGGCAAAGGGCGCTCTAGGAAAAACTTTAGGCAAAACCGGGATCTACGTCCACATCCCGTTCTGCGCCGCAATCTGCAATTACTGCAATTTCAACCGCGGCCTCCACGACGAGTCCGTTCGCCAACGCTACGTCGATGCGCTGATTGCGGACATCCGCTCGTTTGCGGATCCGACCATCGAGGCTGACACGATTTTTTTCGGCGGCGGCACGCCGTCCCTCCTCGAGCCCGGGGAACTCGGCCGGATCATCCACGCCTGCCGCGACAGCTTTACGCTGTCACCCGATGCCGAAATCACGCTCGAGGCGAATCCTGAATCGTCGTCCGAGGAGAAGCTCGAACAATTTCGCGCCGCCGGAGCCGACCGCCTGAGCTTTGGTGTCCAATCATTTCGCGACGACGAGCTGCGGCGGCTTGGCCGGCTGCATTCGTCGGACACCGCGCGAGCTGCGGTGCGCGCGGCGCGAGCCGCAGGCTTCGAAAATCTCAGCCTCGACCTGATGATGTGGCTGCCTGGGCAGAGCACCAGCGAATGGTTGTCGTCGGTCGAGGCACTGATCGAGGTCCAGCCCGAGCATGCGTCGCTGTATCTGCTCGAGATTTACCCCAATGCGCCGCTGCGGGACGAGATGGCGCGCGGCGGCTGGTCGGTGGCGCCGGATGATGACGCCGCGGCGATGTATCTCGAAGGCCTGGCGCGGCTCGATCGCGCCGGATTCGAGCAATATGAAATTTCGAATGTGGCAAGGACAGCCGCGCGCCGTTCGCGTCACAATCTAAAGTACTGGCAGGAAGGCGAGTGGCTTGGCTTCGGCTGCGGCGCCCATGCCACGTTCAGGGGCGAGCGCTGGCGAACCCTTAGTGCAACGAACGACTACATCAATCGCGTGTCGGCCGGTGAGGATGTCCGGCTCGATCGCCGCACATTGGGCGATGACGAGCGGCTCGAGGAGGCGTTGTTCATGGGACTCCGCCTCACCGAGGGATTGGACCTCGCCGCCATGCACCGGAGACACGGTATTGATATCTGGATGCGTTACGGGCAAGACTTAGCACCTTATGTGACTGCCGGAATCCTGCGCCACGATTCTGGTCGGCGTTTAGCCCTCACACGGGATGGCATGCTTCTGGCTAGTGAAGTAATGGCAGTTTTCATCCGCGGGACAGTACGGTAAAGTAGCGAACTTTCGTTGAAGGAGGCTGAGAAATGCGTCGAGGATTCCAGGTGTTTGTGTCGGGGATTGTGCTGGCGGGGCTCACGCTGGCTGGGGCAGGCGTGGCATCGGCGCAAGAGCCGGCGAAAGAGCCGGCAAAGCCCGTCCTCACGCTGGAAGGTGAGGCGGCCATTGTCATCCTGCTGATTAAGCCGGATAAGACGGCCGACTTCGAGGCGGTCCTTGCGAAGTACAGGGAAGCGTTTGCCAAGGGCGACAACCCGAAGCGCAAAGAACAGATCGCGGGAATGACTTTCCTCAAGTCACCGACGCCAGTCGGTGGCAACATTGCTTATATTTTCCGCGTCGAAACGGTGGTGAAGGGTGAGGAGTACGACATCACCCGCATCATTTACGAAGTGTTCCCGTCGGAGGCGACCGACATGTTCAACAAGTACAAGGACGCCTACGCGGGCCGGCAGATCATTCCGCTCAATAAGCTTCCGTAACTATGGACCGGCGTCCCGGGGCGAGGCCCCGGGACGCACTATCCGTGAGCCTGTTCCTTGCCTTCCTGGTAGCTGCGGCGCAAGCCGTCGCGCCGCCCGCCACTACCACGCCGGGTCCCTCCACACGAAATGCATCGCCGGCCGCACCGCAGGTGCCGGCTCCGCCGAAACCACCCGTCGTTGAACCGACTCCCGATCCGGCGTCTTCCCATTTCCTCGCTGATGCGGGCTTGCTCCTGGTCGCGATCAAGCCGTTGTCGGTCGCCGATTACGAGCAGGTGATTCGCGCGCTGCAAGAGGCGATGGCGAGGCAGACCGATCCGATCAAGCTGGCGGCGGCGAAGGGATGGCGCGTCTACAAGGCGGCCGAGCCCGACGCGAAGGGCAACCAGCTCTACGTGCACATGATGCTGCCCACGGTTACAGGCTTTGATTACCGGCCGTCGCTGCTGCTCGATGAACTCGTCAAGGAAGTGGCTCCCGAGCTGCTCTCGAAATACCAGGACGCATTCGCGATCCCGCCGAGCAAACTCAATCTGAGCGAGTTTGCCAACATGGCGATCGCACCGTTGCCTCTTCCGCCGCCCGCGGAAAAAAAACCAGGTGGGCGATAGCCGCTAGAACTTCAGGTTGGCCCCGACATAAAAACGCTGATACGTTTCGTGTATCGGCGAGCCCTGCAGCCGGAAAATGCGGTAATCCACCCGCACGCGAACCGGTCCGAGCAGCTTGATCTTCGCGCCGCCGCCGATGTTGGTTCCGAAGTGCGTCTCCTCGAGAGCGCCAAGCGTCTCGCGATAGCCCTCCGCGCCGACGGTCGCGTAGAACTGCGTGCCCAGCACTTCGATCGGCGTTTGCACGAGCACATTCCCGGCGTAGGTCTTGAGCCCCGGCAGCAGCTCGAAACTGTCCTCGGAGAGGGCGGCGTATTCGAATTCGAATCCGACAATCAATAACCCGACACCCACGCCGAAACCCTTGACCGCGTGGTTATTCGGCGTCGGCGACATGCCGAGAAATGCGGTGATGTCCGCGCGCGCCGGCGAGGCGGACGCGGCAAGAAGTACCAGGGTGAGTGTAAGAACCTTCGTCATGTCTGCTCCGATGCTATGCTCTCACGGCCAATCTTGCCGCAACTGCAAGACGGACGCCACACCGCAAGGCATGAAATTCGCAGTGTACGCCAGCACGTCTTCACAAACTGTCCGGAGGAGGATACAGATGGTTTTGACCCCTACGCGCACGGTCCGCCCGTCGAAGGCCGCGAAAAGCCGCCGACGCTGGGTCGCACGCTTCGCCATCCTGCTGGTGTTACCCGTCAGTTTGCAGGCCGACACCCTGTATTTGCGCGACGGGACGCGCATCCAGGGTGACCTGATCGCCATTCGCAATGGTCAGATCGAATTCGAAGAGCGCCGTGGCTTTGGCGGCGGCCGTACCATGCGCATCGATCGCGACGACGTGGTTCGCATCGAATTCGAGAATCGCGCCTACGGCAACAATAACAACAACAGCGGCAACGACCTGTCTGGCGGGCGTCCATCCGGGATGCGCGAACGCCAGACGATTGTCTCCGCGGACACCGCCTGGAACGACAGCGGTATCGACGTGCGCGCCGGCCAGACGATCTTCTTCGAATCGCAGGGCCGAGTGCGCTGGGGCCGCGACCGGCAGGATGGCCCCGGCGGCGAGCGCAGTTCACCCCCGAACCCGAATCGGCCGATGGGCAATCGCAACGCGGCGGCGTTAATTGGGAAGATCGGCAACGACATGTTCTTCATCGGCGACGAGACGGGGCCGATCCGCGTCCGCACGAGCGGCCGGCTGCAGCTTGGCGTCAATGACGACGTGCTGACGGATAACTCCGGGAATTTCCGGGTCGTCGTGTATTACTAGGTCCGCCTGAAGGCGGACTCTACCGGCTGTCCGGGGCGGCATTCGCGCCGTCCTGGCAGATATAATTGTCGGTAATGGATCTTTCGCTGACCGACGAGCAAACCCTCCTTCGTAAGAGCGTACGCGAGTTCGCGGAAAGCGAAATCCGGCCTCATGTCATGGAGTGGGACGAAGCCCAGCATTTCCCCAAGGAGCTTCTGCCGAAGCTGGCCGACCTGGGTCTGATGGGCATTCAGTTCGCCGGAGCCTACGGTGGCGCCGCCATGAGCGCGGTGGATTACTGCATCTGCATCGAAGAAATCGCTCGCGTATGCCCCAGCGTGTCGTTGTCGGTCGCGGCGCACAACGGGCTTGGCGCCGCGCACATCGCGATGTTCGGCACGGAAGAACAGAAACAGAAATACCTGGTGCCCCTCGCCAAGGGCGAGAAGCTGGCCGCATGGGGCCTGACCGAGCCCGGCTCGGGCAGCGACGCGGCCGCGATGCGGACGAGCGCCGCCAAGGACGGTGACTGCTGGGTGTTGAACGGCTCAAAGATCTTCATCACGCACGGCACCTCCGCCGACACGCTCGTCATCATGGCGGTGACGGACAAATCGAAGGGCCCGAAAGGCATTTCCGCGTTCATCCTCGAGCGCGGCATGGGCGGTTTGTTGGCCGGTAAGAAGGAAGACAAGCTCGGTATGCGCGCCAGCGAGACCAGCGAGGTGATCCTGCAGGACTGCCGCGTGTCGCCTGCGCAGTTGCTCGGCGAAGAAGGGCAGGGCTTCATCCAGACGTTGCAAGTGCTCGACGCCGGACGCATCGGCATCGCGGCCTTGTCGGTCGGCCTGGCGCAGGGTGCCTTCGAGGCGGCGAGCCGCTACACCGCCGAGCGCAAGCAGTTCGGCCGCGCCATCGCTTCGTTTCCGGCGATTCAGGAACGGCTCGCACAGCATGCATCGCAAGTCGAGGCCGCGCGGCTGCTGACCTATAAGTCGGCCTGGTTGAAGGACCAGGGCCGCCGCATGACGCTCGAATCGGCGATGGCGAAGTTGTATTCCAGCGAAATTGCCGTCCGCGCGGCGGAAGACTGCGTGCAGATGCATGGCGGCTACGGGTTCGTGAAGGACTATCCGGCTGAAAAATATTTCCGCGACGTGAAGCTGCTGACGATCGGCGAAGGCACCAGCGAAGTGCAGCGCCTCGTGATCGCCCGGCAGTTGCTGGCCGCCTGATCAGATACCGACGACCGAGATGTCCGTGACACTTGCCGAGCGCGTTCGGTCCGGCGACGTGCGAGCAATGGCCCGCGCCATCTCGCTGATCGAAGACGAAGCAGAAGCTGCCGCCGGCCTGGTACGCGACATTTTCCCGAACACCGGCCGCACCTACCTGGTTGGTGTGACCGGCCCGCCGGGCGCCGGCAAGAGCACGCTCGTCGATCGGCTCACCGCCGCAACGCGCAAGGCCGGCGAAACCGTCGGCGTCATCGCCGTCGATCCGACCAGTCCCTTTACTGGCGGCGCGATTCTCGGCGATCGCGTGCGCATGCAGGCGCACGCCGCCGACGAGGACGTGTTCATCCGCAGCATGGCGACGCGCGGCCACATGGGAGGCCTTGCGCGCGCGACCAGCGACGCGGCGCTGGTCCTCGATGCCGCGGGCAAGAGCCTGGTGATCATCGAAACCGTGGGTGTCGGCCAGGACGAAGTCGACATCGTGCGCACCGCCGACATTTCCATCGTCGTCCTGGTGCCCGGCACGGGCGACGATGTGCAGGCGCTCAAGGCGGGGATCATGGAGATCGCCGATATTTTCGTGGTCAACAAATGCGATCGCGATGGCGCGGACCGGACGGTGACGTCGATCGAATCGAACCTGGCGCTGCAGCATTTTGCAGACGGGGAATGGCGCCCGCCGATCCTGAAGACCGAAGCCACCACCGGCAAGGGCATCCCGGAACTGTGGCAAACAATTGCGGCGTTCCGCGCGCATTCGGAAGGCAATCGCGGCAAGCGGCTGAAGGCGCGCAACGAATTCCGCCTGCGCGATCTGCTGACCCACCGTTTCATGGAGCATGTCGAGCACACGCTGCTCGAGACCGGGGATTTCGAGGCGCTGGTCGCCCGCATCGCCAAACGAGAGGTCGATCCGTATACCGCGGCCTCGGATATTCTTGCGCAGGCCCTCAGGCCGCAACCCAAGAGCCGATGAAAGCATTCCTGGATCACGTCGGGATCGCGGTGGGCGATCTGCAAGCATCGCTCGCGTTCTTCAGGGACGTGCTCGGACTGCACGTCGAAAGCAGCGAGGAGATTGCCTCGCAGCGGGTCCGCGCGACCTTCGTCAATACCGGCACGTCGACGCTCGAACTGCTCGAGGCGACCGACGCCGATTCGTCCATCGCGAAGTATCTCGAGAAGCGGGGGCCCGGCATGCATCATGTCGCGCTGCGCGTCGACGATATCGAGGCGGCACTGGCGCACTTGCGCGGCCGCGGCATCCGGCTGATCGACGGGAAGCCGAGGCCGGGTGCCGAAGGCGCGCTGGTGGCATTCATTCACCCATCGGCGTCGCACGGCGTGCTGGTGGAATTGAAGCAGCCGGCGCCGAAGGTCGAGATGTTCAAGACCGTCGGCCGCCATACCCTCGGCGACTACGAGCTGATCTCGCTGTGTGACGGGTTCATCGGCCTCGACGGCGGGGCGATGTTCGGCGTGGTGCCGAAGACGTTGTGGGAGAAGCGGCTGCCCCCGGACGATTCGAACCGCATCCCGCTCAGTATGCGTCCGCTGATCGTCCGCACCGGCGAGCTCACGGCGATCATCGACGCCGGTTGCGGCGACAAGATGGATGCCAAACTGGCGCAAATTTACAAGCTCGATCGCCGCTATCACCTCGATCATTCGCTCGCCGAAGCCGGTTTGTCGGTCGACGACATCGACATCGTGGTGGCCAGCCACCTGCACTTCGATCATGTCGGCGGCTTTACGGCGATCGGCGCCAACGGGTCGATCGTGCCACGTTTTCCAAATGCGAAATACGTCGCGCACCGCGCCGAGTGGGAGGATGCGACCCATCCGCACGAACGCAATCGCGCGAGTTACCTGCAGGAGAACTTCGTGCCGCTGCAGGACGCCGGGGTGTTGACTCTGGTGGATGACGGCGCGGAGATCGTCCCTGGCGTTCGTTATCGGCGATCGGGCGGCCACACGCCGAACCACCAGGTGGTGACGATCGAGTCGAGCGGCCGGACGGCGGTGTTTACCGCCGACATGTATCCAACCTCGGCGCACATTCCCGATCCGTGGGTGATGGGCTACGACCTCTACCCAATGGACACGCTCGCGTTCAAGCGCGCCTTTGCGCGCGAAGCGGTGGAGCGCGACTACCTGTTGTTCTTCGAGCACGATCCTTCAATGGCTGCCGGCTACCTTCGCGAGCAGGACGGCAAGCGTTACGTGGAGCGAATCATTTAGATCTCAGATTTCGGATTTCGGATTCGTTGCAGATTGGGGATGTCGGAATGTCGGTCAGAATCGGAATAATCGGCGGCAGCGGCCTGTACGACATGGCCGAGCTCACCGATCGAGAAGAGATGGTGTTGCAGACCCCGTTTGGCGATCCGTCCGGGCCATACGTGCTCGCGACTCTCCGCGGCAAGCGGGTCGCGTTCCTGGCGCGCCACGGCAAGGGCCACCGCCTCAATCCCAGCGAGCTGAACTACCGCGCCAACATCTTCGGCATGAAGCTGCTCGGCGTGGAGTGGATCATGTCGGCGAGCGCGGTTGGCAGCCTGCAGGAGAACTACGCGCCGACCGACCTGGTGTTTCCTGATCAATTCATCGATCGCACGCGCGGACGCATCAGCACGTTCTTCAGCAACGGCATCGTCGCCCACGTCGGCTTCTCGCATCCGTTGTCACATCACCTGGCGGAGCTCGCGGCGGATTGCGCCACCGCAGCCGGCGCCACGGCGCACCGCGGTGGGACGTATGTCTGCATGGAGGGGCCGCAGTTCTCGACGCTGGCGGAATCGAACCTCTATCGCTCGTGGGGCGGGGACGTGATCGGCATGACCAACCTGCAGGAAGCGAAGCTGGCGCGGGAAGCCGAGATCGCCTACGCGACGATGGCGCTGGTGACCGATTACGACTGCTGGCACCCCGATCATGATTCGGTGACGGTCGACATGATCATTGGCTACCTCACGGCCAACGTGAAAATGGCCCAGGACGTGATCGCCAAAGTGGTCGAGCGGCTTGATATCGAGCACCGCGATCCCGCGCACAGCGCGTTACGGTCGGCAATCCTGACGCACGCCGAAGCGATTCCCGAAAGCGTCAAGCGTGACCTGGCGCCGCTGATTGGTAAATACGTCAAGTAATTATTTCAAGACCTCAAGACCAAGACCTTTAGGACCTTTAGACCTTTTATGAAACTGATTGTTACTGGCTCCATCGCCTTCGACTACCTGATGTCTTTCCCGGGGAAGTTCACCGAGCACTTCCTGCCCGAGCACATGCACCGCGTGTCGCTCAGCTTCCTGGTCGACACCATGGACAAGCGCCGCGGCGGCTGCGGGCCGAACATCGCCTATACCATCGCGCTGTTAGGCGAGCGTCCCTACCTGATGGCCACGGCCGGGCAGGATTTCGGCGACTACAAGGCGTGGATGGACGCGGTCAACATCGACACCTCGCTGGTCAAGGTGATCGACGGCAAGTTCTGCGCGTCGTTCTTCTGCAGCACCGACCAGGCCAGCAACCAGATCGCGTCGTTTTACACCGGTGCGATGGCCAACGCCGGCGAGCTGTCGATGCGCACGGTGCCCGATATCAAGGACGCATTGGTGATCATTTCGCCGAACGATCCCGACGGCATGGTGCAGTGGGCCGAAGAATGCGCGGCGATGGGCGTGAAGTACATCTGGGATCCCGGACAGCAGTGCGCCCGCATGGAAGGCTCGCAGCTGAAGAGCGGCGTCGGCGGCGCGTTCATGGTGATCTGCAACGACTACGAGTTCGAGCTGATCCGCCAGAAGACCGGCATGACCGAAGACGACATTCTGCGAGAGGCGCCGTTGTTGGTAGTGACCAAGGGCGAGAAGGGCTGCACCATCTACACCAAGGATGGCAGCGAGGATGTCGCGGCCGTCACGCCCGACCGGATTGAGGACCCGACCGGCGTCGGCGACGCGTTTCGCGGCGGCTTCATGAAGGGCCTCGCCATGGGCGCGCCCTACAGCACTTGCGCCAAGCTCGGCAGCGTCGCGGCGACTTACGCGCTCGAGCACCTCGGCGGCACGTCGCACTCGTACACCTGGCACGACTTCAGCAACCGCTACCAGCAGCACTTCGGACCCCTGAAGGCATAGGCGCTGGTATCCACCGACGTCGCTCATGCGATACTGAAGTCATGATTCAGCGCATCCTGATGACCGTTGTCATGGCTGGCTTCACGATTGGCATCGTGACCGCCGCGAGCCAGGCGCCCACCAAGTCCACCAACGACGGCGTCTACACCAAGGCGCAGGGCGAGCGTGGCCAGAAGGTATTCTCCGAAAAGTGCACCGCGTGTCATGAGCCGTCACGTTTCAGCGGTGAAGCGTTCCACGAATCATGGGATGGCAAGGTGCTGAAGGAGCTCTGGGACGTGGCCAGCGGCACGATGCCCGAGGACAATCCGGGCAGCCTGAAGCAGCAGGAGTACGGCGACATCATCGCGTATTTCCTGGCGCTCAACGAGTACCCCGCCGGCGAGGCGGAGCTGCAGGGCAATGCCGCGGCGATGGCGGCGATCAAGATCGACAAGAAGAAGCCGGCCGCAGTGGCGGCCGCTCCGGTTGTTGTCGCTCCGGCGGCGGTCGCGCGCGACAAGAAGTCGGTGAAGGCTGGCGTCTATACCGCGGCGCAGGCCGATCGCGGCCAGGCCCTGTATCGATCGAAGTGCGCGAGTTGCCATGCGCCCAATCGTTTCACCGACGATCTCTTCTACAGCAGCTTTGCCGGCAAGCCGCTGTGGGAAATGTTCGACGTGATCAGCGACACGATGCCGGAAGACAATCCCGGCAGCATGAAGAAGGAAGAGTACGCCGATGTGATCGCGTACCTGCTGAAGCTCAATAATTTTCCTTCCGGCGCAACCGAGTTGCCGCGCGACAAGGACGCACTCAGCGCGATCGTGATGGAAAAGCCGTAACCTGGGCGATCGCCCGGAACGTCATTCCTACCGCCAGACTGCACACGCCAAACACAACCACGCCAATCGCACCCCATTCGAGGTTGCGCGCCGCCGCCAGCGGCAGCGCCGAGGTCACGAATCTCGCCTCGAACGCCACGGCCACAATCACATAACCGAGCACCGGCACAGTGCCGAGCAGCGCGCTCGCCAGCGCATAATCACGCGGTCGGGTGCGCCGTTGGCGGACCAGAAGGAGGTGCATCGGCAAGCCGACCACCAATACCAGCGGATAGGCCACGACGATCGCCGGCCCGAGGATGCCGAGCAGGGAGCGCCACCCGCCGTGGGCCATTGCCCACGGCCCGAACATCAGCGTGAGAATCGGCAGCACGGCGAGCGGCGCGATGGCGATCGCCGCAAGCACTCGCATCATTCGGAGGTCGTCGGATCGATCACCGTGCTGATGCGCGACACCCGGTTGGCGGGGAAGCCGCCCTGCGTGGCGTGCTCACGCACGGTTGCTTCGTCGGGGGCGATGTAGACGCAGTAGATCTTGTCGTCGGTGACATAGCTGTGGAGCCACTGGATCTTCGGGCCCATGCTACTGAGCACGCCGCACGATTTCTGTGAGATGGCCTGGAGGTCGGCGGGCGGCAGCTTGCCGGCCCCGGGAAGTTCTCGCTCGATCACGAACTTGGGCATAAGGGACTCCTTGTCAGCCAACGAGAATACCCTAGCCCGCCGGCAAGTAGATTTCAGTTATTCCCACTGGACCACAGTCGAATGTCCCGCGAGATCGTGCGTCAGACCCTGCGGTTCCTCCGACAACACCTGACGGCCGAAAAACTCGGAAGCGCGCTAGCCCTCGCAGGGTTTGTGCGTCGCCGGCGGCGTCGTCAGGCCGAGCTCAGCCACGTTTGCAGACTGGTAGGCTGCCTCATCGATCACGCCGTCGTCGAGCATTCGCTCGAGCACGCGCCGCCGCATGTTGGCAGCAGCGGCGGGATCGCACCACGGGTCGGCAACCCCGTCACCAATGAATGCCCCGACCATCGCCGCCTGGGCCAGGTTCAGTTGATCCGCGGGGCGGCCGAAGTAGCCGGCCGCGGCCGCTTCCGCGCCGATGAAGCCGGAGCCGAACTCGCCGCGCGACGCCAGCGTGTCAAGCAGCTGCGCCTTCGTCCACCTGGATGTGATGCGCGTCATGGTCGCGATCTGGACAAACGGGACGCGCGGATCCTGCCACACGCCCTCGCTGCGCATGTGGACTTTCGACAAGTATCCGACCGCTTCGACGCCCGGCAGTAGCTTCATGCAGTCGTCGTGCCCCGTCTGGCGTTGCTCCGGCTCGTCGAACTCGGCGAAAGCGTGGCAGGTCGCGGCCCTAGCCATGGTAAACGGATTCAGAGGTTGGAGCTGGGTGGCGCGGCCGCCGTTGGCGCGGGCCCAAATGGCATCGGCGAGCGGCGGCGGCACGCGCGTCGTGGCGGGAACAGGTTGCGACGGAGCCAGCATCGTCCCCACGAAAGAGATCGCCGGAAGGAACAGGGCCGCGCCTGCAACGCCAGCGATCACGAGACCAATCAGGATCCGACGCGGGTCGAAAGGCACCTGTCTTTATACCACAAAGCCCTTTACGGAATCCCGGCGCCGACTTTTGTCCGCGCCGCCGCGGTGATGCGCGCGAACTTCGCCTGCATCAGCAGCCACTCGGTCTGTAACAGCCGCACCTGCGTATCGTTGAGCTCGGCGGATGTAATTACACCGTTCTCATACGACACCTGGGCGATCTGCACGCTCTCCCGCGCCAGTTCCAGCGCCTTTTCCTGCGTCGCCACGACCTCTGCGGACGCTTCGAGCGAAGTCCACGCCGACTCGAGCTCCAGCCGGGCGTTGTCGGTCGCCGATCGCAGGCCGTGCTCGGCCTGGCGCATCTGCGACTGCGCGATGCCGCGGCGCGCCGATGCACCGGGCGCCGCGAACAGCGGCACGTTTAGCTGGATGCCAAACGCGTAGCTCTGGTTGTCGCGGGCGAGCAGGGAACCCACCGAATCCTGCTGGTATTGCATGTTGCCGGTAAAGGCGAGGCTGGGTTTCCATTCCCCCTGAGCCATGTTCGCGGAGTATTCCGCCGCGTGACGCCGCGCTGCGAACGCCTGCAAATCGGGTCGCTGCGGCAGGCCCTGGTCCAGCTCCTCACGCGCGTGGCCGATCACCGGCTCGTCGAGCGAGCCTTGGAGTTTCAGCGCCTGCGACTGCGGCAGCGACAACAGGCTCCGCAGCGCCTGCACCGCGGTGTCGACCTGCGCGCGCTGCTGGATCCGGCGTGCCTTCGCGTTGGCGAGCTCGACTTCGGCCTGCAGCACGTCGAGCCGGGCCACCGTTCCCGACTCGAAACGCACTCGCGCGAGCTGCAGCTGTGTCTCGGTCATGCGAATCTGTTCATCGGCGACCGCGACGCCGCGCTCGTTCATCAGTGCCGCGTAGAACGTCTCGACGACGCGGTATTCGATCTCCTGCCGCGTGCGGTCGAGCTCGAGCTTCGAGGCATCCAGGGACGAGGTCGTGATGCCGTACGCGTTGTTTAGGCGCCCGCCGGTGTAGATCGGCTGGTTGACGAACAGCTGCAGGCTGTTTTCGCGTGTGAACGCCGCCTGGAACGTCTGCTCGTTGGGACCGAACACGCCCGCCGGGATGCGGATTACCGGAAAGCGCTGCGTGGGCATGTAGGTATAACCAAGGTTCACCTGCGGCAGGAAGCTGGTCTTGGCTTCCTGCACGCGCGCCTGTGTTTCGACGACGCGCTCTTTGGCGACCTTCAGGCCTTCGTTGTTCGAGAGCGCGCGTTCCAGCGCCTGGTTGAACGACAGCGAGAGCGTGCCCGCCGGTGCAGTCTGCGTCGAAGGGGTCTGAGCAAACGCGGTCGCCGCCGACAGCAACCAGCCCAGGCCTGCGACCAGCAGGATCACGCCGGTCACGCGCACGGCCTGCGGTACGCGGGCCGGCGTCGAGCGCCACGCCCTGACGCGCTCGACCATTCGGGCCAACAGCAGGTACGCGACCGGCACCACCACGAGGGTCAGCAGCGTCGAAGTGATCAGGCCACCGATCGTCGCGATCGAGATTGGCGAGCGGAACTCGCTGCCTTCGCCGCGCGCCATCGCCGACGGCAGCATGCCGAGGATCATCGCGATGGTGGTCATCAGGATGGGACGCAGGCGCACGGGGCCCGCCTTGAGGATCGCCTCCTTCACGCCCAGGCCCTCCTTGACGTACTGGTTCGTCAGGTCGACGAGCAGGATCGCGTTCTTGGTCACCAGGCCCATCAACATGACCACGCCGATCATCGCGGGCATGCCGAGGTTCTTGCCGGTGATCAGGATGGCGAGCAGTGCGCCGACCAGCGCGAGCGGCAGCGAGATCATGATCAGGAACGGCTCGAGGAACGACTCGAACTGCGACGCCAGCACGATGTAGATAAACGCCATCGCCAGCAGCAGCGCCAGCCCCATCGCCGCGGCCGACTCCTGCATCATCTCGACGTCGCCGGCGAAGCCCCACTCGAAGTTCGGCGGCAGCGGGATGCCTGCCATCACCCGGCCGACATCGGCGGTCACTTCGCCGAGCGAGCGGTCCGACAGCTCGATGTTGATCTTCGCCTGGCGGCGGCGCGCTTCACGTTCGATCGCGGCCGGGCCGACTTCCGGATCCATCCGCACGATGTCGCGCGTGCGCACGACCGAGCCGGTGGGGGAGTACAGCGGCGTCCGGGCGATCGCCTCGAAGTCGTTGCGGAACTCCGGCGCCAGCCGGACGCGGATGTCGTACTCCTTGTCGTCTTCGCGCAGGCGCGTCGGCACGATGCCTTCGACCATGCCGCGCAGCTGCATCGCCACGGTGCTGACCTCGAAACCGAGATCGGCGGCCTTGACGCGGTCGATGCCGGCGACCATTTCAGGCTGGCCGGTCTCGAGCGTGCTGTCGACGTCGACCGCGCCGGGCACGGCCTTCACCTTCTGCACGACCTCTTCGTTGAGGCGCTGCAGCTCGGCCATGTCGTCGCCGCGCAGGAACACGCTGAGCGGCGCCTGGGTCGGCGCGCCCTGCATGAACTCAGGATCGGCCACCGTCATTTTCAATAGCGGCAGCTGCTTCAGGCGGGTGCGGATGTCCTCCTTGAGCTCGGCCAGGCCCCGCGCACGCTCGAACTTCTTGCCGGCCTTGACGCGCAGTGACGCCTTCAAAGGGCTGCCTTCGAATCCGACCGTGGAGAAGATCTGCCGCACTTCCGGCATGCCCGTGACGACCCGTTCGACGTCGTCGACGTGCGCCACCGTTTGCTCGAACGCGGTGCCCGGCGGCACTTCGATGTTGACCACGAACTCGCCGCGATCTTCCTGAGGCACGAACTCGGTGCCGATGACTGTCAGCGTCGACATGCTTGCGAAAAACACCACCGCGGCGGTCGCGACCAGCTTCCACGGATGGGCCAGCGCCCATTCGAGCAGGCCGTGATACCTGCGATCGAGGCGGTCGTAATAGCCACCGACGCGCTCGAGGAACCGGCCGGTCCGCGTCCGGGTGCGTTCTTCGAGCGGGATGAACCGCACGAAGCGCGACGACAGCATCGGATCGAGCGTGAACGCCACTAACAGCGAGATCGACACCGCAAAGGCGATCGTCAACGCGAAGGACTTGAAGAATTGTCCGACGATGCCCGTCATGAAGCCGACCGGGAGGAACACCGCGAGAATCGTGAAGGTCGTCGCCATCACGGCCAGGCCGATTTCGTTGGTGCCGTTGCGGGCCGCCGTCATCGGATCCTCACCGTGCTCCATGTGGCGGTAGATGTTCTCCCGCACCACCACGGCGTCGTCGATCAGGATGCCGATCACCAGTGACAGCGCCATCAGGGTCATCATGTTGATGGTGAAGCCAATCGCATACATGAAGAAGAACGTCGCGATCACCGAGGTCGGCAGCGCCAGCGCGGTGATCAGCGTCGAGCGCCAGTCGCGCATGAACACGAACACCACCAGCACCGCCATGATGCCGCCGAAGATGATGTGACCGCGCACGTCGGTGACGTTCTCCATGATGGCTTCGGCGTCGGTGTGGACCGTCTTGATCTGCAGTTGCGGGAAGCTGGGCAGCGCCTTGGCCAGCGCCGCGTCGAGCTTGCGCTGCACTTCGACACTGTTCGCGCCCGACTGCTTGCGCACCGAGAACGACACCGCGTCCTCGCCGTTCAGGCGCGTCGTCGAGGTGCGGTCCTGGAAGCCGTCGACGACTTCGCCGACGTCCTTGACGCGCACCGTCGAGCCGTCGGCGGAGCGGAGGATGACGTTCTCGATCTCGGAGGCCGACTTGTATTGGCCCTGGGTGCGCAGCGAAACCGCCTTGCCGTCGCGTCGCACCTGGCCACCGGGCACGTCCAGGTTGTCGGCGGCCAGCTTCGCCGCAACCTCGGTGATGGGAATGTTGAGTGCTTCGAGACGGCGCGGATCGAGATTGACCTGGAGCTCGCGCACCTGGCCGCCGTTGACCTCGACGGCGGCAACGCCATCAATCTGTCCGAGCAGCGGCTTGATGTCGTCCTCGACCATGCGGCGCGTCACGTCCGACGCCAGCGTGGCGGACCCGACCGCATACGTCGCGATCGGCAGCGCCGACACGTCGAAGCGATTAATGGTCGGATCCTTGATCTGTTCGGGCAGCCGCGCGCGAATGGCCGCGACCTTCTCGCGGACTTCGGCGGTCGCCGCCTGTGGATCAATCTCGAGGCGGAGCTCGATGCCGACCATCGCCAAACCTTCCGCCGACGTCGAGATCACGCGCTTGACGCCGTTGATGCCGGCCACCGCGTCTTCAATCGGACGCGTGACCAGGGTCTCGACCTCTTCGGGACCGGCGCCGGGATACGGCACGATCACGTTCACGAAGGGAAAGTTGACCTCCGGAAAGAGGTCGATGCCCAGGCGTCCCAGCGAGACGATGCCGAGCACCATGAAGCTGACGATGACCATCGTCGCGAAGACAGGTCGTTTGATCGATGTATCAGAAATCCACATGGCTGACTCTCAACGCTGCTAGCGGGATTCGATGCCGCGAACTTTCGCGCCGGCGGCGATCGGACGACGCGCATCGGCGAACACGGTGTCGCCCGCCGCGAGGCCCCTGACGATTTGCACGCGAGCGCCGTCGCTCAAGCCTTCGGTGACTTCGACAAACGTCACGGTGTCACCCTGCACCCTCTGGACGCCGCGCTTGCCGTCGCGCGTGGTCACGGCTTCCTTTGGCAGCACGATCGCGTTCGCGGACGTGGCTTCGATGATGCGGGCGGTGGCGTACATGCCCGACAGCAGCGCGGTGGCGCCGTTCGGCACCCGCACGTCAATCTTGAAGTGGCGATTGCGCTCGTCGACCTCCGGCGAGATTGCGGCCAGCTGGCCGAAAAAGGTTTCGCCGGGCTTCGCCTGCACCGCCACCACCGCCTTCATCCCGGGCTTCAGCCGTCCGGCTTCGACTTCGGACACGCCGGCTTCGAGCTTCATCTCGCGCAGATCCGCGACCACGACGATCGGCTTGTCGCCGGGAATCGCGCCTGCGTCGTAGTTGCGCTCGACCACGAAGCCGGTCACCGGCGAGGTGATCGTCGTATCACGCTGCACTTCACGCGCCCGTCGCAGCGCCGCATTCGCCTGCGCCAGATTGGCCGTCGCGAGATCGCGCTGCGCCACGGTGGCGCGATGCGCGGTCTGCGCCGCATCCAGGCGCTGGCGGGGCAGTGCGCCCTTTTCAAACAGGTTCTTGGCGCGGTCGTGTTCGAGCAGCGCGTTGGCCAGCGTCGCTTCCGTGGATTCCAACGCGGCGGTCGCCACCGCGACGGCGGCCACGGCGGCGTCGGCCTGAGCGTCGATCTCACGGCGATCGATCGTCGCGATGGTCTGGCCGATCTTCACCGCGTCGCCGATGTCCACCAGCATGCGCTCGATGGTGCCCGGCAGCTTCGGCTTCACCGCGACGCGGCTGCGCGGCGCCAGGGTGCCCGAAATCTCGAGCGCGGATTCGATGGCGCCGACCGCGGCCTTGACGACCGAGACGTCAACGACCGTCGCCGCCGGCGCTGCACTATCCGGTGCGGCTTCAGCCGTGGTCGACGACGAATCGCAACCAGCCACGACTAACGAGGACAACAAGACGACGATGGAACCAAGGACGGCGAACCGGGGCAGATGATTACGACTCATGACTACGCACTCCAGCGGGAACGGGATCTCCCGCGATTCCTTCAGGGCACTTGCACGACACGAACGTGGTGGTAATTCCGGACTGCAAACCGGCGATGGTGGCGTTCAGGACGTCGCGCGCGAGCGCGTCGTAGTCTTCGCCGGTAGCGAGGCGATGGCGGATGCCGACCACCGCCGGTCCGATCAACGACGCCCACAGCATGTGCATCGCGGCGTTAGGACTGAGCGCGGAGGGGAAGGCGCCGGCATCAATCGCCTTTTGAATGGCGTTGACGGCATGGGTCAGCATCTGTTGCAGGAACTCAAAGCCTTCCCACTGCTCCGTGATGCGCGGTACCGAATGGTCGACGAACATCAACTGGAAGAACGCCGGTTGCTCCTGGGAGAACTGGTAGAACGCCCACCAGCATCCGCGCACGTTTTCGAGCGGGTCGTCAGTGGTCATCGCGGCGCGCACCTTTTCATCGAGGCGGTGAAAGCCTTCGGCGGCGAGTGCGAGGAAGATGTCGTCCTTGCTGGCGTAGTAGCTGTAGATCGCGGCAGGGCTGTATTCGATGCGCTCGGCGATCTTCCGGATCGACACGCTCTGGTAGCCTTCTGCAATGAACAGGTCGCGGGCGGCGTCGAGGATTGAGGCCGTGAGGGCCTGCCGTTCGCGGTCTTGTCGTTCTTTTGTGCCCATAGTTACTGGTGTGAAAAAGGGTCGCTGGACCGCAGTGAAGCCTGAATTAAACAGTGTTCAGTCTTCAAATGGTGTTAGACGAGTGACCCGTTTGGCAAGTTCCGTTTTTCACGAGATCGCTAAAGATTCTTGTAACTGACTCATTTACATGGATTTACTGCTCGCGATAGTTTTTTCAGTCGGCAGCGTGATCTGCCACCAGATCCCCGACAGATCGTTTTTCTGGGCGGGCCAGCAGTTTCCGGTTTGCGCCCGGTGCACAGGGTTGTACGTAAGCGGAGCGCTCGGGCTGATCGCGTGGATCACGATCAAAACGACGCGCCGGCGCCCGATCGCGATCGATCCCCGCGTTGCGCTGCGGTTGCTGGCGTTCGCCGCGCTACCGACCGCGTTGTCGCTCGCCGC